>JACCED011748779.1_pt1 | contig 121747 bp, 102 predicted proteins | sample 7455021 | NCBI WGS metagenome assembly JACCED01 (sample SAMN15323456, study PRJNA562643) | freshwater metagenome | isolation source: river surface water | place: USA:Blue River Watershed | collected 2017-08-19 | reverse complement strand
GTCCCTTAACACGCTCGGGTGGCGGAATAGGTAGACGCGCAGGACTTAAAATCCTGTTGACAGTAATGTCAGTACGGGTTCGATTCCCGTCCCGAGCACCATGCGGAAACAAGTATTTCCGATATTATTTCCCTTTTTGTTCATCATTGCTTGCGGGAAATCCTTGCCAGAAGGAGCAAGGTACATATCACAAACAGATACCACTTTTTCGGCCGATATTCGATCCATTTCAGCCAAAATCAACCAAGATCCTACCAACGCAGAAAATTATTATCTAAGGGGGAATTCTTTTTATTATGCAAATAAATTCAAAGACGCAATCGTAGATTTAAACACTGCTATTCAATTGAATCACAAAAATCCTTTGTATCACTTTAGAATCGCAGAATCATATTTATCACTTGACTCAGCAAACTACGAACTTTGCAATAAGCATTTATATCAGTGTATTCAACTGAAAAATAACAATTATCCAGAAGCCGAACTACTCTTGGCAAAATTGAATATCGCCCGTCAACAGTATAAAGAAGCCTTAACCACTTTAAACGAACTTGTTTTAATACCCGAATATCAAGAAAAGGCCATGTTGTTAAAAGCCGTTTCCTTGAAAGAACAGAAAGATACCATCGCTTCATTGCAATTGGTCGATAAAGTTCTACTGTTGAATCCCAATAATTTTGATGCTACCATGCAAAAGGCACTGTTCCTGATTGATAAAGATCCCAAATTGTGTGAGAAATTTGTCAATAAAGCCATTGCACTCAATGAATTTTCAGATGAAGCACTTTACACAAAAGGTCTTTTAGAACAACGTAAAGAGAATTTCAGTAATGCAGTTAAATTATATGAAAAAGTGATAAAAATCAATCCTTATCATTTGTTTGCATATTATAATCGCGCCGTGATTGAAACGATGTTTGAGAATTATGAAGTTTCGATTGAGCTGTGCGATAAAATCACAACGTTAAATCCCAAATTTACGAAAGCTTATGTTTTGAGAGGGTATGCGTTTTTGCTGTTGAATAACAAACCATTGGCAATCGATAATTTCAAAAAAGCACTGGTTTTAGATCCGAATTCAAAAATAGCAAAAGAATATCTTAACGACGTAAACAATCTTAAAACGCTGAAACCAGATTGGTAACTAAATAAGCAACAAAAAAAGCAAATTCAATAAAAATGACATTAAAAAACCTCGAAAGTTTTGCTCCCGAGGTTCTTTAATTGATTTAATCCCGTTCGTGATGATCTTCCTGAACGAAATAATTGAAATATTTTATTTGCTTAGAGTTAATCTCCAAGTTACATCTTTTCCACTGTTGTCAATACCTCTGAAGCGCAACAAAATTGTTGAAGCACTCATTTGTTCTACATACCACATGCAAGTTTTACCTAAAAACTTGATTTCATTGATATAAACGATTTTTCCGGCAGGATCAGGCATCGACCATGAACCATTGGCAGTTGATGGGTTCGTTGGGTCGCACTTTACTGAATTGTCGTTCCATGTATAAGCAGTAGCAGATGTAAATTGGTAACTGTCATCTCGAGAACATGCATCATATGATTCAATTACACCATTCTCAGAACTATCTTTAAAAGAAGTTGTCTTCCAAGAATGCATCATAAATACTTGTTGTGTTGTTTTTCCAGTAATGTCATCAGATGATGAACTTCCACCGTCGTCTTTTCCGCATGAAGCAATGTATAATGTTGCCATCATCGCCATTCCAAATAATACTTTTCTCATATTCAATTTCAAATATAAATGAAAAACTCAGGTTTTAGAGTATTTCAGATATTTTTACATTCGTCTTACTCAATCTCATTTCGCAAATCGTTAATCACTTCCGCAGCCATTCTGAGACCGAAAAGCGCGGGCATAAATGAAATTGTGCCATAAAACGATTTCTTGAAATTTGAACCATCCGTCAATCTCAAACTTTGCCTGTGTAGCTCCCCAAAGTTGTAAACACATTTGAAACCACTGTATATCTTATGTTTGTGCAAACGTTTTCTTACGTTTTTTGCGAAAGGACAATTGTAAGATTCAGAAATATCGCCTACCGTAACAGAACCAGCATCGGTTTTGCCACCCGCACCCATACTGCTGATAAATCTTTGATTTTCTTCAACACATGTTTTAATCAAATAAATTTTGGGGGACACTGAGTCGATGCAATCCATTACGTAATCAAACTGACTTTTGCGAATTAATTGAATGTTGTCTTCTGGACGTTGAAATTTATCAATGACCGTTAGATTTAAATTTGGATTGATGTCAAGTAATCGCTGAGCCATTACCTCCGCTTTTCCTTTACCTACGGTAGAAGTTAAAGCAGGCAACTGTCGATTCTTGTTCGTTTTATCAACTACATCTCCGTCAATAATGGTCATATTGCCAATTCCTGCTCTGCAGACAAATTCAGCGGCAAAACTTCCCACACCACCAAGTCCTACCACCAATACGTTAGATTGAATCAATTTCTGTAATTGTTGTTCTCCAACAAGCAATTCAGTTCTTTCAAGCCATGAAAAATCAGTCATTTGCGCAAAAATAGGGTCACTTTTTCATACTTTCATTGAATTATTGAACTTTTTTCTTAACATTGAGGTTGTGATGAAGAAAAGTTCTTTTTTGTTGTTTTTTGTAAATATTTTGACCTTCTTGTGTGTGCTTCAATTAAATGCACAATCGTATTTTACATTTCAGAAATCTCCGAAATTATCTGCTATCAGCAAACTATTGATATTGGAGAAACAACCGCTTTCCAATTTATTTTTAAAAGATGAAAATGGTAGATTTTTTGCACTGGTGCAATTCAAAGATAATCTCACAGAAAATGATGTTTCCGATCTAACGTCCCTCATAACAAACAAGTATGGAAATATTGCACACATGAAATTGGAATTGTCCGACATTCATATGCTGTGCAATGATGATCGTGTGGATCATATTGAATTGTCTCACAAAATGAACTCCCCACGACCTTTAAATGACAAAGCACGGGTTCATTCTAAAGTCATTCAGGCTCAAATGCACCGCGGATTACAACCTAGCCAATTAACTAGGGGCAAAGGTGTATTGGTTGGTATTGTTGACATTGGATTTCAGACAGATCATCCTACTTTTTACAATGATAATGGAACATCTTACCGTGTAAAACGATTTTGGAATCAATCAAATAATCAAGGACCTAAACCTAAACTGTATCAATATGGGTCGTTGTTAACCAATGAAAGTGCCATATTATCGGAAATTGACGATGATGGTACACATGGAACACATGTTGCGGGTATTTCAGCTGGTTCTGGCTTTCAATCACCTAACAACCTGTATGCTGGAGTGGCACCCGATGCTACCTTAGCATTCGTTTCAATAAAATACAAAAACGGTGTACTATCAGGCAGCGCAAAAGGGGATTTTGTAGTTGCAAATCCCACAATATTAGATGGATATGATTATCTCATAAAATACGCCGACTCCATTAAATTTCCAATTACCTGTAATCTTAGTTGGGGTATGCATACAGGTCCTCACGATGGAACTTCACTTTTTGATTTATCGGTTGAAAATATACTGAAACAACCGAGCATTTGGGGGAATTATCCCTTGGGAAGAGTCATCGTTGGCGCCAATGGAAATGATGGAAAAAGCAATATGCATCTATTTTTATCGCTAAATAACGATACGTTTCATACCTTGGCCATGGACAGAAGCCGTAAAAATTATAAAACAGAAGATGTTTATTGCGACTTTTGGGCTGAAAAAGAATCAGATGTCTCAGTGAGCGTTTCATTAATAGATTCTTTGAATCAAACTGTCTATCAAAGTCCTTATTATTCCTTTCTTCAAGACAACGTGATTTCAGATAAGTATACAGATTCTCAAGATTCAATTGTTTTTACTCTATCATTTCAAAAAAATTATATCAATAATGGCAAATCAAATTGCTTGTTGTCGGCACAAACATCTGGTCCACATACTTTTGTGCGATTGTCGTTCAAGGGGAAAGGAGAGATACATGGATGGAATTCAGGTCGAACATTCGATTGGACATCTGGAACGTTCAGAAGTTATATTAACGGACTATTTCCTGCAAATTTTGTTGAAGGAGATGAAAATAGCACAATGGGCGAAAACGGAGGAACTGGAAAAGCGGTGTTGAGTGTTGGAGCTTATACAAATAGAAATGAATGGGTGAATTTTGAAGGAAATCCAAAAAACGACTATGCGTTGACAGTAGGGAAGTTGGCATCTTTCAGTAGCCGAGGACCAGCGATTGATGGACGCATTAAACCTGATATTTCTGCTCCTGGACAACTCGTGGCATCAGCGGTGCATGCGCGTCAGGTACCAGGATGGCTTACCAATGAAATCTTGAATAAAAGTCAATACAATGGTAAAGACGTAGTTTGGGCCTTGTTTAGTGGTACGAGCATGGCTTCGCCTCATGTGAATGGGGTTACGGCACTTGTGTTGCAGGTTGCAAATCAACTTGGATCGTATGAAGTATCTAAAATCATGAGAATGTCGGCGCAAAGAGACTCTTTTACTTCGAAGGATTCGAATAATTTTTATGGTTATGGAAAGGTTGATGCTTTGAATGCTGTAAAATTTGCATTGGCGATGACAAAAGTTTCTAGTTTAGATAGAAATGATAAACCCATCGTTGTTAAAAAAGGTAACAAAATAATTGTGAACAACTTAAGCCTTATAGACGAATCACTTTGTTTAAGTATTTTTGATGTATCCGGCAGGTTGGTTTCCGTTGGGAAATCAAATCAAAATGAATTCAAAGTTGAATCAAATATTCCCGAAGGGATATATTTTTATCAAATCACAGGACCGCGCAAAAGAATCACGGGAAAAGTGTTATTCTAACTACATTTTCTGATTTTTCCAATTGATGTAAGATTGGATGTGGCGGTCTTTTTTGTTGTCGTAAATGTCGGAAATTGTAACCATGATTCCTGTCTCTTCAACTTCACCAAAATGGTAGTTGATAGCAGTTCCAAATGTTTTCATGGTAGGGCTTAAATTCATATAACTATTGAAAAGAGGTGGGATATTTTCGCCCAATGTCCTCACTTTTTGATTCAAAATTTGATGCGCTTCTTTGTAGGGAAGATTTTTAATTTCCTCAACAAATGCACTATGTTTATACTCGGAATTGATAGGATTTATTGGTACGGCAAGATTTTCTCCATCTGGGAAAATGGTATGCATGAACGTCAAAATATAATCTCTCGCTTCTGTATTGAAATCAGTATACATGGTTATTTTACCAAAAAAATAATTCATGTCTGGGTTATCAATAACAAGAGCGCCAAGGCCATCCCATAGATTGTCTAACGAAAAAAGACCCTTTCTGCTTTCTGCGCTAGGTTGGTAGTCAGGTTGTACAAAACTTCTCCCAAGTTCAATGGTCTTCGGGAAGTACTCCGTTTTAAGTTTATCTGAAAAATTAAAGATTTCTGTTGTTGAGAGGTGGTAAATCCCTTGATTATCTCTAGCATCTTTACAAAGTATAAAACGATAACCACCAACAATTGCTTCATCGATTGGATTCCAAACAATTAGCTGTTGATATGCATAATCACCTGTATCAAATTCATCCAAATCAAAACTTTTCCCTGTTCCACCGCCAGCCTGCCTAAAAGATATCTCCCTTAATCTACCGATTTCTTTTAAAAGATTGGGTTTTTGGTTTCCGTTAAAAATGTAGATATGATTGCCAACGTTGTTTGTAGGTCGAACGAAGATATCCTGAGTTAACTCAGATTTCAATATCGATTTTTCAATTGGTTCAATTATCGGTAACATTGTAAAAGAAGAAAATTAAGTATTGGAAAAAGGCAAATCTAAATCATTTTTTAATTGATAAACATGATTTTTCAATTTTTGGGCATCTTCCCAACATGTTTTCATAGAAAATGAATCGTGACCTATAGGTTTTCCAAAGGAAAGAACAATATTTTTTCCTTTTTGTTTGTAAAGTTCATCGGGTAAAGTAAACATTTCCAAGTTAAATTTAATTTTGAATAACTTTCTCAAATTTGACAAAATGTAAAACCTTTTGGAGTTTTCTCCTTCAATGAAAGTTGGAACAATTGGGATTTGGTTTTGGATACTTTGTTTGATGATGCTCTTTTGCCAATCAAGATCCATGATTTTTCCATTGATTTTCCTGGAACATAACCCTGCAGGAAATACCAAAATTGCTTTTCCTGATTTATATTCATCGGATATCAGCGATAGGTTTTTCTTCGCATTAACTCCCAATTTATTTACCGGTACAAATTGATCTTTCAATGGTTCCAAATGCATTAAAATATCGTTTGCCAAAAACTTTAAATCAGTTCTCGCTTTCGAAACAGCAACCATGAGCGCCATGCCGTCTAATCCACCCAAGGGGTGGTTTGCAACCACAATGCAACCGCCCGTTTTCGGTATATTTTCTAATCCATGGAATTCCAAAGTTGCCCCCATGTAGTCAATTGCATATTGAGCGAATTCAACACCTTTTAAGGTTTGTCCCCGACTTAATACTTCATTCATCTCATTTTGATGGATGAAACTTTTAAACCAATTGATAATAAACTTCGGAATCCATTTTTTAAGGGCAGGACTTTTGTCTTGCAAAATTCTATCTATATCTATTTGCAAGGGTTTGTCCATTATTCTCCCAAAATTGCTTTTTTGGTTTGATTTAAAATGTCAAATGCATTTTCAGATGTATCTGATTCCGAGTAGACCCGCAAAACTGGCTCCGTTCCGCTCGGTCGTATCATGACCCAACTTCCATTGCTTAATCTAAATTTATACCCATCAGTATCTTCCATTGCAACAATCTGATAATTTCCGAAATTTTTATAAGTATTTGACTTGCAATTGTTAATAATAGATTTTTTCAATTCATTGTTTAAGTGGAGGTCGTATCTTTCAACAGCAAAAGAACCAACTTTTGCATATACATCTGAAATCAATTGAGAAATGGTTTTGCCAGTTTTAGCCATGTATTCCATCAAAACAAGTCCCATCCATACACCATCTCTCTCGGGAATATGTCCTTTGATTGCAATACCACCACTTTCTTCCGCACCAATAAGAACGTCGTCAGTGACCATATATTCACAAATATATTTAAAGCCAATTTTTGTCGTAATTGTTTCCAAACCTTTTAACTCACACAATTTTTGTACTTTATCACTCACTGAAAAACTCTTCACCACCTTTCCAGAGTACCCCTTGAAGGTTGTAAGATATTCTATCAATAACAAAATAAGGTGATGGCTGTCAACAAATTGTCCCTTCTCATCAAAAAAACCGATTCTATCTGCATCTCCATCTGTAGCCAAGCCGCAAGTGAATTGACTGTTTTGAGAAATTAGCTCTGCCATTTCTGGTAAATTCTTGAGAATAGGCTCTGGTGCTCGTCCAAGAAATCCAGGGTTTTGATCTCCATGAAGAATTGTGCTTTTGGGTAAAAGTCGTTTTACCAAATTTCTACCAGCACCAAACATAGCATCGTAAACCAATTGCTCTGATATTTTTGTCAATGCCTCCATGTCGAAAGAATTTTGACAATGTTCCAAGTAAAGTTGTTCAAAATCACTGAATTCAATCATCCCGTCATTCACAAATTGGTCAAACGATTTCATTTCATGTAATTCAGTATCAGGAATCATGGCTTCAACTTTTGCAACTTCAGAAGGAATCGCAGGTCCTCCATAATTGGCTTTGATTTTATAGCCATTATACGATGGAGGATTGTGAGATGCTGTTAAAATGATTCCAGCACCCGTTTGCAATCTATTGGCAGCCAATGAAATCATGGGTGTTGATACAAAACCTGGTGAAATGTAAACTTTAATTCCTTGTGAAGCCAGCTGCACTGCAGTATTTTTAGCAAACATTTCACCGCCAAATCTGCAATCATATCCTACAACGCATGATTTATTTAAGTCAGATTCATTCAACCATTTCGCTGTTGCAAAAGCAACGCGTCTCACGTTAGACGTAGTGAAATTTTCTCCAATAATTTCTCTCCAACCGTCTGTTCCAAATTTTATTTGATACATATCTTTAATTAAAGGCATTTTCGCCAGTTATTTCCATTCCTAAGATTAATAAGTGTATGTCGTGCGTTCCCTCATAAGTAACCACAGACTCTAAATTCATCATGTGTCGCATCATTGGGAAATCTCCGGTAATTCCCATTCCGCCAAGCATTTGGCGACTTTCCCTTGCAACGTTTAGAGCAATCTCAACATTATTGCGTTTCGCCATTGAAATTTGTGCAGGCGTTGCTTTGCCTGCATCCATCAATTGACCAAGTCTCCAAACCAATAATTGAGCTTTAGTGATTTCTGTAAGCATTTCAGCCAATTTTTTCTGCTGTAATTGGAATGCACCAATTGGTTTCCCAAATTGTATTCTTTCTTTTGAATACCTTACGGCTGTATCATAACAATCCATTGCAGCACCTAATGCTCCCCAACTAATACCATATCTTGCCGAATTTAAACAAGTAAGTGGACCCTTAAGTCCCTCAACTCCCGGAAGTAAATTTTCTTTGGGAACTTTTACATTATTAAAGACCAATTCTCCGGTAGCACTTGCTCGCAAAGACCACTTTCCATGTGTTTCAGGTGTTGAAAATCCCTCAAAACCGCGTTCAACGATTAAACCTTGTATTTTTCCCGCTTCATTTTTGGCCCATACAACAGCTACATCCGCAAATGGTGCATTGCTAATCCACATTTTAGCGCCATTGAGTAAATAGTGGTCGCCTTTATCTACAAAATGAGTTGTCATTCCTGCAGGATTAGAACCGTGATCTGGTTCTGTTAACCCAAAACAACCCAACATGTCACCAGATGCCAACTTCGGTAAGAACTTCATTTTTTGTTCTTCTGAACCAAATTTGTAAATGGGATACATCACCAAAGAACCTTGAACAGATGCTGTAGATCTGATTCCGCTATCGCAGCGTTCCAATTCTTGCATGATGATACCATATGTGGTGTAATCCATTCCGCCACATCCATATTTTGAGGGAAGTTGGGGCCCAAATGCTCCAATTTCACCCAATTGTTTTACAATGTGCCTCGGAAACTCACTTTTCTGTGCGTAGTGCTCTATGATGGGACTTAAATCTTTTTTCACCCAATCCCTTACAGATTGACGAATTAACTTTTGTTCCTCGGTTAATAAATCGTCAATTCCATAAAAATCCGGAGCTACATACCTGTCTCTACCGCGATTTGATTCTAAAATTTGATTTAAATCTAAATTTTCCATGATTCGCTTTACACAAATGTAATAATCTTACTTACTTTGTGCTTCAAATTTTAGTAAACGACATGTTAATAACAGTAAAAGTTGAAAATCAATGGATCTTGTTGCCAATCGGTTGGTATGAAGAAGAACAGCTAACCAAAACAGAACTTGAGGTTTCTGTAATGCTGAAATATGAAGTGAATTCGATTGTCGATGAATTGGATAAAACGATTGATTATCAATTAATTTCAAAGTTGATAGGGAATTTAAAATTGAAAAAATTTAAGTTATTAGAATATGCGGCAAACGATTTATTAGAATCCATTGAGCGCATATTGTTCAACGGGGTGGACATTAAACAAGCTCAAATAGAATTTAAAAAGAAAAATATTGCCCATAACAATGTTTCATGTGATTTTCATTCGATTTTAGTCGAAAAGAATTATCCATAACCTTGAACCATGAAAACAAATCATTAGATTTGAAAAGAGATGAGAAAATCTGCAATTTTCATACTTTTAAACTTGGTGTTTTTTGCTGTAAATGCTCAATATGTCAGCCTTACTGGCTGGATTTTTAGCAAAGAAACACTTGAAACCATTCCCGGTGCAATTATTGTAGATGAAAAAACTGCATTTTACGGTGAAGCAACAGAACAAGGATATTATCAAACCGTTTCAAAGAAAGGGATTCATACAATTACTTATGCTGCTCCAGGATACAAAACTCTAAGATTGAGTATAGATTTTGATAAATCCATCGTGAAAAATGTATTTCTTGTTCCTGTAGATTTTGATGAGGACGACAGTGCCGCAGAATATACATCGTTATACAGCGATAAAACATCTTATTATAAGGCCTTGCCGAGGCAAATTCAGCAAGGACATTCTATCTTTAGCTTGGCAGATCCGATAAAATTGATGCAATATTTACCTGGTGTTTCTGGCGGAATAGAGGGATTATCGTCTTTGTACGTTAGAGGAAGTAATGCAGATCAAAATTTAATTTTGATGAACGGTATGCCGCTTTATGGCAACGGACATATATTTGGTTTGATATCTAATTTCAACCCTGAAATTGTGAAAAGTTGCGATTTTTACCGAGGTGTGGCGCCAGCGAGATACGGAAATAGAGCAGGAGGTGGTGTTTTGGACATCCAAACCACAGGTGGAAGTGCAGAAAGTTGGTCTGGTTCAGTGAATGTTGATGTTGCCACATTCAACATAGCCCTGGATGGACCAATTGATTATAAAGGTAGATGGACAACATCACTCGCTTTTCGAAGAAGTTATTTTGATTTGATTTTTTCAGATTTATTTCAGGATTTTCTGATAGGGAACATTCACGACATCAACTTTAAACTAGATTTTAAACAAGATTCTAAAAATCATTGGAATTATTGGTTTTACAACGGTAGAGATAAATATGGAATCAATATCAATGGTTCTCAAAAAGATTCGGTTGGTAGAACAATTGTAGCCAATATTGGCTTAGGCGCCTCTTGGCAAAATACATTATCGGGAATCAATTATTCTCATGTCTTTAATCCAAAGAATTATGTTCATGTAGCTGCAGGTTTTTCGAGATACTCATATACCGACTATTTCAATATTGAAGGAACCATTTATACAGATACTTCATTTAGACAACTCAAAGAAAATTATGAATCATTGAGTTCAATTACGGATTATTCGTTGGGAGCTGATTTTTTTAATCTCCGAAGCAATGATACAAAATTGAGGTATGGGACACATTTTGTAGTTCATGACATGAAGCCTTCATTGTTCAATTACCAAGTGTTGAATACTCCTGCATCAGGAAATATTGATACCGTTTATGGTGCATTTAACAACCAAATAGTTTCAGAATTTTCTAATTATTTAGAACTTGAATACAAGCCTTTTCCAGGTATGAGCATGAATTTAGGGCTGAGAATGTGGAATTATGTTTCTTCTGAGAACAATTACATAAAATTTGAACCTAGGTTCATTGTTTCTCAGATGCTTGAAGGGAAAAAAAGGGTGCAGTTTGGGTTTGCACAATCCAATCAGGGACTTCATCAACTCTCAAGTGTTTCAGGAAATTTGCCTCAAGATATTTGGTTTCCAACAACTGGAAATTTCCGCCCACAAAATACAACACAGTTCACCGTGGGTTATTCTCAACCAATATCTCGAGGTATAGAAGCGAGTTTAGAATATTATTACAAATCTTTCGACGGTATAACAGAATTGGTTGAGTCTGCCAACGCAGACAATTTGCAGAAATCTTATTGGGAAAATTCCATCTTACAAGGTAAAGGTACATCGAGTGGATTTGAATTTTTGTTGACTAAAAGATCCGGTCAGCTAAACGGTATTTTTTCATATACATTCTCGACTACAGATAGGACTTTCGATGAAATAAATGGAGGCAAACCTTTTGATTTTCGATGGGATAGACGAAATAAACTCAGTTTGCAATTGGCTTACCAAGTAAGTAAAGATTTGGTGATGAATATATCAGGAATACTCATGAATGGGCATGCTGTTACGGTGCCAACTTCTAAATATTTCACAACCGATAAACGTTTGGTGTATGACTACAGTGAAAAAAATAACTATCGAATGCCTTTTTATAAAAGAGTAGACATTGGTTTTACCAAAGAAATCAAACCGGAATTTCATGATGATTATCATGAATATTACGGCATTCATATTTACAATCTGTTTGGGTGGGATAATCCTGTTGTTGCTCGTTTTGCTGAAAATGATTTGGGTTTTAACAGATTGGTTGGTGTGAGTTATTTCAAATTTGTTCCATCCGTATTTTATCGAATCATTTTCTAATGAAAAAAATCTATATTCTCGCGATAACCTCAATTTCACTCATTTTCGGATTAACGAATTGTGAAACTGATTTAGATATGTCGCAACTTAATTTTAAAGAAAAACTTGTGATTAATCTTCTGGCTAATAATGGAGATTCTTTGAGCCTAACTGTAAATAGAAGCCTTGATATTTTTGATTCAACTGGAAAATCTCAAATAGAAAACGCAAAAGTTATCGTTACTGACGAAATGGGAAATAAAAGCCAATTAAGATTTGATTTAATTTCTCAATCATATCGCTCAAGTTGGATCCCTAAACCTGGAGTTTTATATACTGTAAATGTGAGTTGGGGTAATTTATCACCAGTTCAAAGTAGTTTTATTCTACCCGAATTGAAAACCAATGGCAAAGCAACTTGGAAAGACAGTACGAGTAAAGATTCTGTGGGATTTTATACTGGTACGATATCTTTTACCATTAAAGATGATCCCAATGCTCGTAATTACTATGAAATAGGTTTGTTTCGTTATGATGAATTTAGTAGCGAATTGTGGCTGAATCTACCAATTATTCCTGAAAACCCGGAATTAATAAACAATCAAATTTTAAATCGAGAAGGCGCTTTATTGGTAGATGACGATGTATTTAACGGTCAAAATAAGCTCTTTAAATTTACAACTCCTGCCAATACAAAAGGGACACTCTATAAATATCTTGTTGTAGTTAAAAACCTGAGTGAAGATTATTACAGATATTTCAAATCAATTGAAAATTACAAACAACAACAAGGTGCATTTTCAGAACCTTCGGCCGTATTTACCAATGTTAAGGGCGGTTTGGGGATTTGTGCCGGTGCAAGTTTGGTTAGAGATACAATAAAATAATTTGTGAAAAAGAATCAAAATTCCGATAGTACAATATTTGTCAAAAACGCACATCAACATAACCTCAAGGGTATCGATGTGTCAATCAATCATAATGCTTTTACCGTGGTAACCGGAGTTTCCGGAAGTGGTAAATCTTCCCTTGTTTTTGATACTTTGTTTGCTGAGGGACAAAGACGTTATGTTGAAAGTCTGAGTTCCTATGCCCGTCAATTCATGGGTAGAATGAAAAAACCTTTGGTAGATTACATCGATGGACTTTGTCCTGCTGTAGCAATCGAACAAAAGGTAAATACACACAATCCTCGCAGTACTGTTGCCACATCCACTGAAATTTACGATTATCTTAAATTGTTGTTTACTAGAGTTGGAAAAACCATATCACCTATTTCTGGAAAACAAGTGAGAAGAGATTCTGTACAAGACGTGATGAACGAAGTAAAGAATTTATCAGATGGCACCAGGATTTTTGTATTATCGCCTATCAAATTAGATAAAATATTCATTTCAGATGTCGAATCTTTCAATCAAAAAGGATTTAGCCGAATTTTTTTTGATCAAGAAATTTATCGAATAGACGACATTCTCGAACAAAATATCATTGTAAAAACGCCAGCTTATATTTTAGTTGATCGTTTAGAGGTAAACACAAATGACGAGGAAAATGTTTCTCGTATTTTTGACGCAATAGAAACCGCTTTTTGGGAGGGTGAGGGTGATTGCGCAATTTATAATTTTGAAGAAAAATCAATCACTGACTTTAATAACCGATTTGAATTGGATGGTTTAACCTTTGAAATTCCAACAAAAGACTTTTTAAGTTTCAACAATCCCTATGGTGCATGCAAGACCTGTGAAGGATTCGGCAGTGTTTTGGGCATTGATGAAGATTTGGTAATTCCCGATAAATCATTGAGTGTGTATGAAGGTTGCGTAGCACCTTGGAAAGGGGAAATAATGAATGAATGGAAAACTCATTTTATCAGCCAGGCAAATAAAATAGATTTTCCAATACATAGGCCTTACAATGAACTTTCCCAATCTGAAAAAGATATTTTGTGGAAGGGTAAAAATAACATTCTTGGTATCAACGATTTTTTCAATCATTTAGAACAAAATTTTTATAAAATTCAATATCGGGTTTTAGCGGCTAGATACAGAGGGAAAACAACTTGTCATGACTGTTTAGGGACTAGATTGAGAAAAGAAGCAGGTTATGTAAAAATTGAAAATGTAGGATTTGAAAAAAATTCAATACCAAAATATACCAACATTCAAGAAATATTGTTGATGCAAGTTTCAGATGCTCAGAAGTTCTTCAATGCTTTTGAATTTTCACGCGTTGATGCTGAAATTTCAGTGAGAATTGTTGGTGAAATTAAAACGCGTTTGAGTTATCTTAATGATGTTGGACTTGGTTACTTGTCGCTCAATCGTTTGAGTAATACTTTAAGCGGTGGAGAAAGTCAACGCATTAATTTGGCTACCAATCTGGGATCAAATTTAACCGGTTCAATGTATATTCTCGATGAACCAAGCATTGGCTTGCATTCTAGGGATACCGAAAAATTAATTTCAGTATTGAAAAACCTTCAAAACGAAGGAAATACTGTCATTGTTGTAGAACATGACGAAGATGTCATGAAAAAGGCAGATCAGGTAATTGACATAGGTCCAATGGCCGGTAGTCTTGGAGGAGAATTGATATATGCAGGAAATTACGACGGATTGCTCAAAAATTCCGACAGTTTAACTGGAAAGTATTTAAGTGGCGTTGAACGCATTAATGTCCCTCAAAACAAAAGAAAATCAATTAATTATATTGAAATATTAGGTGCAAACGCCAACAATCTAAAAAATATAGATGTCAAAATTCCAATCGATGCGTTTACCGTTGTAACTGGTGTTTCTGGATCTGGAAAAACGACATTGATTAAACAAATTCTTTATCCTGCTTTGGCAAAAGAATTGCAACAATTTGTTTCTCTAAAAACTGGAAGTCATAAGTCAATTAGCGGACATAAAAAATTACTTAAAGCAGTTGAATTGGTTGATCAAAATCCCATTGGAAAAAGTTCAAGAAGCAATCCTGTTACTTATGTAAAAGCATATGATGATATCCGGGAACTCTATGCAAATCAACCTGCATCAAAATTCAATGGATTTAAACCGTCACACTTTTCGTTTAATGTGGATGGTGGAAGATGCGATAATTGTCAGGGAGATGGTGAAACGGTGATTGAAATGCAATTCATGGCAGATATCAAACTTCCATGTGAGATATGTAGCGGTAAAAGATTTAAAAAGGAAGTGCTTGAAGTTGAATTCAACCAAAAAAGCATTTTCGATGTTTTGGAAATGACTGTAGATGATGCAGTTGTATTTTTTGAATCTGAAAAAAATATTGTAGAAAAGTTAAAACCACTGCAAAATGTTGGTTTAGGATATGTAAAATTAGGACAAGGAAGCAATACACTCAGTGGAGGCGAAGCACAAAGAGTCAAACTTGCATATTATCTGAGCAAAGCAAATCCATTTAAAGAAGGCGGCGTGTTATTTATTTTTGATGAACCAACTACGGGACTTCATTTTCATGATATTAAAAAACTTCTGAAATCTTTTGAAGCCCTCATCGATAAAGGAAATACAATTGTGTGTATCGAACACAATCTAGATGTCGCGAAATGTGCTGATTGGATCATTGATTTGGGCCCTGAAGCCGGAGATAAAGGCGGAAAACTCGTTTATCAAGGGGAAATCGATGGATTATTGAGCTGCAAAGAATCAGTTACGGCTCCATACTTAAAAGAAAAACTGTCAGAATTCAATTAATTCAAGATTATTTTTCGGCTTATTTTCCCGTTGATTGTCTGAATTTCTAATAAATAATAGGATGAAGCACGACTGATTTTTAAATTGAAAAGTTTAGAATCAATGTTGTCATGAATTCCGATTATTTGTCCTGAGCTATTGAAAAGCTTGATTCCAATCATTTTATCTTTACTTTCTATTTTTAACTCATGTCCAAATTTAACTGGATTCGGTGAAATAACAATTCGAGATAACTGAATGTCCGCATTCCCTGAATAGTTTAAAACAACAAAGCTCTTCGAACTACTGTCTGTGCATGGGATATCGAATGTATCGCTTTTAAAATGTTCAATGCGTAACGTTTTATCTGAATAACCCGATAGATCATTCTGCTGTAAATAACCTTCAAAAGAATCAACAAATGTTGAATTTTCTTTTAAATACCATTTGCTTGGTTGTGCTGTATCAATTGCTTTGAATTGATAATTGTATGCATTGAGGTAATTAACTGAAAAATAGGAATTGATTTTTTCCCTAAAATCGGGCTTGATCGAATAAATTTCACCAAAACAGTGGTTTGAATTTTTTAACCTCAGTTTAGCATGTGTGTTTTTTGAAAGGTTAATCAATACAGGATTACTCGATGTGAGATATTGATTGCCATCAAAAAGGCTATCTCCGGAACTAAAGTTTGCATTAAATTGTAACTTGGAATTGTTTAATCCGCCACAAAAAACCAAATTTTTTGGTAATATATCCGTTTTTACAGCAGAACCAGAATCACAGACAATGACTAATTTTTGAGTCGTATAGCCACATATTCTGTTTGTTGTGTCCATGACTTTTACATAAAATTCGTTCGTTTTTTGGGCAACATATTGAACGATAGTGTCCGATAAAAGTTGGTTTTCATAGAATATTTCGTATCGATTGAGCTCGTTTAATCTAGAAATGACAACATTGATCGTATCCCCATAACAAGGTTTGTTTTTTTGAGGGACAATGGAGTAGTCGATATTTTCGCAACCGAGTGGTTGAGAAACCAATGTCGATACTTTTGATGTTCCACAAAATCTGCTTGTGCTCGCTTTGACCATTATCATTGTGAACCTCCCGGCAGAATCTACCGTGACCAATTGCTCTTGGGTTAATTTACCTGAATCTGGATACTTCCAAGTTTTACCTGTATCCAAACTAATAAAATAAGCTGTTGCAAAAGGTACATTGCTCCATTGAAAATGGATTGAATTGGTTGTTTTTGATTTGATAGAGATTTTAGGTCCTTCAAAAGAATCGACACCTAGAATCATTTTGCTTTTTAGCAAACTCACACAGCCATTTTTACTTTTGCTGTAAAACTGTATTAAGTTATTTCCCTTATTCAAATTATAATTGAAAATAGAGTCTTTTAGGAATGAATTTTGGGTGTTTGCGATTCTGAATGAATCAGACAGATATTTGTCCTTAAGTTCAAATTTGACGGATTGTTTGTAGCAAATGGAATCTGAATTAGGTGTTGTGAAAATCTCAAATTCGGGCCTTGGATTTACGATTAATTGTAATGGTACTGAAGTTTTCTTACATCCATTTGAATTTGTTGCAGTTACAACATAATAATTGCTATTTTTTGCAAAAATTGCGAGTGATTTCTGGCCATTAGGTGACCATATAAAACTATGGTTTGCAATTGAATTGACTTTGAATTGAGCAGAATCTCCAGAACAAATCTTAACGGGACCATTCACCGGAGAGGGTGTAAGTACAGGATTAGTAGCACCTTGAATTACAGTGAATAACAAAGTATCAGGTTTTGATGACCCTTTTGCATTTTTGGTTTCTAAGATAGCCATTTTGTTACCTGTGGATGAGTAAGTTACAATTGGATTTTGAGCAGTAGAGGTAGTGATAGAACCACCAGGAAACTTCCAAGAATATGAGGATGCATTATTGGTAGACGATCCGTTGAAATTGATAGAAGTATTTGAACAATAAAGAGTATCTGTGATTTTGGCTTTGGCAACTGGCAACAATGTTGAAGGCGAAACAACAAATGATTTCGAATAAATGTAATCGCCTGAGGTATTACCGTTATTGTTTGCCACGTTTAAAATCAAATGGAACTTGATATTCCCCAAATTGGAGGTAGGTGCTTTCCACTCAAAAACATATGAAACAGAATCGGTGGCAACTGAACTTGTTCCAGTGGAAGTATGCTCAATATAATATCGTGTTGTAGAACCAGCAACTTGACTAAAGGTGGCAGTTCTTGAATCTTTTGAAATAAATGTTCCAGCAGGTGTGGGGTAACTCACATTTTTATCCTGAAGCGCTGTTACCTGAAATCCAAACACTGATTTGCCTGTTTCTTTGTAGGTAACAGTGATTTTGTAAGTGGAGTCAGGAATGTATCCTCCGCCCGTGAAATTGCCATTTAATTTAATTTTTCCATGGTTAGTTCCAGATGTTTGTAATGAATATGTCGAATGGCAAGAAACACAGGTGCTTTCTGACGGAGCACCGGTGTATGAGGCAGATAATCCATTCGATTTGCTTCGGATATTGAAAACACTTGTGGCTCCAAACAAAGCAATGATGATACTGTATTTAATGAATCTAACTTTTGACATCGTTGTTAAAATTAAACAAAGAACAGATTAAAAATGAATTAGTTTGATAAATAACCGATATATCGATTAAATTTTGACAATATTGTTACCCGAATGTGAACGTTCATCCATTCTTTTTAAACAATTGTCTAACAATTGTATCAACCATGTTTTTTTTGGTTTATTTTTGAAACTTATGAAAAAACTGCTATTTTTAGCTTCATTTTCAATTTTAGGTTTTTGCAATTTGCAAGCTCAAGCCACACTCATTGAAAAGGTTGAAGCAAAAAAGGGTTCTCTGGTTATCCCTTATGAAAAGTATGTATTACCGAATGGACTTACAATCATTGTGAATGAAGATCATTCAGATCCTGTGGTACATTTAAACGTAACCTATCACGTAGGTTCTGCTCGTGAAACTCCTGGTAAGTCTGGATTTGCGCATTTTTTTGAACATATGTTGTTTCAAGGATCAAAGCACGTTGCTGATGAAGAACATTTTAAAATTATCAAACAATATGGTGGTGATGTAAATGGAAACACCACTAGAGACAGAACGGTTTACATCGAAACATTTCCTTCAAACTTTACAGAAACTGCATTGTGGATGGAAGCAGACCGTATGGGTTGTTTTCTAGAAGCCTTCACTCAAAAGAAATTTGAGATTCAACGTGCAACTGTAAAGAATGAAAAAGATGAAAGATACGATGGTCCTTATGGTTTTTTAATGGAAGTGAAAGACCAAGAATTGTATCCATCTGATCATCCATATAGCTGGTCTACAATTGGTTTTGTTGATGATTTAAATAGAGCAGATAGCAATGATTTAAAAAACTTCTTCCTTCGTTGGTATGGTCCAAACAACGCCTGTGTGATTTTAAGTGGCGACGTAAATACTCAGGAAGTGATTCAGTGGTGTGAAAAGTATTTTGGCTCGATCAAAAGAGGTAAAGAAGTGACAAAAAAACGTGTAAAACCAGTGGTTTTAACTGAAAATAAAATTAGAAGTTATCCTGACCCAAATGCAGAATTGCCATTGATGATGATTTCTTATCCAGGAGCTCCAGTTTATCATGAAGATGAACCTGCTCTCGATATGTTGAGTTATTTGCTAGGTAGTACAAAAAGCTCTGTTTTATATAAAAAATTCATCGATGCCGAGTGGGCTTTACAAGTTCAAGCGAGTAACAATCCATTAAGTAGCATCAATCATGAATTGGCGGGAGAATTTGCTTTTACCATCGTTGGATACCCATGGTCTGATATGTTTAAATTGAAAGATATGCTCACCGTATCTCTTGATTCATTTGAACAATTGAATTTCACAGACAATGATTTGAGTCGTGCGAAAGCATCTATTTTGAGCGGCTATAAAAGAGGTTTGGAATCCGCAGCAACCAAAACCAATTATTTAAGCGGTTTTTGGTACTTAGGTGTAAAAGGTAGCGATGGTAAAATGATGAATCTTGAAGAAGATGCAATGAGATACCAAAAAGTTACCAGAGAAGATATTTTGAGAGTTTTCAGAAAATATATTAAAGGTAAATTCTCTTCTACGATCGAAATTAAACCTTCGCCAACTCCTGAAGGAGAAAAGCCCAATAAATATGTGAGCTACAATCCGAATGCAACTTACAAAAACGATGCTTTGGATTTTGAATATCAAAATTTGAAATACCAGCCTGTGGTTGATAATTTTGATCGTAGTAAAAAACCGGAACCCAAAGCTGTTAAACCTGTTACAGTTCCCAAAACTTTCAAAACTAAATTGGCTAATGGGTTGGAAATCTGGAGCAGTGCCTTCTCAGAAACCCCACAGGTAATCATCAATCTTTCTATGAAAGGTGGTGCTTTATTCGAAGATGGAAAAGATATTCTTCCAGGCACCGCCGATATGTTAGCTTTGTGTTTGTCTGAAGGAACTGCTTCTAAAACACCAGAACAATTAGAAAACGAATTGGAAAGCTTGGGTGCAAGCATCAATTTCAATGCCTCAGCAACAAACTTTACTGTATCTGTAAACTGCGATAGAGAAAATCTTGACAAAACAATTGAACTTTTAAAAGACATGATGTTTAATCCTCGTTGGGATAAAAAAGAATTTGCGAAAGGGAAGAAACGTGTTGTTGAAAGTGCGAAAAGTCAACTGTCGAGCAGAGGTGTAGGACTACAAAACGCTGTTGGTAGACTCATTTACGGTGAGACATCTCCTCTTGGCCGATATGTTGGGTCTGAAAGCTACAGTAAAATTGGCATCGACGATATTCAGAAATATTACAACAAGTATTTTGGGCCTGATTTGGCTAAAATTATCGTTGTTGGTGATCTAACTGAAGACGATGTAAAAGCAAAATTTGCATTTTTAAATGATTGGAAGTCTAAAAATATCACAGTTACAAAGCCTACGGTTGCTCAAAATGTTGAAACATCTCAGATTTTTGGGGTAAATTACTATGATGCTGAGCAGAGTGATATTTTCATTGGATTTAGAAGTTTGCCTTATGATGCAACTGGTGAATATTATAAAAATACCATCATGAATTTTGCATTGGCAGGGAACTTTAATAGCCGTTTGAATTTGAAAATTCGTGAAGAAAAAGCATGGACATATGGTATTAGAGGTGGGTTCAGTGGAAGCTATGAAGATTTGCCAGGTATGTACACAATATCTGCTGGTGTTAAGTCAAGAGCCACAGATAGTGCAATTCATGAGATTCTATGGGAAGTTGAAAAATTCAAGGAAAAGGGAATGACACAAGAAGAATTTGAGTTTACAAAATCTGCTTTATTGGCTTCTGAAGCTCTTGAATATGAATCTATTTTCCAAAAAGTAGGATTTATCTCCCAAATGGCAAATCGTAATTTGCCATCAGATTTCGCAGAAAAACAATTGAATATTCTTCAGAATGTTACTTTAACAGAGTTAAATGAATTGGCGAAGAAGAATCTTTCTACAGATAAATTGTTTGTGGTGATTTCAGGTGATGTGATTCAAATGAAAAATAAGCTTGAAAACCTAGGATTTGGCAAAATGCAAATCCTAAACAGAGATGGTTCCGGTAAAATCAAATATTTGAAAGCAGGATCAACAGCTCATTCGAAAAATTATAAATAAATACCTTCATTGATGAAAAAAAGACCGATTTATCGGTCTTTTTTTTGCACTTATGCAAATAAATGTCTGTCATTTTTTTGCAAGTTTAAGAATCTCGATGATTTCTTAATTTGTTATATATTAACTATATAGATATTTTTTTCAAAATTTTAACTCAATGTTCATGTATACGCAGAATTCAATTCATATAGAAACAGAATATTTGCCGTTAGAATGTATAAAAAATGTGGGCAATATCACAATCAAAAGGGTGGGTTTACCATGCTAATTGTTTAAATTGCAATACTTATATTTTCACATGGAAGAGAATAACAACAACCTAGAAGAATTAAACGAAAGAATTATCCCGATCAACATCGAGGATGAAATGAAAACGGCCTACATTGATTACTCAATGTCCGTAATTGTTTCCCGCGCATTGCCAGATGTTAGAGACGGTTTAAAACCTGTACATAGAAGGGTTTTGTATGGAATGGTTGATTTAGGATTGGCCTCAAACAGACCCTATAAAAAATCTGCCCGTATTGTGGGTGAGGTCTTGGGTAAATATCACCCGCATGGAGATAGCAGCGTATACGATACAATGGTGCGTATGGCGCAAGATTGGAGCTTGAGATATCCATTTGTTGATGGTCAAGGTAACTTTGGTTCTATAGACGGAGATCCGCCAGCGGCAATGCGTTACACTGAAGCAAGAATGCGTAAAATTGCAGAAGAAATGATGACAGATATCGATAAGGATACTGTTGATTTCAGACCCAATTTCGATGAGAGCTTGAATGAACCTACAGTGCTTCCAGCAAAAATCCCAAATCTACTTGTCAATGGTGCTAGCGGTATTGCAGTAGGTATGGCTACAAACATGGCACCTCACAACTTGACAGAGATTTGCGAAGGTGTAATTAAATATATCGACAATAACGACGTAACTATCAGTGAACTGATGGAAGTTGTGAAAGGTCCAGATTTCCCTACAGGAGCTGTGATTTATGGTGTCGAAGGTATCAAGGATGCATTTGAAACGGGTAGGGGTAGAATTGTCATGCGCGGAAAAGCAGAATTTGAAACCAGCAGCACTGGCAAAGAAATGATTGTTGTAACTGAAGTCCCTTACCAAGTTACCCCGTCACAAATTATTGTAAAAACAGTTGATCTAATCAATGAAAAAATCATTGAAGGTATATCGGCAGTTCGCGATGAAAGTGGTAGACAAGGGATGCGTATCGTTTTTGATTTGAAAAGAGACGCTATTCCAAACATCATTTTAAACCAATTGTTTAAATTCACTCCGCTGCAAAGCAGTTTTTCTGTCAACAATATTGCTTTGGTTGCTGGGAAACCGGAAATGCTCAACTTGAAAGATATGATCAAACATTTTGTGAACCACCGTCATGAAATTATTGTTCGTAGAACCAAGTATTTATTGGAAGAAGCTAGAAAACGTATTCATATTTTGGAGGGACTTATCATTGCCCTCGACAATTTGGATGCTGTGATATCCTTGATTCGTAAAAGTCGTACTCCAGACGAGGCTCGTGAAGGTTTAATGTCGAATTTTGGTTTGAGTGAAATTCAATCCAAAGCAATTCTGGACATGCGTTTACAGCGTTTAACTGGATTGGAAATAGATAAAATCCGTGAAGAGTACAACGCAGTTATGAAGGAAATTGAATACTTAGAAAGTATTTTGGCCGACGAGTCCCTCAGAATGCAAATCATCAAAGATGAAACCAATGAGGTAGTTCAAAAATTTGGGGATAAGCGTAAGACGAGAATTGAATTCAATGCAGAAGAAATCAATATCGAAGATTTAATTCCGAATGAAGAAGTAGTGATTACCATTTCACACAAAGGTTATATCAAAAGAACCCAGTTGTCTGAATACAAAGAGCAAAATAGAGGAGGAAAAGGACTTAGGGGAGTTGCACACAGAGACGAAGATTTTGTTGAACATTTATTTATTGCGAGCACTCACAATTATTTGTTGTTGTTTACGGAGCAGGGAAGATGCTTCTGGTTGAAGGTGTATGAAATTCCTGAGGGAGCCAAAGCTACCAAAGGTAGACCAATCCAAAACCTCATCAGTATCCCTCAAGATGATAAAATCAAGGCTTATTTAAATGTAAATAACCTCAAAGATCCTGAGTACCTAAATAACAATTCGATCATCATGGTTACCAAAAAAGGAACCGTGAAGAAAACAACTCTTGAAGCTTATAGTAGACCAAGAACCAACGGAATTAATGCAATTACCGTGAGAGAAGGCGATGAGTTGCTTCAAGCAAATCTGACCGACGGAGAGAGCGAAGTTATTATTGCCAAGAAGAAAGGTAAAGCCATCCGATTCCCTGAAGCGAAAGTACGTCCGATGGGTAGAACTGCCTCAGGTGTTAGAGGTGTAACGTTAGAAGATGATGAAGATGAAGTAATTGGTATGGTTTGTGTGAATCCAAATAAAGAAAGTGCAACCATTTTGGTCGTGAGTGAAAAAGGATATGGCAAGCGTACTGACTTAGACGATTATAGAGTTACTGGCCGCGGTGGAAAAGGAGTCAAAACTCTTTCCATAACCGAGAAAACAGGAAACTTAGTCGGACTGATGAGCGTAACCGATGAAGATGGTTTGATGATCATTTGCAAAAGTGGTATGACAATTCGAATGGCGGTAGATAAGCTTCGTGTGATGGGAAGAGCAACTCAGGGTGTAAGACTGATCAACATCAAAGACAAAGATGCTATTGCAAGTATTGCTAAAACTCCTAGAGAGGATGATGAGGAAGATACAGAACTTTCTGAAGATGGCACGCAAATTGTAGAGAATACAGAAAGTACCACAGAAAATATTGATAATTCAGAGACTAATGAATAAAATTGACATCAAAGCTTTGTTTCTAGGGATACCGTTTATCCTAGCGAGTGCCTGTTCAGCACAAAACAAAGCGATTAACACAGCGGAATTTAGTTTAAGCAGTAATGCTGTTGAAGAATTACTCACTGCAAAGGAAGAAATTGACAATGCAGCAGTACATGAGAAGACAAAAAATGCTGCACGAATGTATTTTGTAAAAGGGAAGGTGTATTGCCGAATTTATGAAAAAAGAGGAAATGAATTGATAAAACCCATTTCAACTGGTTCAGGGCTAATCGCTGGACAGTCGTTCCTTGAATATTATAACCATCCAGATCCAAAGAAAAGTGAGTTCAAAGAAGAAGCAGATCAAGAATTACGCAATGTTTTCGTTGCCACTTTTTATGAATCTCAAACTTACGCTGAAGATTTCAGAAAGGTAGCAGATGCTAAGAAGAAGGCATTCATGGCAGATACATTGGGTAATTATTATCAATTGATGCTCGATTTGTTTGATCGCTTGGATACCGCAACTTTAAATGATTTTAAGGGACAAGGGGTTGAAAGAAAATATTTTGTTGAGAGCTTGGCATTTTTTGCTGTAAGTAATTCAGATGTTGAAAGACGCAAATTGATTTTAAATCAATTGGTTACAAAAGAAAAACCTACAGCTGCAGTCGTTGAGGCTTTGTCGAAATTGTATCTTGAATCGAAAGATACCTTGAAAGCTAAAGAAGTGATCAAAGCTGCGTTGGTAAAATCCAACAACAACAATGATATTTTTACTGTTTTGGTGAATTTCTATATTTCTTTAGAAAAAGAAAATGAATTATTCGCAGATGTTGATAATCAAATCAAACAGAATCCAACTTCTAAAAATTATTGGATTCGTGGATATTTGAATGAACAAAAGCGTGATTATCCAGCGGCAATTGCTGATTACAGAGAATCCAAAAAACTAGATGAATTCAATTATGATGCTTGTTGGAATTTGGGAGTTGCTTTGTACAAGTTTGAATACAAAAATTTGAATGAACTTAAGTCAAAAACTGCCAATATTGATGAGAAAAAGAAAATAGATACTCGTTTGGCTCAAACATTATCGGATGCAAAAACAAATTTGCAATTTGCATCTGAAAATACAAATTATAAGTTGAATGAATTGAAGGACATTGCCAAAGCTCTCAGAAATGTTTGCTTGGAAATGAATGATAAAAATTGTGCCGCAGAACAAAGAGATAAAATCAGAAATTACGATGGTGTTTCAATTGGAATCGGATCAACTTTTAAATATCGCGTAACTGGCACAGGATCGAGTTTTGATATTTCTTATATCAATAAAATGAATACAGTTTCATCGTTGACAGACGTTAAAGGTGCATGGGAAAAGGATTTTGATTATATTGATAAATCGGACATGTTGCAAATAAGCGCCAGAAACAATGGTAAAACTGGAACAGTTAAGGTTGAATTGTTCGTAAATGGAGTTTTGGTAAAAGAAATGCAAAGTGAAGGATCAGGAGCTCAAGCTTCGGTAATTTTCTAAGAATTAGATCGAAAACCAAATGTTATTTTAAAAACCTGGCGAACGCCAGGTTTTTTTTTGAATTAAAATATTTGAATCTCGAGGATTTGTTTTGAAGATTTGGATTCTTGAAACGGTGAGGATTTGTTTTGATGATAAGGATTCTTGAATCACGAGGATTTGTTTTATGATTTGGATTCTTGAAACGGTGAGGATTTGTATTGATGATAAGGTTTCTTGAAATGGCGATATTTTGAGGGTTTTTGAACTTGGTAATTATGTGTTTTATAATTTACATTATGTTAAATAGTTTTTTTCACCAAATGTCACATGTAATAATCTTTTAACGCTTTAATCTTTCTAAAATCTCTCTAACCCTCCTAATCTTTTAACCCAATAATCACTTTCTAAATCTCCCTAATCCTTCTAATCCTTTAATCCACTAATCATTTTTAAAATCCTTTTAATCTCCCTAATCATTCTAATCATTCTAATCCTTCTAATCCTTTAATCATTTTCTTAATCCTCCTAATCTTTCTAATCCTTTAATCAATAATCTTTTAAAATTACTCTAAACAAAAAAAGAGCCCATAGGCTCTTTTTTCAATCTTGACATTGATTCAAATCACTCAATCACAATATTGCCCAGATGAATATTTATTCCTTCCTGCCTTAACTGAACCTTGTAAACCCCAGCAGAAACTTGATTCAATTCAAATTTGTGATTTTTTCCATTTTCAACTTTTTCTGACTTACAAATTTGTCCCTGACTGTTTATAATATCAACGTAACCACTCGATTTGCTGTTAAAATAGAAAAACTCTTTTGCCGGATTGGGATAAATTTTACCAAATTTTTCAGTCTCAATCATTCTAGAGTTTACACTTAGTAGATTGATTGTATTTGACGTATCCGATGTGCAGCCTAAATTTGTGTAACTTGCATGGTATTTCCCCAATAATTTAGCGTGATAAAAATCCCCAGTACCCACAATTAATCCGTTTTTATACCATTTTACCGATCCTCCAATTGGTTTATTAATCACATATAGCGTGTCGTTACTACAACGAATACGTATCTTCTTAACTTTTAACAATACAGATACCTTGTTGCTACTAACCGATTGTGGTACAGCACATTTCTCAGTTGTTGTTACCACTACTTTAAACGAGGTGCTATCTTGATTTAGATTGTATGCCTTGTAAAATGAAAGCGTGTCTTTGGCAGTTAGAATCAAATCGTTTTTATACCATTTATATTTTAATGATATTCCGTTCATTTTACTATTTGCAACAATTCCAATCAAACCTACTGAATCACCGAAACAAGGATTGTTTGGACTAAAGGAAACTGCTACACCAAGACCAATTGTGTCTGATACACTGATTGATTTAGAAACAGTATGACTTCCTGAAGAATTGTAAGTGGTTAATTGCACTTGATAGAGTCCTTTCGCATTGAATTTAACCTTTGGGTTTTGAGTTGTTGAATCACCATTGGTTATTTGATAGAATCCTTTAGGTGTAATGTTCCAAGACCATTTAGTAGGGAAATTTAGCGTTGAATCTACAAAATTCACAATTTGATTGACGCATGGTTTGTTATCAGCAAAGCCAAATTTTGTGATTGGATCTGAAATCGACCATGCATTTGACGTAAAAATTCCTCTACCGTGTGTCACTGCCATGATCAATCTATCCGAATTTCTATATTTCAATTGTAATGTTTTAACAGGACCCATTCCCTCATTGTATTTTGTCCAAGTTGGTGTTGAAACATATAAATTATTGGTTCCATAAATTCCCAATTCTGTGGCAATCAAAGCTTCTCCATATCTATTAGGATTGAATAAAAAACTCCAAACAGGCATGTCTGTAAGCCCAATATCCTTAAGTCCCCAATTTGTTCCACCATTGGTTGAAACATACACATTGTTTACGCCATAATTGGAGATTGTTAAAGCCAAAGTGTCTTTATTTAAAATACTGATGGATGAAATATTGCCAGCATTCACTGTGCCCAATTGAGTAAAAGTTGGAGTTGTAGCCCACGCGTCGGAAGTTTTATAGATATAACCGGCATCTGTACCTACAAATAATTCAGTTTTTCCAGTTGTTGGATTTTTATAAACTGACAATGCACTTACACTACCTAAATTGCTCCCAGTTTTTACAGTGATAGATGTTGGTGTACCAGGTGTTGTGGTTAATTTTGTTCGATAAATTGTTACCGAGCCTTTCCCTGAAAATAAACCTTGTCCATTTTCATCCCAAACAGCTGGGTTGATAAACTTTCCAGTATTACCATCTGCGATTAGTGGATCATTGCTTGCCCATCCATCTGTGGTATAATAATAGTTATTATAAACGTATGACGATATTTGTTTGTTGTTGTTAGACGAACTGATAAAGCAAAATGCCCCATCCCCACCTGAAATCATGTTGTAGTCCGAAATTGCAGAGTTTGTTAATAAATGAGTTCCATTATCTTGAGCCCCTGCAATAAATAAGTTTTTATTGGCAGTTTGCGATAAATCACCTGCATAAAATTGCGTTGCAAAATAACCATTGTTTCGCTCAACTGTAATGTCTGAAGTACCTGGATTGTTTGTTATGTTGTCACAATAAAACACTCCCCCATCACAACCAAATAAAACAGTTCCCATCGTATTCGGCTTGAATACAATGGCATGTTGATCCGCATGTACATAAGAACAATTCAAATTGTTCAAACCTGGATTGTTAGACCATTTACTAATTTGTACCCAACTACTTCCAGCGTTGGCAGAATAGAACAAATCAATTCCACCAACAATTAGTTTATTTGAATCCAAAGGCGATACTGCCATAATTAAATCGTACCAAGCTTGTCCCCTCGTAAAATCTGTTCCAGGAATCCCTAAATCTGCATCTTTCGGTTTTTTCATGCTTGTCCAAGTAGACGCACCATTTCTAGTTTTGATCAAGGTATCCGCTTTTCCACCAGATTCAAATAAGGCATACACCGTGTTCGCGTCATTTGGAGCACAAGCAATTTCAACACGACTTAAGTTATCGGTATGTTTATAGCCTAAATACCAATTGTTTCCATCTGTAGAGTAAAAAATACGCCCTCCACCTCCATCAGCAGTGGGACTTCCATAAGGATTTTTACGTGTTCCAACCCAAATGGTATTGTTTTCTGAAATTTCTATATCCGCAATTGAATATTGCGGGCTTGAAACGATTGCATTTGACCAAGAAGTTCCACCATTATTACTTTTCTTCAGACCATAAGAAGAAGTTCCATTCCATTGTCCGGCAAAATAATTCGCGTCTACTGCTGCCCAAACTTCTGAGGTGCCATTGTTGTTTCTTACAACAATATCATTTACATATAAATATGTGGATGTGCTCGATAATAATGAAAAAGTACTTCCGCCATCAGTACTTTTGTATATACCTTGACCTCGAGATGTACTTGGTGTTGTTCCAAAACCTTCACCAGTTCCAACATACATGATTTGTGTGTTGTTAGGATCAAACGCTATACATGTAACGGTAATATTAGACCATACACTGCTTACTGATACCCAAGTACTTGTTGAACTTGTGATATCATTGTTGTACCACAATCCACCTGTTACTGCACCCGCCCATACTTTTCTACCTTTTGAATCATTTGGGTCCCAAACCAATGCCCTTGTTCTTCCACCAACATTGTTTGGACCTCGTTGCTGCCAAGCTGAGGTTGTAGTTCCGGGTTGAATCATCATCTGTTTTTCGACCTCTTCCTTCATGATGTTTTGAATTTCAATGTTCAAAACCTCTGGAGTTGGTCTTTTTAAAGATGGATTCATTGTTGCAATGTATTCTTGTTCCCAGTATTTTTCTGGCGTTGCAAACCTTACATCACCGGTTTTAGCATATTTTTTTCTGTTTTTCTGAAATTCGCGTTTTAACTTAGCAATATTTTTCGCATGTTTGCGATTTGATATTGTGCTAACATGCTGTATTTCTTGAGAATAAATAGAGCTATTTAAACCAATGCTTGATATAATTAATAATGATTTAATGAATGTTTTCATATGTTTAAGAATTATTCTACCCAAGATTTATAATAATTAGGATCCTCAACGCCCATCGCTTCTTCGGTAATCATTAAAGGATAAAAAGGATCGATCATCACCGCGAGTTCCAAAGTTTCTTTTTTACCAATGCTTTTTTCTACTGTTCCTGGATGTGGACCGTGTGGAATTCCTTTTGGATGTAGAGTGATCATACCTTTTTCGACATGTTTACGGCTCATAAAATCACCATCAACATAGTACAGAATTTCATCACTATCTACATTGCTATGATTGTAAGGCGCAGGAATTGATTGTGGATGGTAATCATATAGCCTTGGAACAAAACTACAAATCACGAAGTTGCGTCCCTCAAAAGTTTGATGAATTGGAGGTGGCATGTGTAATCTTCCGGTAATTGGCTCAAAATTATGGATGCTAAAGCCATACGGATAACTATACCCATCCCAACCAATTGCATCAAAAGGATGAGAGGCGTAAGTGTAAGGATAAATCATATTTTGCTTTTTAATCATGACTTTAAACTCACCTATTTCATCATGAGTCTGAAGATTTTCTGGTAATTTAATGTCCCTCTCGCAATAAGGCGAGTGTTCAAGTAATTGTCCAAAAGAGTTTTGGTATCTTTTCGGGGGATAGATTGGCGTTGGAGATTCAGTAATCATCAATCTGTTCTGCGAACCATCGAATTCAAACTGATAAATTGTACCCCTAGGTATAACCAAGTAATCGCCATATTCGAATGGAATTTCACCATAAATCGTTTTCAACTTCCCTGTACCCTCGTGAATGAAAACCACCTCGTCATTGTCGCTATTCTTAAAAAAGTAGTCTGCATTACCTTTGGTTGGCGCCGCAACCGAAATCGTTAAATCGCTATTTGTCAATAAAGCCTTTCTGCTCCGAATATAATCATCTTCAGGGGATGTGTTAAATGTAACAAAACTCCGACTTTGCATATTTTGTTTCAACGCTATTTTCGGCTCAACGCTGTAAGGTTCACCAATTTCTTTCACCAGTGTTGGCGGGTGACAGTGATATACAAGCGAGTAAAGACTGTTAAATCCTTCAGTACTTACAAGTTCTTCGGAATACAAAGTTCCATCAGGTTTTCTAAATTGGGTGTGTCTTTTTGGAGGGATGGATCCTAATTTATAATAAAATGCCATAAAGTATTCATTTTGACTCACGAATATAGTCAATGTCCCTCAAAATACGAGATGCTTTATGAACAATCCATGATTTTGAATTAACAATGATGAATTTTATTAATTTCAATCGCAAATCATTATATTTGAAATGTTAGCATTTTGAAAATAAGAATCTTTCATACGATCGCGTTACTTTTAATTGTTTCCTTTTTTCAATCATGTAAGAAAGAGGAAACAATATTGCGTGAAAACAATCAAGTTCCTAAATATAAAGGGGTTTCAACAATCATGATTGAAAATTATGTAAATCGATTGTTCATTGATATTTTGGGTCGAGAAGCAACATTAACTGAGCGAAATAATTTCGTTTTGCGTCTGAAATTTAGTCAATTAAATGTGAATACCCGCGATTCAATAATTCGCGATTTACAATTTGATACAACTTTTAAACCGGGAGATTCAAGTTATAGAAAAGCATACACTACACGAATGTATACCATTTCTAAAGCTAGATTTTTGGAGGGTGCTGCAGATATGGATATTGCACAAAGGTCCTCAAATCTTGGATTTGCAATTACGATTTATCAATTAAATGGTGATTCAGTGAATATGTACTATGCTCGAGATCAAAAAAAATATTATGATCGCATTTTGAAAAGTAATTATTGGTTTTCACGAAATTCAATCACCTACAATGCGATGTGCTCATACATGATCAACAATGGCATTTACGATCTAATCAATATGGGATCTTTTAATTTTGTGAATGCAACATTCGATGATTTGTTGAATCGAAAGCCAAGCACAGACGAGTTTAATCGTTGTTATCAGATAATAGAAAAAAACATAGCTACCGATATTTTTAATCGTGTAGTTTCCAATAAAAATGAATATTGCACCGCTATTACAGAGAGTTATGCTTTCTATGAAGCTGAAATTAGATGGTGGTATTTCCAGTATTTGAGACGAGAGGTATCCCCTAGTTTTTTGTACAAAGCTTTATCAGCATATATGAAAGACCATTCCATTGAAAATGCACAAAGATCAATTTTAATTACCGATGAATATGCCCAATTCTAACTTTAAATATTTGGTTAAAGTAATTATATTTAACACATTAATTATCAATATTGGATGTACAAAAGAAATCCTGGTAGACTACCAAGTGAAGAACAACAATATTTATGAAGTAAAGTCGCAAAAATTTAAGGCTAAAAATGAAGCAGAATACATTTCCATTTTGTATACCAACTTGCACCAAAAGGCCATCGACCCTTCATCTTTGTTTCAATCTCAAAGTGTTTTATATAGTATAGGAGATCAAAATGTAGCAAAAGAGATGTTGCTCAGCGGCTATTTTAATCAAAACAGTATCAAAATTCCCACAAATACTGAAATGCGCGCAGATTTACCATTGTTTATTGAAAATACCTACAAAAGATTTTATTTGCGCAGACCGTCAGAGTCAGAGAAAATGTATTTCACACATTATATTCAAAATAATCCCGCTTTATCCGTTGAAATGGTTTATACCGCATTTGCGACAAGTGACGAATATTCGTTTTATTAATTATGAGAAGAAAAGAATTTATTAAAAAATCGACATTGACCGTAAGCGCTGGTTTGGTGGCGCCTTATATATTACCCTCTGGTCGATTGTTCGCCAGAACCGGCATTGAAAAAGCTGAACATGTTGTTATGGTGATGTTTGCAGGAGGTGTAAGGCAACAAGAGAGTATTTTAGGGCGATATTTAGAGGATTCTCAAGGAGTTTCAGGTGCAGCGGGCAATATTATGCCAAATTTATTTAATGGAAATGCGCCAACGAAGAAAGTGGTCTATGGACAAAACATACCTGGACAACCTACTGGAACAGACCCAATTCCGAGGTTACTCAACGATTCGCTTCATAACATGGGTATGTCGTTTAATGAGGTAAGGGCGCAAAGTGCTGGACATTATGTTGGGTTAAATACTTTACTCACAGGTAGTTTAGGTACTGCTCAAGGTTTGAAAACGCGACCGGTCTCTCCTACTATTTTCGAATATTTGAGAAAACATCGGGGATTTAAGGCAACTGATTGCTGGTTTGTTGGAAATGGCATTGGAAATAGCACACCGTTGTTAAATTCGAGTTCAAATGCAGACTATGGACTCAATTATGGAGCCAATATGTTCATACCCCCTGTTACTTTTGGCAGTTATGGTAGAAATGTTTTGGGCAATGCAAAGCCTTATTCGGTAAATGAGCTTGCACCGATGTATGAAATGAAGCAATTTCTAAATCAAAGCTTCGCATTGGAGTCTTCATTACAAACAACTATCAGGAATACAGATGAAGAGAGAACGCAAATCAAAGAATTCATGAGAAGTGTTTATTTGAAGCAATCAATGGGGCAAATATCAATGCCACCAGCGTCAAGTTCAGGGGATGCATTCAATGTGGCTTATTCAGCAGAAATATTGAAAGAATTCAAACCGAAAATGTTGGCTGTGAATATCTCGGAGGTCGATGGGTGTCACTCCAATTTCACTGGCTACTTAAGAAGTTTACATAGAGCTGATCATATAACGGCTTGGTTATATGATTTTATCCAGAAAAACATCCCTGAAATGAAGGATAATACGATATTTATTGTAGCTCCTGAATGTGGTAGAAACTTAAATCCAAATCCTATTCTCGATGAAAATGATTGGGTTGCATTTGATCACTCAGATGCCAATGCATTAAGAGTTTGGAGTTTAATGGTTGGCAAAAATGTTCCTAAAATATCAGTTGGCTCCGAGTCCAATCCTATCGGACGTTTAACTGATTTAGTTCCTACAATTGCCGATATATTCGGAGTTTATGATGATGTGATGAATGCCGGATATATTGACCCTCTTGCTAAGAGTCAATTTCTTCGTGTATGATGAAAATGAGTATTACACACGCGTTCATTTTAATTTTTGTTGTGGTTCTCTCATGCTCGAAAGAATCATTGCCAAACAATCCATATAATCAAAATGGAGAGGATACCACAAATATTGATACCACGTCTTATGATCCTTACTCAATTTTTGCGATTCACAAAGATGTTTTCAAACCCTCTTGCGCTAATTCTGGTTGTCATGATGGTAATTTTGAACCAGATTTTCGTACAGTCGAATCGAGTTATTTTGGATTAATCAATGTAAAACCCATCAAAACGGATTTCACCAACAACTATCCAGCACGGGTAGTACCGGGAAATTCAGCAAAAAGTATGCTTTTGCAGAGAATGACCATTGATCTTAATGGAAATTCTGGTGTCATGCCTTTAGCATTGGAACCAAAGTCAACGTACAATCAACACAAAGTTTCATATATCCAAAGAATTGCTAAATGGATAGATAATGGAGCCCCCGATTTTGCTGGCAATTTACCAACAAATAAAAATTTCCCTCCTCAAATTCAGGGAGTTGCATTTATTCAAGGAAACAATGTTCTCTCTCGCCCAGGTAAATATGAACCAGCAAATGCATCAATAAATCAAAATACCACAGTCTATTTCTCAATCATTGATGATCAAGTCAATCAATCACAACTTTCATGTACGGTGAATTGGAGTGTCGACCCAGATACATTTGATATATCTAAAGAAATGACATTGAATGCGGGCCCAGAAAAAACAATGATCGGGTTAGATGGCAAATCTCATCAATACTGGTTCAATGTTGATGTACCTACACAAAACATGCTGCCATTAGACGTGTTGTGGTTTAGAATTACAATGATTGAAAATGGTCAAAAAATATTAATTCCCAACAATTCTTCCATGTTTCCACTTAAAAAATACTTTGCCTTAAAGTTTAATTAATTATGTTTAAGTTGTTGAAATATACTTATTTAATTTTTTTAATTATCATAATGTTTTGCAGTTGTGAGGAAAAATTAGTTTCCAATCAAAATGTAATTCCTAAAATAGTATTTAAATCTATTTCAAAAGATAAAGTTAAGCAATTTACAGATAGTTTATCCATTGTATTTAGCTATGAAGATGGTGATGGCGATTTGGGCGATTTTCAACCCGACTCGCTGTCGCTTTCTGTCAAAGATTCTCGATTAAATAAACCAGATCACTATCACATAATGCCTTTATCGCCAATTGGGTATAAATTAAATATTCACGGAGAATTAACCATCAAGCTTAAAAATATATTCCTTTTAACCCCTAGCCCTACCGAGACAACCACATTTGAGATTAAAGTTAAAGATCGATCAAATCATGTGAGTAACCTCATTTTTACCCCTCAAATTGAAATAATTCGTTAATTCTTGAAATTAAAATCAATCATATTGCTTTTTATAATTTCAACTATTTATATAGATGGCTATTCTCAAGTAATTCAAAATCAACAATTTGGTAGATTTAGGATATGTAAAGGCAAAGTGAGAGATTCTGAAAAAGGAAAAACCTCAGGTCATTATGATCACAACGAAAAAATCATCATGGTTTTATCGATGCCTGGAGCAAAAAGTATTACATTATCGTTTAAAAGTTTTTGTACTGAAAAAGACAATGATGTATTGAAGATATATGACGGGAAAGACACGAATTCAACTTTGTTAGGAACGTATTCAGGAAGCAGCAACCCTGGAAACATTACGAGTACAGATAGTTTTATTACGCTTTATTTCACAAGTGACAAAAGTGTCTCATGTACTGGTTGGGAAGCCGACGTCCTGAATAATATTGGAACACCCGATGCTGTGAAAATAAATTTGAACAAATCACCCGTATGTTCAGATTCAATCATTGATTTTACCACAAATTTTGCTGTGTATTGCGATTCTATTTCATCGTTCAATACGCAAATCAATGGCGCTGTCATACAATCTATAGTAGCGCTGAATTGTACGAATAAATATGCGACTAAATTTCGCATTTCGCTGAAAAATCCTCTTTTAACAAATGGCACATTTACAATCTCACACAAACATGGCTATAGAGACTACTGCGACAGCGTTTATATACTTTCTTCCTCGCAAACATTCAACATTACAAATTGTCCCATTTTGGTTGATTTAAACTCAAATAAAGATACCATTTGCCTTGGTGAATGTATACAGCTAAAATCAACAGCCAGCGGCGGAAATTCAGCAAAATATAATTATCTCTGGAATATTGCGGGACTTTCAGGGTCATCTCCTTCTCTAATTTGTCCGAAAGTTACTACAAAATACAAAATCACCGTTTCCGATGGCAACGCAATACCAGGCGTTGATTCTATCATCATTACAGTACTTCAGCCGCCTCAAGCGCCCAAAGACACGCAAATTTGTTACCTATCTCCCAATATTTTTCTAAAAGGACAACCACTTGGGGGGAAATGGTACGGTTCTGGGATTGTCAATGCGAACACCGGAGAATTTAAGCCTTATGGACAATGGGGAAATGTGAAAATATGGTATAAAATTGGAGGATGCGCAGATACGATGATTGTGAATGTAACCAATCCGTACAACTACGACAATGTGTTTTGTCCCGGAAAGACACCATTGAGTGTGATTTGGTATGGGCCTATAGGAGGAACGTGGACCGGTCCTAAAATAAGCAGTAACGGTTTTTTTCTGCCCGATAGTGCCGGAACCTATGTTGTAACTTACACTTGGAAAGGTTGTACGTCGAAAAAAAATATATTGGTCCAAAGTGTCACGGTGCCAACAGTAGATACTACCTGTGAATCAAGAACTTTAGATACATTACAATTTAAGCCTTACGGAATTTATCCTCAATACTTTACAGGTTTAACAAATACGTATTACGGGTGGTTTAATCCTAGTTTGATGGGTGGTCCGGGTACTAGAAATATCATTTTTACAGCAATTGGTGGTTGTAAGGATACTACGAAGCTCACAATTCTACCTTGTTACGCAGGAAAAGATGATACCATTTGTCCAAATGTTCAAAACCATTCACTTTTAAATACAAGATTTTCAAAATCCTACACGTGGAAAGGGAAAGGAATTGTGAATCCAAGTTCTAACATTTACGATGCTTCTTGGTCCAATGGAATCAATGCAATTGATACCTTGAAGTTTTTCTCAGGAAGATGTGTTGATACCAAAATTATACGCGTTATTGGTACCGCCATACTCAGTAAAGATACTTTAGATTTTTGTTACAATTCGGATACTTTATCCCTTGATAAAACAATCAAAACCAATGTTCCAAATGGCACTTGGAGTGGTGTCGGTGTTATTGGGGGACGCAAGTTTGCACCTAAAAATATGTCCCCAGGTTTATATTTAATCACTTACGCCAAAAATGGTTGCCAAGATCAAGTGATCTTAAGGGTGCTTAATAAACCGAAGGTTCAAAATGACACGAGTGTTTGCGAGGATTCACAACCATTTGAGTTAATAGCTTCAGAAAAAGGAGGCGTTTTTTGGGGGACTGGTGTGAAATATGGTGTAAAAACAGAATTCAGCCCCATTCTATCTACTGTGGGAATGTTCAAAATCAATTACTTATCCCCTCTTGGTTGTAGCAATACTTTCAATATAGAGGTAGATTCTCTTGTTCCAATTCAATACCTACATCCAACCAAAACATTTTGTTTCAAAGACTCTCCTATTTTATTGAATATGAATCCTTTGGGTGGAATGTTTGAAATTTCGAACAAATCGGGAAAAACTGTTGATTTTGGAAGTCTTTCTCCTGGTAAATTTTCACTAAAATATCGGGTTTCTAGCCGTAGTTGCGTTTCGCTTGATTCTTTTGACATTGTGATTTTGGATAGTGTAAAATTGTCTTTATCGCCAAATTCCGATAGCGTGTGCAAAGGAGAATCGGTTATTTTACAAGCAAATGCACTCGGTGGTACTGGAAATTATCAATTTTCTTGGTCAAATGGTCAAAATGGCTATAAAATTTTTGCATCCCCTAGCACTACCACATCTTTTACTTGTAGTGTAAATGATGCTTGTAGTAATATTGAAAAACAACAAGTTAAGATTGTGGTTCATCCATCAGTATGGACAAAAGTCAAAACCAATCTGCCAGTTTGTTACGGACGAAATGGGTATGCAATACTACATTCAGGCAGTGGCAATCCGTATCTTTACAATTGGACATATCCCATGGAAGTTAAAAACGATACTTTTTTTGCTCCTTCAGGCGGACAATACAAAGTTCTTGTTACTGATAGTATTACCAAGTGCTTTAGTGATACAACGATTTACTTCCCGGGATTCCCTGCAGTAAAGGCTTTATTTGGTATTCAAAAGCCAATAAAATCGCCTTGTTATACTCCAGAGGAAAATCCGATTACAATATTCAACGCCACAGTGGGAGCTTCGCGTGGTCATTGGATTTTAAACAATGAAATTATTGACACATTTACATTTGGCAAAAACTTAACTTTAACAATCCCATTAAACGCATCAAATAAACATAATTTCAAGTTAGTTGTTGAAAATGGCGGCCGATGCCGAGATACTTCTGAAGTAAATTTGTGTTTCAAGGATACAATTTTGCTTTATATTCCTACAGCATTTTCCCCAAACGGTGACGGTTTAAACGATGACTTTGAATGGAATAATTTTGGAGCTACCAAAATTAAAGTCCGCATTTTCAATCGATGGGGAGAGATTATACATGAATCCACTGATTTAAAAGGTTCTTGGAATGGACAGCTTAACGGTGTCCCTTGTCCAGAAGGACTTTACATTGCTTACATTGAATATCGGGGCTCCCGTGTAGCAAATAAAGTTTTCTCACAATCTTTCCTGTTGCTGCGAAATATTGACAAATAAATCCGAATTTTGAAGGATGTATTCTTCTTTTTGGGTTTATCAGCTATGGGCCAATTATTTATATTCTAAAATAAAGGGTTTTTGCTTGGTTCAATCCATTAGTTATGACAAAGATGCACTTTATTTAATTTTCGAAAATGGCAATAATAGATTCTCTCTTGAAGTGAAATTTGTTCAAGGAGAGATTTTCTTTTTTGAATCCAATAAGACAGCGACAGATCATAAAACAAGGGGACATTTTCAATTCAAAGAGATTGACAATCAGGTTGTTGTTGATATTGGAGTAAAATTATTCGATCGTTTAATGTATATTGAATTTGCGGGTGGTCAAAGACTTTGGTTTAAAGGATTTGGTCGTTTTGGGAACGTGATTTTGTCTTTAAAAGATGAATTAGTTCCCGAAAGCATGTTTAAATTAAACATTAAAGCTGATTGGGAAATAGACTTAAATCAGTGGAAAGGATTTTTATATTCAAATTTGCATGAAAACATTAGTGAATTCGAAGGAGATAAAATACAGATAAACAATTATCATTCAATGATTAAATCAATATCATTTGAATCATTGGTTGAATATGGTTTTGACCGAAATTTCATGGAATTGCCAACAAAAGAGTCTCAATTGACCTATTTGTATCGGTATTTTTCTCAAATTTATTCAAAAATCAAGTTTTCATTATCGGAAAAAAGCAATAAAGTAAATATTGAATATGGTTTTGAAGCGAATCAAAAAAATCAGAATTTAGGGGAGACATTGTCAAATCTGAATGAGATTGCCACTGCATATATTCGTTGGTACTATTTCAACCAATTCAAAACGACCTTCATAGATGCCACACAAAAGCGTATTAAACAAGATGGAGCATTGTTAAAGGGTTATTATAGGAGAAAAGAAGAAATAGAAAACAGGCGCAGTTACAGGGAAATCGGAGATTTGATCCTTGCTCATGCTCATAGTATCAAAAAAGGTGTGACAAATGCTTTGTTGATGGATTATTATACCAATCAGCGCATTCGAATTAAGTTGGACGAGCATTTAACTGCAGCTGAAAACGCGCAGAAATACTATCGAAAGGCTAAAAATGAATTCCTAGAATTAGAGAAATTGATTGAAAATATCGATCAAATGAATCGGAAGATTTCCGAAAACACAGAGAAGCTTAAGTTGGTTGAATCAGCGAGCAGTTTCAAAGATGTTAAAAACCTTCAAAAAAGCAAAGATCAATTCAATGTCCCTCAAAAGAAAGGAAATAGTGTTTTGCCTTATAAGCTTTATGAATATGAGGGATACGAACTTTGGGTTGGAAAGAATGCGAAATCAAATGATGAAATATTGAGATTATCGAGCAAAAACGACATGTGGTTGCATGTGAAGGATTTTACTGGGTCTCATGTAATAATCAAGCAGAAGGGACGAGAATACCCACTTTCGATTATACAAGTCGGGGCACAATTAGCGGCATTTCATTCTAAAGCCAAGCATCAAACCTTGGTTCAAGTACAATATGCATTGCGTAAATTTGTTTCGAAACCGAGGAAAGCAGAGGCGGGCGAAGTAAATGTTCTTCAAGAATCGTTTATAGATGTCGCACCAAAGGACTTATAATTATTTGAACAATACAATTTGAAGAATTTGAAGAAAATTTAAAATTCTTTTGTAGAAATCTAAAAAATATCTATATTTGCACCACCGAAAGGGAGATTAGCTCAGCTGGTTCAGAGCACCTGCCTTACAAGCAGGGGGTCACTGGTTCGAACCCAGTATCTCCCACTAAGAAAAGCCTCAAATTCTGAGGCTTTTTTTTATATCTAACTTCCTTAATCTTCAACTCTCTTTAACCATTAACCAATGAATCTTTTAATCCACTTAATCCATTAACCTTTTAATCTCTCCTTTCCTCTTAACCACATTTGAATGAATCAATTAGGTGTTCTTTATGAAGTAAAGGTTAAGAAAGTTTGAAATTTTCTTTGGACATCTAGAATTTCTTGCTATATTTGCACCACCGAAAGGGAGATTAGCTCAGCTGGTTCAGAGCACCTGCCTTACAAGCAGGGGGTCACTGGTTCGAACCCAGTATCTCCCACCAAAAAGCCTCAGAAATGAGGCTTTTTTTATGTTTAGTTTCGAAAATCCATTTGGTATTTTTTCGGTGTGGTTCCCTGTGATGTTTTGAACGCACGTATAAAATGATTCAAATTTTGGAAACCTGTCATATAACATACCTCACTTACCGAGTAATTTCCATTTGACAATATTTTTCGAGCAAATTTTATCTTTTCTTCCAATACGAATTCAGCCGGTGAAATTCCAAACGTTTGCTTGAATTTTCTAAAAAAGTTCGGACGACTCATACATGCTTTCGAACATAATGTGTCGATATCTAATTTTTCAGTGATATTATCTTTTATGTATTTCACTACATGTGCAAATCGATTTTGATTTGACATTTGAAAATAATTCATATCGATAATCGTACGTGCCTGAGTTTGCATCAAACGAATTAACAATTCACGAACCGTTAAATCAGCAATGATGTCTTTGGTATTCGAATGATCGTGTAACCCAATTTTAATCATTCGATTGATAATATCACTTAACTCCAAATTGTTCATTAAATGGAAGTAATTGATGTCAATATGCCACGGAATGGTTGCATCTTCTTTCGGGAATTTATCGTGAACCAATTCTAAAGTTCGATTAATTTGTTCTTTTGAAATGGCCAAAGCAATACATTGAGTGGGTTCATTTTCATTGGCTATTGGAAAATCAATAACCATCGTTTCGCCGGGTTGAACAATAACTGACTCTCCGGGGAAATAATCAAATGAGTCTTTACCAGGAAGATGCATGATTTTTTTACCTCTCAGCATACTCGTCAATACTAGGTCATCAAAACACAGATTAACTTTTTCTGCATATTGATGTGTTTCAAATACATTTAATTGGCAATTACTCATATCGAATGATTGCCTATTCTCCACCAACGTAGATAATTTGTCGCGGTGAGTTAGTGAAACTTCGGATAATGAATGTTTTAACATATTGGGGTGGTCCAAATTAATTCTTTTTTATGAAAAATAAAATGATTGATACAATTAGTGAATTTTTTGATATCAACAGCATAGAATTCTTCCTAAAAAAAAGAAAACCTTTGACAAAAATAAATTCTAACCCAAAAAATTATGCAAAACAATTCAAATTTTAAATTTCCTGAAGTAAAGGAAAAGTATGATCATTTTATTGGAGGACAATGGATTGCTCCATCAACTGGTGAGTATTTTGAAAATCCATCTCCCATTAATGGTGAAGTATTCTCATCTGCTGCAAGAGGGAATTCCGTAGATATTGAGAAAGCCATTGACGCAGCTCATGTTGCCTTTAAAACTTGGTCAAAAACGAGCGTAGCTCACAGAAGTAAAATTTTATTACAAATTGCCGATATCATGGAAGCCAATTTGGAATATTTGGCTAAAGTTGAAACTGTAGACAATGGAAAAGCCTTGCGCGAAACAATGGCTGCTGATTTGCCGCTATGCGTAGATCATTTTAGATATTTTGCAGGAGTCATTCGTGCCGATGAAGGTGAGATTTCCGAACATGATTCTGATACCGTAAGTATCAATTTACATGAACCACTAGGAGTTGTTGGTCAAATCATCCCATGGAACTTCCCTCTATTGATGGCTTCATGGAAAATTGCGCCTGCATTGGCTGCAGGTTGTTGTGTGGTTGTAAAACCTGCAGAACAAACTCCTACAAGTATCATGGTATTAATGGATCTCATCAAAGATATTTTACCAGCAGGCGTATTGAATGTTGTTACTGGCTTTGGATTAGAGGCTGGAAAACCGTTAGCAACTTCCCCTAAAATTCAAAAAGTTGCATTTACTGGTGAAACCACTACAGGTAGACTGATTATGCAGTATGCGAGCGAAAATCTCATTCCCGTAACTATGGAATTAGGTGGGAAGTCACCAAATATTTTCATGCCAAGTATTGCAGATGCAGACGATGATTTCTTTGATAAGTGTGTCGAAGGTGCTGTAATGTTCGCATTAAACCAAGGCGAAGTTTGTACTTGCCCGTCAAGAATATTGGTACATGAATCAATTTATGAAAAGTTCATGAATCGCGTAATTGAAAGAACCAAAGCCATTAAAATGGGACATCCTCTGGATATCAACACAATGATGGGTGCTCAAGCTTCCAATGATCAATACGAAAAGATTTTAAATTATATAGACATTGGGAAACAAGAAGGTGCTGAAGTACTTTGTGGCGGACATTCTGCATCTAATAATATTGGATTAAACAATGGATATTACATCCATCCTACCATTTTGAAAGGCCATAACAAAATGAGGGTTTTCCAAGAAGAAATATTCGGTCCTGTTGTAGCCGTGACTACATTTAAGACCGCTGAGGAAGCTTTGGAAATTGCCAATGATACACTTTATGGATTGGGAGCAGGTGTTTGGACGCGTGATGCTCATGAAATGTATCAGATGCCAAGAGCAATCCAAGCAGGAAGAGTTTGGGTGAATTGTTATCATGCTTATCCTGCACATGCGCCATTTGGTGGTTACAAAAAATCAGGTTTTGGAAGAGAAACGCATAAAATGATGTTGAATCATTACCGACAAACCAAAAACATGCTGATTTCTTATAGCAAACAGAAACTTGGATTCTTTTAAACTTAAAACGGGGAGGAAACTCCCCTTTTTTAATATGATAATTGAAAAAGTTATTTACACAGAAGCTGCAGCAAATCTTATTGATGAGTTAATGAATGTTCATGGATCATTGATGTTTCACCAAAGTGGTGGTTGTTGTGATGGATCTCAACCCATGTGTTTTCCATTGGGGGAATTTAAAATTGGACAATCAGATGTTTTGCTTGGTCAAGTTCATGGTCAACCATTTTACATGTCCAAAGATCAATATGAATATTGGAAACATACCCAATTGCAACTCGATGTGGTAAGTGGTCGAGGCTCTAGTTTTTCCCTTGAAATTCCCTTAGGAAAACGGTTTATCATTAAATCGAAATTGATTGTTTAGTTTGAATTTTGCACTTTTCTTAATAAATTGCATCAACAATCATGAGAAAAGAATCAAAAGAATTTTTAGAGAAATATTTGAACAATGTTTCTCCTACAGGATTTGAAAGCAGCGGGCAAAAAATCTGGTTAGACTATTTAAAGCCATATATCGATGAAACCATTGTAGACGCATACGGAACTGCTGTTGGTGTAATTAATCCTGGTTGTGAATACAAAGTAGTATTAGAGGCACATGCCGATGAAATTTCTTGGTTTGTAAATTATATTACCGAAGACGGGTATATCTATGTCATTCGAAATGGTGGTAGCGATTTTCAAATTGCTCCTTCAATGCGTTGCAACATTTTTTGTGAAAATGGAAATATTGTAAAAGGCATTTTTGGATGGCCTGCCATTCATGTGAGAACAGAAAAAAATCCAGAGATGAAACCCGATACCGTTTTTATTGATGTTGGATGTTCGTCTAAAGAAGAAGTAGAAAAACTCGGAATTCATGTAGGTTCAGTTGCTGTTTTTGAAGCGAATTGTGAATGGTTAAACGATAAATACATCATTGGTAGAGCGCTTGACAATAGAATGGGTGGATTTATGATTGCTGAAGTTGCACGACATTTAAAAGAAAACAAACACCAATTACCTTTTACCATTTATTTGGTAAACAGCGTTCAAGAAGAAATTGGTTTACGCGGTGCTGAAATGATTTCTCGTCGTTTAAAACCAGATGTGGCGATTATCACAGATGTCACACACGATACCCACTCGCCGCTTTATAATAAAAAACAACAAGGAGATTGTAAGTGTGGACGTGGACCAGTTGTAACTTATGGTCCTGCGGTTCAAAATAATTTACTTCAATTTATCATTCAAACAGCAAAAAATTCTGAAATTGCCATTCAACGCAACGCAGTGAGTCGCTCCACTGGAACCGATACCGATAGTTTTGCCTATTCAGGTGTGGGTGTTCCATCTGCATTGATCTCATTGCCATTGAAATACATGCATACAACGGTTGAAATGGTTGATGAAAAAGATGTTGAGGGATGTATTCAGTTGATGTATCAATCTGTAATTCAGTTAGATCATCAAAAATCATTTAATTATTTGTAATGGAAATTAAACGAACAGCTCATCCAGAAGGAACCATAGGATTTAAACTGTTCGTTTATCCTATTATATACCTATTTGCCTCTCTCCCATTCTTTGTTCTACAAGCTTTAAGTAATGCTATCTATGTGATTGTCTACAAATTACTTAAGTATCGAGTAAAGGTTGTTAAAGACAATTTAAGAAGATCTTTTCCTGGAAAAGATGAAGATGAATTGCTCAAAATAGAAAAAGGGTATTACCGACACCTTTCTGATTTGTTTTTTGAGACATTCAAGGGGTTAACCATGAGTAGAGATACCCTCAGACATCGAATGAAAAATGTTGACCAACATATTTATGATGAGTTTTATGCAAAAAATCAAAGCTTTATTGTTGTGATGAGTCATTGCGGAAACTGGGAATGGATTTGTGATATGTCTCAAGTTGTTTGCAGTCAGCAGGTTCAGTGTGTTTATAAAACATTGTCAAGCAAAGGATTTGATTGGTTGATGTATAAAATAAGAAGTCGCTTTGGTGCCATACCAATGCCAATGGAACAAACATTGCGCGTTATGGCTGCCAATAAGGACATTACAACTGTTACAGCTTTTATTGGAGATCAAAATCCCTCATCAGGTAAAACTGCGCATTGGTCATACATATTGAATCAAGACACTCCCTTCATGAATGGTCCGGAAAAGATTGCTAAGAAATTCAATTACCCAATAGTTTACTTGTCTTCAAGGAAAGTAGCGCGCGGATACTATGAAGCACATAGTAAAGTTATTGTATCAAATCCGTCTGAATACAAGGATGGTGAAATCACAGATTTGATTGCAAAACACACAGAAGATGAGATTTTAAATCAGCCCGAAATATGGCTTTGGAGTCACCGTCGTTGGAAACACAAGAAAGAAAATCAAGTCGAATCATAGTGTTTTTACGATAAAATTAATCAAATTAGGTATTATTTCAATTGTAATTTAGTTTCATTCATTATATTTGCATTTTACGATAGAGCGAATAGACATGAAAAAAAGAAACAAATTTGAAGCTGACATTGAATTTCTTGCTAAATTATGTAAATCAATTGGGCACCCTGCTCGAATTTCTATTTTATTATTTTTGATGGACAATGGTGCAAGCACCTGTCAAGATATCGTAGACAAATTACCGTATTCCCAAAGTACAGTTTCTGGTCATTTGCAAAAATTGAAAGAAGACCATTATATTTCGATGAAGCATCACAAGACGTCGAGCATTTATGATATCAATAAGGAAACACTACACGAATTGCAAAAGTCGATCCAAGAGGTATTTAAATTGAAACCTGAGAAAAAACAACTTTCGTTGTTTTAATTTTGTAATTGGCTATAATCTTCAATGAGCATCCCAGTGAGTAATTTGGGTTCTATAAAAGTGCTTTTTGGAGGCATAATCAATCCAGCATCCGCAACATCCTTGATTTCTTGCATTGTATTTGGAGCAAACAGAAATGCTAAATTAATTTGATGATGATTTAATAGTTCTTTGATTTCATTTAAGGGATGATCTCCTCTTAAAAATGAAATTCTTTCATCAGATGTTGTATCATTAATTTCAAATAATTCTCTGAAGATGAGATTTTCAATTCGTGAAACATCCAATTTTTCTCGGGCATCCAAATCATCTGAAGGCAAATTCAAATGGATGATTGCCTCAAAATCTTTTGAAATACACAGAACATTTCCTTGAGTTAATTGAATGTTTGTATCGAGTTGGACTTGACTATATGAAATTTTGTGCTGATCCAGAAATCCAATCAGTTTATTCGCATTCACATCTTTTAGTAATCGATAAAATGGTTTGATCAACAAATCATTCTCATCCATCACCAACGCCATGAACCCTTTTTCAGTTTCCGATGGCTTATTTTCGATTAAATAGCGCGAGGCCGATGCAACCCTGTGATGTCCATCAGCAATATAAAGCGAGTCGAATTGATTAAATATCGATTTTACATCATGAATAACCTCAATATCGGCGATTTGCCACAACTGATGTGTGTTTTGATATTCGTCTATAATTTCAACAATCGGGGACATTTGAATGATTGCAGATGCAATTTCATTCAATTTTTGGGGAAGGTGTTGCGATAAAAGAACAGGTTCACCCATTGATTCTAAAACGCGAATATGTTCTATGAGACGATTTTCTTTTCCGGTAAGTGTATTTTCATGTTTTTTAACAGCACCCTCTAAATAATTATAGGCATCTACACCAACAATCCATCCAGATAAAGAAATTCCAGAATGATGAATTTGGTTATAGTAATAAAAAGCATGTTCTTGTGGTTCAAGAATATGGTTTTCAATCAATTGATTGTAGTTATTTAAAGAAGTAGTGTAAAACTTTTCAGTTCCTTGCTCAATGGTCTCATCAAGGTATTGTGGTTTTACTACCCTGATATAATTCTCAGGAATTTCAATAGCTTTATTACGCAATACGGATTCCGCCAATTTTCCAGATCCTAATGTAGGAACTGTTTGAACGTAATTCTTTGATGGAATTAATGCTTTAAAGGGTAAAATCCGTATCACTCGGTTGTTTTATTTAAAAAACTGACAAATACGTTCCGCAAGTTCAATACCCACTCTTTCTTGTGCCTCAGCTGTACTTGCACCAATATGCGGCGATAAAGATGTGTTTTTGAGGGACAAGATATTCGTGTTTACTGGGGGTTCATTTTCAAAAACATCTACCCCTGCAAACGCCAACTTGCCTGATTCAACAGCCTGCTTGAGTGCTATTTCATTTACAACACCACCTCGAGCACAGTTAATGAGTACAGAACCCGATTTCATTTTAGAAATCTCAGAATCACCAATTACCTCTGCACTTCCTGGAGTATGAACTGTGATGATATCACTTTCAGATAGCAATTGATCCATTGCAATTCCCTTCAAAGTTACCTTGAAATTGTTTGTTTGGTATCTAGAATTGAATGATAGAGTTAGGTCAAATTCTCTTTGTTTATAATCATAAACCAATACTTCCATTCCCAATCCAATCGCCATTTTGGCAACCTCTTGTCCAATTCTACCAAATCCAATGATTCCAATCTTTTTGTTTTGTAACTCAAAACCATTCGAACCAATTTTCTTTAAGGAATTGAATTGTTCAATGCCATTTTGAGGCATTTCACGGTTTGTCATGTACAGATATCTTGCAACGCTAAATAAATGAGCAAATACCAATTCGGCTACAGAACGAGAAGAAGCATTTGGGGTATTCACCACCGGTATATTTTTAATTCCGGCATGTTTAGTGTCGATATTGTCTAACCCCACTCCTGCTCTTGCAATTATTTTTAAGTTGCTTTTATCGATAATTTCCGATGTAACTTTGGTAGCACTCCTGACAATAAGAACATCAAATTGATGAATTTCGTTTGCGAGTTGATCTTGGGGTATTTTAGAAGTTACCACTTCAAATCCTGCATTTTCAAGGATGGCTTTTCCTGCAGCATCTATTCCGTCGTTGGCTAGAATTCTCATTATTTGGTAAAAGTTTCAATTACACTAACTAACGCTTGTACGCTTTCTAATGGCAATGCATTGTACATTGATGCTCTGTATCCGCCAACGCTTCTATGTCCCTTAATACCACTAATACCTGCTTCTTTGCATGCAGCTTCAAATTGAGCTTCTAAATGCAGATGTTCAGGTTCAAACACAAAACACGCATTCATTTGACTACGGGAGTCAATGGCTGTAGTGCCTTTGAAATAAGGACTATTATCTATAGCAGCATACAATAAGTTTGCTTTTTCAGTGTTTCTTTGAGCCATTCCTTTCAATCCCCCCATTTCTTTTACCCACTCTAAGTTGTATTTTGAAACAAGAATTGGGAATACTGGAGGTGTGTTGTACATACTGCCACCATCTGCATGTGTTTTATAATCAAGCATCGTTGGAATATGACGTTCCGCTCTTTTTTCATAAAGATCTTTTTTCACAATAACCAAAGTTACACCGGCAGGACCCATATTTTTTTGTGCACCTGCATAGATTAAATCAAAATCTAATGCATTGATTTCACGAGAAAAAATATCAGAACTCATGTCACAAAACAAAGGTGCATCACATGTTGGAAACGATTGCATTTGTGTCCCAAAAATAGTGTTATTGCTGGTACAATGGAAATAATCTACATCATTGGGCACAGTGTAATCGGTAGGAATATAGCTAAAATTAGACTCCTCAGAACTCGCTAAAACCAAAGTTTCGCCATATCCTTTTGCTTGTTTGATAGCGTTGGATGCCCATGTACCAGTTTTGGTATATGCAGCTTTGGTTCTCAGAAAATTCATAGGAATTTGATAAAACTGAGTTGATGCTCCACCACCCAAAAACAAAATATCATAATTGTCGTTCAACCCAAGTAAATCTTTAATCAAATTACGGGTATCATCCATTACGGCTTCAAATTGTTTACTTCTGTGTGAGATTTCTAAAATGCTTAATCCGGTATTCGCGAAATTTTTAATATCGGCTATGCTTTTTTCCAATGCGCTTTCTGCTAAAATTGACGGACCTGCAGAAAAATTATGAATCTTTATCGTGTTCGACATAAACTACTACAATTTTAAGCGTATAATTGCGTTGAAACAAGAAAATTAGAATGAAGTTCCGACATTGTTTTGCACTTTTAATGTGCATATGTTGCTTTAAATTAATGGCACAATATGAGGGTTTAGATTCGAACAGGAGACAAACAAAAGAAATTCAGTCGTTTAAAGACGATTATTCCGAAAAGAAAGCCTATTCAGATTTTAGCATTCATGGGATAGATATGATGTTCGATCCTATTTCATACAGTTTAACTTTAGAGGCGAATCCATATACAGGACTACATTACAATGAAAGAATTTATGTATGTGCAGGAGTTTTCGGTGCAGTATATTCCGGAGTGAGTTCTATTTTTACGACTTACGGAACCAATGTCTTTGTGAGAGTTCCGGTAAATGCATTTTTCCTACATGGAGAATACCGTTTACAGAATGGACTAACGTTACCATTCTATAAAAGAGAATGGTATAAAGTACCAATTTTGGGGATGGGATATGTTTATGGCGAGGATATGGATTCATATGCCATGTTAGGTTTGGCATTTAACGATAAATTCAGTTTATTGAATCCATTGGGAGCAATTACATTTAGGATCGGATTTAGATTTTAAAAAAAGCCTCATAAATGAGGCTTTTTTATAAAAATTTTAATTCGACTGATTCAATTAAAAACAACGTTCAAATAAGTAAGGGAACATTCCCAGTACAATTGAAAGAATAACCATAAAATAAACAACCCAATGTACAGATGTTGATTGTGCAACATTGTTTGATTCAGTTTCAGTGTAAATGCCTTTGAAACCTTTAAAATAGTACATAATACTGATTGCAGATCCAACAAGAGCAATACAAACAGCCAAAGGTGAAACATCAAATGCACTTGTAAACAAATAATATTTAGCAGTAAATCCTACTGTTATAGGGATACCTGCGATTGAAAACAGAGCAACTGTTATTAAAATTGCTGCTGATTTATTTGATATAAACAATCCTGTAAACATTTCAAAACCATATTCCCCATTTGCTGAAAATTTATCGTTAAAATAAAATAAAACAGTTGTCGAAAGTGCATATGATACGGCATAAGCAAACAAAACCCACATATTTCCTTGCATTGGTGTAATTAAAAACAACAATAAATAACCAGCATGCGCAATACTACTATAAGCTAAGGTTCTTTTAACATTCCTTTGAGTCATTGCAGCGATATTTCCAAATAAAATTGTTGAAACTGAAAGCACAATCACCCATTGATTAGACCAAGCTGACAAGGCATTAAATGCATGAAGAAAGTTTGCAAATGCAACAAAGCCTGCAATTTTCACCACTACTGCCATAAAAGTTGTAATTTTATTGGGACTTCCCTCATAAACGTCTGGTGCCCAAAAATGAAACGGAAAAGCAGAAACTTTAAATAATAATCCGGTAGACATTAACAAAACTCCAGCCTTTACCAATGCGGGAAATTCAGCAAAATGACCCACAATCGACATTCTAACCTCTATTTCGGACAAAGACAAAGTAGATGTCCCTCCATAAATAAATGCGCATCCCAATAAGAAAATCGCAGTTGAAAAGGCACCCATCAAGAAGTATTTGATTGCAGCTTCATTGCTTCTTAAATTCATTTTATCGCTACCTGCCAATACATAAAGTGGGATGGAAAGAACTTCAATTCCCAAAAACAACATCACTAAATTGTCTGCTCCTACCATCATGAAAGCTCCATTTAAACTCAACATCATGAGACCGAGTTTATCTGAACCTTTGTGATTTGAAGAAGGGAAAATGGCAATAATTGCAGCGGTTATACCAGCCAGTAAGCTCACAAACATCAAATCTCCGTTATCAAAATTCAACATTGATTTTGGAGCCCAATTTGAAAGAACTGAGAAATTCAAAAAATCAAGAGATTCGAGCAATGCCAATGCAGATGCAGTGATTAAAAACAATGCAGCAATATTTTTAAGTGCTGATTCTTGTTTGTTCAATCCTGCAAACAAAACCAAAATAGCACCGATAAATGTAATGAATATGCCTATCACGACAACACTCCTTTCGAATTTGAAATTTCTAACATGATTTTTTGTACAGCTGGACTAATTTTATCTAGGATGAGCATTGGAGAAATTCCAATGATAATGATCAAAGCTACAAGCAGAATCAAAGGCCAAACTTGAGATATTCCAATGGGTTTAAAATCTCCTTTAGTTTCGCCCAACATTGAAAATTGGTACATTCTCAACATGTAAACTGCGCACAATATAATTGTAATAGCAGCAAAAACACCCGTGATTGTATTGTAATCAAAAACACCCTTCAATAACATAAACTCGCCAGGGAAACCATTCGTAAAAGGAACAGCTGTTGTTCCTAAAACGATAATCAAATACAAAGCAGCAAACAATCTATTGTATTTTGCGATTCCGCCTAATGAAGAAAGTTCTCTTGAACCTGCATGTTTTTCCAATATTTCAACAACATAAAACAATGCTACAACATTTATTCCATGAACAAACATTTGTAAAATACCACCTTGAATTCCTATTTCGGATAAGGTAAAGAAACCAGCTGCAATTAAACCAACGTGCGATAACGACGAAAAAGCGATTAACCTTTTCATGTCATTTTGTCGTAATGCAATCATTGCACCGTAAATGACACCAATCACAGAAAGTGAAATAATGATTGGCTGATAGAAAGAAATACTTTCAGCAGCAATTGGCATATACCAACGCAATAAACCATACAATCCCATTTTTAGCATGATACCCGATAAAAGCATTGACCCTTGTGCGGGTGCAAATGTGTATGTATTCGCTTGCCATGAGTGAAATGGAAAAATTGGAATTTTTACCGCAAATGCAAACAGAAAACCAGCACCTACCCAAATTGATTCAGTATGGTTGAGTTGAACGTTTAGTAGTTCATCATATGCAAATGAATGATTCTCGGTTTTCAGATATAAGTAGATCAAGGATGCAAGCATTGCCAAACTTCCTATAAACGTGTAAATGAAAAATCTTATAGTCGTTTTGAATCTGTCGTTTGTTGAATATAACAAACAGATAAAATAGATTGGAATTAAAGCTAATTCCCAAAAAATATAAAACATTAAACCATCCTTAGCCATAAAAACACCATTTAAAGCTGCTTGCATAAACAGAATTAATGGAAGTAATGATTTTTGAGATTGATTTTGAATTGAAAAAATGATTATTGGAGCCAAAATATTGGTTAACAGCAACAACAAACCAGAAATGCCATCAATACCCAGCGTGAAATGTATCCCACTTGAAAACCATGGCATGTCATATACAGTATGCCAGATTCCATCGTTATGAATGTTTGAGCGATTTTTAACCCACACCATCGCCACTAAGGTGAGCATCGACAATACTCCCCAAACCAATTTATTCATTTTCGATCCCATTATGGAAGCAAAAACTGATAAAATCAGAGGTAAAATAATAATTTCCACGTTAAAATAATAAATTAAATCCTAAAAACAACGCCAATGCGATTACCATAAACGTCAAATAATACTCAATATTTCCATTTTGAATGCGCTTATTCAAATTTGAGACTTTTTGCAAGCTCAGCGATAGTAGTGATATAAAACCAGCAACAAGCTTTGAGTCTATTACTTTATCTGTAAAATCCGATAACCATTCCAACGGAGTAACAATGATAAATTGATATAATTCATCAACATAAAATTTGTTTGACAAAACTCTACCAGTTGATGGAGTTTCGCTATCTGCTTCAGGAACTCGATTCTTAGATATGTAATTATGTCTGGTGTATATAAATGCAAATATGAAAACAAAGACAGCCACTCCAAGTAATAAAAATTCTGTGGTATGAGAAATCTCTGAATGGTTTTCAGCCATAGGCAATATTGGGGCCAACCAATGAGATAATCCGTGAGAAATGCCTTCTCCTAAATATGTAGGAAGATTTAAAGCACCACCAAGTATAGACAATACGGCAAGTACCATCAATGGTAACGACATTTGCCATGGTGATTCATGAACTTTATCGTAGGAATGATGATGATTCCGGTATGTACCATGGAATGTTGTAAAAAACATTCTAAACATGTATAATCCTGTAATTGCAGCACTTATTACAGACAATACATAAACCAATTTATTATGCTCAAAGGCTGAGATTAATATTTCATCTTTCGAGAAAAACCCAGAAAGAAATGGGAATCCAGTAATTGCAAGTGTTCCAATTAAAAATGTAAAATATGTAATTGGCATCTTGGCTTTTAATCCACCCATTTGACGAATATCTTGTTCGTGATGCATGGCATGAATTACACTTCCTGAACCTAAAAATAACAAGGCTTTAAAAAATGCGTGTGTTGCCAAATGGAACATTGCAGCTGTGTAAGCACCACATCCTAAAGCAACAAACATCAATCCTAATTGACTCACAGTACTGTAAGCCAACACTTTTTTAATATCATTCTGTTTCAACCCTATTAAAGCCGCCAATAAAGATGTTGCGAGACCAACATACATTATCACGTTGTTTGTAATTGGGGATAGATAAAACAAAGCTTCGCATCGAACAACCAAATAAACACCCGCAGTAACCATGGTTGCAGCATGTATCAAAGCAGAAACAGGCGTTGGACCGGCCATTGCGTCTGGCAACCAAGTATATAATGGAATTTGAGCACTTTTTCCCATTGCTCCAATAAACAAGCACAAACTAATTGCTGTGAGCATGTATTGAGACGTTGAACCGTCGGCTATTTTCGGAAGCACAACTGCATAATCCAAAGATTGGTATTGATGAAATATCAAAAACAATCCCATCAACAATCCTAAATCACCAATTCTGTTCATTACAAATGCCTTGCGTGCAGCCTTGCCATATTCTAAGTTTTTGTACCAAAAACCAATCAATAAGTATGAACACAATCCAACACCTTCCCATCCAAAAAACAACATCATGAAGTTCGAGCCTAAAACCAAAACCAACATGTTGAATATGAACAAATTTAAATAAGCAAAAAATTTGTAGAAACCTTCATCCTCATGCATGTATGCAATAGAATATAAATGTATCAATGAACCTATACCGGTGATAATTAAGGTCATCATAACCGACAAACGATCCAACTCAAATGCAAAGTCAATGTGGAAATTACCAACATTGATAAATGTCATCAAGTTTAAAAAACTTTCGTTTGCAGGATTTATCCTTAAGTCGTTAAATACACCAAGTGCAACAACGAACGACGACAGAACAACAATTGTTCCCAACCACCCTACAATTGACTTTGGCAGAGATTTTCCAAAAATTCCATTTATTAGGAAACCTGCAAGAGGCATTCCTAAAATCAACGCTATGTTGTTCATTAATCTTTTAAGCTGTCTAAGAAACTCACATCAGTTTTTCGCGTATTGCGATAAACCATTACCAAAATTGCCAACCCTACGGCTGCTTCAGCAGCGGCAACTACCATAATAAAGAATACAAACATTTGTCCGTTTGCATCTTTATCGCCCATATATTCAGAAAATGCTGCAAAAAGTAAGTTTACTGCATTCAACATAAGTTCAATACACATTAACAATACGATTGCATTTCTTCTAAATAAAACTCCAAATAAACCAATACTAAAGAGTACACAACTCAAATATATGTAGTGACTTATGTCTAAATTTTGAAAAATATTAAGCATTGTGTTAATTTCAGTTGTTTTCTAGTATATCACTCTTTTCAGAATCTCTTTTACCTAATAATACCGCACCTACCATCGCTGCAATAAATAATATTCCAGAGAGTTCAAATGGTACCAAATATTCAGTCATTAGTACCCGACCAAGATTTTTCACCAAACCAATCTCTTGAGCGTTGCCTTTCATAATTGTAACACCCGCTTTTTGAAGCGATGCTGTTATTACAACCAACAATAAACCAGCAGAAATAGCTGCTGCCACACCCCATAGATTCGATTTTATTGGCTCCGATTCCTTACTCAAATTTAATAGCATTAACACAAATAGGAAAAGAACCATAATTGCACCTGCATAAACCATCAAATTTACGATAGCTAAAAATTGAGCATTCAAAAGTACGTAATGAGCAGAAATGCTGAAAAATGTCATGATTAATGCCAATACACTATGTACAGGATTCTTACTCGTTACTACATACAATGCACAAAGTATTGTAATAAACGATAAAATTAAAAATGGTAAAGGTAAATTTGTAATTTGCATTATTTCGATTCTTGATAATCCCACACTTGACGTTTACTCACATCGATTCTTGATTCAATTGGTTCAACGAGTTTATCCTTTCCATAAATAAATTCATTTCTACCAAAATTTGCATCTACGATTCTATCGGTTAAAAAAATTGCCTCCTTCGGACAAGCATCTTCGCACAATCCGCAAAAAATACAGCGCAACATGTTGATTTCATAGGTTGCCGCATATTTCTCTTCTCTGTACAGAGTTTCTTGTTCTTTAGTTCTCTCTGCAGCTACCATAGTTATGGCCTCAGCAGGACAAGCAACTGCACACAATCCACAAGCAGTGCATCTTTCTCTACCTTGTTCATCGCGTTTCAACACATGCTGTCCGCGATAAATTTGACTCATGGGTCTTTTTACTTCAGGATATTGAATGGTATTGCTCTTCTTAAAAAAATGTTTTAAGGTAATCCACATGCCACCAAAAACTGCTGGGAGATAAATTCTCTCCCAGAAGTTCATTTTTTTATTGACTACTTCTTTCGATCTTGACGTTAATCGCTCCATGCTTCCAATCTTTTTAGTCTTTTAAGTGCTTAACTTTTACTTTGTACTTTTTGCGTAATTCTCCCTTAACTTTGGTTGGTCTAACTTGAGTCGCCGGCATCATAGAAGTGTATGATCCATCATTTAATTGAAAAATGAACTGTGGCTCAGCAAGTTTACCATATTTAACAGTGAAGATATTGTCTTTTTTATCACCTTCGATAATTGTCAAAGGCAGATTATTAGAAGGATCTGCTTCTTGTACAACAAATACCCTGTCGATTTGGTTTGTTTTATCTTTAATGATTGCAGTTTTACCTTTTCCAGCTCCACCAGCTACAAAAATTGTTCCCTCTTTATCTTTGCTTGTTGGACATTTTACAGTAACTGCATATTTGATAACTTCTTTCTTTTTGTCAGATTTATCTGCAACTATTTTCTTTTCACGATCTGAAGACGCTTTAAGTTTACCTGTTTTTTCATCTTTTACTAAAAGTTTAATTTTCGCTTTTTTGTATGCATCTAAACTTTCTACTTTCACAGTTGCTGTGAAAGGTTTACTTAAACAAGTATCACCAGGAAATTTAAACTCCATAATTCCAGCCCAAATCAATCCTTCATTGCCTTTTAGCGATAATGGATGTCCGCTTTTTAGAATTTCCATGATGTCACTCGTTTTGCGGATGGTTACACATTTACCAGGAGTGGTTTTACACATTCTAATGTATTCACATTTATTCATTGTGATTGTCATACCAGCACCAACAGTTACTGTTGTATCTCGAGTACAAGTATCCCCTTTTACAACAGGCTTTGGAATTTCAACTGGTTTCGGTTTTTCAATGATTGTAATTTCTACACGACGATTTCTCGCTTTCATTGATGCATCACTTTCGTTTTTCTCACGGGGTTTTGCTCTTCCGAAATATTTTAATTCCATGAATGACTCTTCGATGTCTTTATCAACTAAATAATCAAAAACTCCATCAACTCGGTTTTCAGATAATTTCATGTTGTAATCATCATTACCAGTACTATCTGTGTGTCCTGTTAAAACCAAACGATATTCTTTGATTGATTTTAATCTCTCTACCAAAGCATCGAGTTTCTTTGATTCTTCTTTCTTTAAATCGTACTTGTTGTTGTCAAAATAAATTTGAACAGCTGGTGCAAGTTCCTTAGGAGCCGACTCTTTTGGTTCTGTAGTTTTCTTAGAACCAGTTTGAGTTTGAGCCGTTAACGTTGTGGCAATAATATTTAAACCAAATATCAATGCCCAAAAGAATATTTTTCTCATTATATCAATTTGCTGCGAAAATAATCCAAAATATGTTCTCTTTTACAGAATATTCCACAATCTTCTCACAAAATTTTTCCAAATCATTATTTTAATCTTAAATTGCCAACTATGAAGACAAAATTTCCCTTCAATTTCAGACATTTTTTAATGTTTATTTTGGGTGTGTTGCTAAACCCGACTATCTATTCCCAAATTGCTAAAACACAAGTAGTTCAACTAGAAGTTAAAATTATTAGCGATCAAATAAACCTATTTTGGCCAGCTGAATCATACACAGGAACATTCGATATTTATTCCAGAAACTTTGGAGAAACGAATTATACAAAAGTTATATCTTTATCGGGAAATACCAATAAATACACAGAAAAGTTAGGTATAACAAATAAAGAATATTTAGTTGCCAAGGTAAAATCAGGATCAACAGAGGCCCTTGGATATATTTATGCGGGAAATAAATATCAACCAACTTGGAAAAAAGGCGGCGTTATTTTACTTATTGACAGTTCTTATCAAGCAGCTTTGAAAACAGAAATTCAAACTTTGCAAACAGATTTGAAGAACTCCGGTTGGAATACTTATAAAATTTATGCAGGTCGTTCAGAAAAAGTAACTGCCATAAAATCTAAAATCCAAAAACTAATGGATGCAACTACCCCACGTCCAAAAACGCTTTATATCATCGGACATGTGCCAGTTCCTTATTCTGGATATTTTTCAACCAATGGAGATAGACCACCACCAGACGGACATGTTGAAGGTTCAGGAAACCACACAGGTGCTTGGCCTGCTGATTGTTATTATGGCGATTTTGAAGGTATTTGGTCAGACAATTCCGTTAACTGTACAACGGGCTCTTCTTCTAGACATCATAACGTACCAAAGGATGGTAAATTCGATCAGTCTATCTCGCCTGGAACAATTGAACTTGAAATTGGCCGATTAGATTTATTTGATATGGGTGCATTTTCTAGCAATGATACCCAATTAACCAAAGAATATTTAGATCGCGTACATCAATTCCGACTTGGAGAGTTATTGTTTGAAAAACGTGCTTTGATCGACAATAATTTTACAGGGTTGAATTTGGCTTCTACAGGATATCACAATCTCCCATGTTTAGTTGGCATCGACAGTGTTTCAGATTCAAAAGATTATTTTACAGAGCAAAACATGGGTTCATATCTATGGAGCTATGGTTGTGGTGCTGGTTCTTACACAACTTGCAGTGGAGTTGGTTCAACATCCAATTTTGCGAGTTATAAAGAAACATTCAAGAATGCTTTCACCATTTTGGCTGGAAGTTATTTTGGTGATTACGATTCAAAAAATAATTTATTGAAAGCTGCTCTTTGTGCGGGTTCCTTTAATGTGTGTTGGGGTGGAATACCTAAATGGTACCTGCATCACATGGGTTTAGGTTTAAATATAGGTTATGGTGCTAAGCTCACTGTAAACAATGATGCAGAATATTTTAATGGACAGTTTAATGGATCTTGGCGTGGAGTCTTTATTGAATTGTTGGGTGACCCAACTCTTACCATGAATCATGTAAAGCCGGTAAAAAATTTAACGGCAACTTCCTCCAATGGAAATGTAATTCTCACATGGAACAAAAGTTCAAATGCTGATTCTTATAACGTTTACCGAATTGATACTGCAACGAATGAAATTACTTTGGCTAGATCCAATTGTAATACTAGCTCAAACACATCCGATACATTTTTCACAGACGATTGCAACTGGTCAACTGGCAATTATATGTATGCGGTTTCAGCGGTCAAATTGGAAACAACCGGTTCTGGTACTTATTACAACCAAAGCATGTTGGAGAGAACATCCGTTCAGCACACAAATTCCATTGAGAAAATTTTAAATACTTCAATCACATTATCTCCAAATCCAATTTCTCAATCTTTTAAACTTACAGGACTGATTCCAAATACAAAGGTTCAATTAAAATTGATGTCTTACAATGGTCAAATTATTGAAGATTTTGAGGGACAAATGTCTGACAATCAAGGAGAAGCGAGGGTAAATAATCAAAACAAATACAATGGTGCAGCCTTTTTGATGGTGGAACAATTGAATGAAAGAACATCGATTCCAGTTGTGTTAAATAACAAAAATTAAATCATTTAATCATTAAATAGTGTCAATTTAATAAAAAAAGTGTGATATCTGTTCAAGATTAATTATTTTCGCGCCCCTAAAAACATTCTAGATTAGAACAAAATTAATATGAAAGACATAATTCTTTACCTTATTCCGGCATTCGGAATTGTTGGACTAATTGTCATGGCCATCAAAAGTGCTTGGGTTAGTAAGCAAGATGCCGGTGATGAAAACATGCAACGCTTGGCTAGTTACATTGCTAAAGGCGCAATGGCGTTTTTGAAAGCAGAGTGGAAAGTTTTAAGCATTTTTGTGCTCTTTGCAGCGGCTTTATTGGCTTACTCTGGAACAATTCATGAAGTGAATGGAATTCAAATTCACTCAAGTTGGATCATTTCAATTGCCTTTGTAATTGGAGCAGTTTTTTCTGCATACGCAGGTTACATCGGAATGAATGTTGCAACAAAAGCAAATGTTCGTACAACTCAAGCTGCTCGTAAAAGTTTGAAACATGCTTTAAAAGTATCTTTCACAGGTGGTACTGTAATGGGATTGGGTGTTGCTGGTTTGGCTGTTCTTGGTCTTGGTGGATTGTTCATCGCTTTCTTGAACATCTTTGGTACTTTAGGTGAAAACACTGTAAAAACGGCAATTGAAGTTTTAACTGGTTTCTCTTTAGGTGCTGAATCTATTGCTTTGTTTGCCCGCGTGGGTGGAGGTATTTACACTAAAGCTGCTGACGTTGGAGCAGACTTAGTAGGTAAAGTAGAAGCTGGAATTCCAGAAGACGACGTTCGTAACCCAGCTACTATTGCTGATAACGTTGGTGATAACGTAGGTGACGTTGCTGGTATGGGTGCTGATTTATTTGGTTCTTATGTTGCAACGATTCTGGCAACGATGGTATTGGGACAAGAAATTGTTTCAGTTGATAATTTTGGAGGAATGGCTCCTATCCTATTGCCAATGGTCATTTGCGGTTTGGGTATCTTATTCTCAATTATCGGCACATGGTTTGTGACAATTAAAGATGAGAAATCAAATGTTCAAAATGCACTGAACCTAGGAAACTGGTCTTCAATGATTTTAACTGTAATTGCATCATATTTCGTTGTAAATTGGATGTTACCTGAAACAATGAACATCCGTGGATATGAATTCACTAAATTGAATGTATTTGCAGCAATTTTTGTAGGAACCGTTGTGGGTGCAATCATGAGTATTGTAACGGAGTATTACACTGCTATGGGTAAAGCTCCAGTAAATTCTATCATTCAACAATCTTCTACTGGTCATGCTACAAATATCATTGCAGGTTTATCTGTAGGTATGAAATCTACTGTTATTCCAATTTTAACATTGGCTGGTGGTATTATGGCTTCGTATTATTTCGCCGGATTATATGGTGTTGCTATTGCAGCTGCAGGCATGATGGCTACGACTGCAATGCAGTTGGCTATTGATGCATTTGGTCCAATCGCAGACAACGCAGGTGGTATTGCTGAAATGAGCCAATTGCCTCCTGAAGTTCGTGAGCGTACAGACAATTTAGATGCTGTAGGAAATACAACAGCGGCTACTGGTAAAGGATTTGCAATTGCATCTGCTGCTTTGACTTCTTTGGCTTTATTTGCTGCTTTTGTAGGTATTGCAGGTATTGATGCAATCGATATTTACAAAGCTCCAGTATTGGCAGGTTTGTTTGTTGGTGGTATGATTCCTTTTGTATTCTCTGCATTGTGTATTCAAGCTGTTGGACGTGCGGCAATGGATATGGTGAATGAAGTTCGTCGCCAATTCCGTGAAATTCCAGGAATTATGGAATATAAAGCACAACCTGAATATGAAAAATGTGTGGCTATCTCTACAAAAGCTTCTATTCGTGAAATGATGTATCCAGGTGCTATTGCACTCATTACTCCTGTAATTGTTGGTTTTGTTTTCGGTCCTGAAGTTCTAGGTGGTTTGTTAGCGGGTGTTACAGTTTCTGGTGTATTGATGGGTATCTTCCAATCAAATGCTGGTGGTGCTTGGGACAATGCTAAAAAATCATTTGAAAAAGGTGTTGATATCAACGGTGAAACTTTCTACAAAAAATCTGAACCACACAAAGCATCTGTTACTGGTGATACAGTTGGTGATCCTTTTAAAGATACTTCTGGTCCATCAATGAACATTTTGATCAAATTGATGTCTATCGTATCATTAGTCATCGCTCCTTTTATTGCAGGTAAAACTTTTGGTGAAGCTCCAAAAGCTGCTCAATGTCAGGAAATGTCATCTGAGCATTGCAAAGAAATGGGTAAATGCGATATGAGTAAATGTGCTACTATGACTAAAGACCAATGTGCTGCAATGTGCGATAGTCTTAAATGTAGCCCTGAAGAAAAAGCAATGTGCTTGGCTCATTACGATGCAAACGGAAAATGGATCGGTGGCGATGCTAAAGATTGTTGCCAAGGTAAACCAAAGAAACATGAAGGTTGCTCAGGTGAAGCAGTTTGTGAAGAAAACAATGACGTTCCTTGCTCTAAAGGTGACGAATGTTGCAAAAATAAAAAGTAATATTATTTGCATATTCTGCAAAAAAAAGACCACTTTTTAAGTGGTCTTTTTTTTTGCCCGTTTACAACCCATTATCTTTGTGATATTCCTCATGATGAAATTGATAAGAGCTACCCTTTTTTTGTTCATTGCTTCTTTGAGCATCACTGCCTTTTCACAAACTGACTCAACCATTGTCCCTCAAAAAAATGAACAAAAGTCTGATTCGATACGTATTGATATTCATCGAATTTACCAGTCTTCGAAAGCCATTTATTCAATGGTTAAACAAATAAAGAACTCATATAAGTCAATCATTCAAGATCACAAATCCCTGTTCACCATTGAAGATAATTATTTCAACTTGGGATATCTTCAACAAGGATTTAAAACTTTTGAAATAGGCATTTCACATGGAAAAAGAGAGTTGTTATCGGTTACCCGATTTCAAGAAATTCACTATAATCTTCAACTTATGCCTAAAATAAAGCAAACTACATTTCCATTTATAGGATTCAATGTTGGAATTTCTAAGTCCAATTTGTTTTTCAATAGAGCCTTAGAAGCACAGTTCTTTACAAATTTTAAAGGTGAACATGGATTTGTCTTTAGACCAGAAATCGGGATTTCATTTTTAAGTGGTTCACTGAATATCAATTACGGGTATAATTTCATGTTCAAAAAGATCGATGGGTTTGGTTCAAATGTGCTTCATATTCGTTACACCAAACAGAACTTTCGTGAAAAGATGAAAGAAAAAATCATTGAGATCAAAACAACATTAGACAGAGATCGGGTTAGGTTAAAACAATTAGGGATTAACTTACCAAATATTGAATTGATCCGATAAAAAAACAACAAAAAAGCCTTCAAATTGAAGGCTTTTTTGTTGTTTTTACAGTTGGTTACCACATAAATGGCATTTCACCCAATCCTGGATTTGCACGCAAATAGTCGTTGTATTGATTCTTGATTGTGTCGAATTTAACATTCAATTGCTTCAATTGATCTCTCACATCATTAAACACCTGATAATGGGTTTCAGTTGGTGCATTTAACGCATCAAATGTGGCATAATAGGCATTCCAGAATCTCGAACTCAATCCATCTTCTGTCTCAAACTCCTTGGATGCTAATGGTTGATTGCCATTTAGCGATACATTGATCATCTCCAATTCTTTAGATACAGTTTCATAAAATGAATAAGTAGAACCTGCAACAGAATAATGTTGTATTGACTGACCAATTGCATTTAGACCAGATTTTAGTTTTTTAAATTTGGATTCTGCCATTTCTATCTCAACCCTCACCTCATTCATGGTTGCAATTTTTTGATTTCTGTTCTGATCAAATGGAACCGTTGGTTCATACAAATATTGAACTCTTTGCAAAACAGGCAAGCTCAATGCTGAATATGTCCCATTTGCATATTCTTCGATCACAATTGAATATTCGCCAGAATTCACAAATGGCCCCCATTGAGTTTCCACCTTGTCATCTGTTCTCATGACAACAGGCTTGATACTATATTTCAAATTCCATTCCGTTTTTGCCCATCCTTTGGTTGCAGGAATATTCCAACGCGCAATCAAAATATTTTTCAAACTTTTAACATCTCCGAATTTATCAGTATTCTGATACACTGAAATAAAAACTTTCGGTGACCTTTCTATACTTTCCGCGAGAATCGAATCTTTCGATGGATAGATCAATGCAGTTGGATTTTTTGAATTCTCAGACTCCTTCTTTTCTCGTCTTGATTTTATTGAGGGATAATCTTTTGTCAACTGATAATATATCACAGCTTTTTCTGTTGGATTTGGACCCATAAATCGAGAAGCTCCTTTATAGCCATTCCCCGATCCACCCAATGGAGAAGAAGGGATATATAACATTGCTGTAGTCGGATTTAAGATTCGTGCTGATTCTTTTATTTGTAAATTCAATGAAGATTTGAATTCTCTCAATCGGTCATAATCGTCGCAAACAGCAAAACCTCGTCCAAATGTTGCCAAAACAATATCGTCGTGGTCATTTTGTTGCACCACATCTTTGATAGCAACAGGAGGCATTCCTCCTTGCCAGTTGATGAATGATTGACCACCATTAATTGAGATGTAAAAACCAAATTCAGTTCCAACCATTAGAATGTCAGAATCGAAATTGTCTTCCAAAATACATTTTACTGGACCGTTCTCAGGCAACCCATTGGTTATTTTGGTCCATGTTTTACCATTGTCTATAGATTTGTAAACATAAGGTTGAAAATCACCAAAACGATGATGATCTAAAACAACATATACAGAATTGGCATTTCTTCCTGCGTGAACCATACTTACAAATGGATATCCAGCTCCATTTTTTGCTGCTGTTGGTCCAGCCGGGAAAACATCACTCATTTTAGTCCATGTTGCACCATCATCATTTGTCACCCAAGTTAAACCATCATCAGTACATGCATACAATTGTCCTTTCGCACCTTCACTCAACCCAGTAATATTTCCATAGATACTTGTACTTTGATTTTTCACCACAGCATCCATGCCCCAAACTTTATCCATAACAGGTAAAGTATTTCTATCAATACCCCTACTTAAGTCATTGGAAATCAATTTCCAAGAATTCCCCATATCTTCAGACATGAATACCTTATTAGCAGCAAAATAAAGTTTGCGGTTATTATATTTAGAAATAATCAATGGAGCGTCCCAATTCCATTTTAAAGCCCCAGTTCCAAAGTTTGTAACCGGTTTGATATCCATTGATTCACCAGTTTTCTTGTCGAATCGGATCAATCCACCATATTGCCATTGGCTATAAACAATGTTGGGATTCTGAGGGTCTACTTGCGATTTAAATCCGTCGCCACCAACTGTAACAAACCAATCAGAATTGGAAATACCGTTTGCTGAATTGTTCCTACTCGGACCACCTAAAGTATTGTTATCCTGCGTACCTCCATAAATATTATAAAATGGTTTAGCATTGTCTGTGGAAACTCTATAAAACTGAGTGATGCTCAAATTGTCTTTGAAGTTCCAATCTTTTCCGAAGTTAAACGTCTCATATAAGCCACCATCGCAGCCTACTAACAAATGATTTGTATTTGACGGATTGATCCAAATAGCATGATTATCAACGTGTTTATTTGGTTCTCCAAGGTTTTTGAAAGTTTTTCCACCATCTTCAGATAGCTTCAAATAAGTATCCATGACAAATAATTTTTGAGGATTTACAGGATCAGCAAAAATCTCTTGATAATAATTTCCAGCAGTTGTGAATGAATTTACTTTTGACCAACTTGCACCGAAGTCCGTTGAAACAAATACGCCACCTTTGTCGTTTGACGCCTCTACCATTGCATACAACAATCCTTTTTGATTTGCTACAGCCATGGTAATTCTACCTACATCGCCATTTGGCAATCCAATACTCAGTTTGTTCCAAGTTTGACCACCGTCTTCAGATTTGTAAATAGCACTTTCAGGACCTCCGCCCAAATAAGTCCATTCATGTCTTCTTCTTTGATGAAAAGTTGCATACATCACATTTGGAAGAAATGCATCAAAATGAACTTCGTTACAACCTGTATTTTTTGAAACATTCAAAGCCAATGTCCATGTTTTACCTCCATCAGTGGTATGATACAATCCCCTTTCTCCTCCTTCTTTCCATAATGGACCATACGCAGATACCCAAACATCATTTGAATTGGCTGGATTTATTTTGATCATTCCAATGTGCTCAGACAATTTCAAACCAACATTTTGGAAAGATTTTCCTCCATCCACACTTTTGTATACTCCATTACCATAACCAACAGATCTTTGGTTGTTGTTTTCACCTGTTCCAACCCAAATAACATTGGTGTTTTGCGGATCAATTGCCAAACAACCGATACTTTGAGTTCCATAACTGTCAAAAATCGGTTCAAAAGTGGTTCCAGCATTTTTGGTCTTCCAAACGCCACCATACGCAGCCGCAACGTAATATTCAGATGGATTAGAAGGATTGATTGCTAAATCCACAATCCTACCGCTGGTTGTTGCGGGTCCGATCATTCTGAATTTTATTTGATTTAGGAAACTTTTAGTTAAACTGTCTCTCGTTTTTGAATCTTTTGTTAAATCTGATTTTGACGATGATGATCCATTTTTTTGGGCATTCAAAGGCATCAATACAACAAATAAACAAAAGAGGGTTACACTCAATTTTATCTTTTGATTCATAGATAAATCAAAAATAAATAATTGATTCTATCTAAGGTAATGTTGTGAACAACTTGTTTAATTTGAGCCTGTAATTTGTTGAAAATAAGACTGCAATTGTATTGCAATTCCTTGCCAAGAAAAGCGTGTTCTGATTTTTTCACCTCCATTTATCCCTAAATTGTTTCTAAAATCATCGTCACAAAGCAAGTTAATAACATTTTCAGCAAATTCATCGGAATTTAGCGATAAGGCAATACCCTCATCATGTTCTAGCTCCAAACCAGAATATCCAACATTGGTGCTCACGACCGGAATGTTCATAGACAATGCCTCCAATACTTTATTCTGAGTACCAGCACCAATACGAAGTGGCGAAACGACCACATGTGCTTTGGCATATTCATCAGCCAAATTTGGAATAAAGCCTGTAACATCGATGTTTTCTGATTTGAGGGACAATACCTTTGCAACCGGTCGTTGCCCGGCAATGACAAAACGGGCATTGGGCACTTTAACTAAAACCTTTGGCCAGATTTCTTCAACAAAATAAGAAACTGCATCAATATTGGGAGCATAATCCATATTCCCGGTAAATAACACACGATTTCGAATAAAAGAGTGCTGTCTTGGCGCAAACACTTCTGTGTTCACTCCATTTTGCAATAATTCAACTTGAATGCCTGTATTTTCTATCAGATATTGTTGATCTTCACGACTACAAACTAAGACTTTTTTGAACTTCGGAATCATTTGAAGTTCATATTTAAATAAACGTTGGAATTCAAATGTAGTAAACCATTTATGAAAAAAATTATGGCTTTTTTCAATTCGTCTTTTCCAATACAAACTAAATGCATCTGGCAGATCTAAAATTACATTTTCTAGGTTCGAATGTCCCTCAAAATATTGAGCCATTCGAATATGCTGAACATGAATGGCATCAAAATTTTCTTTTTGAAGTAACTGATTCAAGGATCTCTGAAATTTAGAAGTTCTAAAAAAAGCAACTTGCAAAGGGCGGTGAGAAAAAAAGCCCAATACCGCTTTCATTGACGATTTCCATTTTGGTTGATATTCAACGGTGATGGATTTGAACAGTTTTACCTTTTTACCATGAGCATTTTCAATTGGATTTTTCAGAATTTCAATGGATTTAAGGTCTTCTAGATTTTCGGCAATCGTGATTAAATGTAATTCGTGTTGTTCGCACAATTCAGAGGCCAAATTAAAAATCTTCAATTTATCGCCCCTAAATGGAGGATATGGCACCCGATTCGCTACAAACAAGATTTTCATTCGGGGCAAAATTATAACATTTCTTTACGTTTTTTTAAAAAAGGATTGCTATTATTGTATTATACATCATGAATCTGAGTAAACGACTAGAAACAGTTATAGAGAGCCAAACTTTGGCCATGACAAAATTGGCCCGAGAATTAAAGGAAAAAGGGAAAGACATTATAAGTTTGAGCATCGGAGAGCCTGATTTCGACACCCCCGTAAATATTTGTGAAGCCGCTGGCAAAGCAATGACAGCTGGACAAACACATTACACACCGGTTTCTGGTACTTTAGAATTGAGAACTGCGATCTCAAATAAATTAATGCGCGAAAATCAATTAGCATTTTCTCCCACAGAGATTATTGTGAGCAATGGCGCCAAACAGAGTTTATTAAATGCAGTTTTGGCCTTGGTAAATCCTGGAGATGAGGTGCTCTTACCTGCACCATTTTGGGTAAGTTACCCATCAATGGTTACATATGCCGGTGGCAAGAATATTGAAATTCAAGGGGAGGCAAAAAACAATTATAAAGTCACGGCTAGTCAATTAGAATCGCATATTACCGATAAAACAAAGCTACTTATCTTTTCATCTCCATGTAACCCCAGTGGCTCAGTAATGAGTTTTGAGGAGCTATCGGAATGGGTAAAAGTATTGGAAAAGCATCCTGATATTTTTGTATTGAGTGATGAAATATATGAAAAAATCAATTACGTAAATAGGCATTATTCAATCGCTGAATTCGAATCAATGAAGGGCCGAGTTGCTGTAATTAATGGTTTATCGAAAGGTTATGCGATGACAGGATGGAGAATTGGTTATATGGCTGGTCCTTTAGAACTTGTAATAGCTTGTGATAAAATTCAAGGACTTATTACCAGTGGCCCCAATTCAGTGGCACAAGCAGCTGGAGTTGAGGCTTTAAATGGAAATCAAGATTCTGTAGAAATGATGAGAACAACCTTCGAAAAGCGCCGTAATTTGATGTTTGATGAACTATCTAAAATCGATGGTTTGAAGAATATACAGCCCGACGGTGCATTTTATCATTTCCCAGATGTCTCTCACTTTTTGGGTAAATCGTACAACGGTAAGAAAATTGAAACTTCCGATGAACTTTGCCTGTATTTATTGGAAATTGCTGAGGTTTCAACAGTTTCTGGAACTGCTTTTGGTTCACCGAATTGCATCAGACTTTCTTATGCAACGTCTGAAGAACTCATTATTGAATCAGTAAGTCGCATTTCAAATGCTTTAAAACGATTGAATTAAAAAATTGTAGGTATATTTGTAGCAATGACAAACAAAATCAACTTCGACGCGCTTTTTAAGAATTTTAATGGATTAAAAGTATTGATTGTGGGCGATGTTATGGTCGACAATTACATCATTGGAAAAGTTGATAGAGTTTCTCCTGAAGCTCCTGTGCCTGTTGTTGATGTGACTCACTTTGATTCCCGTTTAGGAGGTGCTGGTAATGTTGCCCTCAATATCAAAGCAATGGGTGGAATTCCTATTTTATGTTCAGTTATTGGGAAGGACAAAGAAGGAGAAGAATTAAAATTGCTGCTTGATAAGCAAGGATTAACCTCTCGTGCAATCTTGAGCAGCGACAAGCGCAAAACAACCACCAAAACCCGTGTCTTGGGCAACAATCATCAATTATTGAGAATTGACCATGAAATCAAAACCGAAATCGATACCCTGGATAGTTTTTTATTAGAAGAACATTTTGATCGTGAATTAGAAAACGCTGATGTAGTTATTTTTGAAGACTATAATAAAGGTGTTTTACATGCCAAAAATATCGAAAAGTTCATTTCTAAAGCGAGCAATGCTAACAAGCCAACGATTGTAGATCCTAAAAAATCGAACTTTTTAACTTATCAAAAAACAACCTTATTTAAGCCAAATTTAAAGGAAATTAAAGAAGGATTAAATATTGAGAATAATCTTGAAACAATTGAACAGGTTCTAGATGCTGTAACTTTATTAGAGAGCAAGTTAAACAATGTTATCTCAATGGTTACTTTAAGTGAAAGAGGCGTTCTCATTAAACAAGGAAACGAACATTTCATCATACCTGCTCATATTCGTAACATTGCCGATGTTAGTGGAGCTGGCGATACTGTAGTGAGTGTGGCGGCCCTTTGTTTGGCGCTCAAAACAGACATTAAAACACTTGCTGAATTATCGAATCTAGCAGGTGGTTTGGTTTGTGAAAAAACAGGTGTTGTACCTATCGAGAAAGACGCCCTTCTTAGCGAAGCAAAGAGAATCAACGCCTAAAAGCGATGGTTCCAGAATTGATAACCTTTCGGCCATACTTCTCAATCTGACTCTATGAAATTGAGGAGTATTTCTTAGTATTATCCCATTACTTTGTTTAGCTTTTTAAGCATCAGAAACAACAATAATGCTGCTCCCAGGAGTAAAAATGTATTCACATAAAAGAAGTTTGCTTTGTTATCGTAAGTATCCCAAAGTGAGCTCAAAACACCCGATAGCTTATTTCCAATAGAAGTTGCCAAGAACCAGCCTCCCATCATTAACGCTGTTAATCTTTGAGGACTTAATTTTGAAACCAATGATAAGCCCATTGGACTTAAAAACAGCTCACCAATGGTGATGACCGCATAAGATGATATAAACCACATGGGAGATGATTTTTCTGCACCATTACTACAAGCGTAAACAGCTGCAACCATTACTAGGCATGATAATGCGGAAATAAACAATCCCAAAGCAATTTTCGTAGGTGTTTTGGGTTCAAGTCCTCTCCTTCTCAAAAATGCAAAAAATGCCAAAACTAAAGGAGTTAAAGCGACGACCCAAAATGGGTTCACTGATTGAAATAAATTTGTATTAAATGCAAAAATGGATTCGTTTTCTTTTGGCATTTTTGCGGAAGCCACATTTTTAAAATAATTTGGATAGTTATATTCTTTTGCACCTTTTTTAATTGGTCTAAACTGATGGTCTAAATAAGCCACAGAATCCTTCTTATAATCAATCTTTTCAGCCAATTTTACGGTTTTTACAACAGGCAAAATTGTAGCAGGCACTTCTCTATCTGTATATCGATCTGCCCAAGTATTCAGCGTAGAGCCATTTTGTTTAAATACTGCCCAAAATGCAATCACAACTGCAAATATTGCAAGCATGGCACCTATTTGAGATTTTTCTTCTTTGGGGGACTTAATGTAGAGCATGACATAAAATACAATCACCGGAATACACCCAAGTAAAAATGCATCGGTTGTTTTTGATCCGACCATTGTAAACGGTAAAAAATATCCAATTAAACCAAAAGCAATGGATGGCAATAAAATGATACCAAAAATTCTGCCTAGAGACATTTCTGAATCCAATTTTGGCTTGATAACATCTGCATGTTGATAATGTTTGGTTCCAATCAAAAAGATTATAACACCGATAAACATACCTATACCAGCAGCCAAAAAAGCTGCTCCCCATCCCAGAACATTGTATAAAATTGCACCGAAGAAATTACAAATAAATGCTCCTACATTGATGCCCATGTAAAAAATGTTGTAGCCAGCATCTTTCATGGATAAATATTTAGGCTCATTGTAAACATTGCCTAAAAGAGTGGAAATATTGGGTTTGAAAAAGCCATTCCCAATCACAACCAATGTAATGGCCGAATACAACGCGAGTTCGCTATGCACCGACATCAAACAATATCCCAATCCCATCAATATCCCTCCAATTAAAATAGATTTTCTGTAACCCAACAAACGATCGGCAAGCAAACCACCTACAAATGGAGTCAAAAACACCAAAGCAATGAAAGTACCGTATAAATCAGAAGCTTCTTTTTCTGTCATAGCGAATCCTTTTTCTACATCTTTTAAATACAATGTAAAAATTCCAATCATGAGGTAATAGCCAAATCTCTCCCACATTTCAGAGAAGAACAAAAAAGTTAGTGCTTTAGGGTGTTTAATTTTTTCCATAAAAAAAGAGGCCGTAAAAATACGGCCTCTTCTATAGAATTTAAAATAAAGTTTTATCTCACACCATTCATCATCTTCAACAATCTAGATGAAAGGAAGAACAAAATGATTGATGCTATTCCAGCCATGTATACAAACAACATGAAGAAATCGTAAAGCGTGCTGATTTGCATACCGGCAAAAGAAGGTTTTTGAGGCTTAAGATTCCAACATTGAAGCTTTTCAAATTCAGCTAATTTGCCCGTTTTAGGATCTTTTTGTTCTACAATTTCATGGGTTAACAACGTAGTGTCACTCAATAATACAGCTCGATCTATGTTTCCATTGTTTGATTTAATCACTTTTAAGTGAAATACAGAAACCAAAGAATGTCTTGATGAAGAATCAAAAGTTAAGCTTACCAAACTATCTGTTTTATCGGTTTTAACTGTTTTGTAATTGGCTACAGGTAATTGATACTGCCCCTTTGGATCTGCTTTCCAAACCATTGTATCTAATTTGTTTGATTCCAATGCTTTCAAGATACTTTGATCGGCCAATTTATGAAATGATTTCTCAATTTTAACTTCCTCAGGATAATAAGTACTCAAGGTTCCTGCAAATTTATTGGCTGCAGCAGTTGATAAAAACCAAACTCCCATTAACAACGATGCCAATTTTACAGGAGCCAATTTATTGACCATAGAAAGTCCAATTGGTGACAAACAAAGTTCTCCAAAAGTATGAATGGTATAAAGACTTAAAAGCCAAACCATGCTCACTTTTGCAGAAGGATCTAAACCTTTTACACCAAATGCAATTACTAAATAGCCAATTGCCAATAAAAACAATCCAATTGCTTGTTTGAATGGTGAAGCGGGCTCCATATTCTTGTTTCCTAACCAACCCCATAACCATACAAATAATGGTGCAAAAATAACAATTGCTACAGCGTTAACACTTTGGAAATAAGATGCTGGAATGGTTGAACCAAACAAGTTTCTGTCGGTTTGCTCTTCTGCAAAATAAGTTAATGAGGCACCAGCTTGCTCGAAAGCCGACCAAAAGAAAATTACGAAAAACGCCGCAATGTAAATCACCCAAATTCTTTGTTTTTCAACTTTCGACAAGGTAGGATCCGATACAATAAAGTAAGGTGCAGCAATGGTTAATGAGAATATAAAGGAACCAATAAGATCGAGCTCATAATAGTATTTGAATGCTACATAAGTTCCAATGAGGATAAACAAAGTAGAAATAACTCTGAAAGGACTCATCGGTATCTTTTCAGTTGATTCCTCCTGACGTGCACTATTTGGTTTTTCACCAATTTGCTCACCTTCAGGTGTTACAATATATTTGTTTTTGAGGGAAATGAACAGAATCAAACTCAATATCATACCTACACAGGCGGCTAAAAATCCCCAACGGAAATCGCCGGCATTTTTGGTGTCACCCAAATAACCGCAAAGCAATGGAGCAATAAAAGCCCCTAAATTGATACCCATGTAAAAAATGGTGAAGGCTGAGTCTACTCTTTTATCACCTGCAGGATACAACTGTCCTACCATTGTACTGATATTTGGCTTGAAGAAACCATTGCCAATAATCAAGAAGGTTAATCCAACAAACATATAATTGGTTGCCATTGTAACATCTTGATAATATGTTCCGGCCAAGAACATTAAAAATTGTCCTACAGCCATCAAAATTCCACCAATAATAATTGACTTTCTGTTTCCCCAATATCTGTCGGCCATGTAACCTCCCAACAATGGAGTTAAATACACCAAACCGGTGTAACTTCCGTAAATTTCTGATGCGTAAGCTTTGTCAAATAGTAAAGCCTTGGTCATGAAAAGAATAAATAAGGCTCGCATTCCGTAATAACTGAAACGCTCCCACATTTCTGTCACAAACAAAACATAAAGTCCTTTGGGATGTCCTTTTTGTTGAGTTTCAGGGTTGTTGTTTAAATCCATAGTTTAAGTTTTAAATATAATTGGGGCTAAAATAGAGAGAATTTTTGAATCGCAATACGTTTGTTTAAAAAATAGGCTCAAAAATTATAGATAATAAGCTTTTTGTATTATTTTGCGCTGCAATGAAGGAATTAAAGGCCTCACAAATTGCTCAAGAAACTGGTGGAATTTATGATTCCACCGAAGATATTATCATTCATACTGTTGCCAAATTAGAGGAAGGAAATACCGGTTCGCTCGGTTTTTTTGCAAATGCAAAATATGAAAAAGCACTTTACGCAACTCAGTGTTCTTTGGTATTCGTTCCAGCAGATTTCGAACCCAGTCAACCCGTTGCAGCCAAACTCATCAAACATGCAAATCCCTATTTTGCTTTTTGTACCATTCTGGCGAAATATTTTGATCCCAATGAAAAAAAGTTAGGACAAGAATCAACTGCGGCGGTGCATCACACTGCGAAAGTTGGAGAACACACTTACATTGGACACCATGTAACAATCGATGAAAATGTGGTCATTGGCAACAATGTTCACATTGAAGCGGGATCTTATGTTGGTAAAAATGCTGTGATTGGTAACAATTCGAAGATTTATGCCAATGTTGCAATCTATTCAGGTACTTTGATTGGACAAAATTGCATCATCCATTCTGGTACTGTTATCGGCAGCGATGGTTTTGGATTTGCACCAATTGGAGGTCGTTATGTTAAAATCCCTCAAGTAGGTACAGTAACCATAGAAGACGATGTTGAAATTGGCGCTAATTGTGCCATTGATCGGGCTACAATGGGTTCAACATTGATAAAGCGTGGCACAAAACTCGACAATTTGGTTCAAATTGCACACAATGTTGAATTGGGATCGGATATCGTGATTGCCTCTCAAACTGGAATTGCTGGAAGTACAAAAGTAGGGAATAATAGTGTTTTCGGTGGTCAAGTAGGTGTAGTTGGACATATTTCAATTGCGCCGAATACTTCTGTAGGTGCACAAGCCGGAATTACGCAGAGTGTAGTTTCTGAAGGACAAAAAATTAGTGGCACTCCTGCTACGGATGTAAATTCGTATCTTCGTGGCGTGATTGGTGCTAGAAAGGTTACCGATTTAATCAAAGATATTCAACAGTTAAAAAAGGAAATTGAAATTTTAAAGAGTAAATGAACAATTTAAATCCAAAACAAACAACCTTAAATGAGTCTATAAGTTTTACGGGCGTTGGCCTTCATACTGGCGCGTCTGTAACTGTTACCATCTGTCCGGCACCTGAACATCATGGCTATAAATTCCAAAGAACGGATTTACCCGAACAACCTATTATTGAAGCGGATTGCGACTTGGTAACCGATACGAGTAGAGGGACAACTTTAGAAAAAAATGGTGCTACTGTTTCTACTGTTGAGCATGTTTTGGCGTCTTTAGTTGGTATGGAAGTAGACAATGCATTGATTTGTATTGATGGACCAGAAATGCCGATTATGGATGGTAGTTCAATTGTTTTTGTAGAAGGTATAAAAAAAGTTGGCACAAAAGAACTCGAAGCCGAGAGAGAATATTTTGAGATACCGTATAACATTCATTACACCGATCCTGAAAATCAAGTAGAAATTGTGGCGATGCCTGTAAATGAATATCGATTAACAGTGATGGTTGATTACAACTCCCCTGTTTTGGGCACTCAGCATGCATCTTTGACTCACATGAATGAATTTAAAACTGAGATCGCACCTTGCCGCACTTTTTGTTTTTTACATGAACTTGAATTTTTGTTAAAAAACAACCTCATCAAAGGAGGGGATTTGAACAATGCCATTGTTGTAGTTGACAGAGCGGTTGACCAAGAGGAACTAAACAGATTAGCGGTTGTTTTTGGTAAAGAATCTGTGGAAGTTAAAAAAGACGGTATTCTCAACAATTTAGAATTGCGATTCCAAAATGAACCTGCGAGACATAAATTACTTGATATGGTAGGTGATTTGGCACTAGCTGGAATGCCACTAAAAGGTCAAATCATGGCTGCAAGACCTGGTCATGCGAGTAACGTTGCATTCGCCAAGAAAATCAAACAGGTGATTAAAAAAGAACAAAGACGTAAATTAGATGGTCGTCCTCAATATGACCCAAATGTTAAACCTTTGTTTGCCACAAAAGACATTATTAAAATTTTACCTCATGCCCACCCGTTTTTATTAGTCGATAAAATTGTGGAGATGGACAAAACGTCAATTGTTGGGGTGAAAAATATTACATACGATCAACCATTTTTCAGCGGGCATTTCCCAGGTGATCCAATTATGCCGGGAGTATTACAATTAGAAGCGATGGCTCAAGCTGGTGGAATTTTAGTATTGAGTACTGTTGAAGATCCGGAAAATTACGGTACTTACTTTTTGAAAATTGACAATGCGAAATTCAAAGACAAAGTTGTACCTGGAGATACGTTGGTCATGAAATTAGAACTTACAGAACCCATCCGACGTGGAATTTGTGTAATGAAAGGCCGTGCTTGGGTTGGTGATAAATTGGTGTGTGAATCAGAAATGATGGCACAAATTATAAAAATTAACAACAACTAAAATGATTCAACCTTTAGCTTATGTGCACCCAACTGCAAAAATTGCCGATAATGTGGTCATAGATCCTTTTGTAACCATCCATGCAGATGTTGAAATTGAAGAAGGAACTCACGTTATGTCTGGTGCAGTTATTTTCAAAGGTGCTAGAATTGGTAAAAACTGCCGTATTTTTCCCGGCGCTTCAATTGGTGCCATTCCTCAAGACCTAAAATTTGATGGTGAAGAAACTCTCACAATCATTGGCGATAATACAACTGTACGTGAATATGTAACCATTAATAAAGGAACAAAAGCACTTGGATTTACAAAAGTGGGTAAAAATTGCCTGCTTATGGCTTATGTGCATTTAGCTCATGATTGTGTGGTTGGAGATAATTGTATCTTAGCAAATAGCGTTCAAGTTGCAGGACATGTTACTGTTGGGGATTGGACCATTTTAGGTGGTGCCGCCTTGGTACATCAGTTCGTAAAAATTGGAAAACATGCTATGATTAGCGGTGGCTCTCTTGTGAGAAAAGATGTCCCTCCTTACACCAAAGCAGCAAGAGAACCTCTTAGTTATGAAGGGGTTAACAGCATTGGATTAAGACGAAGAGGATTTTCTAATGAGAAGATTTCAGAAATTCAAGACATTTATCGTACGCTATTTGTAAAAAGTTCAAACACCTCGAAAGCAATCAAAATTATTGAAACTGAATTTTCCCCTACACCTGAAAGAGATGAAATTATGTCGTTTATCAATGATTCAGATAGAGGTGTAATGAAAGGTTATACCGCCAAATAAATGATAGAAATTTCGCTGATCAACTGCGGAAAAAATTACCATAGATCTTGGTTATACCGAGAGATTAACCTCAATTTGCCCATTTTAAAAGGTACATCCTACGCCATTCTTGGTCCAAATGGATCTGGTAAATCTACTTTTACCCTCATGCTCACCGGTCAGGTTTCTCCAACGGAGGGACAATTACTATGGAAAAATGATGATGCATTCATACCAGAGAAGCAATGGAACCAATTTTACAGTTTGTCGTCACCAGCATTAGAATTACCCGAGGAGTTTACAATTGAAGAATGGTTTCAATACCATCAAAAACTGAAACCCTTCGTAGAAAAATTTAGTTTAAATGAACTTATTGAGGTTTGTGAATTTCCAAATAAAATCAAAAATAAACCGCTGATGTATTATTCCAGCGGAATGAAACAGAGAATCAAACTATGTTTATCGTTTTTTGGCAATCAACCGTTGTCAATACTTGACGAACCGTTAACCAATCTTGATAAACAAGGTATAGATTTATATCAAAACTTAGTCAACAAATTTCAAACAGAGAAGTGCATCATTGTGGCGTCAAACCGAGAAGACGAAATCTATTTTTGTCAACAAAAGCTCACAATTTCTAAAGAGCAACAATCACTTAATTTTCAGCAATAATCAACTTTTTATTGATCTGTATTCCTTTGCCATTCTCTAATTTAAGAAAATAAATCCCATAGGGTAAATCTATTTTGATTTGAACAGCATTTTCCCAAGGTGAAATGTCTTTTAATTGTACCAAACTTCCATGGTCAGTAAATATTTGTAACTTCCACTGTTGCTCTGAACTTGGAATTTGCAAAATGAAATGTTTATGAGCAGGATTCGGGAAAATCTTGGTGTTTTTATCATAAAAATCGCGATTTAAACCGCTTTTCACCTTTGAAAAGTCACTTTTGGCATATTCAATTCCACCTCTCAACATCCCAAACACCACTTCTGGAATAGAATCTCCATCTAAATCACCAATTGCAGGAACAGTTTTTAATCCCATATAAGGAGTAAAAGTATCTTGGTTAAATTCATGATACAGCCAAGATTCGTCGGCAATTAAACTATCTGTAATTGCATGGTTGTTGATGTGGTACAATCTATTCTTACCAAAATAAGTCCCTACCACCAATTCTTGTATCCCATCGTTATTTAAATCTGCAATTTTAGGCGTTGCATAACCATAAGATTCAAATCCTTGAGGATTTACATCATCTCTCCATAGGTTGGCTTTGGCACCCCACGCATTTGCGGTTTTCGATTTAAAAGATGGTGTGCCAGTTGCATTTTGTCCCTCAAAAAGAGCGATGTTTCCATTATACATTCCAATGATCAGATCTTGAATTCCATCTTTATTATAATCGAAAACTTCAGGAGAAAATGAAGTCTCACCAGGCATATTTTCATAATTTAAAAGGTTGTCGGTTTTGAACTTAAAAACCGGTTTGGCTGATTTTCCAGCAGTATTTTCAAACCAAATGATTTTTCCTTTACTATTTCCAAACAATAAATCAATGTCGCCATCATGATCAATATCGCCTGAACAAGGAATTAATTGTTGCCACATTGAGTCGGTTTTTAAAAAATCACTAGTAGTGTACTCAAATTTCGGAATATTTTTAGTCCCAACATTTGTAAAAAGTGCAACAACATCCTTCTGCCCCATTGTTTTATCATAATCGCCATTACTCGCTAAAAGTAAATCTTGGTCTCCATCATTGTCAATATCAATCAACAAAGGCGCCGATTTTGCACCAACATCAATTGTTTTATCTGCAATGAATGATTTCTTGACCAAACTATAATCGGGTTTTGTGGGCGTCCCAATATTCTTGTAAAGATATACTTGTTCCGTTTCTTTAGAATCTAAAATAGCATTGGGCGCTAAAACCAAATCTACAAGAGTATCATCGTCTATTCGCAATGGATAGCCAGCAGGAAAAATATATCCATCAAATGATTTGTTTTTTTCTGGATACATGGTATCAACCAAGATCATTGTATCATATTCATGTTTGGAATCTATTCTCCCATTCACCAATCTTGTAATTTTACTATCTCCAATGTTTGCAAGATACATTTCATAATCACCGTCTCTATCCTCATCCATAAACCAACAACTTGCCCCACCCAAATGACGGGGCCTTAATTTTGGTTTAAAATTGCTTCCACTCCCTTGCAAAAAACACATATTCAATCGGATGTTGTTATCAAATCCTTCCCAGAAATAACCATAACAATAATCCATGTTTTGGAATTCGAAGGTGTCTTTGTTCCAACCCTTCTCTGCACGCACATCCTTGAACATCGTATAGGTTAAATACATAGCATCATAAACTACGATATCCACATCACCGTCATTATCTAAATCCTTTATTTCTGGCAAATCGGTTTTCATATTTCCAAAACTCAAAGCATTATATAAAATCCAAAACGTTGTATCATGCTGATTCCTATACACTTGCGGTCCTAAATTTTTGAATTTCAATCTGCCAGCTTCAGTGGTTTTGTTCAAATAAATAATCAATTCCCCAGTTTCCTGACATGAAAAAATATCCAATTTACCATCGCTATTTAAATCGGCCAATTTAAATACATATTTGATTTCAGGAAATAAATGTTCATACTCCGGGGTATATTTATAATAATCTCCGGAAACCTTTAAAAAAGTGAGTAATTTATTGTCGGTTCGATCAAAAAGAATTAAGTCAATTTTGCCATCTTCATTCAAATCCATTTGTTGAAACTGCGGTGAATTCAAACCACCCATAAATGGGTTTTCTACAGTGTTGGAACCAACTTTAAACTCAATATAACCGCTTTTATTAAATTTGAACTGTCCATTCAACGGCTTTTGAATCATAGCAAAACATGCCATCAATAAATAAATTTGAAAGAATCTGTAAATGTTCATAAAATCGATACATCCAAATATACGAAATAAGAGGTTAAATTTATTCAGAACACTTAAATTTGAAGAAAATATGACGGTGCAAACAATCAAAGAGATTTATTCCAAATTTGTTGAATGTAATTATGTTGTGTCAACCGACTCTAGGAACATTCTACCAAATTCTTTATTTATATGTTTGAAAGGTGAAAAATTTGATGGAAATCAATTTGCAAACGAAGCATTCGAAAAAGGTGCCCAATATGTGGTGACAGAGAATTCTTCGGTCTTAAATCAAAATATGATTTTAGTTTCCGATTCAAATGAAATTTTACCCAAATTGGCGCAATACCACGCAACACAAATTCAAACAAAATTGATTGCCATTGGCGGAAGCAACGGAAAAACCACCACCAAAGAAATTTGTCAGCGCGTGCTTGAACATGATTTTAACACAAAGTGTACTCAAGCCAATTTCAATAACCATATCGGTGTTCCCCTCACACTTTTATCGTTAAAACCAGATGTACACATTGGAATCATAGAGCTTGGCACCAACCATCCCGGTGAAATGAAATTTCTTTGTGATCTTTTTAATCCTGTCGCTGGAGTGATTACCAATATTGGAAAGGAACATTTAGAAGGGTTTGGAAACATTGAAGCCGTGGCCAAAGAAGAGAGTGAAGTCTATCTACAATTGCAAAAATCGAATGGATTGGCGCTTGTGAATCTCGACGATCATTGGTTATCAAACATGTCGAATCGTTTAACCACCAAACAATCTTATTCATTAACCAACCGTTCTGCGAATCTTTTTGCTGAAATTATTTGCGAAATGCCCTATTTAAATTTCAAATTATACCATAATCAAGTTGAAATTGGTGTTTTTGAAGCTCAAATTGGAGGAAAACACAATTTGTATAATTTGATGGTTGGAATTCTGTTTGGAATTTCGTTCGGAATTGATCCTTTTCAAGCCTCATTGTCGGCATGTGAATATAAACCTACCAATAATCGTAGCGAGTGGATTTCATACGAAAAACATGAAGTTTTACTTGATGCCTACAACGCGAATCCGAGTAGCGTTGAAGCTGGATTAAAGAGTTTTTCTTCTCTTGAGGGACAAAAAGCTGTCTTACTTGGTGATATGTTGGAATTGGGAAATTCAGCAAGTACTGAGCATCTTGCAATTTTTAATCTTTGCCAAGAACTGAAGTTTGATGAGATTTACGTTTGTGGTGAACATTTTATGGAAGCAGTAGGACAATTTCCTATGAAATTCAAATCGGCAGATTCCTTGTTAGCATGGCTAGATACTCATCCTATTCAATCGAAATACGTTTATATCAAAGGAAGTCGTGGCATAAAAATGGAAAAATGCTTGGAGCATTTCAAAACAAATGAATCATTTAACTAGAAATATTGACACAAAAAAAGCGCGAATGAAAATTCGCGCTTTTTTATGTCTAATATCTTTTAAGTTAAAAGTATTTCAATCCAGTGATTAACCCTGTGATCAACAAATTTACAATTGCCAAAGGAATCATTGACTTCCAACCGAGATGCATCAATTGATCGTATCTGAATCTTGGGAGTGTCCAGCGTATCCACATAAATACAAATACAAAAAACAATATCTTTGCAAACATCACTCCTACCTGTGCCAATCCCAACCAAGTTGGATCTGTAATCAAATGCATTCCAGGGAAATTATATCCCCCAAAATAAACACAAGAAATCACAGCACAAGAAACAAACATATTGATATATTCAGAGAACAAATAGAAACCTAATTTCATACTTGAATACTCAGTGTGGTAACCACCAATCAATTCCGTTTCACATTCAGCCATATCAAACGGCGCTCTGTTACATTCTGCTAGAGCTGAAACAAAGAAAAGAAGGAATCCAAGAGGTTGATAGAACACATTCCAGTTCAATCCACTTTGTTGTGAAACAATTTCATTCAGACTTAGAGTACCGCTCATCATTACTACGGCAATCAGCGATAAACCCATACTAAGTTCATAGCTGATCATTTGTGCGCTCGCACGAATTGCTCCATATAATGAGTATTTATTGTTCGAAGCCCAACCGCCAATCATGATTCCATAAACACCAACACTCACAATTCCTACAATATAAAGGATACCAATGTTAATGTCGGCTACTTGAAGCGCCACATCTCTATCAAAAATTCGAATACTCGTTCCCCATGGAATGACTGCGCTGGTGATTGTAGCAACGATCATTGCAACTCCAGGGCCTAAGATAAATAACCATTTCTCAGCATTTTTAGGAATAATTTCTTCTTTGAATAGCAATTTTCCACCATCAGCAAATGGTTGAAACAAGCCGAATGGGCCGACTCTATTTGGTCCCAAACGATCTTGGAAAAAAGCTGCGATTTTTCTCTCACCAAATGTTAAATACAAAGCGATAACCAGAGTTACCAATAAGATAACTACAATTAAAATGAGTTTTTCTAAAATAAGTGCACTATCCATAAATTAAGCTTTGTTTAATAAAGTGGTGTGAGCAGGTGGTGCCTGTTCATAATGATTGGTGGAAATCACTGAATGACGGTTAATTTTTCTTGGACCTTCAATATTCCAATTTGTCAATTCTTTTTTATCGAATCTACACGTATTGCAAATAAACTCTTCAACTTCACCATATTGGTCTTTACGAGCTGTTACACGCGCAATTTCATTTCCAATCATCCAAAGAACAGCTTTACCGCTACATTTATCGCAAGAACACGATGCATCCATTGGTTTGGTATACCATACGCGACTTCTGAATCTAAAAGTTTTATCCGTTAATGCTCCAACTGGACATACATCAATCACGTTTCCAATGAAATCATTATCTAAACTATTTTCGATATAAGTACCAATTTCGGCTGCATCACCTCTCTTCAATACTCCATGTTCTCTATTTGGGGTCAATTGATTCGCTGTATAAACGCAACGATAACATAAGATGCATCTTGTCATATGAAGTTTAATATAGTCGCCTATATCAATTTTATCAAACTCTCTTCGTTTAAATTCATAACGAGAGGCATCGGCACCATGTTCGAAGGCTAAGTCTTGCAAGCTGCATTCTCCTGCTTGGTCACAAACTGGACAATCAAGGGGGTGATTGATTAATAAAAATTCAACAACACCTTTTCTTGCATCAACAACACGTTCGCTGCTGATATTTTTCACTTCCATACCATCCATTACGGTAGTAGAGCAACTCGCCACCAATTTTGGCATTGGTCTAGGATCTTTTTCGCTTCCTTTGGATACTTCAACCAAACAAGTTCTACACTTTCCACCACTACCTTTCAAAGGTTTATAGTAGCACATTGCCGGGGGAACAATATTTCCTCCAATTTGACGTGCAGCGTTCAAGATGGTTGTCCCTGGATCAACTTGAACCGTTTTCCCGTCGATCGTTACTGTTATTTTCTGAATTTGATCAGACATTTTTATGCGTTTACTTTTTCAAAAACTTTTTCTTTTACCAAACCATAATTGCTTGTCATACAAGCTTTTGGTTCATTAACATGCCATTCAAACTCTTCCCTGAAATGTCTGATAGCGGCAGCAACTGGCCATGCAGCTGCGTCTCCAAGAGGACAAATGGTATTTCCTTCAATTTTTCGTTGAATATCCCACAATAAATCAATATCTTCCATCTTGCCATGTCCGTATTCTAGACGGTGGAGTACCTTTTCCATCCATCCGGTTCCTTCTCTACAAGGTGAACACTGTCCGCAGCTTTCATGGTGGTAAAACCTAGAAAAGTTCCAAGTATTTCTTACGATACATTGATCTTCATCATACACAATAAATCCACCTGAACCCAACATACTTCCTGTTGCAAATCCACCCTCAGCCAAACTTTCATAGGTCATGAGTCTATCTGTACCTTCAGCTGTTTTACAAACCAAATAATGAGGCAAAATTGGAACAGAAGATCCACCTGGCACACATGCTTTAAGTTTCTTTCCATTTTTGATACCACCGCAATAAGTATCGCTGTAGATAAACTCTTCAACAGATACTCCAAGCTCTATCTCGTAAACTCCTGGTTTATTGATATTTCCACTTGCAGATATTAATTTTGTACCGGTACTTCTACCAATACCAATTTGAGCGTAAGCGTCACCACCTTCGTTCACAATTGGAACAACTGCACAAATAGTTTCTACATTGTTTACCACTGTTGGACGTTGCCATAATCCCTGAATAGCCGGAAATGGTGGTTTCATTCTAGGATTTCCACGTTTTCCTTCCAAACTTTCGATTAGCGCTGTTTCCTCACCACAGATATATGCACCTGCACCTGGCGATACTGCTAGGTCTAAATTGAAACCAGATCCTTGAATATTTTTACCTAACCAACCGTTAGCATAAGCTTCTGCAATGGCTTTTTCGAGAATTCTCAATACATACATATATTCACCACGTATGTATATGTAAGATTGTTCACAGCCCAAAGCAAAAGATGAAAGAATCATTCCCTCTATCAATAAATGAGGGATTTTTTCCATCAAATATCTATCTTTAAAGGTACCTGGCTCCGATTCATCGGCATTACACAATAAATGGCGTGGGACACCCTCAGGTTTTGCAATGAAGCTCCATTTCATTCCTGTTGGAAATCCAGCTCCGCCTCTACCGCGAAGTCCAGATTTTTTCACTTCCTCTACAACTTCATCTGGTGACATTGATTTGAGCGCTTTTTCAACAGCTGAATATCCACCATTTTTACGATAAACATCATAAGTGTGAATTCCCTCAATGTGAACGTTGTTTAATAATAACTTTCTCGACATCTTATTCTTGTCCCATATAATTAGCAACTGGCTTTGATCGGTATTGTTCGATTAAAGCATCAACTTTTTCTTCGGTCAAATGTTCATGGAATTTTTCTCCTGCCTGAAGCATTGGAGCGTATCCACAAGCACCCAAACACTCAACTGACTTTAGTGTAAATATGCCATCAGCTGTTGTTTCTCCATCTTTGATTCCCAATTTATTTTCAATGTAGGAAATAATTTTCTCAGCACCTTCAATCATACAAGGTCCAGTTCTGCAAACTTCTAATTTTACTTTTCCTACTGGTTGAGTATCATACATTGAGTAAAAAGTAGCAACTTCGTACACTTCAATTGGTTGAATGTGTAACAATCTTGCAACATAGTCCATCACAGGGGTAGATAAATAACCAAAGTGAGCTTGAGCAATATGCAAAGTTCGAATCAATGCACTTTTTTGTTTTCCTTCCGGAAACAAAGCAATCACTCGTTGAACTTCATCGAGTAATTCTTTAGGAAACTGAATGTTTTCTATATTTTGATTTTCCACGTGATTCAATTTAAGCGTCTAATTCACCTGCAATTACATTCATGCTACTCATAGTTAAAATAGCATCACTCAAAACAGAGCCTTTAATCATTTCAGGATAGGCTTGGTAGTATATAAAGCAAGGTCTTCTAAAATGTAATCTATACGGCGTTCTGCCTCCATCAGAAACCAAGTAATAACCCAATTCACCATTTCCACCTTCAACAGCATGATAAACTTCTCCAGCTGGCACAGGTGTTTCACCCATTGTGATTTTAAAATGATAAATCAACGCTTCCATACTTCTATAAACTTCTTCTTTTGGGGGAAGATAGAATGAAGGAACATCGCCATGATATTTACCCTCAGGTAAATTATTCAAAGCCTGTTGTATGATATTTAAACTTTGTTTAATTTCTTCTTGACGAACCATGAATCGATCGTAAGTATCTCCATCTTTTCCTACAGGTACAATAAAATCGAAATCTTGATACGAACTGTAAGGATTCATGACGCGAACATCGTAATCAACACCTGCAGCTCTCAAATTAGGACCTGTAAATCCATAATTCAATGCCCTCTCAGCAGATATTGGGCCCGCACCAATGACACGATCCATGAAAATTCTGTTTCTTTCTAAAAGATTTGTGAATTCTGCAAAAACTTTTGGGAATTCTTTTAAGAATTTATTGATTTTCGCAAAAACCGCTGGACTAAAGTCTCTATCGAAACCTCCTATTCTACCAACATTCGTTGTTAAACGAGCTCCGCAGATTTCTTCGAAAATATCGTAGATTTTTTCTCTTTCTTGGAAAACGTAAGTAAATCCGGTTAGCGCTCCAGTGTCAACTCCAATCACTGAATTGCAAACCAAATGATCTGCAATTCTCGACAATTCCATCACAATTACGCGCATGTAATCCACTCTTTTTGGCATTTCAGCACCAATCAACTTTTCAACGGTCATGTGCCAACCCATATTGTTAATAGGCGACGAACAGTAATTTAATCTATCGGTAATTGGTGTTACCTGTTGATAAGACCTTCTTTCAGCTAATTTTTCAAACGCACGGTGAATGTATCCAACTGTTGGTTCTGCACTTAAAATTCTTTCACCATCTACTTTCAAGATATTCTGAAAAATACCATGCGTGGCAGGATGGGTTGGACCCAAGTTCAAGGTAGCAATTTCACCATCTACCGTTTCAAAACTCGAAATTTGTCCTTGTTGATTTAATTTAATATCGCTCATCTTCCAAAAAAGCTATCATTTTTATCTTCCCTAGTTTCATCTTCAAGGGCATATTCTTTTCTCATCGGATGATAATCCATATCATCCATGTTTAATATTCTTCTGAGGTCCGGATGTCCCTCAAAAACAATACCGTAAAAATCAAAAGTTTCGCGCTCCATCCAATTGGCAGCAGAAAAAAGCGTTACCATTGTTGGAATATTTAAATCTTCTAGATTCAAATTTACCTTGATACGAATTCGGGTATTTTTCACCAAATTATGGAGGTGATAAATGACTTGAAATTCCGCACCAGACAGATATGGGTAATGAGCTCCACAGATATCGGTTAAAAATCCAAAACCATGGTTATTTTTTAAATTTTCAATCAATGAATAAACATCTGATTTTGAAGCGATCATATTTGTCATACCAAATTGATCTTCTGATGTTTGAACATTAGGAAAAGAAGATTGAAGGTTATTCAGCACCTCCGTTAAGAATGCATTTTCCATTATTTCCCAGTTTCTATATTATAGCTTTCCAACATTTTGCGGTACTCGTCGCTATTTCTTCGTCTCAAACTCTCATTGGACGCAAGTTCTTGGATTTTCATCAGTCCTTCAATAATTTGCTCAGGTCTTGGTGGACAACCTGGCACATATACATCAACAGGAATCACTTTATCAATACCTTGCAAAACAGAATACGTATCAAATATGCCGCCACTAGATGCACAAGCACCAACGGAAAGTACCCATTTAGGTTCCGCCATTTGATCGTAAACTTGTTTCAATACTGGCGCTAACTTTTTGGAAATCGTTCCCATAACCATCAACAAATCACACTGTCTTGGTGTAAAACTTAATCTTTCAGAACCAAAACGAGCCAAATCATAGTTCGCCCCCATGGTTGCCATAAATTCAATTCCACAACACGATGTTGCAAAAGGAAGCGGCCATAACGAATTTGCGCGAGCCAATCCAATTGCCTTGTCTAAGGAAGTAGCAAAAAAACCTTGCCCTTCGTGTCCTTCAGGTTTTTCAACAATATTCACCATATTTTATTTCTCCCATTCAAGGGCACCTTTTTTCCATACATAAATAAATCCGATCAAAAAGAAAGCGATAAACGATACCACCGCTGCAAAACCGGCCCAACCCATTTCTTTGAAATTAACAGCGTAAGGGTAGAAAAAGATTACCTCTACATCAAATAAAACAAATAAAATCGCTGAAAGGAAGTATTTTACCGACACAGGAAAACGTGCGTTTCCTTGGCTTTCAATTCCACATTCAAAATTCTCTTCTCTATTTTTCGTTTTTCTATTTGGCCCTAACAAATGAGAAATACCCAATGTAAGGGCAACGAAACCAACAGCTACTCCTATTTGGAGTAAAATTGGAATATAACTTTCTGGTGAGTTCATAGTTTGCAACAAAAATAATAAAACGCAAGTGTTATCAGTACACGATTCGAAAAAATATTGAAAAAAAATAAACAAACCATTTCTGTATTTTTGTTGTCTTATTTAATACATATGAAAAAGACATTACTTTCAAGTTTATTTTTTGCAAGCGTGATTACACTAGGTATCACATTATCAAGCAATTCAAGTGGTCCAGGTGGAAATAGAACAGGGTCGCCCGGAAGTTCAGGAAACTGTAGCAGCTGCCATGGTGGCGGAAATTTAAATGGTAGTCTCAGTGTGAGAATTGTAAACACAGGAGATACAATTCACCAAACAGTTTACACTCCTGGACAAGATTATGAAATTTATGTAAAAGCCAAAGGTAATTCTACAAAAATGGGATTTCAAGCAACGGTGGTGAATGCTGCAGGCGCTGCGGCAGGAACATTAGGAACTGCTCCAAGCGGCACAAATACTTATAATTCTGGAACTAAAGTGATTTGGGGACATACATCTCCTAGCGCTACAGGTACTTGGAGAATTAAATGGACTGCTCCTGTAAGTGGATCAAACGATGTTTCTGTTTTCGCTGCATCAGTTATATCAAACAGTAGCAATAACGATAATGGTGACCAACCAGTGACCGCAACTAACGCATCTAAAGAAGCTACTTCATCATCGGTTAGTTCAAAAGAACTTGAATCCATTCAAATTTTAGGCAATCCTGTTTCCGATGTTGTAAAGCTGAATCAAACAGTTAAACAAATGGCCGTGTGGAACAACGCAGGTCAATTGGTTGCGAAGTCGTTTCAGTCAAATCAATGTGACATTCATACGCTCAATAGTGGAACATACTATTTACAGGTAATTACAAACAACAACCTCAATAAATTAATGGTGATTTCTGTGAACCATTGATTGTGAAATTACACAAATTTGATCATCAAAGGGACTCATTTTTTTGAGTCCCTTTTTTGTTCTTCTTTATCCAATGCCGAAGTAAACAATTTTGCGTTTTTGCGATGTTTTTGATAGTCTTTTTCAAAGATATGATACCCAGAGAAATCACTCTTAGCACAAAAGTATAAATATGAATGCTTTTGATAATTCAAAACAGCATCTATGGCTTTAATTGAAGGAATGCAAATTGGTCCAGGAGGTAAACCTTTATGCAAATACGTATTGTAAGGTGATTCATAATTCGTATTGGTAACCCTCTCATCCTTCCCTTTTGCGAAATTTACTGTTGGATCTGCTTGTAACTTCATTCCAATTCTAAATCTGTTTAAATAAACACCGGCAATATTTTCATATTCATTGCTTTGATTACTTTCTTTATTTACAATTGAAGCAATTGTAACAGCTTGATTGATCGACAAATTTTGGAACCTTAGTTTTTGTAAACGCTGAGAATTCCAAAATTTCTTCGATTCGATTTGCATTTTTGCTAACAATTCAAAAAAATCTACACTCATTGAAACATTGTATGTATTTGGAATAATCAGCTGTATCCATGTTGTATCATCTACACCAAATTTAGACAACATCACCTTGTCCATAAGTCCTTGATGCATCTCCATTGGTGTGATATCCAATTTACTCGATACAATATCTACAAACTTTTCTCTGGAAATTCCTGGAAGAATAACGAGATCAACCGCTTGTTTTCTGTTTTTTCTTAGCTTTTTGATCAAGGACCATGCTGAAACGTCGGATTCCAGATAAAGAACGCATGGTTTTACCTTTGTATACCCGAGTAATTTACACCAATTTGAAAATCCGAAAGGCAATGATAAACCTAATTGATTTTCAATTTGCATTTCCAAACTATCAAAAGACCATGTTTTTCTGACTTTAAAAACCACAGAGTCTTTATTTTGCGTAGAAATTGACAACATTGAAACAAACATGAAGATGATCAATATTACAATTCCAACCGAATAAATTACGACCTTATTTTTTCTTTTTGCCATTTTTCTTGAAATGCAAATTTGAGAAATTAATGTCAAACTAATCAATTGTGTAGGTAAATAGATTTGAATATTTAACTTTGCAATTGTGAAAATCGCGCTAATAGGTTACGGCAAAATGGGTAAAACCATTGAAAGACTTGCAATTGAGAGAGGACATACAATTTCCCATAAATTTTCAACAACCAATCCTTTTCTAAGCACAAATAATGTAGATGCAGATGTTGCAATTGAATTCACCGAGCCAAATTTGGTGGTTGAGCATATCCAGCATTGCAATAAAATTGGGTTACCTGTTGTGGTTGGTACAACAGCTTGGTATGATCAATTTGACGAAGTGAAAAAACATGTTGAAGATCACAATGGTTCATTGTTTTATGCCACCAATTTCAGTCTTGGTGTGAATTTGTTTTTTAAAGCAAATCAATTTTTAGCAAAATTGATGAATTTTTACCCAGAATATACCTGTTCTATCGAGGAAATTCATCACACAGAAAAAAAAGATGCTCCTAGTGGAACAGCTATCACCACCGCAGAAGGAATTATCAATGAGCATGATCAATATACTCAATGGAGTTTATTTCATGAGGGACAAAAAACTGACAAGTCAATACAAATCAATGCATTGAGATTGCCAAATGTGCCAGGAACTCACCATGTTTCCTACCAAAACAACATCGATAAAATTACATTATCGCACGAGGCTAAGAGTCGAGATGGTTTTGCTATTGGTTCCATTGTTGCAGCCGAATGGCTTTTTTCTAAAAAAGGTGTTTTTAATATGCAAGACTTACTTAATTTTGACAAATAGAATAATATCAAATGGAAAGCTATAATATTGGATTGTTTTTAGGACTTTGGATTGCAGCATTTTTGCTTACAAGACTCGGCCTATCAAAAATGTTTAAATTGGCTGGTAAAAATCCTTTACTGGCATGGGTGCCAATTTTAAATTGGTGGTATTGGATTCAATTAGTAGGCAGACCAAAGTGGTATATGGCCGGAATGGTTGTACCTGGTCTCAATATATTGTTTAGTTTCAATATAAAGTTGGATATTCTTCGAAGTTTTGGTAAACATAAGTTTTGGGAACATTTTGTTGGAATTGTATTTACGTTTGTATACTTCCCTATGATGTTTTTCGATAAAGAATTGAAGTACTTTGGTGAAGGCGGTAACAAAGATTGGAGAGTGAAACATGTTCCAGTAGGTACTGGCGCCAGAGAATGGGCCGATGCTTTGCTTTTTGCTGCTTATGTTGCTGGTGGTATGAGAGCTCTTTATTTTGACCTTTATCAAATTCCAACCCCATCTATGGAATCTAATTTGATGGTGGGTGATTATTTGGTTGTATCAAGAGCCAAGGTGGGTATGAGGATTCCATTGACACCCATTACTGTTCCAGTAGTTGCTCCAAAAGAAATCATGGGTATTAAAGCTTACTCCGATTTAATCGAGCTACCTTACATGAGACTACCCGGTTGGTATACAATAAAAAATAACGATGTCATTGTCTTCAACTGGCCAGCTGATGAGGGATTCCCAACTGATAAAAAAGATAACTTTGTGAAACGTTGTGTTGGGGTACCAGGTGATAAACTTCAGGTAATCAAAGGACAAGTGTATATCAATGATAAAAAACTACCAACGGTGGGTAAACAGCAAAAAAGGTATTTGTTGTTACTTAAAGAAGGTATCACCCAGGAATTTATGTTAAAAAACAATCTAGGAGATTTTAATATCCCAGATCATTTGGCACCAGACATTTTAACCATGACAGAAAAAGCAGGTGGACGTCTCATACCATATTGGATATATACTTGGCCTTCTAATGCCGATCAAATCCGAAAAGATGAAATGGTGAGTATGATTATCGATGATTCTCATGATGAAGGAGATATGATGACGGATGAAACAGGTAAACCCAAATTGATTCGTCGTAAATATTTTCCAAATGTTGACAACAATGCATATTTAAAACACGACTGGGATTTAAATAATTACGGACCTATTTATTTGCCAAAAAGAGGCGAAACCATTACACTTACAACTCAAAATTGGGATATTTTGAAAACTGCCATTAACATTTACGAAAAAGCTGAAATTGTGACTCAAGGTGGTAAATTCTATTCCGGAAATGGAAGTGGACCAGAAATTAAATCTTACACGTTTAAACTTGGATATTATTGGATGATGGGTGATAACCGTTATAATAGTTTAGATTCTCGTGCATGGGGATATGTACCGGAAGACCATATCATTGGGAAACCAGTATTCACATTTTTTGGTTTGAAAAAAGTCATTGCAATGGATGAAATTGGACGTCCATTAATTCAAGATCAAACCATGATTTATGATTCCAAAGGCATAAGATGGAACAAAATATTTAGTTGGATTGAATAATCATCCACAACTGAAATAAACTAAAAAAGGGCTGCAATGCAGCCCTTTTTTAGTTTATTTCAGTTGAATTAAAAAATTTGTTGGTTTCTGTTCTGTGTGAAGTTGAACTTCATCGAAACAAACAAATAGTTGTCTTTCTGTTGCATGTTCCCCACTTGATTTCTGAATTGATGAGTAAGTTGCAACATTAAATTCGGCATGATAAAATATGTTGCTTCATTGCTGATGTTAAAAATATATCCTTTTTCACCTTGGCCAATCTCAGCCGTTTTTCTGTTCACTGCCGTATAATAATTTTTACGAATATCCGATCCATAGTTCTTTTCATCTTTATCAAATCCTTTCATTAAAAATGAAGTGACATTTCTGAATGTCCATCTCTGATATTTTTTTGGTTGTACAAATATCCTCATTAAAATTTCACGAAAATTGCTTTCCATTGGATGAGCTAGAGATTGATTGTATGAAGAATAATAATTACTCGACCAATGAGAATAAGTATAAGGACGTACTTGATTGAATTCTAAATTCAAATAACCACATTCAAGAAATTGAAATTCAGGTTTATAATATAATCCAAGTTGAAAACCAAACTTATTCAAGTAAGATTGACTTGTGAAAGCACTTTTGACATTAAATTCGTCTAAAACCATTTGAGAATAAACAGATAATTTGCTGTTCGTATATTTTGCATCCAAAGCAATCAATGCATTATCTCCAGAGCCTAAATCTCTTTCAATTGCTCTGTAAAAGATAATAGGATTGAAATAGTTTACATCAAAACTATTTCCTTCCCTGCTTTGAACAATCATTTCGGTAAGCCCTAATTCTAAACCGATTTTTTTAAATTCTAGTGACCCTCTATGAAGCGCTAAGTACTTTTTATTCAAAATTTTATTTGAATCCAGTGATAAATCACCAATTAATTCTTTGAATAAATTCTGGTATTTAAACGGACCCAATTTGTATTGAATATTTAGGAACAATGAAGGAGGTGCAAAATCTGATAAGATTAAACTTCTCATCCCATTCCCAATGAATTGTTTATCATGACCAAAAGTTGCAACAATTTGATATATCGTTTCCTTTTTACTTGAATCAAGCTTTTCTAACAATTTGCCACTGACATAACCTGTTGCATAGAAATAATCAACAAATTTGAATGAATTTCTGTAAAATTTACCTATTCCCGGATATACCCTTTGAGAATCTTTATATTGATCAAGACTATGTCTGTAATCAGCTTGGTAATCCATGACCGTTGAATAAAATGTGAATTTGTCACCAAATTGACCGTAAATTTCTGCTCCCCTACCATTCAATAACGCTGAATCGGAAAATGCCGATTTTATGCTGTATGAAAAATCGATTACGGGATTTAATACAAAATAGTCTTGTTTATCTTCACTTTCCCAACTAAAAAACCGATTGGGATTTGTTAGAAGCGACTCCTCACCTATTTTTTTTATCCATTTGTAACTCGTTAATGACAATCGTTTTTTGCCAAAATATTCTGGATTATTCCACGAAAAATACGAAAAATATCTGTTGGAAAATTCTGAAAAATGCGAATCTACTTCAACATTTTGTTTTGATTGAGGTACAAAACGATGGGTAGATAAACTCTTTAAATCTTTGGCTGTTAGAAAATCGTCTTCAATGGTATTTGCCTGTATCAAACGATATTGTGCATTCAACGGAAAACAACAATAAAATGCAACTATCAAGAAACTAAACCATCTTTTTTTGAACATTTGAATTGAATTATAGTGTTGGAATATTCACCGCAACACTTTTCCCAACAATGTTTCCTGCAAAATTTTTAATGTCGCATTCGTTGTAAGGATTTAGTTGGGCATATTCTTCATTTGTAATGAGTTTCAAATTGTGTAACAATTCCTGTGCCACTTGATATTGAGGACCCATTTTGCCATCATCTATTTTGATTGCTATTCCCCACTTTTTTTCGGGTATTGCCAAGCAATAAATACCGTCGGCACCAGTTTTACCGATGATTCTACCTTTTGTTACTTTCATCAAATCGGTGCAATACCTTTGACTACCTGCCACTAATTCAGGAAATTGTGTAACGGCTTCAACTACCATTTTGCAGGCTTTATCTAACTCTGGGTTACCAAAGTGATTCGCAATCAGGTTTTTATATGCAACTGCTTGCTTATAGATACTCATTCCAAATATTGGAGCGCTGCACCCGTCTACACCAACGTGCAATTCATTTTCAGGAGTCTCATAAAACATGGATACATATTTTTTAATTTCCTGCTGCATGGGATGTTCGGGCGACAAATATGAAGCGGTATCCCAGCTTTTTGCCTTGCAATAAGCCAAGAAGCCAGCATGTTTACCACTACAATTGTTGTGCAATTGACTCGGATCTTTATCGGATTTTATCAATAAATGTAAATCTTTTTTGAGTGTTGGAGCTTGGGCACCACACTTCAAATCAGATTCTCGCAGTTCAAGTCCCTCAAGAATTTCCAAAACCAATGATTGATGAATCGATTCACCATTGTGAGAACCGCACATGATTGCAAGATCTTTTAATGATAAATTCAGTTTTTCAAAATTCCCGGACATGAGCAACGGGATATGCTGAAAATATTTCATTGCAGAACGAGGATAAGCGATTTGATTCACGTCACCAACGTGATAAATCATCTCTCCATTTTGATCAACAACACAAATTACCCCTCTGTGGAAACTTTCTACCACATCACCTCTTCTAACTTCTACTAAAATCGGATTCATTCTATAATTGATGTTGAGCGAGCAAAAACAACACAGCCATGCGCACAGCCACGCCATTTTCAACCTGCTCTAAAATAATACTTTGATTGCTGTCTGCCACTTCACTTGTAATTTCAACACCTCGATTGATTGGCCCCGGATGCATAATCACAATTTCCTTATCAAGTTGATTGAGTCTATTCATTGTCAATCCAAATAGTTGAGAATATTCTTTAATCGAAGGGAAAAATCTTTGATCTTGGCGTTCTAATTGAATGCGTAACATATTGGCAACGTCGCACCATTTAAGGGCTTCATCGAGATTATGCGATACTTTAACTCCCAATTTTTCAATATGTTTTGGAATCAAAGTTGCAGGGCCACAAACCATCACTTCTGCCCCCATGGTTTGAAGACAGTAAATATTGCTTAATGCCACTCTCGAATGTTTAATGTCGCCAACAATAACAATTTTTTTTCCTTTTAAATCACCTAATTGTTTCCTGATAGAAAATGCATCCAATAAAGCTTGAGTTGGATGTTCGTGTGTTCCATCTCCGGCATTTACAATTTGCGACTTTACATTTTTAGCCAAAAACATACAAGCTCCAGGCGCGGGATGTCGCATCACCACCATATCTACCTTCATGCTGAGAATGTTGTTGACAGTATCGATTAGCGTTTCTCCTTTTTTAACACTAGAGGAAGAAGAAGAAAAATTAATCACATCTGCTCCCAATCTTTTTTCGGCCAATTCAAACGAAACACGGGTTCTGGTTGAATTTTCAAAAAACAAATTGGCAATTGTAATATCTCTGAGTGCAGGAGTTTTTTTAACTGGGGCTTGAAGTAGATTCAAGAAATTATCTGCCGTTTCAAAAATGGTTTGAATCTGACTTTCATGTAGTCCCTTTATTCCAAGTAAATGATTGAGTTCTCCTTTTTTCATTTTTTTTCGTCTAATAACCAAACTTGAACAGAATTGTTGTTCCATTCTACTTTTACGAAGTCGTTTGTGTTTCGTGAGTCAATTGTAACTCCTGTATAATCTGGTTTTATTGGCAATTCGCGCTGAAATCTTCTATCTACCAACACCATTAATTCAATTCTATTGGGCCTACCAAAACTCATGATTGCATCAATTGCAGCCCTTACGCTTCGCCCTGTGAAGAGCACATCATCAACAACGATAATATTTTTATTTTCGGTCGAAAAATTGATATTGGAGGGCTTGGGTAAATGAAATCCGCCGCGGGTAATATCGTCTCTAAAGAAAGTATGATCTATTTCCCCAAAAAGTAGTGTTTGATAACCCAAACTTTGAATGTGATTGAAAATTGCTTTAGCCAATTCAATGCCCCTTGGCTGTAAACCAATGATTGCTGTATTAGAAATATCTTTATGATTTTCAATAATTTGAAGGGCAAATCTCTGAATAATTAAATTTGCTTTCGTGGAGTCAAGCAGTATTTTAGGCTCAGATGTTTTTGTCATTTGAAAGTTGTAAAATAATGTTATATTCGTCTTGAGTGAGCGCAATAACTGATAATCTTGGTTGACGAAGCAATCCCATTTGTGCAAGTCGCGGGTCAGCTTTCATTTTTTCGAGGGACACTGGGTTTGGTAAAGATTCGATGGGTTTAACATCTACAACAACCCAAGCGGTTTCATCAGTGGTTGGATCTTGGTAGGCAGTTTTGATGACTTCCGCAATACCAACAACCTCTTTTCCTTCATTTGAATGGTAAAACAGGCATTTGTCGCCAACAGACATTGCTTGAAGGTTATTTCGGGCTTGGTAATTTCGAACCCCGTCCCAAAATGTTTGCTGATCTTTTAAAAATTGAGTCCACGAATATTTAAATGGTTCGGACTTAATCAGCCAAAATTTCATAATGGCAAAGTAAAAATAAAATCGCGAAAAGAAAAAATTTATCTTTTTTTTGGTCCTAATTTGGAATTGATTAAAATTCGTTGTTAATTTACATATCAATTGTTTGACAATTTAATTATCAATTATGTATTTAAAAGAAAATATCAAGTTGCTTAGAAAGCGAAGAAAGCGCAGCCAAGAAGACGTTTCGGCCAATATTGGGATAACAAGATCTGCTTATAATTCTTATGAAAACGGAGTGGCTGAACCAGGAATACAAGTCTTGTTAAAGATATCTGATTTTTTCCAAGTGAATATTGATAAACTATTGAGGGTAGATTTATCGACAATTCCCGATAGTCAGTTAGAGCAAATGGAACGAGGGTACGACATAGATGTAACGGGCACACGCTTGAGGGTATTGGCAACTACCGTCAATTCAAGCAACGAGGAGAATATTGAATTGGTACCAGTAAAAGCGAAAGCCGGATATACGACGGGTTATGCCGACCCTAACTATATTAAAGTATTGCCTGCATTTAATCTTCCTTTTTTGTCCCCCAACAAAAAATACAGAAGTTTTCCAATTTCAGGAGATAGCATGCCGCCGGTTGTTGATGGAGCATATGTAACAGGAGAATTTCTTCAAGACTGGAACATGGTTAAAAATGGTGGTCCGTACATTGTAATCACCCAAGAAGACGGAATTGTTTTCAAAATTTTATACAACAGAATCGAAGAAGATGGTTCATTTTTACTGTGTAGTACCAATACTCATTACAAACCATATTCTGTAAAAGTTCAAGACATTCTTGAGATTTGGAAGTTTGTACATTATATCAATCCTAAATTTGAGGAACCAAAGACATCAGAGGAAAATGATTTGGCGCCAACATTGAGAATCATACAACGTGAAATAGGTTTGATCAAAGACAAGGTTAAGAACATTGAGGATAAAATTTAGACAATTGAAATTTCTTTGCGAACGAGGTTTTTAAATATTATCTTCGCGGCACATTGAAATTCCGAAACGAATGAAATTCACAAAAGAACAATATTTGACATGGTACAGAACCATGTTATTGGTAAGAAGATTTGAAGAAAAATCTGCTCAATTATACGGGCAGCAAAAAATCAAAGGTTTTTGTCATTTATATATAGGTCAAGAAGCCCTTGTTGCAGGAATGATTACTGCCACTACCAAAGACGATAAAGTGATTACAGCATACAGAGATCACGGTCATGCTTTGGCAATGGGAGTTAGTTCAAATGCTGTGATGGCGGAATTATATGGAAAAGCAACCGGATGCTCAGGCGGTAAAGGCGGTAGCATGCACATGTTTTCAAAAGAGCACAATTTTTTTGGCGGACATGGAATTGTAGGTGCTCAAATTCCGATGGGTGCAGGATTGGCGTTTGCTGAAAAATACAACGGCACAAAAAATGTGAGTTTAACATTTTTTGGAGACGGTGCTGCGCGTCAAGGTGCTTTGCATGAGGCATTCAACATGGCCATGTTATGGAAGTTGCCTGTTATTTTCATTTGTGAAAATAACGAATACGCTATGGGTACGAGTGTTGAAAGAACTACAAACCTTTTAGACATATACAAAATTGGTTTAGGTTACGATATGCCAAGTAAGCAAGTAGACGGCATGAAGTGTGAAACTGTACACCAAGCAATTGCCGAAGCTGCAGAATTTGCACGTAACGGTGGTGGTCCAACTTTTTTGGAAATTAAAACTTATCGATACAGAGGACATAGTATGAGTGATCCTGCAAGTTACAGAACGAAGGAAGAACTTGCTGCATACAAAGAAAAGGATCCAATCGAAACTACAAAAGCTACAATTTTATCTAAAAAGTATGCAACAGAAGCAGATTTAGAAAAAATGGAAGATGAAATCATAGCCGAAGTGAATGCAAGTGTTGATTTTGCTGAGAATTCTCCATATCCAGATGCATCTGAATTGTTCAAAGATGTTTATGTTGAGGATAACTATCCATACATTATGGATTAACTATTATTGTAAATAAATAGATTTTATTATATTCGCCCCCTTTAAAGAAATGAACGTACAAGAAATTTGGAATCAAAAGAGAGAATCGATCTCTAATTATTATTCTCAAAACACTAAAAAAGTAAACTATATTGCAATTGGTGTATTGGCTGTTATTGGTTTAGGAATTTATTACACAAGTTTTTACAAACCAGCGCAAGAGAAGGCTGCATCAGAGAAACTAGCAAAATTGCACTATTATTTCAAAAATGATTCGATGCAGGTAGTATTGAATGGCTACAAACCACTGAAAGTTGTTTCTGCACCATCGATTGCAGATGATTATTCTTCAACTAGAGCTGGAAAAGAAGCTGCGTTAATGGCAGGTATTGCATATGTTAAAACTGGAAAATTCAAGGATGCATTAGAATATTTGAATAAAACTGCAGCCAATGACGAACTTTTATCTGCAGGTGTAATTTCTTTGAAGGCAAGTTGTAAATCAGAAATGGGTGAATTAGGCGATGCCGCAGATTTATTTGAACAGGCTGCTGCTGTTGCCGACAACGAATTTTCTGCTTCTTACTTGAAAAAAGCTGGTATTCATCACGAAATGAATAAGGATTACAAAGCAGCTTTAAAATGTTACGAAACAATTCAAAAGAAATATTCTACAACACCAGAAGGTTCTGATATTGAGAAATATATCTTCAAAACAAAAGCTCAATTGGGTGAGTTAAACCCATAAGATTTTATTTTGTCTACCGCAGGTTTTCGTATCAACTCCTTACCTACTTCCTTTTTTGAGAAAATTAAAGTGGGAATCGTTGTTTCTACATGGAATGACCATATTACCAGTGAACTGCTCAAAGGGGCAGTTTCTCAATTGAACGAATTGGGTTTGACAAATAACCAGATTCAAATCAGTGAAGTTCCTGGAGCATTTGAATTGCCTCTGGCAGCACAATGGATGTTTCAAAAAAACGAACATATAGATGCTGTCATTTGCCTAGGTTGTGTGATCAAAGGAGATACTCCACACTTTGATTTTGTTTGCTTAGGTGCAACCAATGGCATAATGGAAGTCGGCTTAAAGTACAACAAACCTTGTATTTATGGTGTTATAACCACAAATAATGAGCAGCAAGCATTTGATAGAATTGGTGGACCTAATGGGCACAAAGGAAAAGAAGCTGCTCAAACAGCAATTCAACTACTAGCATTACAACATTAAACAATTACATTATTAGCATTATGGATCAGTTTTCAGAGAACTACAATGATCAGTTAAGCGAAGCGGAAAAATTGATTCTTCAAAATGAGGAAGATACACTGCTTAAAGAAAATTTTGCATCATTATCAAAAGAGCAACTTGTAGAGCATGCCCAATCGCTTTTGCACACAACAAATGTGAAACAAGCGTTTACCACGTTACAAGAAATTAGAAAAGCTTTTGACATGATTCTTGATCAAGAGCGTCCTGTTCAAATAAAAGAGTGGGTTAACGCCGGAAATGAAGCAAAAGACTTTGTATCTCCACCAGATGAACTTAAAATAAAATTGTTCGATGTTGTGCAAAAATTCAAAGAATTGCGTGAAATTGAGCGTAAAAGAGCTGAAGAAGAGAAAACAATCAATCTAAATAAAAAACAATCAATTCTTGATAAAATTATAGCATTGGTAGATTCTGAGGAAAATGAAAATAGCTTAAATGATCTAAGAGAATTAATGCGCCAATGGAGGGAAATTCGTCAAATCCCAAAAGAACATCAGGAAGAACTCTACACCAAATACAAATTCTATTTGGATAAATTTTATGACAATCTTTCTAAATTCAATGAATTAAAGGACTTAGACAGAGAAAAGAACCTGGAAATTAAAATCGAATTAATTAAAAAAGCTGAAGCTCTAAAAGATGAATCAAACATCCGGAAAGCAATGATTAGTTTGAACAAAATCCATGATGATTGGAAAAATACTGGTCCCGTAAGAAAAGAAATTTCTGATGAAATTTGGTCACGATTTAAAAGCGCTAGCGACCATGTTATTGAAATTCAGAAAAAACACCAATCAGAAATTGAAGTTCAACGCAATCAAAATTTAGAGAAAAAAATACTTTTGATTGAAAAGGCAGAAACTGCTATTACGGCGCTTCCATCTTCTAACAAAGAATGGAATGCAATGGCTCTGGAAATAGATCAATTGTTAGAAGATTGGAAAAAAATTGGCCCAGTTCCCTCAGAAAAAAATGAGGAAGTATGGACGAAGTTTCAAACTGCTAGAAATACGTTTTACGCTGAGCGTAAAAATTTCTTCAAAAAATTACAATCCGATAGAAAAGACAACCTGACTAAAAAAATTGAACTTTGCGAACAAGCGGAATCTTTAAAAGATGCTCAAGAGTTTATGAAAACCACCGAGCAGTTCCAAAAACTTCAAGATAAATGGAAAAGTATAGGTCCTGTTCCCGACGATCAGAATGAAATTATTTGGAAAAGATTCAGAGCAGCTTTTGACCATTTTTACGAGCGAAAAAATAAATGGTTCAACGATAGAAAATCTCAAGAATCTGGTGCCGTTGCAGCCAAGGAATCGCTGATTAAAGAAATTGAGGCTATCAGTAAATCTGAAAATAAAACGTTTTCTTTCAATGATTTGAAAGTATTACAACAACGTTGGAATGATTCCGGATTTGTTTCTGGCAAAAAATTCCAATCTTTGAATAAGCAATACCAAAATTTGATGGATGCACTCTATGCTTCATTGAGAAATGCAAGTAACGCTGAGAGAGAATCTGCTGTAAAAGAGAACCTAAATGCAATTTCATCCTCTCCAGATGCTAAATTCAAATTACAATCTGAAGAAAAAAGACTAAGAGAACTGATTAAAAAGATCGAAGACGAAATTAGCACCATTGAAAACAACAAAGGGTTCTTTCAACACTCAAAAAATGCAGAAGCTGTAATTAAACAGTTTGATGACAAGTTGAAAAAATCGACAGAGCAAATCAATAAATTAAAAAAAGAACTACAATTGGTAATTCAAGCTAAAAAAGCGAATGCTTAATGCCATTGTTGAAATTGTAGATTATATTTCTTATTACCTGTCTGGAACCACCCGACACGGTCTCCACTCTCCTTTTGTTTATAATTTTGCAGATCATGTTTTGTATCAATCTTCTGATTTGAATTTTGAAATGATTGAAAATCAAAGACTCAATATGATAAAAAGTCGATCTTCAAACAACAAATCTTCATTATCCAAAATTGCTGCAAATCAGGTTTTAGATTCTAAATATGGTCGTTTGTTGCAACGTATGTTGGCCTATTATCATCCCAAATCCGTTCTTGAAATTGGAAACCATACAGGCATAGAAACCAACTACATTTTGAGCAATTGGGCAATGAAAAATCAACCATTACAGTTTTATGGTTCCGTTGAAAATGATCCATATTTTCAGAAAGTAAAACAAGAAACACTTTCTTCGTTTGTTTCACATTACCAATCAGATTCTTTTCAATTCATCGACTCCGGCGTCCCTCAAAAAAATCAATTGATTGATTTAATCGTCATTTATGGAGATCAAGATTCCCAAAATTATTGGAAATTCTATGATCAATACAAACCTCATTTAGGTACACAGTCGATGTTAGTTTTAACCAATATACGATATTCAAACGATCACTTCATGGTTTGGTGCCAGATGACACATTTAAAAGAAGTAACGGCATCTATAGAGCTATTTAACATGGGAATTTTATTTTTTAGAACAGAACAACAACAACAAAAGTTTATATTGCGTTATTAAATGTCACATTCACATCAAATTAGAGTCCGATATGCTGAGTGCGATCGAATGGGTTTTGTTCACCATTCTGTTTATGCCCTTTATTTTGAAGAAGCACGCACCGAAATTTTAAGAAAAAAAGGAATCACATACAAAGACCTCGAAGATGATGGAATTATCATGCCTGTGAGGAGTATGAAGTTCGATTTTAAAAAAGCAGGACGCTATGATGATCTCTTGACCATTGAAGTTGAAATTATTGGAACTCCTGAAATAAGATGTAATTTTGCATATAAGACCATCAATCAACTCGGTGAAATTCTCAATATTGGTGAAACAGAACTTTTTTTTGTGAGAAAAGAAGACTTGAGACCAATAAAATTGCCTGAAAAATACAAGTCATACCTAATGAATTAATATGGGACATTTCTATAAGTCGAAACATCATCAAAATGTTGGTACCGATCTCAAAGACGGTTCAGAAAATCTTATAGAAAAACCAGGAATAGAAACTACTGAATCTATAAACGGCACAATTCATCCTTTTTTAGAATATCTCAAAACTAAAACGATTAAAGGATTATCGGGACATAGTATCTATGATGTAGGCAGATATTTTTTTCGATCAATGTTTATGGAAAATCTGAATATTCGAGCGTCTAGCTTGAGTTTTAACTTTTTCACAGCGTTATTCCCTGCCCTGATTTTCCTGTTGACTTTAATTGCGTATTTGCCTATAAAAGGTATCAAATCACAATTTATCAATCAACTTTCAATCATTTTACCCACTAAAACTTACCAAGAAATTTCAAGTACCATTTTGGAAATTCTACACAAACAAAACTCAAGCTTATTGTCGTTTGGTTTTATATTAACCATTTATTTTGCATCCAACTCCTTTCATTTAATGATCAATACTTTCAATAGCAATGTTGCCGTTCCACAGAAAAAGAATTGGTTTCATATAAGAGGCAAGGCTATTTTTTTGACGTTTTGGATGAGTATCCTCATCATTGTTTTTCTATTGCTGGTTACGTGGAGTCATCAAATTGAATCTTATATGATTAAAAATGATTGGCCGCTATTGTCGTTGGCTGGTATTTTGTTTGCAACGTTGAAATATGCCTTGATTGTAGCCTTATTTCTTTTCGCTATATCAAGCATTTATTATTATGCCCCATCCAATCATCAACGTTGGAGATTTTTTTCTGTAGGTGCCATTTTTACCACTATTTTATCACTAATTTCAACATTTGGATTTAGTATCTATGTCAATAATTTCGACAGCTACAATAAAGTTTATGGTTCAATTGGTGCAATTTTAGCGCTTATGGTATTGATTTACATCAATATTCTCATCATCTTAATTGGATTTGAGTTAAACGCGAGTATTGATAAAGTAGAAATATCGAAAAAGAGAAAAATTGACAGGGAAAAAATTAGCCAATAAAAATCTTTTCGATGATAGGTGCTTGAAATGTTTCATTAATTCTTTTGAGCAATAATTCTTTCTGAAGAAACATCTCATTTTTCAATGGGGCATTGTCAAATTTTACATATAAAGTTTTATTTAACATTTTCAATTCAGATGTATGTTTGAAAACCAAATGACCCACAATTTCCTCCCACCGATTGATGATATCCATCTCCGTCATTTTCGGCTGTAGGCGATAACGCTTCATCATGGCCTCAATCACCGTGCCTATTGGTTTCTCTTTATTGCTTTTACCGTCCATGTTTTATAGCTAAATTACTTTTTCTGTAACCGTATGCGAAATACAAAATTAATCCAATTACAAACCATCCACCAAACCAAATCCAATTTTCTTTTTTCATTCCAGTCAACAAATAACTGCATGTTGTTAATCCTAAAATTGGGATCAATGACCACTTCTTAATATACGTAAAAATTGCGAGAAAAACAAAGAAAATCCACATGATTCTATGCGAAAAATGAAACATTGTATCGAATTTAAAATCAACAAGTTCAGTAAAATATCCCTCAATATTAAAATAAATAATACCTGCAGAAATGATCAAAAGTAAAGGAAAAATAAATTGCGCATTGATATATTTCAAGCTGAATGTCCCACTTTGAACTCCATCTCGCTTTGGAAGCAGAAGCACCCCTCCACATACCAAAATAAAGGCGAAAATGGTGCCAATAGATGTGAAATCGAGTACAAAATTTTCATCAGTAAACAAAATTGGAACACCTACAACAAATCCCGTTACAATTGTAGAAAATCCCGGTGTTTTATGCTTCGGATGAATCTTAGAAAATGATTTTGGCAGCAATCCATCTCGGCTCATAGACATCCAGATTCTCGGCTGTCCCATTTGAAACACCAATAACACACTAGCCATGGCCACAACTGCACTTACACTTACAACATATTCAAGCCATTTAATATTTTTATAACCCAGAACAAACGCCAATGGATCGTCAACACCCAAAAGATGATATGGAGCCATTCCTGTGAGAACCAATGAGATGAGAATATATAAAACACTACAGATAATCAGTGAATAAAACATTCCTCGCGGTAAATCACGCTTTGGATTTTTACTTTCTTCTGCCAATGTACTTACAGCATCGAAACCAATATATGTAAAAAACACCGCCGACACTCCGCCCATGATTCCTTTAAATCCATTCGGAACAAACGGTGTATAATTCTCCAAATCAATGTAGAAAACTCCAACAAAAATGATGAGTACAATGATTGCAATTTTAAGCAATACCATGGCATTAGAAGTGTTTCTTGATTCTTGTATTCCTCTGTAAACTAGCATGGTAATCAAAATGTTGATCAGCAATGCAGGGGCATCAAAAATAATTTTGAGGGACGATAACCGAGGAGCAGAAACCCAAGCTTGTAATGCGGAAACCTCGTCTGTACTGAGTCCATGTGATTTTCCAAACATCGCAATTTCCTTTAAATCTGAAAACTGATGGTTCACCAAATTTGCATGATTGAGCGCAAATGCACTCGCAGTTTTATAGTCAATAATCATCCATCTTGGTAAATGGAAATTCATTGCATCCAGCAAATGTGTGAAATATCCACTCCATGAAAAAGCGATATAAATGTTACCAATAGAATACTCCATGAGCAATGCCCAGCCTATTATCCATGCAAATAATTCACCAAATGAAGCGTATGCATAGGTGTATGCACTACCAGAAACTGGAATTCTACTTGAAAATTCTGCATAACACAGAGCAGCAAAACCACAAGCAATTGCACAAATAATAAATAAGAAAATCACACCTGGCCCTCCTTCTGCGCAGGCTTTACCAACTGAGCTAAATATACCTCCACCTATAATTGCTGCAATACCAAAAAGCGTTAAATCTCTAACTGTTAACACCTTATTCAGCGAATGATGCTCTTCAGAAATAAAATTAGTTTTCCTGCGAAATAATGACTTAAACATGATCAATTTAACTACGATATTACGTCTGATCCCGTTTGAAATCAAATCTTTTTATTATATTTGTTTTATGAAACGAATTTTGGTATTTGTGGTACTAATTTTCACCTTGCTCAGCAGCGGTATGTTTCATGTTGTATTACACGTTTGCACTTCATCGGAACGTGAAGAAATAGAAACCAATACTTGCTGTCAATCAAAATCAAAGTTACCAAAATGCTGCAAAGCTGAGAATAAAATTGAAGTTGAACCTTCTTTTTGCTGTTCCAACATTCAATTTTATTACATTACTCCGAAATTCAATGATGGATTTAAAAAAATTCTAAATATTCCATTACAACCTTATATTGAATTATTGGACCAAAATCAAAATTTTAGTTTCAATCAAAACATTCAGTATAAACAAATTTCAGACAATCATCAATATCCACCACCCAATCCTTTTCAGGAGAAAATTTGCGTTTGGATTATTTAATATTTCATTTTTACTCTGTTTTAATCGAAAGTCAAAAATTGCTTTCAAATTGATTATCAAATAATTAAAATAAAAAATGAAAAACCTTAAAAATATTATCATCGCATTAATTGCAGTATTCTGCATTGTAAATATCCTGGGAATGATAACTCCCAACCCTCCTAAAAAAACAACAATTACCTTCAAAGTACACGGCGTTTGTGGAGATTGTAAAGAAAGAATTGAGGATGCCCTCGACAGAAAAGGCATTTATAAAGCGATTTACGATTTTAAATCACAAATGCTCACCATCACCTACAAAACTGGTGCGTTTAAAGAAGAACAGTTTCACAATATGGTAGCGATGGTGGGACATGACACTGAGTTAGTAAAAGCAGACAACGTTGTGTACAGCAACCTGCCTGAATGTTGTAAATATAGAGATGGTGCAAAATGCAGCGACGAGGAAAAAGATTAATCTTTGTTGCTCTAATTTCGCTTACATCATCACTCAATGCTCAATCAGACAGTACCAAAGCAGACACCATTAAAACGGTGAATGTTGGTGTAGAACAAGCGGGAGTGATTTATGATGCAAGTGGAGCCACAATGAAACAATTAATGACTCAAAATGAGTTTAAAAAAGCTGCATGCTGCACTCTTTCTGAAAGCTTTGAATTGAGCAACACCGTCGAAATTTCAAATTCCGACGGTGTTTCAGGTATCCGACAAGTTGAAATGATGGGACTTAATGGCAAATATGCCCTGCTTACCAGAGATAATATTCCTCAAATGGGTGGATTGGCCATTTTGAATGGATTAAACAACATTCCAGGACCAATGGTTTCAGATGTACGTTTAGCCAAAGGTATTGGCTCAGTAACCTTGGGCTATGAAGGAATTACCGGCGGAATCGATTATGGACTAAAATCTTCCGAAAATAGTCCGAAATTAGAGTTCAATGCTTATCAAAACAACCAAGGTAGAAGTGAAATCAATTTGATTCACAGTAAAAAGTTTAAAAATCATGTACAACACTTCACCTATTTACATCTTGGAAGTCAGTATTTTACCACGGATATGAATATGGATATGTTTGCTGATATGCCTCTTACCAATCGAATTTTTGCAGGCAATCATTTGAGCTTTCATAAAAACAAGGTTGAAGGACAGTTTGGTGTGACTTTTTGGAATGAACAAAAACAAAATGGACAAGTTTCAATGGATAATGCGAACGAATTGTCGACCCTTCCGAATGCATTTAAATTCAAACAAGATGAATTTAAATTCGATGTTTTTGGTAAACTAGGATTCATATTGAATGAGAAAAGAGAAAGTAGCTTCGGAAATATTCTCAATTTTTCAACTCACAAAAACCATTCATTGCTTAATTCTTATGTTGATAGACATTATGAGGGACAAGAAAAAAAGCTTTCTTATTCTGGAGTTTACCAAGGTAATTTGAATTCACGATTTACCATCAAAACTGGAATCTCAGCAATGATCAACCAAATGGATGAAAAATTAATCGACACAATTGGAACCAACATAAATTCATCCTATTCTGAAAAACAAATTGGTGCCTTTTCTGAAATCGTATATAAGCAAAAAAAGGTATCGTTGGTATTGGGATTACGCGGCGATTATCACAATCTTTATGGATTGTTTTTCACACCGCGTTTGCATTCAAAAATAGAATTCAACAAAAACAATAAATTGTTTTTGCAAGCTGGAGTAGGCAGAAGAACCGCTTATGCGTTGATCGAAAATTTACCATTGTTCATCAACAACAGAAGCATTTTAAGAGAATTATACCCCGGCAAAATCCCATATGGATTGCCTCAAGAAATTGGATACAATGCAGGAGTGAGTTTTTTGAGAAATTTCTTCTTTATGAATTACCCAAGTACTTTAACAGTAGATGTTTTTACCACACAATTCCAAAATCAAGTAATTGTTGATAGAGATGAATCTTTAAATTTTATGAAAATTTCTTCTAAAAACAATGATTTCGCAGGTTCCGTTAAAAGCATTCACATTGAATGGACCATTCATCCTATTCGAAGAATGGAAATGAAATTTGCATACAGATATGTCAATAACCAGCAATTTTTAAACAATAAATTCCAAATTGCACCATTTCAAAGTGTGCACAGAGGATTGGTTGTTGTTTCTTATAAAACAAGAGATAAATGGTATTTTGATGGTGTTGCACAAATCAACGGACAAAAAAGAATTGCCTATTTTTCAGAAACAAACAACCAATACAGTGATGCCTTTGTCATTGGTAACTTACAAATACGAAAATCCTTCGAAAATGGATTTGAATGTTATATTGGTGCTGAAAATATTGGGAATGTGCGTCAAAAAGACCCAATACTCATGCAACATTCAAGTCAAAATCACATTTTTGATGCAGGATATAGCTGGGCCCCAGCAAATGGTACCAATTATTACGCAGGAATTCGTTTTACCTTACTTTAATGGCTTTAATATTTTCTCAAAAGGAATTTCCTTTTTGTATACATAAAAATCAATCCAGAATTTGATTATTTCTGTGAGGTTAAAGTCTATTACTTTGAAAAAATTCTCTCTGTCGATACCTTCAAGTTCCTCAAATCCATCGATAGAGAGAATTTCTAAATCTGTAAATATTCCGTCTTTTAGGTGAACTACAATCTTTGAAACTTGATTGTGCGCCCTTCCATAAAAAACCAAAGGCTTTGAATCATGTAGATCTAAGTAAATTTCTAAACCAAAGTATTCAAAAATTGGTTTTTCTGAAGGTAAAATGGATTGAACTACCATTGTAATTTTGAGCAGGTAAATCAAAAATACAAAATTTGTTTAACTTTTACAAGTTATTTTTATTTTTTGTTGAATATAATGCGATATATCTAAATAAAGCTGTTGTTCATAAGGATTTGATTTTAAATAATCTAGGTGCTTCTTCATGGTCAATCCATCATTTCTCCTGGCCGGGCCTGTTTGACAATCCAGTGCAGATGCGTTTTTTAACTTTTCGACAGTTTGATTTATAATTGGTAATAAATCTTGAAAATTTGCACCTTCATTGTTTTTCAATATTTCTTGGCATGCAATCATACACGCGTTTACAAAATTATTTGCAAAAACGGCCGACAAATGCAAATTTGCCCTATGTTCAGAGTTTAAAACCCGACAATCTAATCCCAATTGTTCATTTAGTTTTTTTAGAAAACTTTCCGTTTCATGATCCTTATATTCAATAAACACTGGTATCTCATTCCAATGGATTTCAATGTTTCGGGAAAAACTAAACAAAGGATACCAAACACCTAAATGATGGTCGCTTTCAAAATAAGATAACTGAACTCCACCACTGCAAAAAATCCTAATTACATCGATATCTTGTGTTTTGTTGGCGTATTCCAAAATTTCATCATCTTTTGTTGTGATGAATAACACATCTGTAGGTTGTAAAACACCAAGAATTTCTGTTTTCTCGTATGAATTAACTCCTAAATCAGATAATTTTTGACCCGTAAATACTCCTTGTACATTTATACCCCGTGATAAAAACAACTTCAATAAGTGTGAACCTAAATTTCCATATCCCAATATGTAAATTTTTCGATTCATTTATATCCCTATTTTCTGTTGGATTTTTATCCTATTTACCACCGCTAGAATGAATCCAATTAACATGATGATGGTACCAGCCCACACCAAATTGATCCAAGGAAACGATATCACTTTGAGTACAATATAATCTTTTACTGGAGTTTTTTCGCCAGTTTGAATTTCAAACTCAATATTTTGTTTGGTAGGATCCGGATCCAATATCTTGATGTTTTGAATGAGCAACATCAATCCCATTTCTTGACTTTCCGCGGGATTTGCCTCGAATGAGCCTGTTGATTCATTGATTCTGAATTCAGGAAATAGCATCATAGAGTCATTTAATCGTTTTGCCAAAACGTTTAATCTCAACACAATCCCTTGTTCGGTTGAATATCGATCCAAGCTCTTAACCACCATTTGGCATTTCCCTGATTGGGTGTTAAACCATTGATTTACATTCACATGAGACACGTTAAAACCGCTAAATGGTTCAACTTTATCCATCCCGCTTTCATAATTCACGTGAGTGAAAATATCTTTAGAAATATAATGTTTCGTGGAAGGCTCTGCAATTAAACCCATTTTAGGATTGTTCTGCGTTTTCGGAGTCAACCAAAAAGAATCTTTGCTCTTTTTATCTACAAATAAAATTTGAAAATACTTATCAATCGAATCTTTACCTATTCCCACGATTTTCTTAGAGTAATTCGCATAATAATCGCCAATTTCAATTTGATTCTTCTTGTAAAGAATTCTATTCTCTCGGTTGAATGCAATTCCTTTTTTATCCAATTGTCCTTTTTCGTTCACTTCGGGAGCCATGTCAATGCCGCTCTGTGTTGTAGTCAATACTTTTTGGTTAACAGAGGATACCAAAACACCAACCAACAATACACCAAAACCTAAATGCGAAATACTCGCACCCCAGCCTAAAAACTTAGCTTTTTTGGTTATGAAGAAATAATAAGCATTTCCAACAACCAACCATACTCCTAAAACTAAGAAAATAAGGTTTTTAACTTCTGTGATTTCAAAATTTAAATTAACCAAAACAACCGAAATAGCTGCAAATACAAATGACCACGAAATGTTTTTCCAAAGGGATTTTTTCGATGATTCACGGTAATTGAAAAATTGGCCAATTGCCATCAATAACATAATTGGCATCGCCATCCACAACTGAACACGATTATAGTCCTCCGCCACAGGTGTTGCCGTTGAAAATCCAAAAAGCTTATTGAAAACGGGAATGCTTGTTCCACTAAAAACTTGAATCAAACTTAAGATTAAAAACATTGAACCCATGAACATCCAAAATTCTCTCGAACTTAAATGCTCATCCGTCAAATCTGATTTAGTTCTCTTGAATAAATTAAAAACAAACGTTACTATAACCAACAAAAAAGCAAAGATGCCACCATATTTAATAACAGATTTATATACATCACTTAACGCAGTTTGAGTATCAGGAATTAAGTAGGATAAAACTATCACCACTGTAAAAACCGCGAAAACACTCAATAAAACTGTATTTTGCGATTTGATTTTGGTGTATGTAGCTGTTAAACTAATCACTATAAACGCCAACAAGAATATAAGCAATTGTCCTGATAATCCCAAATCAGTGAATGAATGCACACTCGCTTCACCTAAAATTCCGCTTCTAGTGAGAAATGTTGCATACAAAACAAGCCAAAATGATAACTGGGTCAGTAAATGTGAAGTAAATAAATGACGACCAGTATTTTTTGAAATCAACAATAAATGAACCGCTGCAGCCATAATGAGCCACGGCAACAATGAGGCATTTTCTACCGGATCCCAAGCCCAATAACCTCCAAACGACAAAGATTCATAGGCCCAAAATCCACCCATTATGATACCCGTTCCAAGTATCCCAACGCAAATGAGTGCCCATATCAATGCTGGATCAATCCAACTTCTGTCTTCTTTTCTCCATAATCCTGCAATCGAATATGCAAATGGAACAATCGCAACAGCAAATCCAAAAAATAAAGTTGGCGGGTGAATCACCATCCAATAGTTCTGTAATAGCTGATTTAATCCGTTTCCGTCAGTAAATACTTGTAAATAATTCCCAACGCCAATCTGTCCTAATATAGGTATTTGCAAAAAATCAGGTCGCTGTTCTCTAAGCAAATCGAAAGGACTACTACCAAATTTAAACGCTCCATAATGGAAACCCACAAGCATCGAACTCAAAGCTATTTGAGCAAACGAAACGATTGCCATGGTGCTACTTTCCCATTTCTTACTTTTTTTGATGAGAATCAAACCAATAACCGCATTCCAAAACAACCAAAGTAAGAAGCTTCCCTCCTGTCCTTCCCAAAAACAAGAAATCATGTAATATACTGGCAAGCTCTTGCTACTGTGGCGCCATGCATAGTAATATTCAAATCTATGATTAAAAATAATCGCAAAAAGAATCACAAATATTGCAACAACTGAAAACGCATGGATATAAAAATTCCTTCTCGCAAATTTGTTAAAAACATCAGATTGTTTTCTTTCAGCTTTGAAATAAAAATATGTTGCAAGGATGGCGGTCACAAACATCAATACCGTAAAAAAATGGCCTAAATTGCCTAGCCAGAGCCATTCACCATTGAATGTAATCAGTTCAGATTTGGGTTGCATTCAGTTCGTTTTATTTTTTAATGGGTGTGTCTTCGTATTTTGAGGGACATTTACTGAAAATAGTTTCTGCGTGAAAATATTGTCCTTCACTTTTTCCTATAATTAAAATCTTTTCAGATCTTTCTAAATCTTGAGGTTTCGGTTTAAGATACTTCACCATCTTTTCCGTACCCAAAGAATCTATCGCTGAGAAAATCAACAAATTAGGATCTTTTGTAGGATCATATTGAATTTCTTTTGCTTTGTTTAATTTACAATAAACATGATATTCTTTATTTGGATTTTCTTTCGCCAAAGAATCTGCTCCATTGAATGAAACGATTTGTGTTGTGTTACCGTAAAGACTCACAACCACCGCTATGCCTAAACTGGCAAGAATTAAAAGTGCAATGTGTATTGGTTTCATTTTTGATTGATATGTTTTTCTAACTTAGTCATTTTTCTATCCAACCGAATTAAATAGAAAATGATGCCAATAAAAATTAGCACCAATATTGTTGCTACTACATTAAACTTGGCATTTCCACGCAACATCTCTTTTGCAGTATCTGAAACATTGTGATTCGTATTTAATAACGAATCACTTGCCATCAGCCAAGAGCCATAGCCTAAAGCAATAGATAAAATAATAAATTTCAACTTATTCATTTTCTTCACTTTCTTCAATTGTGTTTTTTAACTTTGAATATCTAAATCTCAATATTGTAATCCATGAGAATATCATGATCCAACCAATAACAGCAGGATAGAAAAACATTCTCAAGGTGTTGTCTAAATCGTATTTGTTAAATCCAACTGTTCCACCAGAACCAGGATGCAATGAATCTTCAGATAATTTTGGCATAATGGCTATTAATGCCATGAATATTGGAAAAATCATCACCGCATAAACTGAAGAAATTCTGGCCCTTTGATATTGATCTTTCAATGTATTTCTTAAAATCAAATAAGCGAAATACATAAACATGCCAATGGCAACCCCATTTAACTTAGGATCATCTACCGGCCACCAACTTTGCCATGTAATGCTCGCCCATGCAGAACCCGTTACACAACCCAAAACACCAGTAAGAATTCCAATTTTGATAAAACTCTCTGACCATAAATCGTCAACTAATTGCTGTTTGTTCAAGTACCTGATGGCAAATATGACAGACATGAACATCAAAAACATCATGGCAAACCACATTGGAACATGATACAGCAAGTTGCGTATACTCTCATTCAAGATAGGTCTATTGGGAAAGCCCGATTGAACATCTTGCATATCGCTATTACCACCAGATAGTTGAGAAAATTCTTTTTCAAACGCATCTAATGTTAAAGCATTGCTCTTTAATGTATCGTTCAACGACTTTTCTACCCAAACGGCATCTGGAAAATACATCCAAATTTTCTTACCATCTTTGACCTCCACAAAAGCAAACAAATCAAATAAAGCAGATGCTTGAGAATCTCCCAACTCAACATTTAAGTTTCCCTTCAATAATCCAGCTCCATCATGATGTATATCAGACGATTGGAATATGAGGTTTCCTTTTTTCAAGATAAATTTAATTGGTTTTAACTCATTTCCTGGATTGTAAACATCAAATGTAACCTCTTGCAGCGATTGAGATTTTATTTTAGGCGTGTGAACACCTGTAATCCCTGTTTTTAATGGTAAAAATAATCCACCTATCAAAACATAAAGTACAAGCAGTATTCCGCCAAGTTTTAATCCAAGATATTTCCACGAATTAGGATTCATTGTTTCTGCGCTTAATTTCTGCATCAATCAATTGAAGTTCCCTCCCCATTTGTCCAGCCACACTGCTGTTCTCTTGTGCTCTTCTTGTTAAGTAGGGAATGACAGCTGTTACCGGTCCGTAAGGTACATATTTTGCAACATTGAATGCTGCATTTGATAGATTAAAACTGATATGATCACTCATACCCAACAATTGCGAGAAATAAACCCTTTGGTCGCTTCTTGAAAGTCCGTATTTTTCCATTAACTGCACACCCAACATTGAACTATTTTCATTATGTGTTCCAGCACATATACTCACTTTTTGAGCATTTTCGATACAAAATGCCAACGCTTCATTGTAATCCCTATCTGTACTTTCTTTGTTCGGTTGAATTGGATCTAAGTACCCTTTCTCCTTGGCTCTAGCCCTTTCCTTTTCCATGTATGCCCCACGAACCAATTTAAATCCGAGAAAAACCGACTGTTCTTGAATTTGTTTCTTCAAATAGGCCAACCGATCGTGTCGATACAACTGTATGGTATTGAAAATGATTGCTTTGTCGATGTTTAATTGAAGCATTGCACTTTCTGCCAAATCATCAATTGCCTGCTGAATCCACGATTCCTCAGCATCAATAAATAAGCGCACTTGCTTATCTTTTGCATGATTGCAAATTTCAAAAAACCTCTGTTTTCCAGCTTCCCATAATTTTTGTTCCGTTGGATTTAATTCCAAAGACGATGAAACTTTTTCCAAAACATGCGAATCGATAATTCCAGTTACTTTAAATACTGAAAATGGAATGTCTTTATTGCCACATGCCTTATCAATGGTTTTTTTGATTTCAAGCGCTGTTTGTTCGAAAACGGTTTCGCTCTCTTCTCCTTCAACAGAATAATCCAAAATGGTACCGATACCAGACTTTGAAAGCCCATGAATTGCTTCCGCACATTCATCTATGTTTTCACCTCCACAAAATTGCTTAAATATGGTATCTTTAATTACAAACTTGAAACCAAGTGATACCGCAACCTTCGCCAAACCTGGTCCCCATTTCAATAAAATCGGGTAATCAAACGAACGAAAAAGTAAACGAGCTTTGCGTAAATCCTGATTGGTTTTATGTGCAAAAGCCGTTGCAGTATCTTGAAATGAGACAGTTGAATTCACCTGCATAATCTGTATACAAATGTAACATTAAAAGGCCAACTGCCGAAAGAAAATTATGCGAATTTTGCGAAAATAATTCCCCCATACATTTGCAACATTGCGTCAAAGCAATCGCAAATGCAACTTTTCAATGACACTTCCCAAATCCTTGTGTTTTTTGAGTAAAAAATCCAACTTTTCTTTGTCCGTGTATGGACGCTTCTCCGTCTCCTCAACCTCACCCAAAACAGTGATGACATTGTTGATGGAGTTTTTTGAACGTTTTAACAAAAATTGCAACATGGGAATTCGAATATCTTCCATGGCCAATTCTTGTGCCCTGCTCGATACTGTTACAACCACTTGATTTCCCTCCTGTTTGTATAAGATACTCTTAATTAAACCGCTTACCCTCGATGATTGCGAAACTGAAAATTCATCCATTATTTGTCGTAAGCTCGGAATTGGCTCATTGTTATCTGCAACAAATGCAACACTTTCAATTTGTTGTTCACTAGCGGAAGATTCAAGTTGAGATGGTTCAGCTTCCCTTTCTAGTTTTTTTTGCTTGAAAGAATTTCGATCCAACTTTCCCAAACGAGTTGAAGTAAGCTTTTCTTCAACATGTTCTTTGATTGTAGGAACAGCTCTATCCTTCACAACAGCCGTTGTTTGTACCGCCGAACTAGACTGTACTAAAGTAGGATTGGCTAATTTTTTTTTTATATCCTCCAAAGTGGGGATTTCAGCGATAAATTGGGATAAATGAGCCAGCTTGATGAGCATCAGCTCTATAAGCAACCTTGGATTCCGACTAAACTTATATTTCTCATCCGTTTCATTGGTCAAATTCAAAGCGTTGATAATAAATCCTAAATCAAGCTGCTTTGCTTGTTCAAAATATTTAACCTTGAAAGCTTGTGAAACATCCAATAACTTCATGGTAGACTCATCTTTGCAAACCATAAGATTTCTGTAATGCTGAGCCAATCCTGCTACAAATAAAGATCCATCAAATCCTTGATTCAACACCCCATCAAAAATGAGCAAAGCTTCTGCTATGTTTTGTTTGATTAGTTTATCTGTAACCGTGAAAAAAGTATCTACATCTAAAATGTTTAAAATCTCAACAGCCTTTTCATAGGTCACTTCACCTTGTGAAAAACTAACCAATTGATCAAACAAACTCAAGGCATCTCTCAATCCACCATCTGCCTTCCTCGCAATGAGATGTAACGCATCTTCAGATGCCACAATTTGCTCATTTTGTGCAATCATCTTGAGGTGTTCAACCATGTCAGACGCTTCAATTCTGTTGAAGTTAAAAACTTGACAACGACTTAAAATAGTTGGCAAAATTTTGTGCTTCTCGGTGGTTGCTAATATGAAAATTGCATATGAAGGTGGTTCTTCTAAAGTCTTAAGAAAAGCATTAAATGCAGCTGCAGACAACATATGAACCTCATCGATGATATATACTTTGTATTTTCCTACTTGAGGTGGTATTCTCACTTGATCAATTAAGTGACGGATATCTTCTACAGAATTGTTTGAAGCTGCATCTAATTCAAATATGTTAAAAGCGAAGTCCTGATTTGGATCAACATTATCCGATTGAGTATTGATAACCTTAGCCAATATCCTGGCACAAGTTGTTTTTCCAACTCCTCTCGGTCCTGTAAATAAAAAAGCTTGAGCCAATTTATTTCCAGTAATTTCATGCATCAACGTCTCTGCAACGTGCTTTTGTCCCACCACATCAGAAAACGTAGTTGGACGATATTTTCGAGCCGAAACAATAAATTGTTGCATAATGCAAAATAACTCTAATATTTTGAGCTTGGCAACAGAACTTTTCAACTCTTTGCAACTTTAATCAACATTTTTCCTTTTTATTTTCCGAAAAGACATTATTTTGCAGTAGTTATGAATATTGGAGATATTTTAAAACCTTTTCAATTAAAAAGTACCAACAATCAAATTGTCAGCACATATGATTTTTCTGACAAATACGCCTTTCTCATCGTGGTTACTTGTAACCATTGCCCATATGCCCAAGCTTATTGGCAACGCCTAATCAAATTGGCTCACACTTATGAAGAAGACAATCTAGGGTTTATCGCAGTTAGTGCAAATGATCCAGCGAAACAACCTCAAGATAGTTTTGAAAATATGCAACAACTTGCAAAGCAACTTCGCCTACCTTTTCCCTATATGTACGATGAAAACCAAGACATTGTAAAGCAATTGGACGCTCAAAGAACACCTGAAGTTTTCCTCTTTAATTCAAAAAGAGAATTGGTTTACAAAGGCGCAATCGATGATTGTTGGGACAATGAATCAACGGTGATGAGTGTATACCTTGAAGACGCCATTGAATATACCTTAGACGGAATCGATATCGACTACCCAGAAGTTGAGGCCGTTGGTTGCAGCATCAAATGGAAATAATATGAGAAAAGTAGCCATCATCACCGGTGCAAGTAGCGGAATTGGTCGCTCTTTGGCATTAAAAGGTGCTGAACTTGGTTACAATCTTGCTCTGTTTGCCCGCAATTACGACGCTCTTTTGTCCCTCAAAAAAGAAATTTCTCAGTTTTCAGATTGTGAAGTTTTATTGGTAAAAGGCGATGTAAGTATTGAAAATGATTGCATTCAGCTCATTGAGCAAACAGTGAACACCTTTCATCACATTGATATTTTAATTAACAATGCTGGTATTAGCATGAGATCTTTGTTCAAAGATGTTGATTTGAATGTGATCGATTCTTTGATGAAAACAAATTTTTGGGGGACAGTTTACTGTACAAAACATGCGCTACCGTTTTTACTCAACAGAAAAGGCACAGTAGTTGGAGTGTCGTCTATTGCCGGATTTAAAGGACTTCCTGCCAGAACAGGATACTCAGCGAGCAAGTTTGCTATGCAAGGTTTCTTGGAAAGTTTGAGGGTGGAAAATTTAAAAACGGGCTTACATGTTTTAATTGCTTGTCCAGGGTACACCGCATCAAATATTAGAAACACAGCACTTAATGAAAAAGGTGAAGCTCAAGGAGATACACCATTGAATGAAAGCAAGTTGATGTCGTCTGAAAAAGTAGCCGATGAGATTTGGAATGCCATCGAAAAACACAAACGATATTTGATTTTAACATTACAAGGCAAAATGGCTGTCTGGTTGAATAAAATTTCTAGCAAACTCACAGATATTTTAACTTACAACGTCATTAAAAAGGAACCGAATTCTCCGTTTCAATAAGTTTATAGTTGATTGTTTATAGTTTACAGTTTTTGAAATGTCGATATTGCGTTGTAATTTTAGCAGGTAAAACATTAAACCATAAACTATAAATTGTATTCATGAATATAAACGAAATCATCACAGTATTTTTCACCCTGTTTGCGGTGATCGACATGCTAGGATCAATTCCTATTTTAGTGTCTTTGAAGGAAAAAATTCCAGACATTCATCCTGGTAAAGTTACCTTGGCATCGGCAGCATTGATGATTGGATTTTTGTATGTGGGTGACTATTTTCTCAAATACTTGGGAATCGACATTAAATCTTTTGCTTTGGCGGGAAGCATAGTGATGTTCATCTTGGCATTAGAAATGGTATTAGGTGTCGATATTTTTAGAACCGACCCTGATACTCCGAGCGGCAGTATCGTTCCAGTTGCATTTCCCATCATAGCCGGATCAGGAACTTTAACTACCATATTATCTTTAAAGGCAATTTACGATAAAAGCACAATATTAATGGGAATTCTTCCTAATATTCTCTTGATTTTCATTGTGCTTCACACAACTGGATACATTGAGAAGAAGATTGGAAAAGCCGGAATGATTACCATCAGAAAGTTTTTTGGTGTCATCCTTCTTGCCATTGCAGTAAAGCTATTCAAGGGAAATATTTGATTTAACTATTCACAGTAAATCTTTGACAATTGCTCTACAATTCTTTTTGAATCAATTTTTGCCAACAATTGATTTCGCTTTGCCAATTGAGAAATTCGAGCTTCATCGGTAGTTAAGGTTATCAATTGAGCTGCCATCTCTTTTTCATCGTTTGGATGAAAGTACAAAGCAGATTCCTCAGCCAACTCGGTGAATATCGCATTTCTTGAAACGGCCATTGGCAAACCAACAGCGGCAGCTTCGGCCAACGGAATCCCGAATCCCTCAAAAAGACTTGGATAAACAAAAGCGGAAGCATTCTGCATCAATTTCAATACTTCGTTTTGAGGCAAATCAACAAGTACTTCTACCCTTTTGTTAATTTTCAACTCATTGATAGCATGTTTAATAGTGGGCAACATTTCACCATTTAGTCCAATCAATTTCAAATTCCATTGATGTTGTTTTTTCGACAACGAAAACGCTTCTAACAAAGCCAAATGATTCTTCCTTTTTGTAAAACTGGAAGTATATACAAAGTATTTTTCATCATTGGTGAATTTTGCTTGATGTTCATAATAAGCCTTTTCTACACCCTGGTAAACCACCTCGATTTTAGATTCATCTACATCATAAAACTTCAAAATCTGATGCTTGGTGGCCTCGCTGGTTGCTAATACTTTGTCTGATTTAGACAATGCAAACTTGGTTTTTAGATGATAGATGTTTCGATCAAAAAATGGATAATAACGAGGGAATTGCTTAAAAATGACATCATGAATGGTGACAATTTTTTTTACATTTTGAGGGATATCGAATGGAAGTTCATTAGATAGTCCATGAAAAACATCCAAATTTTCCCGACCAATTGTTTTCCCCATCCCCCATGTCCTCCAAAATTTAGAAAATCCTTCTGGATAAACAATTGATTCACTTGTATTTTCAACCTTCTTTTGAATAAATAATTGAAGGTCAAAATCTGGTCGAAATTGATGCAAATCGGCAATCAATTTTCGAGAATAGTTGCCTAATCCCGAAGCATTGTTGAAAAACCGTTTTGCATCAAATCCAATCCGCATTATACCGCTACGTTAAAGTCCCTCAATGCCTGATTAAGTGAAGTTTTGGTGTCTGTACTTTCTTTTCTTTGCCCAATGATCAATGCTGCAGGAACATAAAACTCACCGCCTGCAAATTCCTTTTTGATACTTCCTGGAATCACCACGCTTCTTGGAGGAATGTAACCACGAGGCAATTCTTCGCCGGTATTGACATCAAAAATCTTTGTACTCATAGTTAATGTAAGTCCAGCACCCAAAACGGCTTCTTTTCCTACATGCACCCCTTCTACCACAATACAACGACTTCCTACAAAGCAATCATCTTCAATGATTACCGGGGCAGCCTGAACGGGTTCAAGCACTCCGCCAATTCCAACACCACCACTTAAATGCACATTCTTGCCAATTTGAGCACAACTTCCTACGGTTGCCCAAGTGTCGACCATTGTTCCAGAATCAACAAAAGCACCTATATTAACATATGAAGGCATTAAAACCACACCTTGAGAAATGTATGCACCATGGCGCGATACAGCGTGAGGTACAACCCTAATTCCCAATTCTTTGTAATTTTTCTTCAGAGGCATTTTATCGTAAAATTCCATTGGACCTGCATTTGAAACAGACATTTCACGAGTTGGAAAATATAAAATCACTGCTTTTTTAACCCAATCGTTAACTGTCCAGCTGCCGTCTTCGTTGGGTTGTGCCACACGTAAACGTCCTTTGTCTAGCTCTTCAATAATGTCTTCAATGATTTTAACATTTTCAACATTTTTCAACATTTCACGATTATTCCAAATTTCTTCAATAATTTGCTGATGTTTTTGCATGGTCTTATATTTCATGCAAATTTGCAAAAGAAAATTGGTAAACCCTCAATGAAAACATACAAATTATTCTCAGCCTTGG
>JACCED011479459.1_pt1 | contig 123858 bp, 123 predicted proteins | sample 7455021 | NCBI WGS metagenome assembly JACCED01 (sample SAMN15323456, study PRJNA562643) | freshwater metagenome | isolation source: river surface water | place: USA:Blue River Watershed | collected 2017-08-19 | reverse complement strand
TTCAAATTTCACTTGGGGACTAAACGCAAGCTTGTCCGGTCCAGATGAAATTAGGGGACCGGCAGCAAAAGAAATGGGAAATGAATTTGGTTTCACTGATCGCCTTGATTACATATTTGCAAACGGTGAAATCGAATTAGTAAGCACCGAACTGATTGGAAACAACCAGACTGGCACCCAAAACACTAAAGTTTGGGCTTCTGATCATGCTGGGTTAGTTAGCACAATTCAGATTCGCAGCTCTGCAGAATACCTAGAGGAACCATTAAGCGATCATTCAAGATTTCCAATTGGTTTTTGGAAAGCAGCAGGCATCCTCTTGTCCTTGATTGCCTTCCTTCTGGGCGTGCTGGGATTTCGAATCAGAAGACGTGCGGGCAACCTGGCAAATTAGAAGCAAAGTCAATCTTCAATTGATCAATTTAAACCCCAGGCCTTGTTTTAGCGGTCCTTAACTCCATCTACGATGGAAGTAAGGTTTAAATCAAAAACTAAGAGGAATCAGGATAAAAATGTCCGTCCAGCCAGAAACAACAAACATTATTAATGAGCTAGAGGCAGCTCTTGCCCGTATGGGAGTTCAGGCAAAAGATGTTGCGGGCCCAGAACCGGTACTAACACCAATCACAGGTGAACAAATTGCCACAACTTATATTTCATCTGAAGCAGATGTGACCAAGGCAATCGATAAAGCCTCTGCAGCATTTATCGGCTGGCGAGAAATTCCTGCTCCAGTTCGTGGACAGGTTGTTAAGCGCTGGGGTGAACTGTTAACCGAACACAAAGAAGATTTAGCAACAGTTGTTGCCGCAGAAGTTGGAAAGATTCGCTCCGAGGCACTAGGCGAAGTTCAAGAAATGATTGACATCTGCGATCTTGCCGTTGGTCAATCACGACAATTATTTGGTAAAACGATGCCATCTGAGCGTCCAGGTCACCGCTTAACTGAAAGCTGGCACCCACTTGGCGTAGTTGGCATCATCTCTGCGTTCAATTTCCCGGTTGCTGTTTATGCATGGAACACAGCCCTTGCTCTAGTTGCTGGTGACACTGTTGTGTGGAAGCCAGCTGAACCATGTCGCTTATCTGCAGTTGCGACAAATGAACTGCTAGTTCAAGCGCTTAAAGATTGTGGTCAAGACACAAATGTGGCTCAGCTGGTTTTGGCCGATCGCTTTGCCGGCAAACCACTTATCGAAGATGCTCGGGTAGCTCTAGTATCTGCAACTGGTTCAGTTCGCATGGGTAAGGAAATCGCGCCAGTTGTTGCTGGGCGATTTGGCAGAATCTTGCTTGAACTTGGCGGCAACAATGCAGCAATCATCACACCATCAGCTGATCTAGATCTAGCTCTTCGTGGAATCGTTTTTGCCGCTGCTGGAACAGCAGGACAGCGATGCACCACACTACGTCGCCTAATCGTGCACGAATCAATAGTTGATGGACTTGTTGATCGAATAGTTTCTGCCTACAAGACTCTTAAGATTGGCAACCCTCGTGAAGATGGCAACCTAGTTGGACCACTAATCAATGAAACCAGCTTTAAGTCTCAACAAGCAGCAATAGATCAAGCTCGAGCCGAAGGCGGAACTTTGGTTTATGGTGGCGATCGAGTTCTTTCTGATAAGCACCCAGCTGCGTTCTATGTTCAGCCAGCAGTCATTCGCATGCCAGGGCAGACCGTAATTGTTGAACACGAGACATTCGCACCGATTTTGTATGTAATGACTTACAAAACCCTTGATGAAGCAATCGCTCTTCAAAATGGTGTCCCACAAGGTCTTTCGTCATCAATTTTCACCAACGATCAGATGGAAGCCGAAATCTTCTTATCTGCTCGCGGCTCTGACTGCGGTATTGCAAATGTGAACATCGGAACATCAGGTGCTGAAATTGGCGGTGCCTTCGGTGGCGAAAAGGAAACTGGTGGCGGCCGTGAGTCAGGTTCTGATTCATGGAAGGCCTACATGCGTCAAGCAACTAACACCGTTAACTTCTCTGGCAAGCTTCCACTTGCCCAAGGTGTTGAGTTCATCTAGAGCGTAATAGTTAATAAAACCAGTTAGTTGAACTTTCAACTAACTGGTTTTATACTTTAATCATGGTTAACGCAAACGAATTACTTTTTGGCCTAGACACATTTGGTGACATGGGCAGTGATTCAACTGGCAAACCACTTACAGCAGCGCAGACAATTAGAAACTTAGTTGAACAGGCAAAATTCGCTGATGAACTGGGCATTCATGCAATTAACGTTGGTGAACATCACCGAGATGATTTTTCAGTTTCAGCACCTGACACAGTTTTAGCTGGCATTGCCACAGTTACTAAAACCATTATTTTGGGATCTGGCGTAACAGTTCTTTCAAGTGATGACCCAGTTCGGGTTTATCAACGGTTTGCAACAGTTGATGCCCTTTCAAATGGTCGCGCTGAAATAACGGCAGGTAGGGGATCATTCACTGAGTCATTCCCACTTTTTGGCTACAACCTAAATGACTACCACGTTTTATTTGAAGAAAAGCTAGAACTTTTAGTTGAACTTCTAAAAGAAGGTTCGGTTACCTGGTCTGGTCAAACAAGGGCGCCACTAAGTAGCCAAGAGGTTTATCCAAAAACTGAACGTGGTGCCATCCCACTTCGCGTAGGTGTTGGTGGCTCACCGGATTCAGTTATTAGAGCTGCCAGACTTGGCGCGCAATTAGCATTAGCAATTATTGGTGGGGATCCTGCACGGTTTGCGCCATTTGCGCAGCTTTATTACCAGGCGCTCAGTGAATTTGGAAAAGCACCACTTCCAATTTCAATTCATTCACCAGGTCACTTAGCTGAAACTGATGAAGAAGCACTTGAACAGCTATGGCCGCATTACCAAACAATGTTTGGCCGAATTGGCCGTGAACGTGGCTGGAGTCCAATGTCCAAAGACCACTACTTAACTGAAGCAAACTTTGGATCACTTTACGTAGGCAGCCCAGAGACGGTTGCCCGGAAAATTGCCAGAGCAATGAAAGCCGTTGGCGCCACAAGGTTTGATTTTAAGTACGTGAATGGCCCAATCCCACAAGACCAACTATTAAAATCGCTTGAACTTTATGGAACTCAAGTGATTCCAAGAGTTAAAGAATTACTTAGTTAAGTTTGCTTCAATCAAGCTGATAATTTCAGGATCATCTGGCTTAGTTGTTGGTCTAAACCTGTGAACTTGGCCATTTGGCAAAATCAAAAACTTTTCAAAGTTCCAAAGAATACGACCTGATTTACCTGACTCATCTTTTGATTTTGTTAACTGTGCATAAAGCGGATGCTGATTTCGTCCGTTAACCTTCACCTTTTCAGTCATCGGGAAAGTTACGCCCCAAGTTGTAGAGCAGTATTCAGAGATTGCATCACCCGAACTAAGTTCTTGCATGAACTGATTTGACGGAAATCCAAGCACAGTGAAACCCCGATCGCCATATTTCTTTTGCATCGCTTCTAGGGCTTCATATTGTGGTGCTAAGCCACAGCGAGAAGCTACATTTACAACCAGTACTACTTTGTCAGCGTACTTTCCAAAATTCGTTTTACTTCCATCAAGCATGGTTAGTTCAATGTTGCTTAAGTTCATAATTTAATTATGCCTTTGATTTGAGAAAAGTTATCCAAGTCATAGACAATGAAGTATGTCTTCAACGAATCCTGAATCGCTGATAATTCAAGAACTTTCTGCCCAAGATTGGGAACGTTTCCGAGACATTCGTCTTGCCAGTTTGCAGTCGGACCCAGATGCTTTTGGTGGCGATGTTCAAAAAGTTAGCCAAGAGTCGCAAAGTGACTGGGAAAGTAAATTTGAAAAAATTGTTCCGGTGGTAGCAGTTCTTGAAGGTAAAGATTGCGCACTTTTAACAATCGAAAATCTCACTGGGGATTTTGGGGCAACTTGCTGGATTGGTGGTTGTTGGGTTGATCCAAGCGTTCGAGGTAGAGGCTTGATGAGAGCACTTTTCGAATACTTGGATGAAAATGCCCAAAAGCGAAATTGGCAGATTCAAGGTTTAGGCGTCTGGCAATACAATCAATCCGCAATTGATGTTTATTTATCTCTTGGATTTGAAAACAAGGGTGAACCTGTACCGAGCACTTCAAAACCAGGTTTGTTTTATCAGCGAATGATTAGAGAAGTTGGACAAAAGTGATTATCGAAGTTTGGTCAGATGTGGTTTGTCCATGGTGCTTTATTGGTCGCCGACGTTTGCAAAAAGCAATCACAGATTTGCCAGCTGGGGCAGAGGTTCAAGTAGTTCACCGAGCTTTTCAACTAAATCCTGCAGCTGATGAAACCGTAAGCACTCAAAAAATGCTTGCTGAAAAGTATCGGGTCACCCCTGACCAAGTGGCTGAAATGCAAGCAAATGTTTGTGAAATCGCAGATGGCGAAGGTCTTTGCTACAACTTAAATGACACACTTTCTGGCAACACCAAAGATGCGCATCGACTTTTAATCTGGGCTGAGAAATTTAACAAGCAAGATGAACTTCTTGAAGCCATGTATTCAAGTTATTTCGAAAAATCTGGCTCATTATTTGATCACGAAGTTTTATCAAATTTAGCTAGCCAGATTGGCTTGGATAAAGCACTAGCCCTCAAACTGCTGGCAAGTGATGAATTCACTGGTGAAGTTGAAATAGATCAAGCAACTGCACATCAGTTCGGTGCCAACGGAGTTCCGTTTTATGTGGTGGATCGAAAGTATGCGATTTCTGGCGCGCAGCCTCAAGAAATTTTCAATCAAACTTTGGCAAAAGCGCTAACTGAAGTCAATTAACTCTTAGCAATTGCATTGGCGTAAATGGCGTCATGCACATACTGGGCTAATCCAGGAGCCATGTCGTTATAAGTCTTGGCAAACCGCTCATCAGCCACATACATCGCTGCAAGATTTGTGTGCATGTCATAACCACACTCATACCACCAGTCAGTAATTGAAGCCCGATGTGCCTCGGCCCCTGCCATGGCTTGAGGTGAATCAGCTGGCAGTCCTGCTTTCATTGCATCAAGCATCTCAAGAGTGGCTTCACTCATTGCTTTCTTGGCTAATTCGATGTCTTCATGTGTGTAATTCTTAAGTCGGTTTGCTGATTCTTTATAGGCATCGGTGTGACCCCAGCGCTCGTTGGCTTCATCGGCATAAGGATTTTCAATCACAGTAAAACAATTTTAAGTGATTTTGTGTTAAAAATGATGGGTGAGCGCCAAAGACATCGACAAAGTATTTGCAACCTATAGCAAAGAGCAAAGGGCAACTTTAGAGATTGTGCGCCAGCGAATCTTAGAAGTTATTCCAGAAGCCGAGCAATGTATTAAGTACGGAATTCCAACCTTCACCATTAACGGCAAAGGTATTGCTGGACTTGCAGGTAACAAAAAGAGTTGTAGTTACTATCCATACAGTGGACAGGTCCTAAAAAATATTCCCGAGATTGCTAAGTGGAGTCAGACTCAGGCTGCATTACATTTTCCAAACGACAAGCCGCTTTCAAAAACACTGATCAAGAAATTGATTAAAGGCCGAATGGCTTTAGGCGTTTAGTCTTAAATTCATTCAAATTGCCCATTCCCACTAGAATTTAGGCATGTCCAAAGTCTTAGCCTCTCTTCCTGTTGGGGAAAAAGTTGGTATCGCGTTTAGCGGTGGCCTAGATACTTCTGTAGCGGTGGCTTGGATGCGCGATAAAGGTGCAATTCCGTGCACTTACACCGCAGACCTTGGTCAATACGACGAACCAGACATCGATTCAGTTCCGTCTCGCGCTGCTGCTTATGGCGCTGAAATTTCACGTCTAGTTGATTGCAAAGAACCACTTGTTGCAGAAGGTCTTGCTGCAATTGCCTGTGGCGCTTTTCACATCCGCTCAGGTGGTCGTCAATACTTCAACACCACACCTCTTGGTCGCGCAGTAACTGGAACACTGCTTGTGCGCGCGATGTTTGAAGACCAGGTTGAAATCTGGGGCGATGGGTCAACCTATAAGGGTAATGACATTGAACGTTTTTATCGTTATGGACTCTTAGCAAATCCAAACTTAAGAATTTATAAGCCATGGCTTGATCAAGATTTCGTCCGTGAACTTGGTGGCCGTAAAGAAATGTCTGAATGGTTAGTTAGCCACAAACTGCCTTACCGCGATAGCACCGAAAAGGCTTACTCAACTGATGCCAACATCCTTGGCGCAACCCATGAAGCTAAAACACTTGAATTCTTAAATGAATCAATGGAAATTGTTGAACCAATTATGGGCGTTCGCTTCTGGGATCAGTCAATAAAGATTGAAACTGAAGATGTGACTATTGCATACGAACAGGGTTATCCAGTTGCGATTAATGGAAAGACTTTTGCAAATAACGTTGAACTAATTAAAGAAGCTAATGCAATCGGTGGTCGCCATGGCCTAGGTATGGCAGATCAGATTGAAAACCGCATTATTGAAGCCAAGAGCCGCGGTATCTATGAAGCACCAGGTATGGCGCTGCTATTCATTGCTTACGAACGCTTAATCAGCGCAATCCACAATGAAGACACCATTGCCAATTACCACGCTGAAGGTCGTCGACTAGGTCGCTTGCTTTATGAAGGTCGTTGGTTTGATCCACAATCTCTTATGCTTCGTGAATCACTTCAAAAGTGGGTTGCCTCAGCAGTAACTGGGGAAGTAACACTACGTCTTCGTCGTGGCGATGACTACACGATCGTTAACACATCAGGTCCAGCACTTAGTTACCATCCTGAAAAACTTTCAATGGAACGAACAGAAAATGCCGCATTCGGTCCAGCAGATCGAATTGGCCAGCTGACTATGCGAAATCTAGATATTGCAGATACACGCAGCAAGTTAGATCTTTACCGCAGTCAAGGTCAATTAGATGCCAAGAATTTTGGCATTGTTGGCGAAATTGAACCTGGTAAATAAGCATTCATGAACTTGCAGATGCCGGCTGAGTGGCAACCGCACGAGCGCACCTGGATGGCATGGCCATCTGCAAGTTATTCATCTGGTAGCGATCCTGAAATTGATTCTGCTTATAAAGCGTGGGCAGAAGTTGCCAAAGCGATTGTTGAATTTGAACCAGTAACGATGGTCGTTGACCCACGTGATCAGGAATTAGTTAAAGCCTGGCTTGACCCAAGAGTTGACGTGTTAATTGCTGACCTTGATGATGCCTGGATGCGCGATATAGGTCCAACATTTGTTAAAGATGAAACAGGAACTGTTGCTGGTGTCAATTGGGTATTCAACGGTTGGGGTGGCCAACACTGGGCCAAATGGGACCACGACAGCCAGATTGCCAAAACAATTTTGGAAAGCACTGGCCAAACTCGAATCGATTCACCGATGACAAATGAAGGTGGCGGCATTCACGTTAACGGTGCTGGCACCGTACTTGTTACTGAAACTGTGCAACTTGATCCGGGTAGGAATCCAGAGTTATCTAAAACAGATGTCGAAGCTGAACTTAAGCGAACTCTTGGAGTTAGCCAAGTAATTTGGTTAAAACGCGGCCTTACAAGGGATTATGACGACTTTGGCACTAGGGGACATGTTGACATTGTTGCCACATTTTGCAACGAAGACACAATTTTGTATCACCAACAATTAAATCCAGCGCATCCAGATTTTGAAGTTTCCAAAGAAGTTGAAAAAACTTTAAGTGAATCTAGATTTAAACTAATTGGCGTTCCAGCCCCGCAAACCATTAAAGACGAAGAAGGCTGGGTTGATTACAGTTACATCAATCACTACGTATGTAATGGTGCAGTCATTTTGTGTGCTTTTGATGATCCAGGTGACCAGGTGGCCAAAGAAATAATGGAAAAGGCTTACCCAGGTCGCAAAGTTGTTTTAGTTGATGCCAGAGAAATATTTGCGCGTGGGGGCGGGATTCACTGCATCACTCAGCAGCAACCAAAGTAATTATTTATTGACTCGGCTTGCGGCAAATACCGCCATAGCGGCAACAGGAATTGAAGCCAGCGCACATAGCCAGCCATAGCTAAGCGTTGCGATCACCACACCAGCAATTGCGCCGCCGATTGCTCCAGATAAATTCATCACCAAATCAGAAACACCTTGGGCGGCGGCGCGGTAATGATCGCTGACCGTTTCTGAAAGCAATGTTGAACCGGCAATTAATGTGCCAGACCAGCCAAGTCCAAGTAGAAATAGCCCTATTCCAAGTTGAACGCTGTCATTGGCAGCAGCGGTGCCGGAAATCAAAGTTGAACTTAACAAAACAAACCCAGCAACGACAAGCACGCGCTGTCGACCAATTCGATCAGAAAGTTTTCCAACAAGCGGTGAGAATGCATACATGCCCGCGATGTGAACACTTATCACAAAGCCGATAATCCTAAGCGAGACATCAACGTGCTTCATGTGAACAGGGGTCATCACCATAACTGAAACCATCGCAATATGCCCAGATGCAATTGCGATTAGACCTAATAATGAATTTGAGTTAGACCTAATGTGGCTAAGCGTTTCCTTGAATGGAATTTTTACCGACACCCGTGGGCTTAATTCCTCAGTACCGGCAAGGCTGGTTAAGTAAGGATCTGGCTTTAACAGAAACCAGATCACCGAGCTTGATGAAATCAAGCAAATCGATGCCAAGGCAAAAGTCCCCGTTAGCGCCGGTAATCCAACTGAAGATGCCACGCTGCCAATTGGGTCAAGCAAGTTTGGTCCAAGCACAGAACCAATCGTTGATGCCCAAACCACATATGAAAGCGAACTTGCTCTCGTGTGCTCTTGGGCTAAATCGATAGCTGCGTACCTGGCTTGGTAGCCAGCTGCCGAGGAGGCGCCGATCATAAATGTGCCAAGGAAAATTAATGGAATAAGGCTGCTAGTCCCAGCAATGACTGTGATCAAAGCACCGATAGAACCAATTGTGTAACCAGTGGTTAGAGCCAAGCGACGACCACCGCGACGAGTTAAGTTTGCAAGCGCTAACGCCATTGCCGCTGCGCCAGCAACACTGAATGTTTGGGCCACTCCGGCTAATGTTTCTGATCCGGCAAGAGAGGTGACCAGCAGAGAACCTGCAGCAACTGTTCCAGCAACACCAATTCCACTCAGGATTTGGGCAATTGCCAAAGTTCTTAGGGTACGAGTTTGAATCGGGTTAGTTGCAGTTTCAGACACATAAATAAGACTAGTGACGTGGTTAGATAATGCAGTGAGCAGATCTACCAAATTTGAAAATAATGGCGCCAATTACGCAGTAACTTCAGGAAGTTATTTCCCAATTGTTTCTGCGATTTTCGTTGGCTTATTAATCATTTCCAATGTTGGCGCAACAAAATTAATTTCCGCTGGGCCACTAATTGTTGATGGCGGGGCATTTCTTTTCCCACTTGTTTACATCACAGGTGACGTTTTAACTGAGGTTTATGGCTTTAGGGCAGCTCGCCGAGTTATCTTCGTTGGTTTTGCGATGGCAGTGCTATCTGCAGTTACATTTCTATTAATCCAAGTTTCACCAGCAGCCCCAGGCTGGGAAAACCAAGCAGCATTTGAATCAATTCTAGGATTTGTGCCACGAATCGTTTTTGCAAGCGTTTGTGGATTCCTGCTTGGTCAGATTCTTAATTCATACGTTTTAGCCAAACTAAAGCAGCGCACTAAAGAAAGTGCACTTTGGCTGCGCCTGATTGGCTCAACAGTTGTTGGCGAATTTGCTGACACATTGGTTTTTTGCACAATTGCGTTCTATGGCATTTTGACCGGTGGCGACTTTATTAATTATGTGGTCGTTGGCTACTTCTACAAGACTTTGCTCGAAGTAGTACTTTTGCCAATTACTTATCGCGTAGTGGCATTTGTTAAGGCAAATGAGACAACGTATGTATCTCACACTGAAAGCGTCTAACCGCGACGGTAGTTGTATTGGCCTAAGAATTCTGCTTTGAATTCATAGAAATTGCCATCCAAAATACTTTGCCTAATTCGATCAACCAGGTTCACAATGAAGTATTCATTGTGAATAGTTAATAGCGTTGAAGCTGCCATTTCTTTGGCATGAACTAAATGGTGCAGGTAAGCCTGGGTGTAGTTAGAGCAGGTGTAGCAAGCACAACCTGGAACTAACTGCTCAAATGAGTTTCGGTATTTGGCATTTGAAATATTCACTCGGCCAGTAGGGAAGTAAACCGCGGCATTTCTGGCAACCCGAGAAGCTGAAACGCAATCGAAAGTATCAGCGCCATTTTCTACGCCAACAAAGATGTCTTCAGGTTCGCCAATGCCCAGCAGGTGGCGTGGACGATCAGCTGGAAGTTCTTCGGTGACCCAGCGAACTATTGTGCCAAGTTCATCTTTATCAAGAGCCCCGCCAATGCCATAACCATCAAAATCCATTGCTCCAAGATCTGTTGCGGCTTTTCGACGAAGGTCTTCGTATTGCGCTCCTTGAATCACGCCAAATAGTGCTTGATATGGACGATGACTTCGCTGAGCCGTTAATTGCTGGTGGGCAGTGATGCAACGAAGGGCCCAAAGGCGGGTGCGCTCTAATGACTTCTCTTGGTATTCGCGGGTATTAAGCAACGTTGTGCACTCATCAAAGGCAAACATGATGTCAGCGCCTAATTCATGCTGAACTTCCATTGAAAACTCTGGGGTAAAGCGGTGCATGGTGCCATCAAGGTGAGATTTAAAGGTAACCCCGTCATCATCAACGTGAGCTAGGCGTTCTTTGCTATCTGCGATCACATCATCTGATTGCACAGTCACAGATTCCATGGCAAGAACTTTTTTAAAGCCAACGCCAAGACTTAAGACTTGAAAGCCACCGCTATCGGTGAAAGTTGGCCCTTGCCAGTTCATAAATTTGCCAACGCCACCAGCTTGGTCAACAATCTTTGATCCTGGCTGCAGGTAGAGGTGGTAAGCGTTAGCAAGTAGTGCTTGAGCACCCAGATCTTTCATGGATTCTGGAAGCACAGATTTAACGGTGGCTTTAGTGCCAACTGGAATGAATGCTGGTGTTTGAATTTGACCGTGTGGTGTGGTGATTACACCTGCGCGACCAACAGGTTTTAGGTCGGAGTTTTGGGGCTGAAGTTCACTTTTGACTTTGAACCCGAAATCGGATTTAGCCAAAGTAGTTAGCTATTTTCTAATTCGGCATCAAGATGCTTAGCAATCTTGCCAAGTGCTTTGCCTAGGGCTTCATATTCAGAATCAGTTAGTTGATCCACGAAATGTTTGCGCACACCAGCAACATGTAACGGGGCAGCGGCCACCAAAGTGTCCCAGCCTTTGTTTGTCATGGCGCAGTTTTGACCACGGCGGTCATTTTCGCAGCTTTTGCGGTTAACTAAGCCACGGTCTTCTAAGCGATCAACTTGGTGGGATAGCCGACTTCTTGAAAGCAACGACTTTTGGGCAAGCTCTGACATGCGCATTGTTTTATTTGGAGACTCAGATAACCGAACCAAAATTTCATAATCGGTAATGGTTAAGCCAAACTCTTCTTGTAATTCACGGCTAAGTAGTTCTGGTAGCACGCTAGATGCAGTAATCCAGGAACGCCAATGAACCTGTTGGTCCTTAGATAGCCATTTAGTCACAAATGATATTTTAGACGATTAATTGAAAATTGAACTAATCGCAAAGATGGGAAATTAGCGTTCCCAGATTTTAATTCCACCCAAAATACCTGCGGTATTTTCAACGATTGTCACATTTGGTCCAAGATCTTGGCCAGCTAAGTGACGAGCATTGCCACCGCCGATATAAATGTGGTCAAAAAATAGGAATGAATCAAAAGCAATGATTGCCTTCTTTACGCGACTAATCCAGCGATCTTTGCCCACATCTTTTCGGGCAGCATTTCCGATCTGCTGTTCAAAAGTGTCGCCCTTTCGAAACGGGGCATGGCCAAGTTCAAGGTGAGGAATGAGTTTGCCGTTATAAAAAAGTGCTGCGCCACAGCCAGTGCCAAGGGTCATCACAAATTCCATGCCTTTACCCTCAATCACCGCGCTTCCTTGAACATCGGCATCGTTGGCCACTCGCACTGGAACTTTAAACGCTTTTTTGATGGCGGTGGCCAAATCAAAGTTATGCCAAGCAGCAACTAGGGCAGGGTCAACTTCGCCTTCAAGGGTGCTTTTGCTCAACGATGGAATATTCGTCACTATTCCATTTCGCACTAAGCCTGGAAAGCCAACCGACATGCGTTGGTATCCGGATAGTGATGCGGTTAATTCTTCTAGAGCTTCGATGAGTCTTGGTGGTGGACAGGGGTAAGGAGTATCGATTCTTAGACGCTCAGAAATCATTTCACCTCTGGCATCTAGCAGTGCGCACTTCATGCCAGAGCCACCGATGTCAACTGAAAGTGTTACCACATCTTCTGGAAAAACCATCTCAGTCACGATTACACCTTTGTTAAGATCTCTGCGCCGTTTTCCGTGACCACAAGTGTGTGCTCAAACTGGGCACTTCGCAGGCGGTCTTTGGTAACAACTGTCCAATTATCTTTCCACATATCCCACTTATGTGTGCCAAGAGTAAGCATCGGTTCAATCGTAAAAGTCATGCCAACTTCCATGATGGTGTCGAATTCATCGGTGTCATAGTGGGGGACGATTAAACCGGTGTGAAAAGTTGTGCCAACGCCGTGGCCAGTGAAATCGCGCACCACCCCATAACCAAATCGTTTGGCATAAGACTCGATAACTCGACCGATTACATTTATTGGCCGTCCTGGCTTTACCGCAGCAATGGCTCTAGTTAAAGATTCTTCGGTCCGTTCAACTAGCAACCGAGACTCTTCATCAACCTCGCCAGCCAAAAACGTCGCATTGGTATCGCCGTGCACACCGTGGATGAAAGCTGTGATATCGATGTTACAAATATCCCCATCTTGAACAACTGTGGAATCTGGAATGCCATGGCAGATAACTTCGTTCAAACTTGAACAAAGCGATTTAGGAAATCCGCGGTAGCCCAAAGTCGACGGATAGGCGCCGTGGTCACAGACATACTCATGGCCAATTCGATCTAGTTCATCTGTTGTGATTCCAGGCTTAACATTTTTGCCAACTTCAATTAGCGCGCCGGCTGCGATGCGACCGGCAATTCGCATTTTTTCAATTGTTTCTAAATCTCTGATATCTGAGTCAGTAGCTTTGGTTGGCGCTTTTTTGCCAACATATTCTGGTCGCAAAATAGTTGGTGGAACTTGTCGCATTGGTGAAATCACACCTGGAGTTAAATTACCCACAGATGATTTACCAGAAGATGAAGTCATTACAACTAAAGTTTAAAGCAAATACAAAGGCCTCGAGTTTTCACTCGAGGCCTTTGCTATAGAGCAAGGGGGAAACTTACTTCTTCTTTGCAGCCTTGCGCTTAGCAGGCTTGCGCTTTGCAGCCTTCTTTGCAGGTGCAGCAGCAGCAGCAGCTTTCTTAGCCTTACGCTTAGCTGGCTTGCGCTTTGCAGCCTTCTTAGCTGGAGCAGCAGCTTTCTTAGCAGCCTTACGCTTAGCTGGCTTGCGCTTTGCAGCCTTCTTAGCAGTGCTCTTCTTAGCAGCTGTCTTCTTTGCTGCTGGCTTACGCTTAGCAGCCTTCTTCTTAGCTGGAGCCTTCTTGGCAGCAGCCTTACGTGCTGTGGTCTTCTTGGCAGCCACAGGTCCTCCTCGAGGTAAGACCCTCGGACTTCCCGAAGGTTCATTAATAAAGGTTGCCAGATAAAACATGTGATATGCACGTTTATACGCACATTTTTAGGTAGCGTGTCGAAATTAATTTTTTGCAAAATTTTGCGAATTTTTTTAAAAAAATGATCGATATATCGATAAAAAATTAAAAATATTTCGCAAATATATGTGCAATATTCCCTTTATTTACAAGTATTTTTCTAATTTTTACGTTTTTGCGTCAAATATTTTTATTTTTCACTTCGAAACAGGTGTTACTTGTGTTGTTTAGAAAAAATAATAAAAATTTTAAAAAATTTTCAATATTTTTGAAAAAAATCGCAAAAAATGACCCAACTTTGCAAATTTTTAGCCAGGTGTCCCTTGCTTCGAATTATTCGTACGAGTGAGCTAGATCAGGGTAGGCGCCGCTAGTTACATCGGCTGCCCAAGCTTTGCTTGCATCACTGATGACTGCATTGAGGTTTGCATACTGCTTAACAAACTTTGCCGGCTTGCCTTTGGTTAAACCAAGCAAGTCCTGCCAAACAATTACTTGCGCATCAGTGTTTGGTCCAGCACCGATTCCAATTGTTGGAATGCTTATTGCATTCGTGATCTGAGTTGCAAGATCGTGTGGCATAACTTCAAGCACAATTGCAAACGCGCCAGCTGCTTCAAGTGCTTTTGCATCAGCCAAAATTTGTGTGCCAGATTCGCCACGACCCTGCACGCGATAGCCACCCATTTGATGAACAGATTGTGGAGTTAAACCGATATGTCCCATAACTGGAACACCAGACTTAGTTAGTAATTCAACAGTTGGGGCAATGTGGCTGCCACCTTCAAGTTTGACTGCGTGCGCATTGCCTTCTTTTAGAAAACGCATGGCTGTTGAAAGGGCCTGATCAGGGGACTCTTGATAACTGCCAAATGGAAGATCGGCCACAACCATTGCACGCTTACTGCCGCGTTCAACACCTGCAACAAGTGGAATTAAGTGATCGCTGGTAACTGGGATTGTTGAATCAAATCCGTAAACCACCATCGCAGCAGAATCGCCAACAAGTAAAACTGGGTAACCAGCATCATCAAAAATGCCTGCTGTGATCGCATCGTAAGTTGTGATCATCGGCCATTTTTCACCACGAGCTTTTGCGGCGAATAAATCACTTGTTGTTATTCGACGTGATTGTTTTCCGCCATAGAGCGGCTCAGTAGACATAGTTCATTAACTCCGACCTCAAGGCCCGTTACGGGTCCCTGGATACTTATGACTTAACTATTGCACAACTTCTATGATTCGCGCCATTTGTTTGTCATCGGCAGGCGTCGTTCACGACCAAAAGCTTTAATTGAAACCTTTGGACCGGGTGGATACTGGCGACGCTTGTATTCGGCGCGGTCAGTTAACTGCAAAGTCTTAATGACAACTTCACTTGGGAAGCCCATCGCAATGATTTCTTCACTACTTCGATCAAATTCGACATACTGAAGCAAAATCGCATCAAGTAATTCATAGTCTGGAAGTGAATCTGAATCTTTTTGGCCAGGGCGAAGTTCGGCACTTGGCGCTTTAGTAATTGAGTCCTCTGGAATTGGGGGATTCTTTCCTTCAAGTTTTGCTTTTTCATTCCGCCATTTAGCAAGACCCCAAACATCCACCTTTGGCACATCTTTAATTGGTGCAAACCCACCAACGGCATCACCATAGATAGTTGAGTAACCAACTGAAAGTTCACTCTTATTTCCAGTTGCTAGGACTAAGTGACCTTCTTGGTTTGAAATACCCATCAGAGTTGTGCCGCGAACACGGGCTTGCAGGTTTTCTTCAGCCAGTCCAGTAAATCCAAGTTCATCTAGGTATGACTTAACCATTGGGGCAATTGGTACAGTTCGGAAATTAATCCCAGTGCGATCAGCCATTTCTTTGGCATCGGATTTTGAATGCTCCGAAGAGTATTCAGATGGAAGCGATACGGCGAAAACCTTGTCCGCACCAAGTGCGTCAATACTTATGGCAGCAACTAGGGCTGAATCGATGCCACCGGATAACCCAAATAGAACTGACTTGAATCCATTTTTGGCAACGTAATCTTTAAGGCTTAAGACCAGTGCTGAATAAAGTTCGGCATAGTCATCTGTTTGCTTACGTATACGCTTAGCGATTTCAGGCTTCTCGCTAGAACCTGATCCAGTGATTTCAATTAACTTGGCACCAGATATTTGCGGGTTACTGATCTTGCGAGCCGGGATATCAACAATCAGGATTTCTTCTTCAAATTGGGCAGCCCTTGCCACGACTTCACCGGATGCGGTGATGACAACAGAATCGCCATCAAATACCAAGTCATCTTGGCCACCGACCATGTTCACATAAGCCAGGGCAGCGTTGGCCTCTTTGGCTCGCTTTTGAACTAGCTTTAAGCGCACATCATCTTTATTGCGTTCATAGGGCGAGCCATTCAGAACGAGCAGCAAGCTGGCCCCAGTTGCTTTCACTCTTGAAACCGGCCCACCGTCTTGCCAAAGGTCTTCACAAATTGCAATCGCCATGTCAGAGCCAAAAGCCCTAACTACAACGAGTTCATCGCCGGGAACAAAGTGGCGAAATTCATCAAAGACGCCATAGTTAGGCAGATGATGTTTGTTGTAATGACCGTGGATTTTGCCTTCATGAATAATGGCGGCGCTATTCATCGGTGCCCCACGAGGCACACCAAGCTTCACGGCATCAGCGTTATCAGTTCCACGAAGGTAACCAGCAATTACCAAAACATGACCAAGGTTGTGGCTGGCTAACTTGGTTGCTAAATCTTGAATTGCTTTAGCGCTGGCTTCTTGGAAAGAAGGTCTTAGCGCAAGGTCATCCATTGGGTAACCGGGAATAACCATTTCTGGAAGTAGCACCACGTCAGCGCCTTTTTGGGCTGCATTTTTGACTGCATTAATACAGACATCGACATTGCCCGAAAAGTCACCAACTGTTGGGTTAACTTGGGCCAAAGCCAAACGGATGGTTTCCACGCTCTTAAGCGTATTGGTAAGGGCTAGCGGGGCAAATTTTCGTAACACAGCCGTAACGAAAGCCCAGCAACATAGGGGTATGGATAAGCAAACCGAATTTGTATTACGCACCATGGAAGAACGCGACATCCGATTTGTCCGCCTGTGGTTTACCGACGTGCTTGGCACACTTAAGTCAGTTGCGATCGCACCAGCTGAATTAGAAGGTGCTTTCGCTGAAGGTATTGGCTTTGATGGCTCAGCTATCGAAGGTTTTGCCCGTGTCTATGAATCAGACATGTTGGCCAAGCCAGATCCAGAAACGTTTTCAATCCTGCCGTGGCGCGGTGAGCAAAACAGCGTTGCTCGTATGTTCTGTGACATCAACTTGCCAGATGGCAATGCTTCGTTCGCCGATCCACGTAATGTGCTCAAGCGCGCATTAGGAAAAGCTGCGGATCTTGGCTTTACTTTCTACACCCACCCAGAAATTGAATTTTTCTTATTTAAAAACCAACCAGAACGCGGCGTAATGCCAGTTCCAGTTGATGAAGTTGGTTACTTTGACCACTCACCAAGTGGGGTTGGTTATGACTTCCGTCGCCAAGCAATCACCATGCTTGAATCAATGGGTATCTCAGTTGAATTTAGCCACCACGAAGGCGCACCAGGTCAGCAAGAAATCGACCTACGTTATGCAGATGCGCTAACCACCGCCGATAACATCATGACTTTCCGTGTGGTGATGAAAGAAGTAGCCCTTGAACAAGGTGTCTATGCCTCATTTATGCCAAAGCCATTCGCGCAATACCCAGGTTCAGGTATGCACACCCACCTTTCATTATTTGAAGGCGACAAGAACGCGTTCTATGAAGCAGGCGCTGAATACCAGTTAAGTAAAACGGGTCGTCAGTTCATTGCCGGACTTTTGAAGCATGCACCAGAAATAACTGCTGTAACAAACCAGTGGGTTAACTCGTACAAACGTCTTGGCGGCGGCGGTGAAGCTCCGTCTTATGTATGTTGGGGTCATAACAACCGCTCAGCACTTATTCGTGTGCCGATGTATAAACCAGCTAAGGGCAATTCAACTCGCGTTGAAATTCGATCAATCGATTCGGCATGTAACCCATACCTTTCGTTTGCATTACTTCTTGCTGCAGGCCTTAAGGGCATTGAAGAAGGTTATGAATTGCCACCAGGTGCCGAAGATGATGTTTGGTCATTAACTGACGCGGAACGTCGCGCATTAGGAATCAATCAGCTTCCGCAATCACTTGGCCAAGCCATCGCACTTATGGAACGTAGCGAACTTGTAGCTGAAACACTTGGCGAACACGTATTTGATTTCTTCTTGCGCAATAAGCGTGCTGAATGGGATGAATACCGCGCGCAGGTAACACCGTATGAGTTAGATCGTTACTTGCCGGTTCTCTAAATGACTGCTCGCGTTCTAGTTATTGAAAATGACCCGATTGCGCCACTTGATTTAGTCGAAGAGTGGCTAATCGATGCTGGGCTTGAAGTGGACATTGTTAAGCCATATTTGGGACAACACATGCCAAGTTCAATCCCTGCTGGCTACCAAGGCTTACTAGTTCTTGGTGGCACGATGGGCGCTCACGATGACGAAGAATTTTCTTGGTTAACTCCACAACGGTCGCTAATGAAAGATGCAATTGCGACAGATTTTCCATTCGTTGGAATTTGTCTTGGCGCGCAAATGCTGGCAACTGCAGTTGATGGAAAGTCAGTTCGCACGCCAAGCCCTGAAGCTGGCGTGGAGAAAATTAAATTCAATAGCAATGCTGCAGATGACAAATTATTTGCGCCATTTGCCAATCAAGAAATTCCTGCAGTTACTTGGCACCAGGATTACATCGTTGAACTTCCAGAAGATGCGGTGATCCTTGGCTCAACTGATGCTTGCCCTGTGCATGCGTTTCGAATTGGGCAAAATGTTTATGGAATGCAGTTTCATCCAGAGGTAAGGTCGGCAACGGTTTCTAATTGGGCCAAGCCAAATAATGATGTGCTTAAAAAACTTGGGAAAAGTGCCGAAAGTGCTTTGGCTGAAGTAACCGAAAATCAAGATGAACTAATTAAAACTTGGAAGCCAGTATTCGTCAGGTTTGCAAAAGCTGTGATTGAAAATCAGGCTTGATAAGTAATGTCACGTGAAAGTTCAATTACCGGACGTTTAGCAAGGCTTGGCTTTGCTGACACTCAAGGCTGCGCCCAGGCAATTGAACAAAACCCACTTTTAGAAAATGCCCTTGAGTATTTAAAGGATGCAGCTGACCCCGATTTAGCACTTCTAACTCTTGGAAAGTTACTTGAAACTGGCTCAATTGATTTTGCCAGTTTTGAAAATGATCAGTGGATCAAAATCTGTGGACTACTTGGTTCATCTCAAGCACTTGGTGAACATTTAGTTAAGCATCCAGAGCAAGTTATTTATGTTGCAACTTGTGAAGGTGTGCCTAGCCGGGATGAATTAATTTCAAATCTGCTCTCAAGTGTTGTTAGCCAAAAAGACTGGGATCAAGCATTAATAAATCTGCGAATCGCTTATCGCAGGGAAGTTAGCGCGATTGCTGCAATTGACGTTGCAGCCAAATCTGAGAGCACAAACATTCTTCCTGGAATTGCGACAGGCCTTAGCGATCTAGCTGATGCAGTTTTGGAATCTGCTCTAACTTTGGCTAACCAACACACTGCTGGAAGCGAACAAGTTGAACTAGCCATCATTGCAATGGGTAAGTGTGGGGCAAGAGAGCTCAATTACGTCAGCGATGTTGATGTCATGTTTATCGTGTCGCCAACTGAAGGCGTTGATGAATTTGAAGCGATTGAAGTTGGTACGCAGATTGCCAAAAAGATTATGCAAGCTTGCTCGCAGTCAACACCAGAAGGTGTGATTTGGGAAGTTGATCCAAATTTGCGCCCAGAAGGAAAGGCTGGCGCGCTTGTTAGAACTTTGCCAAGTTACATGGATTACTACGATCGCTGGGCTAAGTCCTGGGAGTATCAAGCACTACTTAAAGCAAGGGCGATGGCTGGTAGCCAAAAACTTGGTGATGCATTTATTGAGGCAACTTCGCCACTTATTTGGCAAGCGGCAAACCGTCCTGGGTTTGTTGAAGATACGCAAGCAATGCGTGAGCGTGTAACCGATCACATCCCATCAAAAGATGCTGATCGAGAATTAAAGCTAGGTCGCGGGGGACTACGCGATGTTGAATTTGCCGTTCAGCTTTTGCAGATGGTGCACGGCAGATCAGATGATTTAGTTCGCAATCCAAATACTTTGCTCGCCTTAGAGCAACTAGCATCTTGGGGATATGTTGCCCGTGAAGATGCAGCAACTTTAGGTCAGGCATACAGGTTCCTTCGAACCCTTGAACACCGCATTCAGTTATTCCGCATGCGACGAACACACATCATGCCAACTGATGAACTGGAGCAGCGACGCATTGGCAGATCGATGGGCTATGGCTTAGATCCCATCGATGACTTAACCAAAGAGTGGAAAAAATATGCACGGGAAGTTAAGCGCCTTCACGAAAAACTTTTCTATCGCCCGCTATTAAATGCAGTTGTAAAACTTGATAGTTCAGCAGCCAGGCTTACTCCTGAAGCAGCTAGTGCTCGATTGGGCGCTTTAGGTTACAAAGATCCAGCAGGCGCACTTCGCCATCTTGAAGCACTCACATCTGGCGTTTCAAGGCGTGCAGTCATTCAGCGCACACTGCTTCCAGTGATGCTTGAATGGTTTGCCCAGGCGCCAGATCCGGATTCAGGTTTACTTGGTTTCCGCCAAGTAAGTGAGGCACTGGGGACCACGCCTTGGTATCTGCGGTTGTTAAGAGATGAATCGGCAACTGCAGAACGTTTAGCCAAGATTCTTGCCACTAGTCGCTATGCCACAGATTTACTTCTTAGAGCACCAGAAGCGGTCAACCTACTGGCATCAAATGATTCACTTAAACCACGAACTCGAGATGAACTGCACACTGAAGTCCTAGCGATCGCTTCACGTTATGAAGATCAAAATGAGGCTGCGGGGGCAATCCGTGCAGTCAGAAGAAGAGAACTTTTCCGAGTTAGTTGCGCTGACATTCTTGGTGAAATTGAAGTTGAACAAGTTGGCGATGCCTTAACCGATATCACTGATGCCACAATTGCTGGAACGCTAGAGGTAATTAAGCGGTCAACGCAAAACGTTCCACCATTCTTGGTGGTTGCGATGGGTCGCTATGGCGGAGCTGAACTTGGTTATGGCAGCGATGCTGATGTCATGTTCTGCTTTAGTGAAACTTCAGAACTTTCCCAAGTTGCTGCCCACAGTATGGCCAATAGCCTTCGCACATTACTTATGGCGCCAAGTCCCGATCCAGAACTTGTAATTGATGCGGACCTAAGACCTGAAGGTAAAAATGGTCCGCTTGTTCGAAGTTTTGATTCATTTGATGCTTACTATCAGCGCTGGTCATCAGGCTGGGAAACTCAAGCATTACTTCGCGCCGACATTTCAGTAGGGGATCAAGATCTTGCAATGCAATTCAAAGAATTGATCGATCTCATTCGCTATCGCGAAGTTGGATTGCCTGAAAATGAATTGCGCGAAATTCGCAGGCTTAAAGCCCGCATGGAATCAGAAAGATTGCCAAGAGGTGTTGATCCATCGCTTCACACCAAACTTGGCCCTGGTGGATTAAGCGATGTTGAATGGCTTGCCCAAATTCTGCAATTAAAACATGGCCACAAGAATCCAACGCTTCAGACACCGCGAACAATTAAAGCTCTCTACGCAGCTAGAGATTTAAATCTGCTATCAGTTAGCGATGCAAGCGCTGTGATTGATGCTTGGTTACTAAGTACCAAGGTGCGAAATGCAATGATGCTAGTTAAAGGCAAAGCAAGTGACAGTGTGCCAACTGATTTAACTGACCTTGCCAGAATCGCTTACCAACTTGGTTACGGACTGCGTGGTGGGCAGCAACTACTTGATGAATACCGAAGGACAACTAGGCGCGCTCGGCAAGTGGTTATGCGTGAGTTCTACGGCGAAACTGAAGATCAAAATTTAATTACCTAATTACTTAACTACGCGAAATGCGGTCATATCTTTACTGGCCCCGCCACGTACATGACCAAATGGGGCTTTGATGGTTGCCTGCAAGAAATCAACTGCATCACTCGTGATTCGTTCACCTGGTAAAAGGTTTGGAATACCAGGCGGGTACGCAGCGACACTATCTGCCGAAATGCGACCAATCGCAGATTTTGCATCAACAACTTCAGTTGCATTGAAGTATGCATCGCGAACAGTCATTACGCGTTCACCAGAGGCAGGAAGGTTTAAATTACCCAACTTTGCCAAATCCCGCTCAGGAAGTGAATCTAGGGCAACAAGAAGTCGATCAATTTCTGGAACCGCGCCAGCGCCAACTAAACCAACCAATGTTGCGCCAGTTGCCATTTCGAAGTGAATCGCATGTTCATTAAACAAAATTGATTTTGCTTCAAAACCTGAAATATTTCCCGCTGCAGTGTTGATCACAATGCGAAGCGGATCAACAGTGAACACATCTGGGTGAGTGGCAATTTGTGGTGAAGCATTCTTGAAACGGCCACCTGCCTCAATCGCCGATCGAATTTCATCAGCGCCAGCAATGGATTTAGTAATTGTTTGCTTGCCATGAACAGCAAGCTGTCTACGGGCAATGTCTAGCGAGGCTAAAAATAATGAATTAACACTGGTGGACTGCATTGAGCGAAATGCACGATCAACAAATGGTTCAAGTTGGTCAGCAAATTTTCCATTTCCTAGATGCAACATCGCGGTTTGCGAAAGTGACCCACCAAGCTTGTGAGTACTGCTGATAACTAAATCGGCGCCAAGTCTGATTGCGTTAGTTGGTAGGCCTGGGTGGAAACCAAAGTGTGAACCCCAGGCTTCATCAACGATAAGTGGAACATCAAAACTGTGAGCAACGTTTGCAAGAGCTGCAACATCACTAACCGCACCAAAGTAACTTGGCGTAATCACGTATGCAGCAACTGGATTTTCCGTCTGGCTCAAGGCAAGTTTAAGCTCATCAGCGCTAACGCCATTAGCAATGCCAAGTTCTTGGTCAACAGATGGCAAAACAAAATTAGCTACCAGCCCGGTGATCGCAAGGCCATCAATTACAGATGAGTGCATTGAGCGTTGCACGACGATGTTTGTGCCAAAGTTTCTGATTGCAAGGCAGGCAGTTAAGTTACCCATTGAAGCGCCATTGGCTAAAAACCAAGTGCGCTTAGCGCCCCAAGCATCAGCTGCAAGTTCGAGTGATTGCTCAAGCGGGGTTGGCGAGATTCCGTTATCGATGCCATCAACTAAAGGCTGAACATCGCGACTTAATAGATCAAAACCAAAGTAATCAATTAACCCAGGCGCAGCAGGAGAAGAGTTTAAATCGCTGGCTAACTGAAAGCCTGGGGTGGCAAATTTAGCTAAGCCTCGTTTCCCGTATGCACTAATTGCATCGGCATAAGGTGTTTGATCTTGATTAAGTGCCAACTATCGAACGCTATCCCAAATAGCAACCGCACCGGCTAAATCTTCAAGGGCAGTTCCAACAGATTTGAAATAAGTTATTTCTTCAGCCGATGCTCTTCCACTGTGTTCTTTACGAGTTAATGCGTAAAGATCGGCCACTACTTTTTCTTTATTAATAATGCCAGCATTAATCGGAATCACTATGTCGCCGGCTTCTTTGAGTCCACCAGCAAACGTGTCACAGAAAATGGTTGCATTCTTAACTACTTCATCATCGGTTTCCCTCATTTCTGGCGTGAAAGCACCGACGCTATCGACATGAGTTCCAGACTTTAGCCACTTGCCGTGAATAAGCGGTGTCTTAGTTAAAGTTGCTGCCGAAACAATGTCACTTCGGCTAATTGCTGTAACTAAATCTGGATGAGCGGTTACTGGAAGACCTTCAGCTTGAAGTTTTTCAGCAAGTGCATGCGCGTTGTGAATGTTGTGATTCCAAAGCAACACTTCTTCAATTGGGCGAACAGCCATGTGGGCTTTAATCATGAAAGGACTTAGCGCGCCAGCACCGATCATGGTCATTACTTTGCTATCTGGGCGAGATAAATATTTGCTAGCAAGCGCAGAAGCCGCAGCGGTTCGCCAAAGAGTTAGGCGAGTGCCATCCATAGTTGCAAGCGGCTGTCCAGTTTCGCCATTCATTAAGTAATAGAGACCGAAAATACTTGGCAGTGATCTAGTCGAATTCTCAGGAGTGACAGTTGCAATTTTCACACCGATGTAAGGAGTACTACTTGAATCTGTCCAGCAGGGCATCAGCAATAAAGTCTTGTCTGCGCCGATGCCACTAACTGTGTGGTGGGCACGCATCGGGGTGTTCCAATTGCCAATAAATGCGGCTTCAAGCGCGTCAATAATTTTTGGAAAAGTTAGAACGCGATCCATCTGGTCGCTATCAATATGCTGCATTTTGACCCCTTTAGAGAAATAAGCGTATAACCCTTTAAATCTGCCCAAAAACCACAGTTCTCTCAGACTGGCTCTAGTGGTGTCGGTAGGCTTTAGGGAACGCCTAAATCAAGGAGTGCCTAGATGAGCGCAGTAGTAACCGGTGCAGTAATTGCCGATCGTTGGGTTAAGAATTCACTAACCAGAAGTGCAGTATTAGTTGCTGGCTTAGTTGGCTTAACTGCAGTTTCAGCCCAGATTGCCGTGCCTCTACCGTTCACTCCAGTTCCATTGACGCTACAGACTTTCGCAGTGCTTGCTGGAGCAGCAGCACTTGGCGCAGAACGCGCGGTTATCGCTCAAGTTTCTTACATCGTGCTGGCGCTTGCTGGCCTTCCAATTCTTGCTGGCGGCGCAAGTGGCGCAACTAAAGTTATGGGCGCAACTGGTGGCTATCTAATCGGTTTCGTTGTTGCCTCTTACCTAGTTGGCAAAATTGCTGAACGCGGCGCAACTGTGAAGGTCCGCTCAACAGTTCTTGCTTATGCAATCGGCACCACAGTTATTTACACTCTTGGCGCGATATGGCTAGCTCAGTTCACTGGCAAAGGTTTAGTTTGGGCAATTGCTAATGGAGTAGTTCCATTCCTAATCGGTGATGCAATCAAGGCAATTGCTGCGGGTGCTGTGTTACCAACTGCTTGGAAACTAACTAGCAAATAGCCAAGCGAGCGGCAGACTGATCATCAAAAGTGTGCCAAGCCCTACTAGGAGTTTTGACCACCACGGTGAGCTCCACTTGCCAAGTAATTGTTTATCGCTTGCCAACTGCCAAATCACAATCATTAAAACCGGTGCACTTATGCCGTTAATGATGGCCGCTAGTACCAGTGATTGCATTGGATTTATTCCAAGAAGGTTTAGTGCAATTGCCATTGCCATGGAAACGGCAATGACCGCATAGAACTGTTTTGCTTGGCTTGGCTTGCGTTCCAAACTTTCGCGCCAACCAAAAGCCTCACTGACTGCATACGCCGTTGAGCCAGCCAATACCGGAACGGCAAGCAATCCAGTTCCCAATATTCCAAGGGCGAAAATAATGCCAGCAAAATCTCCAGCAATTGGTCTGAGCGCTTCAGCTGCTTGCTCTGGAGAAGTGATGCTGGTAATTCCGGTACCAAAAAGAGTTGCTGCTGTTGTGGTCATGATTGCAAACATTACAAACACGCCAGAAAGCATCCCGGCAAAGACGTCGCCGCGCATGGCATGAACGTGGGTATCTGAAATGTCTGGGGCATGGAGCCCTTCTTCCATTTCTTCGGCTGCTTGCCAGAAAAATAAATACGGCGAAATAGTGGTTCCAGCCAAGGCGATTAAGGCAGCGATATCTGTGCGCGACCAGTTAATCGAAATGTGGGTTAGGCCGATTAGAACTTGTTCCCAATCAACTTTGGCTACAAATAACACAACTACGTAACTAAGTAATGACAAACAAAGCCAGCGAAGTACCCGCGCATAGCGATGATACGGAATGACAATTTCAGCAACAGAAACAACAACTGCTATCAAGAAAACCATCAGAAGTTGATTCACTGGCGTAAACATTCCAATTACTGCAGCCATTGAACTTAAGTCCGCAGCGATGTTCACTGTATTGGCTATGGCAACTAGGAACACCATTAAGTAAAGAACCGGGGTAGGGAAGCGTCGTTTGATTACGCGAGCTAATCCTTCACCAGTTACTAGGGCAATTCGAGCGCAGGCTTCTTGGATGGCAAATGCGAATGGTAGTAGAAATGGTGCCACCCAAAGAGATCGATATCCCTGCACGGCACCAATTTGGGAGTAGGTACCGATGCCGGAAGGGTCATCATCCGCAGCGCCGGTGACAATGCCAGGCCCGATGCGATTGAAGTAACCTGCACCGCGAATCTGTGCGCGAATTTGATGGTGCTCGTGCGGCCCTGAAGTTCCCGCAAAAGACCTAAGAGCAGTCAGGCGCGAATTCTTAGTCACAGCAATACTTTAACGAACTACACCAATGTCATTAAAAGTCTTTAATTAAGCCAGATATTTGTCAGTGCGTTGCAGTTAAGTGACACCCATAAGTCAACTATGACTAATGGCAAGGACTTGACTTAAGTGGTTAGTAAGATGCATTTAAGCAACAGAACTAACCGCGTGTGACTAGAGGATGTACTTAAGTTAATGATCGAGTTAGTTCTAAGTGATGGCGTGAATGAACCAGTGGTTGAAAAACTGGCTGGTCCAAGAGTTCGGCTATCAATCCATCCAAGTCAAGATTTAGCTGGCGCGCTAACTAATTGTCGCGACCAGTTACATGATGCAATTGAATGGGCGCTTACGTCACTTTATTCAAATGACGAAGCGCCCGATCGAGTTTTTGTTCGTGATGCAAATGGTCAGGAAATGGTTACCTTAGTTGACCCATGCAGCACGTACGGATCACAAGCGATCATCCGCCCGTAAAATTTCCAGCGCTTTTAGAATTTCTGCTGGTGAGGCTTTAAGTGCTCGACACATATCAGGTAGTAACGCAACGCTTGGTCTTGTTTCTAGCGAGAAGTATCGATATAGGTTTCCGCGGTTAATTCCGATTTCTTGTGCCACAGCTTCTAGTGAGCCATAACCAAGAGAATCCATCCGATCACGTAACCAATCAAGCCCGGTCTTGGGTTTGGTTTTTGTGGAAGGCTTAGCCATTTTTCCTGTTCCTGATTTCTTTTGGGTGTAGATTTAATTATTACTCTAAAAATTAGAACTTTAGGTATTTTAAGGTTACAACCCCATAAAAGTTCAGGTTATTAAGACTCAATTACTCTAAGGGCGTCTCAAGGTCAGCCAAAGCCTCCACTTTTTGAACCTCTGAAAGTGGTCGATTCGCACCGGATAAATATTTGGCGCCAATTAACCAAATAAACGTAGTTGCACTCAATAGTGCAAGGGATACCAAGCCAACTGCATATTTTGGATTTACGTGCTCAATTAAATAACCACCAAGGGCAGCGCCAATTGCCAGCATCGAGCCCTCAATAGTCCAAAGCCAGGCACTGGCTGAAGTTGCACTGCCAACTGGCCGCACTGCTTCCAAAGTTTCCCAGTGATAAACCTGAGCAAAGCCGATGGCTAACCCAAGGGCCAATAAAACCGCACCCATTGCAAGACCCGGTGAAGTTAGCACTAATGGAGCTGCACATAAGGAAACGAAAAGACTTGCAATTTTAAATCCATTAAGTGGAGTGATCGAAGATTTACGACCTCCGATAACCAAGCCACCCACAATGCTGGCAAGCGCAAGAGTTGATAAAAGTGGTGCTGAAAGTTCTGGCCGATCAACCAAACTTGCGTAGCCCGGAATGGTTATTTCGAGCATGCCCCAACCAAAACCAAAAATCATTCCTTCGATGATGATCACTTGGTAGGCGCGACTTTTAAACAATCCTTTGACACTTGGCTGGGCAACTTCTGGTTTCCATTGACGGGAAAGTGGCATAGTCATCATTGCCGTGCCACCGGCAGTCATCATTATGCAAGTAAGCCAGAGAGCAGCTGACCCACTAAATTGCAATGAAACATAGGTTGCAACAATCGGACCAATCACGGTTACCGAATTCATAAGAGTGGTGTCGATTGCAAATGCAGTTCGTAAGTTCTTGGCGCCAACTGCATCACGCCAAAGTGGGCGAGAAGCTAGATTTATTGGCGGTGAGAAGAAACCGACGAATGTTGCCATCACAAGTACCCAGGATTTTTCATCGTTTAATGTCATGGCAAAAAGTGAAAGTGCCCAAAGCGGAACGTAGATAGCAAAAGGTTTGGTCTGGCCGAAGCGGTCTATTAATCCGGCACGTAGGCCAGCAGTTAAAGCAGAGGCGATCCCTTCAAGCCCAGTGGCAAGCCCAGCGATAGCAATTGATCCTGTTGCTTCTTTGACATAAAAGAACGTCGCTAAATTAAGCATGGAATAAGCGAAGCGACCAGGTGCAACACTAAAAATTAGTCTTAATACGCCAGGTATTTTTAATAAATCTAAGTATTGGCGCATAAGTAAAGACTACTTGGAGCATTTATTGACTAACTTTTGGTGCTAACCCAATTAAAGTTACATATATGACTGAATACGACAGATTAAAGCCGGCATTACAAAAATTAGTTGATCAAGGCACGCTTACCGCTCACCAGGCGTTTGCTGCCCAAACGGCACTCCGTGGTTCGGTATCAACAGAAGGTCGCAGCAAAAAGTCGCTTTTCTCTGAAGCGCTGACATACATTGGCGGCGCGGTCATAGTTGTCTCGGCAGGATTACTTTTAAATCAAGCCTGGGATGAACTTGGTACCTGGGGTCGCCCAGCAGTAATTGGTGTTGGCGCAGCCTTGTTGTTTGTTGCAGCACTATTTCTTAGTCGATCAAGTAAAGATGACACCCTTCGCCGCTTAAGTTCAACACTTTTTGTTGGAAGTGGCGCATTAGTTGCATTCATGGTCGGGTTAGTTTTTAGCCAATTTTGGATTCCAGAGCGCACAGATGAGCAGCTCTACTGGGTTAATCCAAAACCTTGGGTTTATATGACGATCACACTTCTTTGCGCACTTAGCGCTGGAGCAGTCGCTTGGTTTGGTTATCAAAAAGCAAAATCTGCTCTAGGTGTCTTGGCACAGATTTTGACAGCCAACATCGCCGGTTTTGCTATCGGTGCGCTCATTTGGATTCAGTTTTATGGTGATGACAGTTTCCCAAGCTATGGCTCAATAGTTTTATTGATGCTTGGATTGTTTTGGATCTACACCTGTGAGACAGAAAAATTCGAAGAATTTAATGCAGCTGGTGTTGGCGCCATTCTTACGATGCTTTTTGCGGTTCAAACTTTCCGTGAACAGTTGCCGACGTGGTCCATCCCAACCCTTGAAGTACTTGGTGGTGTTGGCCTGCTTGCTCTCTACTTGATTGGGCGCAAGTGGCCATTTTTAGCTGGAGGTATCGGTGGCATCTTGAGTGGTGGCGTTGAACTATTAACCCGCTATGTTCACGGAATCGGCGGCGCGCTAGGCAGCATGGCTCTTGGCATTATTCTTTTGATACTTGGCACCAGACTTTTCAAAGAGCATAAGTAGTATCGAATTATGGCAAATATCCGCCGCGCAACTGTAGCTGACGTTGACCAATTAACTGATTTAGTTGAGCAGTACCGAGCTTTTTATAAACAAGAGCCAAACGCTAAAACTAAGCAGTATTTAACTGATCGCTTAACTAACGGCGAATCAATTGTTTTTGTTGCCGAAGATAACGGCACATTGGTTGGTTTCACCCAGTGCTACCCAACTTTTTCAACAGTGTCACTTAGTCAAATTTGGCTACTAAATGATTTATTTGTTGATCCAGATCATCGCGGAAAACATATTGCAGATGAACTGATGGTGAAGGCTGAAAGTGAAGCAAAAGCAGCTGGGGCAACTCGAATCTGGCTACGCACTGCACACACAAACACACCAGCTCAAGGCCTATATGAGGGCCGAGGCTGGGTTCAAGATGAAGTCTTTAGACGTTACGACTTAATTTTCTAAAGATAAATAGATTCTTTAGAAAAATTGAAAATCAGATAACACCAAGTTCGGTTAGCTTTGCTTTAAGTGCTGGGTCACTTGGTTCAGTTAAGTGAGTTCCATCTTCAAAAACAATTACTGGAATGCTCTGGGCACCGCCGTTGATTTCAACAACTTTGTCAGCAGCTGATGGGTCTTCTTCAACATTGATGTAGTTGTAGTTAACGCCAAGTTCTTTTAATAATGCTGAAGATCTGCGGCAGTCGCCACACCATTCAGCTCCGTACATTGTGATCATGGTCTAAATCCTATGGCACAAATAAAAGGCATTAGTTAAAACCAAAAGCCCCCAAGTTACCACTCGGGGGCTTTTGGTTATCTCGATTTATAAGTCGTAGTACAACTCAAATTCGGCTGGGTGTGGACGAAGACGTACGTAATCGATTTCAGCAGAGCGCTTGTAGGCGATCCAGGTTTCGATTAGGTCGCGAGTGAATACGCCACCTTCCATGAGGTAATCATGGTCAGCTTCAAGTGCATCTAGAACTTCACCAAGTGAACCTGGCACCTGTGGGATGTTTGCCGCTTCATCTGGTGGAAGTTCGTATAGATCCTTATCCACTGGTTCGTGTGGTTCGATCTTGTTCTTGATGCCATCAAGACCAGCCATAAGAAGCGCAGCGAAAGCTAAGTATGGATTGCTTGATGGATCTGGACAGCGAAATTCAATGCGCTTTGCTTTTGGATTGCTTCCGGTAATTGGAATACGAATACATGCAGAGCGGTTGCGCTGTGAGTAAACCAAGTTAACTGGCGCTTCGTAACCTGGCACTAAGCGGTGGTAAGAGTTAACTGTTGGGTTAGTGAAAGCAAGTAGTGATGGTGCGTGCTTAAGTAAGCCACCGATGTACCAGCGAGCCATGTCAGATAGACCGCCATAACCGCGTTCGTCAAAGAACAGTGGCTTGCCGCCAGCCCATAGCGACTGGTGCACGTGCATACCTGAACCATTGTCACCAAATAGTGGCTTTGGCATGAAAGTAACGCTCTTGCCGTGAGCCCATGCTTGGTTCTTGATTACATACTTAAACAGCATTACTTCATCAGCTGCTTTTAGAAGTGTGTTGAAGCGGTAGTTGATTTCCATCTGACCTGCGGTGCCAACTTCATGGTGTGAACGTTCAACAAGTAAACCAACTTCACCTAGTTTGGTAACCATTGAGTCGCGAAGATCAGCTAGCTGATCAGTTGGCGAAACAGGGAAGTAACCACCTTTAGTGCGAGTTTTGTAACCGCGGTTATCTGAACCATCAGCGTTGAATTCTTTTCCAGAATTCCAAACACCTTCGATTGAATCGATGTGATAGAAACCTTCGTTCATTCCAGTGTTGAAGCGCACCGAATCGAATACGAAAAACTCAGCTTCCGGAGCAAAGAATGCTGTATCTGCAAGACCAGTTGAGGCTAAGTACTTTTCAGCTTTAGCTGCCACGTTTCGTGGGTCGCGGCTGTAAGGCTCATCAGTGAATGGATCAACGACTGAGAAGTTCATGCAAAGAGTTTTTGCTTCACGGAATGGATCAATAAAAGCGGTAGTTGGATCTGGGATAAGTTTCATGTCAGATTCATGAATGGACTGGAATCCACGAATTGATGAACCATCGAACATCTGACCATTTGTGAAAAGTGATTCGTCTACTGATGCAACTGGCATATTGAAATGCTGTTGAATACCAGGTAGATCACAGAAGCGAACATCAACGAACTTGATGTCGTTATCTTTAATGTATTTAAGGACATCTTGGGCGTTTTTAAGACCTAAGTTGGACATCCATCCTCCATTTGGCAAAAGGTTTGCGAAAGCCGTTTTGACTAACTGTCACTGAAGGTAGCAAAGGATGGTTTCAACGCCATGTCCCAAGTGTTTCGGGTTTGTTACAGGTTTCCCCATAAGCCACTAAATCAGGCTAAAGGCCTAGTTGATTTAGGATCTGGCGGAGGATGCTGTTGGCATCGAAGTTCTCTAGGTCAATTAAGCCTGAAGACTTCACATAAGGAAATGCCACAAACACAATTAAGCCAATCACAATGGCAAGTTTGATTAATTTCTTGGCAAGCATCACAGCAACGACAATGGCAATAATCCACTGAGTTGGGGTCAAAGAGGCGACAAAGTCATTTAGTTGTTGCATGATGTCTGTGCTTTGGTTCATTAGCGACGAGGGATCTTTCGACCTTGAGGAAGTGGTCCTTTAGGAATTGGGAAGGCAGTCTTAGGCAATGCATCCAAGCGACGGCGCATGTCTGTAACTTCGGCTGGGCGAAGGGCTTTTGGAAGTTTCTTAATCGCTTTTTGCAGTTCGCCAATAGTTAGCGCGCCTTCACCAACGATTAATTCATGGATTGGCACATTTGGCACATAGCGCATGTGTGCTTTGCGCTGCTCTGCAAGAAGAGCACCTGGCCTGCCACCTTCGCCAACAAGAATTATTCCTGGGCGACCAACGACACGGTGGGCAATATTTTGATTCTTATCAACGCCAACACCTTGAGTAATAAACCAAGCACCGCGCATCGCACTTAATACTGAACCGGCAGCACCAAGCTGACCTTCAATAGATGCATAGGCTGCTTTTTCAGCCATCTTTCCAAAAATAATTAGCGTCACAAGCAGCGCAACTGAAAATGCGGTGATACCCATCAAAATCTTTTGATCAAGCACAACACCAATTGCAAAAACTGCAGCAAAAACAGTAACGAAAATACCAAGTAATTTAATTGGCAGAGCTGGAATTTCAGCTTTGGCGAAACGGTAAGTTTCTAGAACTTGGTGGTACCAACGCTGTTTTTTAGGGGCGGTGTTTGTTGACATGCCTTTAACTTTAGACGGTCGTAGTGTTTCTAGCCTCAATGGCCTGCTGGTAGAGGCGGCCAGCCCGGTATGAAGATCGAACAAGTGGGCCACTCATCACACCAGCAAAGCCAATTTCCTTGGCATAGTCGGCTAGCATCACAAATTCTTCAGGTTTAACCCAACGCTCAACTGGGTGGTGGCGAAGCGATGGTCGCAAGTATTGGGTGATGGTCACTAAATCACAACCAGCCGCATTTAGATCAACTAACGCCTGCTTCACTTCATCGATTTCTTCACCCATACCCAAAATCAAATTCGATTTGGTAACTAGCCCATAATCACGGGCGGCCGTAATAACACCAAGTGAGCGTTCATAAGTAAAAGCTGGGCGGATTCGCTTGAAGATTCTTGGCACAGTTTCAATGTTGTGGGCAAAAACTTCTGGCTTGGAATCAAATACTTCTTTTAACAATTCTGGGTTGCCATTGAAATCTGGTGCCAGCATTTCAACACCACAACCAGGAACTGCTTCATGGATAGCGCGAATAGTTTCGGCATAAAGCCATGCGCCACCATCTTCAAGATCATCGCGAGCAACGCCAGTGACAGTTGCATATTTAAGTTGCATTGTTGCAACGGACTGCGCAACGCGACGCGGTTCGTCACGATCAAGGGGCTGTGGTTTCCCGGTATCAATCTGACAGAAATCACAGCGACGAGTGCACTGATCGCCACCAATTAAAAATGTTGCTTCGCGATCTTCCCAGCATTCATAGATGTTTGGACAACCTGCTTCTTGGCAAACCGTGTGAAGTCCGCCTGATTTAACAAGACCCATGATCTCGGTGTATTCCGGTCCAGTTTTTAATTTGGTTTTAATCCAAGAAGGTTTGCGCTCGATTGGAGTTTGCGCGTTACGTGCTTCAATCCGAAGTAAACGTGGGCCATCAGATTTATCTTGATTGCCATCAGTTAAATACGGATCAGACATGGCTTAATTCTACGCTTGGCACGAGTGGATCAAATATTTGGTGAAGTTGTCCTGTAACTATTGGCAATACTTCTTGAATGGTTACCTCACGTCCCAGTTCATTTGAAAGCGTGGTCACTGACGCATCGGAAATTCCACAAGGGACGATCCGATCAAACCAAGCAAGGTCGTTATTGCAATTTAAGGAGAAGCCATGCATGGCAACTCCTTGGGCAACGCGAACACCGATTGCGGCAACTTTTCGATCAACAGTGTTGTCAACAATCCAAACGCCACTGCGTCCCTTGATGCGCTGGGTAGTTAAACCAAGTTCACTACAAGTATTAATAATGACTTCTTCAAGACGCCTAACATGGGCGATCACATCAAGCGCTGCTGGCAATCTGACAATCGGGTAACCAACTAATTGACCAGGTCCATGCCAAGTTATTTTTCCACCACGATCAACATCAACAACAGGTGTGCCGTCTTGGGGACGTTCGAAAATTTCAGTGCGTCTGCCTGCTGTGTAAACGGGTTCGTGTTCGACTAACAAAATTGTGTCTGGGGCAGTTCCGGCCACAACGCCGGCATGTATTTGCTTTTGGGTTTCCCACATTGCTTGATACCCAGAAAGTAATGAACCACCACCGTTTTGGGTAAGGGTTGAGCTTTCTATTTCAACGGGCACAGATGAAAGCCTATGCCAGTTAAAACATGGCTAAAAACCTCACTAAAGTCACTTTCGCTATACGCAAAATTGGGCTAGCGCACCGCATTTCAGGAAAGGGGATACCAGTAAATTAGGGTGAACGTAAAGAATTAATTCATTCATCCAACAAAACCTCTGGGGTAATCAAATGGCTACACACAGCCGTCGTCGCACTAAAGAAAAATCTGCTCGCAAACCACTTTGGCTAGCCATCCTTTTGATTGTGGCTTGGCTTGGTGTTGGTGGAGCAACCGGACCACTATTTGGAAAACTTTCTAGTGTTCAGGAAAACGACAGTGCCGGCTTCTTGCCAAGTTCAGCTGAATCAACCAAAGCTGGCGAACTATCAATCAAGTTCGAAGACCAAGTTGACTCGGTTTTACCTGCGCTGATTATTTTCACCGGCGACATGAATGAAGCCACACTTGGAACGCTAAATGGATTTGCCCAGAGCATTCCAGGTTTTGAAGTTCCAAATAGCGGTGGCAAGACAATCGGTGACTATTTGGTTCAAAACGGATCGCTATTTCCAATCCCAGCGCCAGATAACAAGGCAGCAATTATTTCTTTCAATATTGCCGATGAAACCATTGCAGTGCCGCTTGAAAATAATGAACCTGCACTTCCAGTAATCGTTGAAACAGTTCGCGAAAAAGCTGCTGAGTTAACCGGTTTTGAATCACATGTAACAGGTATCGGTGGCATCCTGGCTGATCTCTTCGACAGCTTTGGATCAATTGACACAAGTTTGCTTGGCACAACTTTGGCAGTCGTTGCAATCATTTTGATTTTTGTTTATCGCTCACCAATTCTTTGGATCATTCCACTCTTTAGCGCAGTGTGGGCGCTATCTGTTGGTGGTGGCTTGGTTTACTTGCTAGCTAAGAATGACCTAATCAAACTTGATGGTCAGTCCCAAGGTATTTTGTCGGTTCTGGTTATCGGCGCGGCAACTGACTACGCGCTATTACTCATTGCCCGCTACCGCGAAGAACTACATCACTTCGATAGCCGCTACAAAGCAATGCGCGTTGCACTTCGTGGCGTAGTGGAACCAATTGTGGCTTCAGGTTTAACAGTTATCGCAGGTCTATTAGTACTGTCACTTTCTGATTTAGCTCAAGTTCGTGGCTTAGGTCCAGTTTCAGCAATCGGTATTTTGGCTGCGCAACTTGTGATGTTGACCTTGCTTCCAGCAATTTTGGTATTGATGGGTCGCTGGGTTTTCTGGCCACGCATCCCACGCCATGACGATGTTGATGAGAAATTAACCGGCCTTTGGTCAAAAGTTGCCAATGGCGTTGAAAAGCATCCAAAGCGTACCTGGATTTCAACCTCAGTTATTTTGCTTGGCGCTTTTGCGTTCGTCACCCAGTTAAACCTTGGTGGTCTATCTCAAACAGATGCTTTCTCAACTAAGCCAGACTCAGTTGTGGGTCTTGAAAAACTTGGTGAACACTTCCCAGCTGGCCAGGGTGATCCAACTGTGATCGTCGCGCCACAAGCTGACCAAGAAAAGATCACAAATGCTATTCAAAACCTTGAAGGCGTTTTTTCAGTAACTCCAAAACTGACTGGTCCGGCAATCCCTGGCATGCCAACACCAGAAGTTAAGTATGTTGATGGACTTGTTCGCCTCGATGTGATCTTGGATAAGCCAGCAGATTCACTAGAAGCTCAGAAGTATGTTCCAGGACTTCGCGCTGCAGTGCATGAAGTGAGCCCAGAAGCACTTGTTGGTGGATCAACTCCAATTCAGTACGACTTGCAACAAGCAAACACCCGCGACCGTAATTTGATTATTCCGGTGGCACTGCTTGTGATTGGTGCCATCCTGGCCCTGCTACTTCGCGCCTTGCTTGCACCAGTGATTTTGATTGCCACAACAGTGCTTTCATTCGGTGCAACTCTTGGTATCTGCCACTTGGTATTTACTCACGTATTTGATTTCAAGGGCGTTGATGGATCCTTCCCACTCTTTGCCTTCGTCTTCTTGGTGGCATTGGGTATTGATTACAACATTTTCTTGATGACCCGTATTCGAGAAGAAGCATTAAAGATTGGCACTCGCGCAGGTGTGACAAAGGGCGTAACCGTAACTGGTGGCGTGATCACATCAGCTGGTGTAGTCCTTGCTGCCACATTCGCAGTTCTTGGAACTTTGCCACTGGTATTCCTGGTTGAACTTGGATTCGCAGTTGCATTTGGTGTCTTGCTAGACACCATTGTGGTTCGAAGCCTTCTTGTTCCAGCGCTTACCCACAGCATTGGCAAGAAGATTTGGTGGCCAAGCCAACTAGCTAAAACTGGCAAAGACTAAGAGCGAAAGATTGCTTTGACTTCACGTTACATAGTTGCCTCAAGCGGTGGGTTTAATCAAACCGACCGCTGGGGCGTTATGTCACCAGGTGGAATCTTTAAGCGAGCACTTGAGCTAACAAATAAAACTCGTCCACGAGTTTTATTTGTAATGACTGCAAGTGGTGATGACAAAAACTACATTGCAACTAGCTACCAAGCGGTATCTTCGCTTTCAGTAGAAGCTGAGCACTTAGCGTTATTCACCCAACCAAATGTTTCAGTTGAAGAAGCATTTGGTCGAGCTGATTTAGTTTGGGTTGGTGGCGGGTCAGTTGCCAACTTGCTAGCTGTTTGGCGCTTACATGGTGTCGACCAGGCCGCAAAAGATGCTTGGGAACGCGGGGTAGTGCTTGGCGGGGTAAGTGCTGGCTCAATTTGCTGGCACGTTGGCGGACCAACAGATTCATTTGGACCAAAACTTGAAACAGTTACCAATTCACTTGGACTATTGCCATGGGGTAATGGCGTTCATTATGACTCAGAAGCGCAACGCCGCCCGTTATTGCAGTCACTCGTTATAAATGAAACTTTGCCACTGTCTTATGCAACAGATGACCATGCGGGCGTTGTTTATTCAGGCATTGATCCAGTTGAAGTGGTTATCGATACCCCAGATTCAAAAGCTCGTGCTTATAAAGTAGAAAAAATTAATGGGGAAGTTGTCGAGACAACACTTAATCCAGGTGCAATTAATTAATTACTAAAGACTGTCGGCAAGTGCGGCTTCAGCAGCAACTCGACCACTTCTAAACGCACCATTGATTGATGAAACAGCGCGGTAATCGCCAGCAACATAAATTCGATCACCAAGGCGTGGATTTTGTTCTAGTTCATGCGGGGCGGTCATGGCAGGCAGGGCATCGGGAATTGGATACGTTGCCACGTGCTGCCAGTTAACGGTTGGCGCTTTATAAAGCCAAGCGATGTGCTTTCGAACTAAGTTTTCCATCTCAGCTGAATGATGCACTCCAAGAACAGAACTTGAAATAAGAACGCGACCATCACTTGCATAAGTTGGCGCAGCATTTGAAATAGCAACCGTATTAACTACTGGCCTTGATGGATCGGCAAGAGTGTTGTTATAACGCTTGCCATCAACAACTAAGGTGCCATTGCCATCAGTTAATTCTGAAGCATCACAATCAGCCAAATGGTAATAAGTTGTGACCGCATGACCTGCTGGAACTTTAATGCCTGGAAGTAATCCAGCAGCGCTTCTAGCATTAGCGGCAACAATGACGGCGCGACAATTAATCGAACCTTCATTTGTTTCAACTACACCTGGCTTCACGCTGTTAACGGTGGTGTTTAACTGAACGCTCCCAGCGGGAAGCTGCGCTGCGAGTTGCCTTGGAATTGCATGCATTCCACTAGCAGGCACACCTGGTTTTCCTTGAATGAAATTCTTGAGCACAACATCAAAAAATCGCTTGGAGGTTGCCAAGTCATCTTCTAAAAAGACACCTGCCAAAAATGGACGCAGTGCTTTTTCAGTTAAGTCTTTGCCAAATGTGCGGCGAAGGAACTGATCAGTTCGCTGATCAAACTTTGTGAAATCTTGTTTTCTAAATGCATTGGCAAGTGCGTATTTGGCAAACTTCAACTTCTTACTAATTGGTCCAACTGGAGCCAGCATAGAATCAACGGCCCAGGCTGGCTCATGCCTTGGATCTGCAATTTTATATTGGCGGCCATCAATTGAAACGATTAAGCCAGGAGTGAAAGATTTAACATCAAGTGATTTCAGATCAAGAATTCTTGCGCCTTCATCGTATGCCGGGTTATAAAGCGCAAAGCCACGATCAAGAGTCAAACCATCAACGTAATCGGTGCGAACGCGACCACCAATTTCATCACTGGCTTCAACGACACAAACACTTTGACCGGCAACCGCAATTCGGCGAGCTGCAGCTAAACCAGAAAGCCCGGCACCAACAACAACTACGTCAACTTTTGCAGGCAAATTGCTCATAAACTCGTGTTTTCTTAAAGTGTTTTGATGGCACTAACGATATCAGGGTCGCTGAAATTAAACCCCGATGACATCAAAACGTTAGGTAAAACTCTGGTGCTTCCCAAAACTTCTTGAGAGAACTCACCTAAAACAATTTTGAGAGCAATTGCTGGAACTGGAAGTAGGGCAGGGCGGCGCAAAAATTTTGCCATAGCTTTAGTGACTTCACGATTTGTTGCTGGATTTGGCGCAGTTAAATTAACAGGGCCGTGAATATCTGAGCGATCCATTAAAAATTTAATCGCAGCGATTTCATCGCGTAGTGAAATAAACGACCAGTATTGCTTGCCATTTCCAAGCACACCACCAGCGCCTAATTTAAAGATTGGCAAAATCTTGGCCCAAGCACCACCATTTTTTGCAACTACAAGTCCGGTTCGAATGTTAACTACGCGAACGCCAGCTAATTTGGCTGCGTCTGTTGCTTTCTCCCAAGCAACAACCACATCGGCTAGAAAGCCAGTTCCAGCATTTGATGTTTCATCAACACTGCGATCAGCAGTATCGCCATAGAAACCGATAGCACTTGCGTTAATTAAAGTCTTTGCTTTGATGTGGACTGCAGCAATGGCAAGCGTTTGGGTTGACTGAACCCTTGAATTTAATATTTCTGCTTTGTATTTCTTAGTCCAGCGATGATCACCAACGCCTGCGCCGGCAAGATTAATGATTACCTCAACGCCTTGAAGCGCAGTTAAATCAACTTCGCCAATGGCGGGGTTCCACTTGATTTCGGAGGCTGCTTTCGGTTCGCGGCGAACCAAGCGAAGTACTTCATGACCATCGGTGCGCAGTTGTTCAACTAGGGCAGTGCCGATCAAACCTGAAGATCCTGCAATGGCAATTTTCATGAATTACTTTGCCTTTCCGCCTGAAGTGCTGACTTAAGTTCTATAAACCTAAGTCAGCTTCAAATGCGCCCTCTTCTAAGCGTGCCTTGATCGCACTTAAGAAGCGAGCTGCATCTGCGCCATCCACTAAACGGTGATCGTAAGTAAGGGCTAGGTAAACCATTTGACGTACAGCGATTACATCAGCACCACTTGAATCTGTAACCACAACTGGACGCTTAACAACTGCGCCAGTACCAAGGATTGCTACCTGTGGTTGGTTAATGATTGGGGTATCAAATAGTGCGCCGCGGCTACCGGTGTTCGTAATAGTAAATGTTCCGCCACTTAATTCATCTGGAGAAAGCTTGTTTGTGCGAGTGCGTTCTGCTAGATCGTTAATCTTGCGAGCAAGACCTGCGATATTTAGGTCACCAGCATCACGGATAACTGGAACTAAAAGACCACGTTCAGTATCAACTGCGATCCCAACATGTTCAGCATCGTAGTAAGTAACAGTATTTTCAGCCTGGTTCATTGAAGCGTTAACGGTTGGGAATTGCTTTAGTGCTTCACAAGCAGCTTTAGCGAAGAACGGAAGGAATGAAAGTTTCACGCCTTCACGTGATTCAAATGCACTCTTTGACTTGTTGCGAAGGGCAGCAATGCGGCTAACATCCACTTCAACAACAGAAGTTAATTGGGCTGAAACTTGGAGTGATTCAACCATTCGTTCTGCGATAACAGTGCGAAGGCGAGTCATCTTTTCAGTCTTGCCGCGAAGTTCAGCAGCCTTGGCACTTACTGCAGATGAACTGCCTGCTGGCGCAACATGAGGCTTACTTTCAACTGGACGATCACTGGCGAGCTTTACTGGGGCCATTGATGGGCTAGTTGCAGTCACATCTTCTTTGCGAATACGTCCGCCAACGCCAGTGCCTTTAACCTGGCTTAAATCAACGCCAAGTTCAGCAGCAAGTTTGCGAACGATCGGTGTTGCATAAGCATCTGAATTATTAACTGAAGATGTCGAAGTCTGTACTGGTGAGCTCGGTACTGCAGCAACTGGTGAAGGGGCTGGAGTAGCCGCAGGAGCAGGTGCACTTGGTGTCGGAGCACTTGCACTAACTGCGCCGGATGCGCCGATTAAACCTAGTTGGCCACCAACTTGGGCAACGCCATCTTCACCAACAGTTATTTCAAGAAGTACACCTGAAACTGGTGATGGAATTTCGGTATCAACTTTGTCAGTAGAAACTTCAAGCAGCGCCTCATCAGCAGCGACGTTGTCACCAATAGCTTTCAGCCAACGAGTGACAGTTCCTTCAGTAACACTTTCACCAAGTGCTGGAAGCAGAACTGCAGTTGCTGCGCCACTAGCAGCTGGACTTGCAGCAGCAGCCACTGGAGCAGCAGCCACTGGATCTGCGGCAACTGGTGCAGGTGCTGGAGTTTCAACAGGGGCGGGAGCAGCAGGTACTGGGGTGCTAGCAGGAGCACTGGCGCTATCAGCGATCACACCAAGTGCGCCGCCAACTGGGACAACTGCATCTTCGCCAGCAAGGATTTCAGTAAGCACACCCGAAACTGGTGATGGGATTTCGGTATCAACTTTGTCGGTTGATACTTCAAGTAATGCTTCATCTGCGGCTACTGTGTCACCAACGTTCTTTAGCCAACGAGTTACCGTTCCTTCGGTAACACTTTCACCAAGTTGTGGCATCGAAACAGTTGTACTCACTGTTTAACACTCCTTAAAGGTTGGACTTAATTCTTTTTGGTTATGCGTGGGCGTGAAGTGGTTTTCCAGCAAGAGCTAGGAAAGCTTCACCAAGAGCTTCGTTTTGAGTTGGGTGGGCGTGCACAAGCGGGGCAACATCTTCAGCGGTTGCTTGCCAGTTGTAAATAAGTTGTGCTTCACCGATTAGTTCACCGACGCGAGCGCCAATCATGTGAACACCAACAACCGGGCCATTCTTTTGGCGAACTAGTTTGATGAATCCAGCTGTGCTCAGGATTTGGCTCTTGCCGTTTCCACCCAAGTTGTATTCGTATGATTCAACTTCGCCAAATTTTTCTTTAGCTTGGGTTTCGGTGTAGCCAATTGAAGCAACTTCAGGTTCACTGTAAGTAACGCGCGGGATTCCTGATTCATCGATTGTGCGAGGGTTTAGACCAGCGATTTCTTCAGCCACGAAAATACCTTGCTGGAAACCACGGTGGGCAAGTTGAAGGCCAGGAACAATGTCGCCAACTGCGTAAATACCTGGAACATTTGTTGCCAAACGTTCGTTAGCTAATACAAAGCCACGATCCATGTTGATGCCTTGTTCTTCAAAGCCCATTCCAGTTGCGCGTGGACCACGACCAACAGCAACTAGAAGAAGATCAGCACTTAGAGTTTCGCCATTTTCAAGTGTGACTGTGACACCTGAATCACTTTGAGTAGCACTTTGGAATTTAACACCAGTTTTAAAGTTGATGCCGCGCTTACGGAATGAGCGCTCCATGGTCTTTGATACTGCTTCATCTTCAGCTGGTACTAAGCGAGGTAAACCTTCCACCACAGTCACATCGACGCCAAATGACTTCCAAACTGATGCGAATTCAACACCAATTACGCCACCACCAAGAATGATCGCACTTGCTGGAACATAATCCATCACTAGTGCCTGATCGCTAGTCATCACGCGACCTGCGATATCTAAACCAGGAAGAGAGCGAGCATAAGAACCAGTTGCTAGAACTATGTTCTTGCCTTCGTAGCGCTGACCATTAACTTCGATTGCATTTGGCGCAACCAGGCGACCAGTGCCTTCAACATAAGTAATGTCGCGGCTCTTCACTAAACCTTGCAAACCTTTGTATAGACGACCAATAACGCCATCTTTGTATTCATTGACTTTTTTCATGTCAATGCCATTGAAAGTTGAATGAACGCCGTAGTGCTCACCTTCGCGAGCAGTGTCCGCTACTTCAGCAGCATGTAATAGCGCTTTAGTTGGAATACAGCCACGGTGTAAACAGGTGCCACCAAGTTTGTCTTGTTCAATTAGAACAACAGATAAACCAAGTTGTGATGCTCTAAGTGCGCAGGCATAACCGCCGCTTCCGCCACCCAAAATTACAACGTCGTGCATTTACCCTCCGAGTAATAAATCAGCCACCAAGAAAAGTGAATCTGGCTTTAAAAACCTAAGGGTTCTATTGTCCCACCTTGTGGAACCTTAGATGACACCGGATATAACGTCCTTGGCGAAGGTGACCATGGTGCGGATTCCAAAGCCCACGCCACCTTTGTGGGTGTAGCCGTGCGGACTTTGTGAGTTGTAGGCAGGTCCTGCGATGTCTAAGTGGGCCCATGGCAGACCATCGGCTACGAACTCTTTTAGGAACCAACCAGCTGAAAGCATGCCACCCTCACGCTGACCGATGTTGGCAATGTCAGCCACAATCGAATCAAGTGGTGCACGTAATTCTTCAGGTAGCGGCATCGGCCAGAATTCTTCGCCAGCCTTGTCCGCAGCTGCTTTCACCGCATCGCGAACATGATCATCACCCATAACACCAGCAGTGCGGTGGCCAAGGGCGACAACAGCTGCGCCAGTCAAGGTTGCGATATCTAAAACAACATCTGGTTTATCCTCAGCTGCACGAACCAAAACGTCAGCAAGCACCAAGCGACCCTCGGCATCAGTATTTAATACTTCAATTGTGCGACCACCGTAAGTAGTCAACACATCACCTGGACGCTGCGCGCCACCACCTGGCATATTTTCAGCACAAGCTGCATATGCAGTTACTGAAACTGGAAGAGCTAGATCATGAATCGCTTTGATAGTTGCAATGACTGCAGCTGCGCCAGACATGTCAGCTTTCATTTCATGCATGCTTGCTGGTGGCTTAAGCGAAATACCACCGGTATCAAATGTGATGCCTTTACCAAGAAGTGCAATGTGTTTCTTTGCACCTTTTGGTTTGTATTCCATTCGAATAAGTCTTGGTGGACGACTTGAACCTTGTCCAACACCAAGGATGCCGCCGTAACCATCACGCGCTAAAGCTTTTTCATCAAGGATTTGAACTTTAACTGTTGTTCCAGTCAAGTGTGACTTGGCAGATGCAGCAACTTGTGCTGGTGGCATATGTAGAGGAGAGGTGTTTATCAAATCGCGAGCAAAGTGAATTGCGTGCACAATTGTGCGGGCATGATCAAGGGCTGCTTTGTATTCTTTATTCTTCGTGTTTGTTTCACTTGTAAATAAAGTCACGGATGTTACGGGGCTCTTTGCTTTATTAAGTGTTGAAGACTTGTGATCAGTGAAGGTGTAAGCACCAAGAGCAGCACCTTCTAAAATCGCACCAGCACTACTTGGATTTTCAGCTGGTAAATACATTGCAACTTTTTTAAACCCAGCAAGGCTACGGGTGGCATTACCTGCAGCACGGCGAAGTTGCTCATCGGAAATTGGTTTCTTAAGTGAGCCAAGACCCACAGCCACAATTACTTTTGATTTGGCGATGCCAGTAGCAGGGATGCGAACAAGTTCATCTTTGGCGCCAGTTGCACCAACAGATTCAAGAACGCTTTTAAGCTTTGTCGACGCAGCCTTAGTTAGCCCATCGGCAAAAATGGAAAACTTGCCATCTGTCGTCGTGGCGATAACAACGGCATCAACCGGCGCGGTAAGTGGATTGCCAGCTTTTAGTATTAACCCTGCAACTTTTGGTTCTGCTGCCATGAGATGGACTCCTTCAAAAGATATGTCTCTACGGTACTAGTAGCGTTGGGGTATGCCAGAAGTTGCCTTACATTCAAAACACGTCGCCCTAGGCGCAAAAATGGGACCATTCGGTGGCTGGGATATGCCAATCGAATACACCGCCGGAACAGTTGCTGAACATACAGCAGTTCGAAATGCCGTAGGCATTTTCGATGTTTCGCACATGGGTAAAGTTCGAATTTTAGGTGAAGGTGCTTATGCCTTTGCTAATTCAGTTTTCGCTAATGATCTTGATCGAATTAAGCCCGGTCAAGCACAGTATTCAATGTTTTGCAATGAAAATGGCGGAATCATCGATGACTTAATTGTTTACTTGGTTTCAGATGCTGAAGTTCGCTTTATTCCAAATGCAGGTAATGCATCAACAGTTGTTGCTGAACTAGAAAAAATCCTGCCAGCTGGTTTAACACTTGAAAACAATCACTTGAAGCAAGGAATCTTGGCAATCCAAGGTCCTAAGTCAGCTGAATTAGTTAAAGCACTTGGCTTACCTGCAGATCACGATTACATGGCGTTTGCCGATGCAACTTGGAATGGTCATGCACTTACGGTTTGTCGCACTGGTTACACCGGTGAACACGGCTATGAAATTGTGATCGGTAACGAAGGATTAGCGGCGCTATTTGATGCAGTACTAGCAGCGGGGGATGTATTCGGATTACTTCCATGTGGTCTTGGCGCTCGCGACACACTTCGCACTGAAATGGGTTACCCATTACATGGCCAAGACATCTCACCAACAATCTCACCACTTGAAGCAAAAATTGGTTGGGCAGTTGGCTGGAAGAAAGATAAATTTGCTGGCCGCGATTCGCTAGTTAAAGAAAAAGAGGCTGGTCCAAAGCGAGTTGCAGTTGGACTGCTTGCAAATGATCGTGGTATTCCACGAGGTCACATGCAGGTTAAAAATGCTGCTGGTGAAGTAATCGGGGAGACCACAAGTGGAACCTTTTCACCAACTTTGCAAAAAGGTATCGCGCTTGCACTTGTTGCACCAGGTGTTAACGAAGGCGATCAACTAATCGTTGATGTTCGTGGTCGCGATCTTTCGGTGACTGTAACCAAGCCACCGTTTGTTACGCCAAGTACCAAGTAAGTAAGAATTAAAAAAGCCCCAGCACAAAAGTGCTGGGGCTTTTTTATTTAGATTTATTTAGCTGGCTTAACAACTGCATCGTAAACGAATGCAGCAATTAGCGCGCCAACGATTGGACCTACGATCCACACGATTGCGTTGCTTAGATCTCCACCAACAAGGGCAGGACCAAACCAACGAGCCGGGTTAAGGGCTGCGCCAGTGATTGGACCAGCGAACATGATGCCACCTGTGATTGATAGACCAATTGGTAGACCAGAAACTGTTGAGAATGATCCGCGCTTATCAACAGCAACGCCCATGATGGTGATCATCAGGATGAATGTTGCGATTGCTTCGATCAAAATACCTTGAGTTGAGGTTGCTGCTGCAGCAAGTGATGGAACACCAGCAAGTGTGCCAAAAGCGTACTTAGCAACAGAAGCAGCTAAGAAGCCACCAAGTAGTTGAGCCACGATGTATGCAACTGCATCAACTGGAGCAATACGCTTTGTTGCTGCAAGTGCAGTTGTTACTGCAGGGTTGAAGTGTGCACCTGAGATGTGTCCGAAAGCTGCAATTGCAACAAAGATTGCAATACCGTGAGCTAGCGCAACACCAGTTAGTTCTGCACCGTTAGTAATTGCACCAATGCCAAAAAAGCACAGGAAGAAAACGCCTAGAAATTCAGCAAGTAGCCGAGCTGGGGCATTCTGCATTTTGTGTTACTCCTATTTTTTTGCGTCCGCCTCTTTAAGCGAACAATCAATTCACGATATCCCGCTTGATATAAATGGTCACTTAATTCAAACGGCGTGGCGGGTAACACTAGGTGAATTAATCGTTAAAACTAATGAGTTTCATATTGTGAAAGGGCAAAAGATGGGAAAAACCCAAGGTTAGTTATTTGGTCGAACAGGGATAACAATTGGCCCATTTGGGCTATCTAATACATCTACGGCAGCGCCGTAATGCTCTTTGATTGTGGCGGAAGTAAGGACTGATTTTGCTTCACCTTGTTCAACAGTTTTGCCATCAGCCAAAAGCATCAACCTGTCTGGATAAAGACCAGAAACAGTTAGATCATGCATTGTTGAAATGACTGCAATCTTTTTCTCTTTACGTAAACGATCAATTAATTCAAGAACCTCTTGCTGGTAACCAACATCTAGGGCAGTGGTTGGCTCATCAAGTAAAACAATCGGACTTGCCTGGGCAAGTGCTCTAGCAATAGCCACTCGCTGACGCTCACCACCAGAAAGAGTTGCCACATCACGATCAACAAAGTCATGCAATCCGATTTCATCGATCACATAATTTGTTACTTCAACATCTCTTGGTGATTCTGTGGCCAACATGTTCAAATGCGCAGTGCGGCCAAGCATCACATAATTAAAAACGGACATGCCTTGGGGCATAACTGGCTCTTGGGCAACGTAGGCAATCCAGCAAGCTCTGGCTTTTTGATTTAATTTTCGAAGATCTTTTTGATCAATGTGCATTTCACCAGTTGATTCAACAATTCCGGCAAGTGCACGAAGCATGCTTGATTTGCCGGCACCATTTGGTCCGATTACACAAACCCAATCGCCAACCGAAAGTTCAACTGAAAAATCTTGAACAACATCTTTATCGCCAAGTTTTACAGTTAGATTTGAAATGCTAAGAGTTGTCATGTGATCGAACCGTGCTTGCTTGAGCCCAAAATAAATAAGAAGAACGGTGCACCGATTAGAGCGGTGACCACACCGATTGAAATTTCTTGAGGCGCCAATGCAGTTCTGGCTATCACATCGGCCAATACCAAGAACACGCCGCCAAAAATTGTGGCAATTGGAAGCAATGCTCGGTAACTGTGCCCAACAACTAAGCGAACAGTGTGGGGAACAATGATGCCGACAAATCCAATTAACCCTGTCACCGAAACTGCTGCTGCGGTACCAAGAGAGGCGGCAACAATAATTGCTGCGCGGGCTTTACCAACTGCAAGGCCCATGGTGTGGGCTTCTTCGTCACCAACAGAAAAGATGTCTAGAACTCGGCGATAAAGAATTAAAACTGCAATACAAACAAGGATGTACGGCGTAACTAGTTTTAAGTCACCCCAACCAGCAGTTGATAGTCGACCAAGTACCCATGAATAAACTTCACGAATTTTGTCAGTATTTCTCTGTTGTAAAAGTGTTTGCAGTGCGGTCAACATACTGGCAACTGCGACACCCGCCAAAACAAGAGAAGTTGATGATCTGCCAACAATTGCGGAGCGACCTAATAAATAAGTGAGCATTACTGCAGCGAGAGCGCCAACAAAAGCTGCAAGTGGTAATTCCCAGCGAGAGTTTTCAGAGCGGGTGAAAATCACAATTGTTGCCCCAAGGCCAGCACCCGCAGAAACGCCTAATAAGTATGGATCGGCAAGCGGGTTTCGAAAGGCACCTTGGTAAGCGCAGCCTGCGCTAGAAAGCATCGCACCCACAACTAAGGCAAGTAAGACTCTAGGCAAACGCAGATTCCAAATAATTGTGGAATCAGTTTCAGAAAGTGGACTATCAACTTTTCCATTTGTTAAGTGAGAAAGGACTTCTTTAAAGGCGTCCATTGGTGGAATGGCAACTGCGCCAACACTTAATCCAATAACAATAGTTACGACAACTGCGACAGCACTTAGCAACCAAGTTGCACTTGGTAACTTTCGTACTGTCGCAATTGCCGTCATGGTATTAACTGCTTAAGAAGCAGCGACCTTGTTTACAGCATCCACGATTGCTTTGAATAGGTCTGCAGTTCTTGGACCCCATCGGCTAGCGATGTCATCATCAAGTTCAACTACAGATCCATTCTTAACTGCATCTAGAGCCGAAAATCCTGGTCGCTTTGCTAGTTCAGCGGTATTAACACTGCAGCACTTTGTGTCAGCCAAGAAAATTAATCCTGGGTTAGCTTTCACAATGTATTCAGCTGATAGTTGTGGGTAACCACTGGATGCATCAGGGGCAGCATCAGCAATATTTTCCAAACCAGCTAGCGCGTAAAGCTGACCGATGTAAGTGGATGAAGTCACTGAATAGAACGTTGGATCTAATTCGTGGTAGTAACTGATCGGGGTAGCTGGTTTTTTAAGTGTGCCAAGTGCAGCCTCAATATCTGATTTCATCTTTGCCACAGTCTGGCTAGCGCCTTCGACCTGACCAGTTGCCAAACCAAGTTCAGTTATCTGCCCATAGGTTTCATCAAGATTTGTTGCAGCTGTTTCAAGCAGGACCGGAACATTGGCTGCCTGTAGTGAAGCAACCAAGTTGTCTATGTCATTGCTGATCACAACAAGATCTGGTTGCTTGGCAACAATTGCTTCAACGTTTGGAGTAAAACCTGAAAGGTCTGACTTTGGCGCATCAGCTGGGAAATTTGATTGGTCATCAACAGCGATAACTTGTGAGCCAGCACCAATTGCAAAAAGCATTTCGGTTGCAGTCGGGGATAGCGAAATAATCGCATCTGGCTTTTCACTGATTACAACATCAGCGCCATTGTTCTTGATAGTTACTGGGAACGTGGCAGTTGCAGCTGTTTTGGCATCTTCTTGCGTCGTGGTATTTCCACCACAAGCGGTCAATGCAATAACGCTTAATACAACGGCCACTGGTTTAACAAAAGCAAAGAACTTTTTGTTCATTTGATCTCCTAAATAGTGGCCGAAGAAAAACTCGGCGAACAAACTAATTAAGAGTTAGTCGACGAACTCTTCCTCGAGAGTTTTCATTTCGATCCACATCCCAGGCGACCTGGCTAGTGTCGGTTAAGACACATCACAGTTGCGGGACAGCGCCGGGATTACACCGGACTTCGCTGGTAATGCAGTTAGGCAAACCTAGCACAGCGCCTAGTTAATACAGTGCTGGCCTAGCAATTTGGCTTGAGTGTTACCAGACCGGGCGATCATCAGGGGAAACAGTCAACTTTGGATCCGTTGCAACCACATCGCCAAGTGCTTTATCAATGGCTTTCATTACATCACTGGATAACTTCACACCACTTGCTTTAGCTGCTTCAGTGATCTGAGATGGCTTTGAAGCGCCAACAATTGCTGAGGCCACATTGTCATTTTGCAAAACCCAAGCCACAGCTAACTGGGCCATCGTTAAACCGCAATCCGTAGCGATCGGCTTTAAGTTTTGAACTGCAGCCAAGATGTCATCTTTTAAGAAGCGATCGGTAACCGATCCACCTTCATGTGATGCAGCGCGACTATCTGCAGGAACTGGCTGGCCTGGTAAATATTTTCCAGTTAGTACGCCTTGGGCAATTGGTGACCAAACAATGTGGCTGATGCCATTGCTCTTGCAAACTGGGTCAACTTTGGACTCGATTACTCGCCAAAGCATTGAATACTGTGGCTGACTTGAAATGAATTTGGTTAGCCCTAAATCATTAGCAATTTTGACTGCTTCTTTAATTTGATCTGCAGTCCATTCAGAAAAGCCGATGTAAAGAACTTTGCCTTGGCGTACCAAATCATCAAATGCAATCAGAGTTTCTTCAAGGGGGGTTTTAACATCAAAGCGGTGTGCTTGGTAAAGATCAACATAATCAGTGCCAAGGCGCTTTAGCGATGCATTACAAGATTCCATGATGTGTTTGCGAGATAACCCAGAATCATTATGTTTACGTGGGCCAGTTGGCCAGTAAACCTTTGTAAAAATCTCTAGTGATTCGCGGCGTTGACCTTTTAGTGCTTTACCTAAAACAACTTCAGCTTCGGTATTGGCATAAACATCAGCAGTATCAAAAGTGCTAACCCCTGCTTCAAGCGCAGCGTTCACGCAAGATATCGCCGTGTCTTCGGCAACTTGGGATGCATGGGTGATCCAGTTGCCATAGGAAATTTCAGAAACCCGAAGGCCGCTATTACCTAAGTAACGAAATTCCATTTCGAACTACTTCTTTTTTGACTTAACTGGTTTTCCGCCAGGACCAACAAGTGCAGGTGGAATTCTAAATTTGCGAAGCTGCAAAGCGCGAAGGACACCATATGTAATTGCGCCGCGGCGATCTGATTTATTCGGGAATTCTTTTTTAAGTGTGCGAGCCAACAGGAAACCAACAATGGTGGTATCAACAATTACCAGGATCAATACTGCAGTCCAGGCGAACACAACAACCGACTGTAACTGAGCATTGTTAATTAACCCCAGCGCCAATACTAAAAATGCAACTACGACGAATACTTCGCCAACTGTGCGACGTGAATCAATAAACAGACGAACCCTTGCTTTAACTGGGCCTGCATCACGGGCAGGGAAGTAGCGAGGATCACCAGCAGCTAGACCAGCACGTGCTTGAATGCGAGCCTCGCGAGCACGCTCACGAGCAGCTTTCTTGGCTTCCTTAGTTCCACGAGGAGCACTAAAGCCTTGTTTGCGACTTGCCTCAACAGTTTTGCGTTTAGGTGTTGGGCGGCCTTTGCCTGATTGGTTTTCTTCAGTTGTCATATTGCTTAATGCTAACCTGCCAAACATGCGTGTTTTGATTGCCCCAGATTGTTTCACTGGCACGCTAACTAGCGCGCAAGCTGCAAAAGCGATGGCTTCAGGCTGGCTTCAAGAGTTCCCGGAAGACCAAATCGAACTAGCCCCGCTTTCAGATGGCGGCCCAGGATTTGTCAGCGCAATTGTTGGCTCACTTGGTGCCCAAGAAATACCAGTAGTGGTCACCGGACCACTTGGCCAAAAAGTTCCAGCTCAGTTTGCCATGTTAGGTAATCAGGCATGGATTGAATCAGCGCAAGCCTGCGGTCTTGCATTAATTGATGACCCGTTGCGCAATCCTGAATTAACCACAACATTTGGTGTTGGCGAATTACTACTTGCCGCAATCGAATCTGGTGCAGCCAAAATAACGATTGGCTTAGGTGGAAGCGGCACCAATGATGGCGGCGCAGGAATGCTCAGTGCACTTAGCGCAACAGCTGATGTTGATCTTTCATCAGGAGGCTTAGTGTTGAAGCAACTTTCAAAAATTGATCTGAGTTCCGCCAAAGAAAAACTTGCTGGGATCGAATTAATCTGCGCAACCGATGTTGATAATCCATTGCTTGGTCTGCGCGGCGCCACAAATACTTTTGCGAAACAGAAAGGTGCCAGCGACGAGGCAATCATGCGCCTTGAAGGTGCGTTGGAAAACTTCGCCAAAGTTTGCGGCAAGACTGATGAGGGCAAAGATCCAGCAGTTGCATTAGGCGCAGGCGCTGCAGGTGGACTTGGTTACGGCTTGATGCTTCTTGGTGGCAGGCGAGTAGCTGGGATTGGAACTGTGATGCAGATTGTCGATCTTGATCAGAAAATTGCCTATGCCGATTTAGTAATAACGGGTGAAGGCTGCCTTGATGACCAAAGTCTTTACGGCAAGGTGGTCACTGGTGTTGCCAGGCACTGCGCCGATGTTGGTAAGCCATGCGTAGCAATTGCTGGGGAAGTCAGGCTTGGTAAGCGTGAGTGCCTGACCGCTGGAATTGATTCGGCCTATTCAATGGTTGAGGTAGCGGGCAAAGATAGATCGCTTAGCCAGCCAGAACCTGTATTAATAGAGACAGCCCAGCGCGTTGCCAAGACTTGGGGCCGACGCTAATCAAAGGCTTATAAACTTAAGGGGAATACTTAACTTATCTAATTGGTTGGATTAAGTACCCGAGAATTTCCCAGGAGTGAAATGACCACCGAAGCTACTCAAAGTTCTTCAGTAGTGCTAACTGATGTTGCTGCAAACAAAGTTCGCGCATTACTTGATCAAGAAGGTCGCGACGATCTAAATCTTCGTATTGCCGTACAACCAGGTGGTTGTTCAGGACTTCGTTACCAACTATTTTTCGATGACCGCAACCTAGATGGCGATGTTCGCCAGGAAATCAGTGGCGTTGGCGTGATCGTTGATCGCATGAGCGTTCCTTACCTAGGTGGGGCAACAATCGATTTTGTGGACACTATTGAAAAGCAAGGATTCACAATCGATAATCCAAACGCAACAGGCTCATGTGCCTGTGGCGATTCATTCCACTAAAAACAACACTTAAAAACAACCCGCAGTCGGCGTATCGACTGCGGGTTGTTTTCGTTAGAGTCAGTAATTGTGCAAATTGGAATAACCGGCTCAGTTGCCACTGACCACTTGATGACTTTCCCTGGAAAGTTCAATGACTCGTTAATGGCAGATCAACTACATAACGTTTCTCTTTCGTTCTTAGTTGATGACCTGCAAATCAGACGTGGCGGCGTAGCTGCCAACATTTGTTTTGGAATGGGTGTCCTTGGTCAAAGGCCATATCTAATTGCTGCTGTTGGTCATGACTTTGATGGTTATCGCGATTGGCTTGAAGCAGTCGGTGTTAACTGCAGCCATACCCATGTTTCAACAGTTGCGCACACAGCCAGGTTTATGTGCACAACTGATCAAGAACAAAATCAAATCGCATCTTTCTATCCCGGTGCCATGTCTGAATCAATCCAGATCGACGTGGCTGAAATTTCAAAAAAAGTTGGTGGACTAGACCTAGTACTGATTGGCGCTGATGACCCAACAGCCATGATTAAGAATGTCATGGCTTGCAAAGCTAATGGCATTGATTTCATTTCTGATCCATCACAACAATTGCCAAGACTTGATTCAGCTCAGACGATCGAAATTGTCGAAGGCGCTACCTATTTATTCAACAATGAATACGAAGCCAAACTTATCGAAGAGCGCACCGGCTGGACCCATGATGAAGTTCTAAATCATGTTGGCATTCGCGTGACTACCTTGGGCAAGAACGGAGTTCAGATTCAGTCAAAAGATGGTCTTGACATCCACGTTCCAGTTGCCCAAGAAAAACAGATTAAAGACCCAACTGGTGTTGGCGATGCATTCCGAGCTGGATTTATCACTGGCCTTAGTTGGGGGCTGGGCCTTGAGCGCTGCGCTCAGGTTGGCTCACTTCTTGCCACATATGTGATCGAGACTGTTGGCACCCAAGAATTTGAACTAGAAAAATCAGTCTTCTTGGAACGCTTTGAGGTCGCTTATGGCAAAGATGCCAAGGCCGAAGTAGCCCCACATCTCTAGAGCAAAATATGGCCTGATTTTCACTCAGAAAATCTAATGTGATTTTGGTCCTAGATACCCTGCCTAGGGCATTGGGTTAAAGGCTTTGCGCTAGTCTGAATTAGTAAAGTACCCCAAGTTTCTAAAGGATTTTTGGCTAAGTGGAACCGGTTAAGAGCAAAGTTAAACGCAGACGTCTGGGCTTAGGTTTAACTGCAATTTCATCTGCAGTGTTACTTGCAAGCTGTTCTAGTGATACCGAGTGGGGTCGCATCGGTATGCCAGAGCCAGCAACAAAAGAAGCACCACGCATCCTTTCACTATGGCAAGGCGCTTGGATTGCATCACTGCTTGTTGGTGTGCTTGTTTGGGCACTGCTAATTTGGGCGATTGTTAAATACCGTCGCAAATCAACCGACACTGGAATTCCAGAGCAAACCAAATATCACGTGCCACTTGAAATCATGTACACGATCGTTCCGCTGATCATGATTCTTGCGCTGTTCTGGTTCACCGCACGTGATCAAAAGATTTTGACGCAAAACCCAGGGGATCAAACACACAGCGTAAATGTTGAAGGCTGGCGTTGGTCTTGGGCATTTAACTACCTTGAAGAAGGTGCTTACGACGTTGGCACCGCCGGTGAACGTCCAACACTTTGGTTACCAGTTGATGAAAAAGTTAAATTCATTTTGACAACACCAGATGTACTTCATTCATTCTGGATCCCAGCATTTCTTACCAAGATGGATTTAGTTCCTGGTCAAACCAATGAATTCACAGTCACACCAAACAAGTTAGGCGTATTCCCAGGCAAGTGTGCTGAGCTCTGCGGTGTTGATCACTCAAGAATGATATTCGATGTGAAAGTAGTTACTCGCGCTGAGTATGACGCACACATTGCTGAACTAAAAGCTAAAGGTCAAGGTGGCGTTATCGACACTGGCCGTGTAGTTGAAGCAGGAGAGGAAGAATAAACATGGCGATTATTGATAAGCCAGTATCTTCAGCTGGAGCATTTGCACCGACCAAAAAGGGTCGCACTGTAATCAAGTGGATTACTTCAACTGACCACAAGGTCATTGGCAATCTCTACATGATCACATCATTTGTTTATTTCATGATTGCCGGGTTGCTTGCTTTAGGCGTGCGAGCTGAATTAGCACAGCCAGGTCTGCAGTTTTTTAGCAATGAACAGTACAACCAAATGTTTACGATGCACGGAACACTCATGCTGTTCCTTTTCGCAACTTCACTGTTTGCTGGGTTTGCCAACGCAATCATGCCGCTTCAAATTGGTTCACCTGACGTATCTTTCCCACGTCTAAACATGATCAGTTACTGGCTGTACTTCTTTGGCGGGTTAACCGTGATCATGGGCTTCATCACACCAGGTGGAGCTGCTGGTTTTGGTTGGTTTGCTTACGCGCCACTTTCCAATGTCATCAACTCACCAAACGTTGGTTCAGATCTATGGATCTTGGGTCTGGCCATGAGCGGTATGGCTTCGATTCTTGGCTCAGTTAACTTCATCACCACAATTTTCACGATGCGCGCTCCTGGTATGACCATGTTCCGCATGCCAATCTTCACTTGGAACGTTTTGCTGACAAGTATTTTGGTTTTGATGGTTTTCCCGGTTTTAGCTGCCGCGATGTTGATGCTTGAATCTGATCGAAAATATGGAACTCAAGTTTTCGCAACTGAAAATGGTGGTGCCATCCTGTGGCAACACTTGTTCTGGTTCTTTGGTCACCCTGAGGTTTATGTTCTAGCGCTACCGTTTTTCGGTATCGCATCAGAAATTCTTCCGGTATTTAGCCGCAAGCCAATCTTTGGTTACAAGGGTCTAGTTTTTGCAACAATCGCAATTGCCGCACTTTCAATCTCAGTTTGGGCACACCACATGTATGTAACTGGCGCAGTTAACTTGCCATTCTTTGCATTCATGACAATGCTCATTGCAGTTCCAACTGGCGTTAAGTTCTTCAACTGGATTGGCACGATGTGGCGAGGTTCGGTCACATTTGAAACCCCAATGCTTTGGACTATCGGTTTCTTGGCAACGTTCTTATTTGGTGGCCTAACTGGCGTAATGCTTGCTGCTCCGCCAATTGACTTCCATGTAAGTGATACCTACTTTGTGGTTGCACACTTCCACTACGTGCTCTTTGGCACCGTGGTGTTTGCAATGTTTGCTGGTTTTTATTTCTGGTGGCCAAAGCTAACCGGTTACATGCTTAATGAACGACTAGGAAAAATTCACTTCTGGTTAGTATTTTTCAGTTTCCACGTAACTTTCCTAGTACAACATTGGCTTGGTGTGGAAGGTATGCCGCGTAGATATGCTGATTATCTAGTTAGTGATGGCTTCACCGTTTTGAACGCAATTTCCACTGCAGGTTCGTTAGTGCTTGGGCTTTCAACTTTCGTCTACTTCTGGAACCTCTACATCACTCACACTCGCACCGAGAAGGTAACAGTTGATGATCCATGGGGCTGGGGCGCTTCACTTGAATGGGCAACTTCATGTCCACCGCCACGACATAACTTCGTATCGATTCCTCCGATTCGCAGCGAACGTCCAGCATTTGATTTACACCACGCAGAAGCAAACGATTTAAGCGTTGAAGCACGTAAAGAAATTGCTGACTACGTAGCAGGAAAGGGTCACTAGACATGAAATTTGGTGGAAAACTTTTTATTGGTCTAACCATTTTCTACTTCGTAGTCACTGCTGTTTACTGGTACATGACCCAGGAAGTTATTGGTACAACTGTGCTAGCTCTAACTGGCGGACTTGCTTTCCTAATCGGCTTCTACACACTGTTCACTTCAAATCGTGTTGGTGCCCTGCCTGAAGATGTTGAGTATGCCAAGATTTCAGATATCGATCCTGACTATGGTTTCTTTTCACCACACTCATGGACACCATTTGCAATTGGTTTAGCCACTTGGTTATTTATCCTTGGCTTTGCGTTTGCTCGCTGGCTAATGGTGCTTGGCACACTTGCCCTTATCGGCGCAGTTGCTGCCTTGCTATTTGAGTACTACCGCGGCGAATTCGTTAAGTAGAAATTTCCTTATGGCCAGAAAACAATCTGGCAGGTTGTTCCTGGCCAATGCAGTTGGTGATGTTGCCAGCACGCTTTCTAAATCGCTAAAACGTGGTCGCGGCGAAACTGTTAAAGGTCGAGCGATCTTGGCAGTTGACCCAAATGCAATTAGAAAACTTGCCTATGGACGCGACGTTGTTCTAGTTAGCGGAACAAACGGCAAAACAACCACTACTGCAAACCTTGCTCGAATCCTGGCCGATGGCACCGATGAAAAAGTAAGTACCAGCAAGTTTGGTGCCAACATGGATGCTGGGATTGCAGCAGCCCTAGCTGCCAAGCCTCGCAACCGGTACGTAGTTCTTGAGTGTGACGAACTGTATTTGCCAACTATGTATGAATTGGTGAAACCGAAAGTCATTGTGCTACTGAATCTTTCACGTGACCAATTGCACCGCACTGGGGAAGTGCGCAAAGTAGCCAACTTGTGGCATAACACTTTCACTAAAGATGATGTGACCTTGATCATTGATCGCGATGATCCCTTCTTGGAATATGCAGCAAGTAATGCAGGACATGTAATCAGAATTACTTTTGGTGGTCGCAGGCATCCAGATGCAGCAACCTGTCCTAGTTGCAGTGCGATTCTTGATTGGTCACTTGGTGACTATAAATGTTCTTGTGGCCTAGGAAGCGCGCTTGCTCAAGTTAGAAGTGACAAACGCTTTGGCGGTCCGGCTAGAAATGCTGTCCTTGCAATTGAAGCTGCCAGATTAATGGGGGCAATCGTTCCAGTTTCCTTGCAAGAAGAATTAACGGCCAATCCACCAGATCGAACTTTGGAATTCAAAGCGGGTAATCGTAAAGTTAAAACCCAATTAGCTAAGAATCCAGAAAGTTGGCGAACTGCATTAAGCACGCTAACTGCGAACCAAGTTATTCTGGCGCTTAATGCCAGGGGAATTGATGGCAAAGACACTTCTTGGCTTTGGGATATCGATTACTCAGAACTAATCGGCAAGGAAGTTATTTGTATCGGTGAGCGCAAATTGGATATCGCATATCGACTAAGTGTTCAAGGTGTGAGCGTTAGTACTGCTGATGACTTTGAAAGTGCAGCAGCGCAATTTGGGCAAGAACCAATTGAGGCCATTGCTAGTTACACCGCATTCCAAGATCTAGCGGCTAGTGCAAGCGGACTTCACACCGGCATCGGAGCGGACCGATGAGTTTAATAATCGTTCGGCTTTATCACGATTTGCTTGGCACCTATGGTGATCAAGGTAATGCGGAAATTTTGATTCACCGGGCTAAAGCTCGCGGGATCGCAACCCAATTAATTGAAGTAACTCCAGGCATGGCTATCCCAACAACAGGAAACATTTATCTCCTTGGTGGCGGGGAAGATGGGCCGCAAACTGCAAGTCTTGAATTAATGAAAAAAGATGGTGGCCTTAATAGGGCCGCAGGTCTTGGGGCAACTGTGTTTGCAGTTTGTGCTGGATTCCAAGTTATTGGCTCAAGCCTCCCAGGTTTTGGTGGACAGATTATTGATGGTCTTGGCTTAATTGATGTCACGACAATTGTTAATGCTGCTCCAAGAAGTGTTGGCGAATTAGTTGTTCAGCCATCAAGACCAGGGCTTCCAGTTCTCACCGGGTTTGAAAATCACCAAGGCTTAACCAGGCTAGGTGCTGGTGTTAATCCACTTGGCAAAGTTCTTAGCGGTATTGGAAATGGTTTTGATCAGGTCGAAGGTGTTTGGCAAGGAAACGTCGTTGGCACTTACATGCACGGTCCAGGCTTAGCTCGCAACCCAGAGCTTGCTGATGCGCTAATCGAAAGTGCTACTGGATTCACACTTAGCCCTTTTGAAGATAAGTGGGCTGATCAGTTTGCTAAAGAGCGCAGAACTAGTCTTTTAGCTTCCAGAACGCATAAGTAGTTATAGCAAGTGGGATTGCATTCCACTTCTCAGCAGGACTTGTTGAAAAGGCGTTTAAGAAAAATCCAATAATCCCAAGTGTGATGAATACTTTGACTATCCACCTTGGTCTTACTGTCTTGCCAACAGTTAGGCGATTAAAAACTCTTAATTGATAAGTGAGCCAAAGCATCTGGAAAAAGTATACGAATCTAATGCCGGCTGGAAAGTTCTCGTATTGTCCTCCAGCGGCAAGAGGAAGAGCAAAGGAAAGATTTAAAACAACAGCGCCATTAATAACAATGCCCCAAATAATGGAAAGCCTGGCAAGAAGTTTAATTTCGGAACTCATTTAGATAAGCATAACCAAGGCAAATTAAAAAGCCCCAAGATTTCTCTTGGGGCTTTTTAAATATTGATTAATGAGTGATCTGCTGCATATGCTTTTGGGCTTCATGCAGTTCATGTTCAGCATGGTGAGCGGCTGCTTCTAGTTCAGCTGCTGATGGGCGAGCAATGTTTTCACCGTAGTACCAGTTAGACATACGCGCACGTATCTTAGCTTTTCCACCATTTGGATTACGAACACCATTGGCATCACTTAGCGCTTCTAGAGCAAGAGGCGAGTAGTCCTTCTTTGAAAGAATGACTGCCTTTTCCTTGTCGCTAATTGGCTTGTGAATTTCAATGAATTCGCCATGAGGTAGGCGAAGAATCTGACCTGTTTCATAACCATGAAGTAGTTTCTCGTGGTCACGGCGTTGCAGACCTAGACAGATTCGCTTAGTTACCTTGAATGCAATTAATGGCACCACGAATAGAGCAATGCGCAAGAACCAAGTGATCTGGTTAATCGACAGATTGAACGCAGTTGCGATGATGTCGTTACCACCTGAGATCCAAAGCATTAAGTAGAAGCTGATGGCCATAACGCCAAGGCCAGTGCGAACTGGAGCGTTACGTGGACGATCAAGTAAGTGGTGTTCTTTCTTGTCACCAGTTACCCATGATTCGATCCATGGGTATAGACCAAGTGCGGTGAACATAATGCCTGGGATTACAAGTGCTGGCACGATTAAGTTCCAACTGATTGTGTAACCAAGAAGGTTTGTTTCCCAGTTAGGCATGATACGAACAGCGCCATCAAGGAAACCGATGTACCAGTCAGGCTGGGAACCAGCAGTTACCTGTGACGGTGTGTAAGGGCCGTATAGCCAAATACCGTTGATGGTCACAAGCGCTGCGATCAAAGTAATCACACCAAAGACGATGAAGAAAAAGCCACCGGCTTTAGCGACATAAATTGGGAACAAACGGTAACCAACAACGTTACTTTCAGTGCGACCTTCGCCAGGGAATTGGGTGTGCTTTTGGTAGAACACCATGATCAAGTGCACGGTGATTAGACCAAGCAAAATACCTGGAATTAGCAAAATGTGAATTGAATAAAGGCGAGGAATGAAATCAGTTCCTGGGAATTCGCCGCCGAATAAGAACATCGCTAGGTATGTTCCAACAAATGGAAGTGCCTGAACAATGCCTTGGGCAATGCGAAGACCGGTGCCTGATAGAAGGTCATCTGGAAGTGAGTAACCAGCGAAACCTTCAAGAACACCAAGAACTAGTAGAAGTGTTCCAATAACCCAGTTGATTTCACGTGGCTTACGGAAAGCACCAGTGAAGAAAATACGACCAACGTGCACTGACATGGCAGCGATGAAAAATAGTGCTGCCCAGTGGTGAATCTGACGCATTAACAAACCACCGCGAACATCAAATGAGATGTCCAGAGTCGAAGCAAACGCTTCAGACATCTTTACGCCCTTAAGTGGGACATAAGAGCCGTTGTAGATAACTTCAACCATCGATGGCTTAAACCAAAGAGTTAAGTAAACACCGGATAGAAGTAAAACAATGAAGCTGTATAGCGCAACTTCACCAAGCATGAATGACCAGTGGTCAGGGAAGACTTTATTCAGTAGTCGCTTTGTGAAATTAGCTGAGGCTAGGCGGTCATCAACATAACCGGCAACACTCCCGCCAACTGATTTTTCTTTTGCGTCAACGGCTGCGTTCGGTTTGGTGCTCATCCGCGCTCCCAGAAACTAGGTCCAACAGGTTCCTGGAAGCCAGACTTGGCTACTAGGTAACCTTCGCTATCAACTGTAATAGGAAGTTGCGGCATCCGCCTGGCGGCCGGACCAAAGACCACATTGCCCGAATCAGATAGGTCGAATGTGGATTGGTGACATGGGCAAAGCAGGTGATGGGTTCGCTGTTGGTAAAGCGAAATCGGACATCCTACGTGAGTACAAATCTTTGAGAAAGCAACGATTCCCTCGTAATCCCAGCCTTCGCCTTGCTGGGAAACGATGTCGGCAGGATCTAGGCGAACCAAAATAATTGATGCCTTGCCACGTTCATTTAAGTTTTCATCTTCGTGCTCAACTTCAAGCAAGTTTTCAGGAACGGCATTGATTAGACCGCCAATTTGAATATCGGCAGCTTTGATCTTGCGATAAGTGGCATCGGTAACAATGTGGATGCCTTCATCCCAGATAGTTTCGCGAAGTCTGGTGCCAGGCATTGGACCTAGGTCACGAAGGAAAACAAGAAGTGGAAGTGGGAACAGGCTTAGCGCGCCAAGCAGGGTACGGCGAATAATTTTGTATTCGCTGATACCTGATTCAGCTTTGCCGCGCTTAAAGATTTCAGCAACTTCATCACGTTCTGATTTTTCAGAAGTAAGCGGATGACGTTCCTGAACGACTTCTTCATCTGGCATAAGTTTTTTAGCCCAGTGAATTGCGCCAGCACCAATTAAGAAAATACCTAAACCAAATAATGTGCCAACCGATACGTGATTGGCATTAACAGTTCCGATTACTGGAACTGAAACTAATGATTCATTTGGAACTTTGATGTAAGAAATAATTGAGCCAAGTATCGAAAGTGCTGATAAACCAAACATGCTGGCAACCTGAATTTCAGCACGCTTAGCAGCTTTTGGATCTAGATCAGATTTGCGTAATTGATGTTCGCCCATTGGGAAAACCGGAACACCACTTACAACATCGACACCATCTTTGGCACCGTAAGGTTCAACTGAATTGTGTTCGTGACTCATTATTTTGCTTTTGCTCCGATCCAAACAGCAACACCTAGCAACACGCCAAGTCCAGCAATCCAAACAAACAGACCTTCAGTAACCGGTCCAAGACGACCTAGACCATTACCACCTGGGTTTTTATTGGCTTGAAGTTCTTCGATGTAAGCAAGGATTGCTTGCTTATCTTCAACTGGTAAAACTGAATCAGAAAAAACAGGCATGTTTGCAGGCCCTGCAACCATTGCTTCGTAAATTACTTTTGGAGATGAACCAAGCAAGCTCGGTGCAACGCCACCTTCAGATAGTGCGCCGCCGCGACCAGAAACGCTATGGCACTGCGCACAGTTTGTTCGGAAAAGTTCTCCACCAAGAGCCAAGTCAGCCCCAGATATGTCTAACATTTCAGCAGTTGGAATTGCAGGTCCTGGACCAAGAGTTGCGATGTATGCAGCAAGGGCTGCAGTTTCAGATTCGTTATATGAAGATGGCTTTGGTTCGGCTTGTATGCCAGGAGCAGCTAGCGGCATGCGACCAGTAGAAACTTGGAAATCAACTGAGGCAGCGCCAACACCTATAAGTGTTGGACCAACTTCTGACCCTTGTCCAGCTAATCCATGACAAGAAGAACAGCCTTCAATGTAAAGCGCTTTACCTTCTTCAACTTGAGTTTGCGATGCCACAACTGATTTAGGTTTTGTTCCTGAATCAACGGCTGCATATGCAACACCCATAGTTCCTAGAGCCACTCCAATGACAGTTGCAAGTACTGCTGGATGCTTACGACTTAATGCCACGAACTTATCCTCGTCTTAGTTTTGTGCTTAACGTTTACTTGATTAGGTAGATAACAGTGAAAAGGCCGATCCAAACTACGTCCACAAAGTGCCAGTAGTAAGAAACGACAATTGCTGATGTTGCTTGACCATGGGTGAAATGCTTGGTCTGGTAGGTGCGAAGTAATACAAAAACAAATGCCAACAAACCACCGGTTACGTGCAAACCGTGGAAGCCAGTTGTTAAGTAAAAGGCAGATGAGTATGCATTCGTTGAAAGAGCTAATCCTTCGTGAACCAATTGGGAGTATTCAAAAATCTGACCCCCAACGAAGTAGGCACCCATCAAAAGTGTGATCGTGAACCACTTACGTAGCTTCTTAACATCGCCACGTTCAGCAGCGAATACACCTAACTGACAGGTAACTGATGAAAGCACCAGGATTGTGGTGTTAAAAGATGCAAATGGCAGATTTAGTATTTCTACCTGCTCAGCCCATAGTTCAACATTGACAGCGCGCAATGTGAAATACATCGCGAATAGGGCTGAGAAGAACATCAACTCACTTGAAAGCCAGATGATGGTGCCGACAGAAACCATGTTTGGACGCTCGGCTGCGGATGGGACTCTAACTGCAGAAGTAGTACTCACGATCTTGAGTTTAGCGCCGTTTCCCCAATGAAATAGGGGCAGGTACCCGGATTTTGGGCTCAGTGTGACCAGGTTCACGGCCTTAGATCAGTGCAATTCCGGGTCATGAAAAAGCAGTTTTAGGAGACCAGATTTTGGGGCAGATATTTTGGCACCTAGGCCATTCAGATACGCTTAAGTCTGTGACTGATACATCCCGCGCTCTAAGAGTCCTGGTCTATAGCGATAACGCCAAGGTGCGAAATACCGTAAAGACTTCAATCGGCCAGCGCCCATCTGAGGACATCAGTTCGGTTGAGATTTATGACGTGGCTACTGAACCAGCACTGATCAAAGTGATGGACACCAAACAATTTGATCTAGTGATCCTTGATGGTGAAGCTTCTCCTGCTGGCGGCCTTGGAATTTGTCGTCAGTTAAAAGATGAAATTTATAACTGCCCGCCAGTTCTTGTACTTGTTGCTCGAGTAGATGATCGCTGGTTGGCAACTTGGTCTCGGGCTGATGCAGTTGTCGCACACCCAATCGACCCACGCGCACTGGTTAAAGCCGTTATTGGCTTACTTTCACCTGCGCAATCCATCGCTTAAGTAAGGCGAATTGTTGATGGAAGTTACCTGGAAAGAAATTCTTGGTTTACTTTCGCGCCGAACAGATTTAACCAAAGAACAAGCTGCTTGGGCGATGGAAGAGCTCATGTCAGGTGGGGCAACTGATTCACAAATAGCTGCCTTTGCAATGGGCCTTCGGGTTAAAGGTGAAACACCAACTGAAATAACCGGCCTTGTTGACACCATGATGAAACATGCGATCCGCGTGACATTGGATCGTCATGCAGTTGATGTTGTTGGAACTGGTGGCGATGGCGCACACACTGTAAACATTTCAACTATGGCTGCGCTAACTGTTGCCGGCACCGGAGTTCCTGTTCTAAAACATGGCAATCGCGCAGTGTCGTCAAAATCAGGAACCGCTGATGTTCTTGAAGCACTTGGCGTAGCGATTAACATGCCACCGATTTTGGTTTCATCAGCTGTTGCTGAAGCAGGAATTGGTTTTTGTTTAGCACCAGCACATCACCCGGCTCTTAGGTACGCAGCGACAGTTCGCAAAGAACTTGGCGTGCCAACCGTATTTAACGTGCTTGGACCGCTTGCAAACCCAGGTCAACCCAAGGCTGCACTAATTGGTGTGGCCGATGGAAAACTTGTGCCAACTTTGGCTGAAGTGCAACTGCAACGTGGCATGTGCTCAATCTTGGTAAATAGTGAAGATGGTCTTGATGAAATCTCAACTACAGCAAAAACTCGTGCTTGGGATGTAACAAGTGGAACCATTCGGGAAGAGCTGTTGGACCCACAAAGCTTTGGCATCAAACTTTCTAGCCCAGAACAGCTTCGCGGCGGTGATGCTAAATACAACGCTCAAGTTGTTCGCGCTATTTTGGCTGGCAGAACAGATGGCAATCTTCAAGCTATTCGTGACGTAGTGGCATTAAATGCAGCTGCCGCTTTGGTTGCATATGATGCGGCAATTGGTCACTTTACCTATGGCTTGGTCACAGATTCTTTGACTTCGCGTATGAGCCGAGCTCTTCAGATCGCTTATGGCGCACTTGATAGTGGGGCAGCTGAATCTGTGCTGGATGTTTGGGTATCAGTTAGCCAGCGCTTTGCCCTTGAAGCTAACTAAACCCCTGTAAATTGCAGCAACTTTGCTGGTTTATTCACCCTGATTTCTTGTCAGAGGGTATGGCTAATTTAAAAATATGTTGATTGATTGCAATAGCTGCATCATGCGCGATATCGCCTGTGATGACTGCGTAGTTTCTATGCTGCTTGGTCCAGAACCAACTTCACTTGAAAGTCACCGTGATGCATTAAGTGTTTTAGCTGATGCTGGAATTGTTGCCCCGCTTCGATTAATAAAGGGCGAGGGCAACAACAAAGGTAAGGGCAAAAGTAAAGCGGTGGCTTGCCAGTAACGTAATACAGGTGAGTCACACCTTATTTATTACAAATGATTTTCCACCAAGGCCTGGTGGCATTCAAACATTTGTTTATGAATTAGTGCGACAGTTTCCAAGTAGTGATGTGACTGTACTTTCATCCACTTGGGAAGGTGCCGAGCAATTTGATCAAAGCCATGACTTTGATGTTGTTCGAGCAAACACAAAAGTATTGCTACCAACACCTGAAACACTTTCACTTGCCCGAAAAATAATCGTGGCCAAAAATGTTAAATCCGTAATTTTTGGTGCCGCAGCTCCGCTAGCACTTCTGGCAAAACCACTTCGCGCATTAGGTGTCGAGAAGATAATCGCTTTTACCCATGGACATGAAGCTGGCTGGGCAAAAACACCTGGCACTAAACAAGCACTTAAGAAAATTGGCAATGACGTTGATGTGCTTACTTACTTAACTCAATACACAAAGCAAGAAATCAGCAAAGGGTTATCAATAAATGCAGTGGCCAGCATGCGGCAGCTTTTGCCAGCAGTTGATCCACAATTTTTCAATCCAGGTAATCAGATTGAAGGAAGCAGGCTTCGTGAAAAGGTTGGCTTTGCCAACAGGCCAACAATTGTAAGTGTTTCAAGACTTATGGCCCGAAAAGGTCATGATGAATTAATTAAGGCAATGCCAGAACTTAAAAAGCGCATTCCTGGAATAGCACTTCTAATAGTTGGCGAAGGAAGTTACCGAAATAATTTAGAAAAATTAATTACCAAGTTAGATCTTGAATTAGATGTTTACTTAACTGGAAAAGTTCCATATCTAGAACTTCCTGCTTGGTATGGGGCAGGGGATGTTTTTGCCATGCCATGTCGCACCAGAAAAGCTGGCTGGGATGTTGAAGGCCTTGGCATTGTTTATTTGGAAGCCAGCGCAACTGGGCTTCCAGTTATTGCAGGTGATTCAGGTGGCGCACCCGAAGCCGTTGCCGAAGGGAAGTCAGGATTTGTCGTTGGCGGAACTGACCAAGTGGCATTAATCGAAAAAATCGAATTACTTTTCGCCGATAAGAAATTACGTAAAGAAATGGGCGAGTTTGGTCGTCAGTGGATCTTAGATAACTGGACTTGGGATAAACCGTATGCCAGGTTACAAAAACTTATTTCTGGGATTGACCCAGATAACTAGATGGCTTGCGTTAATTTCGATTTGATGTTTGCCCACATTAAATAAGTAGCCCAGAGCAAAGTAATGATTCTTAATACCTGAACCACAAGTGGAATTATTTGTCCGCCCATGTATCCGGCGTACAAAATCGGGTAAATCAATTGTCCCAAGAATGCGCTTGTGGCAATTAGCCCAAAGATTTTCATGAAGTTCTTAGCTGGGTTAAGAGCACAAACTGCCAAAAGCCCAAAAAGCCAGATTATGTATTGCGGCGAGAGCACTCGACTGGTGACCATTGATGCGGTGACAACATAAATTCCAATATCAGCAACACCAACATTTGAAAGACGATTTTGGAATTGCCAAAGCGCTATTTGGCCAATTAAAAGCAGCCCAGCGATTGTGATTATGGCTGAAACTAAATTCACCCCAGGTGCGACAACTTCCACTGCACCATATCGAAATTCAATTGGCATATCGACATCGAATAAGTGCCAAAACATAAAAGGCAGGGCGCCAACTGATTCGATCTGAAGTCCACGAGATTTTTGGCCTGTGATGAACGAAAAACTATTTGGCCACCACAGCGTTAACAAAATGCTGAATGATACGAATGTTCCAAAAAACCACAGGAAATTACTTTTGAATTTATTTCGAGGAATTCCTAAAAATAAAAGTGCTGGCCAAACTTTTAAAAGTGCACCAAATGCGATGTTGATTCCAAAAGAACTTGGTTTTGCAATAAACAGCAAAGCTAAGACTGCAAAAAAGGTTGGAAATACATCAAATCTTCCCAGCATTATTGGTCCAACTAGTACTCCGGCACTTACCCAGATAGTTGCAGGCAAATAGTTTTTCTTATTGTTTTCAAGTCCAGCTTCGAGCAAAAAATAAAACAGCAGGGCATCAATAGCAAGTGCTAGAAAAACAAAACCAACTGTTGCCGGCGCAATTAAATAACCAAGTATGAAAACTAATGCGGCAAGCGGCGGGTATTGCCACATGTCATCGTTAATTGGGAAGTGACCATTTTGCATGTTGCCAGCCCACCAGTCGTATAGCTGGACATCAGCAAATAGTCCTTCACCATCTGGGTAAATCAGGTAGCCAAAGCCGCTTAATAAAATCCAGATTCGGGAAATTAGCCAAGTGGCAATTAGCCCTGGAGTTTTTAACTGCACAAATTCCTAGCGGTAGAGCTCTTCAATTTCGCTAGCAAAATCTGAAGTAACAACATGGCGACGGATACTCATCTTTGGGGTTAGGTAGCCGTTTTCAATTGTTAAATCTGTAGGCAAAATTGTGAACTTTTTAATCGCTTCAGAGATAGAAACAATTTCATTTGCTGTATTCACCGCAGTCTGAACAATGGTGCGAACTTTTGGATCTTTGGCTAATTCTTCAAGTGGTTTTTCTTCGATTCCATTTGCAGCCAGGATTCCAGGCAATGCTTCCTGGTCAAGTGTGATTAGCGCTCCAATAAAAGCTTGACCATCACCAACGACAACACACTGACTAACAATTGGGTGAGCACGCAGGCGATCTTCCAGGACTGCAGGTGCAACGTTTTTGCCACCTGCGGTAACCAAGATTTCTTTTTTACGGCCAGTGATTCGAAGGAATCCATCTTCATCAATTTCACCAATGTCACCAGAGTGGAACCAGCCATCTGCGTTAAAAGCTTCATTGGTTGCGATCTCGTTATTCCAGTAACCCTTGAACACATGTGGGCCATTTATTAGTACTTCGCCATCGTCAGCGATCTTGACTGAAGTACCAAATACTGGCTTACCAACGCTGCCAATTTTTAGTGCCGTTGGGATATTCAGTGTTGCTCCAGCTGTCGTTTCAGTTAAGCCGTAGCCTTCAAGCACAACGAGCCCAAGTCCGCGGTAGAAGTGGCCAAGACGTGAACCAAGAGACGCGCCACCTGAAATTGCGTGAGTCACGCGTCCACCCATAGCAGCGCGAAGTTTTGAGTAAACCAATGCATCAAATAGTTTGTGCTTTGCAGCAAGCGCTGGATTTGGTCTGCCATGATCTAAGGCCTGGCTGTAAGCAATCGCAGTTTTTGCAGCTGCGTCAAAGATTTTGCCCTTAACTGGGCTAGCAGCATGGGCTTTAGCACCGGCGCCATTGAAAACTTTTTCAAATACGCGTGGAACAGCCAGCAAGAAACTTGGTTTAAAGGATTCAAGATCGCGCAGAAGTGATGCTGGATTTGGGCAATGACCAATCGTGACTTGTCCACGAACCATTGCTAGTTGAATCATTCGACCAAATACGTGTGCAAGTGGCAAGAAGATCAACGTTGATGCTTGATCGGCTTTGAAAATTTCTGGAATACCTTCAACCAAATTGTCGATTTCGCTAATCAAGTTTGAATGAGTGAGAACACAACCTTTAGGCATACCAGTAGTGCCACTGGTGTAAATAATTGTGGCCACATCATCTGGTCTTGCATGTTTACGTCGCTGTTCTAAATCGTCATCAGAGATGTGTGCACCTTTAGCTGTTAAATCTGTAAAAGCATTCTCAGCAAAGATGTAACTGCGGGTCATTTGCGGAACAAAGCTGGCGATTTCTTTGTAAGCATGTGTAGTGCGGCTGGCTTCAAAGAATGTGGCAACCACATTTGAATCCGACATAATCCACTTAACTTGTTCTGGCGAGGATGTTTCATAAATCGGAACCGGGATACCGCCGGCGTACCAGATTGCAAAATCAGCGACTGTCCATTCATAGCGAGTGCGGGCAAAAATCGCTACGCGGTCACCAGTTTGAATTCCATCGGCGATTAAACCTTTGGCCACGCTCTTCACTAAAGATTTGAATTCAACAGAAGATACTGTCTTCCATTCTGTTCCTTCAGGAATGCTTGCCAGTGCATGGTTTGGATATGTGTTGGCATTGAGTTCAACAATGTCAGTGATATTTCCTGATGTGGGTGGAGCAACTAACGCGGGTACATGCATTTCACGCATATCCAATTAACCTTTCGAAAGCCTTGCTTAAATTAGGTATTACGGGTGAGATTACCGAACGTGGGCGGATATTTCTGCCAATCTGGTGGCCCAATTGCCCAATCCGCCTCAAATTCACTACCGTTAATCATGTGTCGGAAAGCGATAAGTTCTATAAGTTCTTAAAGAACGTGGCAATTGGCCCAGCTTTAGACATTACTTTTCACCCTTGGGTTGAGGGCCTTGAAAACATCCCCGAAGATGGCGCAGCCCTAATTGCTAGCAACCACCTTTCATTCTCAGATTCAATCTTTTTACCAATTGCTGTTCCGCGAAAAATCACTTTCATGGCTAAAGCGGAATACTTCATGGGAACTGGCATCAAAGGTAAGGCGATAGCTGCATTTTTCCGTGGCGCAGGACAAGTTCCAGTTGATCGAACTGGTGGCAACGCTGCAACAGATGCAATCGCAACTGGCGTTCGGTTATTAAATGAAGGACACCTGCTTGGCATCTATCCAGAAGGAACCAGATCTCCGGATGGCAGGCTTTACCGAGGTAAGACAGGTGTTGCCCGCATGGCACTTGAAGCCCGAGTCCCAGTTGTTCCAGTTGCGATGATCAACACTGACAAAGTTCAGCCAATTGGTCGAAGCCGACCAAACTTTAACGTTGATGTTGGAATTCGAATTGGTAAAGCTTTAGATTTCTCGCGCTACTACGGAATGGAAGATGACCGTTTCGTACTTCGTACCATCACCGATGAAATTATGTATAAGTTGATGGAACTTGGTGGCCAAGAGTACGTCGATAAGTACGCCAGCCGTAAACGTTAGTGTGAAACTGGCTTGCCTTTAGGCTGCTTTAAGTCTGCAAGTAATTCATCAAACCACTTTTGATTTGTATCAAATGGTTTTGCTCCGGCTACACGTTCAAACTCACAAGCTCTGATGTTGTTATCAGCATTTTCATCCATGCCAACTAAACCACTAATGCCATTAAGCGCTGCTTCAACTGCAACAGTTGCGCAGTCATGAATTAATTGTTGATCGCGTTCATTTGCAGGGGCCGAGCGAGCGTAGTAACCGCTCTTTTGCACTAGAACTTTTTCAGCGCCAATCATCGGAGCGAATTGAGCGGCAAACCAAGCACCTGGATTAATGCGATCAATTTTCACATGGCCAAATGGGTCAAGTGGAATTTCTTCGCCGCGGCTACGCATTTCTTCAACGATGGCATCAACGCCAGCACCTTCGGATAAAAAGATGTTGACATTGCCAACGGTGTTCATCACTTCAGATAAACGCTTGGCTTCTTTATCAATGTCAATTTCTAGTTCTGGAACATATACCGCATGGATTTCGCGATTAATGCGATCTGCGCCAAATGAACTTAGCCATTCTTGTTCATCAAGTAATTGGCGGTATGAAATGGCTGTTGCTGCAGTTAGCCAACCACAGTGACGGCCCATAACTTCGTGCACAATTAGCATCTTCGGGTTAGAGGTGTGCTCAGAAACTACATTTGAAAAGTAATGGGCACCTTCGTCAGCTGCAGTCCAGGCGCCTAGTGATTGGGCAATTGGGTAAATATCGTTATCAATTGTCTTTGGTAGACCAACCACGCCAAGGCCGTAATTATTTTTAGCCAGGAATGCAGATAGGTCAGCAGCTGCCGTATTTGTGTCATCGCCACCGATGGTGTGCAGGACATCAACGCCGTCTTTAACTAGCTGGTCTGCGGCAACTTGCTGTGGGTCTTGACCTTCTTTAACAAGTCCACGTTTAACGCAATCAGCAACGTTGGTTAATTTCACACGGCTATTGCCAATTGGGCTGCCGCCTAATTCGTGAAGCAGATGAGCCTTTGCTCTAATCTCAGGTGTGATCTTGATTGATTCACCTTTTAATAAACCGTGGTAGCCATTGCGGTAGGCGATGATCTCAACATCTGGGGCAACTTCAGAATATCGCTCGATTAAGTATCCGATCGCTGAAGATAAACATGGGGCAAGACCGCCAGCGGTGAGAAGTGCAACTTTACGAATAGCCATAACCCAAATCTATCTAAGGGGAGTAACTTTCGATTTAGTAATACACGCATTGCCCGACTAACCTAGACGGGTGTCTTCGATTACTTGGCCATTACTGCCAGCAGCGCAACAGCCTGAGTGGCCTGATGCTGCTGCCTTAAGCCATGCCCAAGAGATTCTAAAGTCACTTCCGCCACTTGTTTTCGCAGGTGAGTGTGATGAATTAACCCAGCGGTTAGCCCAAGCTGAACGAGGCGAAGCTTTTGTTCTGATGGGCGGGGACTGCGCTGAAACATTTGTAGCCAACACTGCTGATTCAATTCGCGCCCGACTAAAGACTGTGCTGCAGATGGCAATCGTTCTAACTTACGGCGCATCACTTCCAGTTGTGAAAATTGGTCGCATTGCTGGCCAATACGGAAAACCACGTAGTGCTGGAAATGAAACTGTTGATGGCGTAAGCCTTCCGTCATACCGCGGCGATGCCGTTAATGGTCTGGAATTCACCGAACAATCTCGTGTTCCAGATCCAATGCGTTTAGTTCAGACTTACCATGCAAGTGCTGCTGCGCTTAACCTGATTCGCGCTTTCACTCAAGGTGGTTACGCCGACCTTCGCCAAGTGCATGCTTGGAACCAAGACTTCGTAAGTGAATCAACTCCAGGCAAGCGTTATGAACAAATGGCTGCTGAAATTGATCGAGCCCTTTCGTTTATGACAGCATGCGGGGCAGATCCAGAGGAATTCCGCCGTGTTGATTTCTACGCTAGCCATGAAGCACTCTTACTTGATTACGAAAAGCCATTAACCCGTATTGATTCTCGTACTGGAAATCTTTACGACGTATCTGGTCACTTTGTTTGGATTGGTGAGCGCACTCGAAACCTTGATGGCGCTCACGTTGATTTCGCTTCGAAAATTCAAAACCCAATTGGTGTAAAAGTTGGTCCGACGACAACTGATGAAGATTTGTTGGCCTTGCTTAAAAAACTTGATCCAGAAAATAAACCTGGCCGCCTAATGCTGATCACTCGAATGGGCACTGGAAAGATTCGCGAAGTCCTGCCAAGGCTGATCGACGTGGTTTCAAAATCAGGCCATAACGTAACTTGGGTTTGCGATCCAATGCACGGAAACACTCGCGAAGCCGCATCTGGACATAAGACTCGATTATTTGATGATGTCATCGATGAAGTTAAAGGTTTCTTTGAAGTCCATAAGGCCAAAGGAACACATCCAGGCGGAATTCACATTGAATTAACCGGTGATGATGTAACTGAATGTCTTGGTGGTATTTCAGGGGTTAGCGAAAGCGATCTACCATTCCGTTACGAAACAGCCTGTGATCCAAGACTAAATCGGGTGCAGAGCCTGGAGTTGGCATTCCAAGTGGCTGACATGCTTAGAAAATAATTTCTAGCTAAATAATTTTTATTGTTATTACTGACCCTTTAACCACTTTGCTTAACGCAGGTGGGTTTTGCGAATACACGATTTTAAATGGTGCGATCGGGAATTTATTCTCTTGATTAACAACAAATCCAGCTGCTTGAAGTATTGCGGTTGCTTCTTCAACTGATTTTCCAATCACATTTGGAACCTCAATTGGCTCGGCACCCTTAGAAATTTGAATATTGACTACGGTGTCACGTTTCAAACTTGAACCAGGTGCTGGATCGGTTCCAGCAATTTTTCCAGATTCAACTGTTTCAGCATAAATTTCTGAAGTTTCACCGATCTTTAAATTCAAATCTTCCAAGATTTTTTCAACATCAGCAGGCGCCATACCAACAACTTCAGCTGGAATTACATATCGCTCTTGGCCTTTTGAAACATAAACCTGAATTGGATTATCTATTTTGGCTTTCTTGCCAGTTGCTGGTTCTGTTCGAATAATCTGACCTGCTGGAATATCTTCAGAAAACTCTGCGATTTCGGTAATGCCAAGTTGCAATTCAATAAGGGCTGGTGTGGCTTGTTCAATAGTTTGGCCAGTTAGATCTGGAACTGGTTTGTAGCTGCCAGAAAAGTTGTACCAAAGAAGTACCGCTGCCATAAGCGCAATTAGCAAACCGCCAGCTCTAAGCACGGTTTTAGACTTTGAAAAATTAAATTTATTGGCTTTTACCTGAATACCTGAATCATTAGCTAGGTAAGCAGGTGGAATAACTTGGCCACCACGAGGTGTGGTGGGTGGAAGTTGTGAGCCACCTTTAATTGGCAGGGCAGTAGTAAGTGATTCAGCTTGCGGCACTGCACTCAGTGCGCGAACCACTCCCTCTTGGAAAGCCCTGGCACTTGGCATTCGATTGTTTATATTTCTGGCAGTGGCACTCAGTACTAAGTGATCAACTGCAGGTGGCACATCTGGCTGCAAAATACTTGGTGCCTGAACGTCTTCGTTCACATGTTTGTACGCAACGTCAATTGGTGTGCCACCTGTAAATGGAACCCGGCCAGTGACCATTTCATAAAGCAAAATTCCAGATGAGTAAACATCTGATCTGGCATCAACTGGATGTTGCTGAACTTGTTCTGGCGATAAGTAGGCCATCGTGCCAAGCAGTACTGCACCGGAATTTGAAGTTGCCGGTTGATCGGTAATCACTCTGGCCAAACCAAAGTCGGTCACTTTAATTTGGCCGTCGTTGGTAATTAATACGTTTTCTGGTTTTATGTCGCGGTGCACAAATCCTGCATCGTGGGCAGCGGACAAACCTGCTAATACAGATTTCATAATTTCAAGCGCGTGCGCACTTGCAAAAGGTCCGTGAGCTGCTAAAACTTCGCGAATAGTTTTTCCAGGCACATATTCCATAACAAGGAATGGGAAACCAAGAGCCAGCCCTTGATCATGAACGGCCACCACATTTGGATGCATCAATGCAGCGCTGGCTTTTGCTTCGTGCATAAAGCGCTCAACAAAACTTGGATCATTGGCAAGTGAGCCAGCCAAAATCTTTAGGGCAACAGTTCGCCCAAGTTTTAAGTCAGTTGCACGGTAAACATTTGCCATTCCACCGCGGGCAATTAATTCATCGACTTGGTAGCGATTTTCTAATACCTGGCCAACAAATGGATCTGTGGTTGGCAAAGTCATGAATTAATTCTAAAGATGGGTTGGAAATCTTCATCGGATGCCACATCAGGTAGATTTCAACTGATGGGAAAGTTTTCTTATATCGCAGTCTTACTCGGCTGTCTGCTAGGTAGCGGTTGGCTAGAAATTGTGCTGCGCACAAGGGTTTATCGCAGATGGAAGCGATTAGTGCTTTCCATACTTCCAGGACTTGTTCTATTTACTTGCTGGGATATTTATGCAATCAGTGAAGGTCATTGGAAATTTGATCAACGATATGTCACGGGAATTATTGCTATAGCCAATGTGCCGCTTGAAGAAATTTTGTTTTTTATAGTCATTCCAATTTGTGCAGTTTTAACCCTAGAAGGCGTTCGCAGCACAAAGCCAAACTGGAAAGTTGGCGATGAGAAATGACCTACACTCAAATTGCAGTAGTGGCTGCTGTACTTGCAGTTGCGATTGACATTCGCGTAATCAAATCTGCTGTTACTACTCGAAAAGTTTTTTGGGTTAGCTACGCGATCATGATCTTTTTCCAACTCATTACAAACGGAATTTTGACTGGTGCTGGAATTGTTGAATATTCAGGAATCAAAATAATTGGATCAGATACTCCAGTGGATTCACGTCCACCGTTTATAGGCGACGGTCGAATTGCTTACGCCCCAGTTGAGGATCTTGTTTTTGGTTTTGCGCTAATTGTGTTAACGCTTTCAATGTGGGTGCGACTTGGTCGAAATGGTGTGCAGCGAGAACCGTTAGCGGGCCCGCCACGCTTTATACCAAGCTGGAAGCGCAACCGCTAAGCGCCTAGTTAGTGGCACAGTTGCGCGAACTTTAAATACTTCGTAATCATTCTTGACTACTTCATCGACAATTCCGCAATAGAGAATGCGTGCGGTTTCAATACAGGGCTGAGCACTTGGGGCCAGCATTGAAATTCCAATTCGAGACCTTTGCTCAAGATCTTTGACTCGATCGATTTGCTTAGCCAGAGCTCTCTTTATTGCTGGGGTAGCGATTCGTTTTTCTAGATCGCTTCGAGTAACACCAAAGTCAGCTAGTTCATCAAGCGGTAAATAAACTCGGCCCCGATCTAGATCCTCGTTAACGTCCCTGATGAAATTGGCTAACTGGAACGCAACCCCAAGTTCCATTGCGTGGTCGTATGCCTTTGGATCGCTTGGTTCCAAAATTGGCACCATTTGTAATCCGATTACTGCAGCCGAACCGTAAACATATTCATAGAGGTCTTCATAGGTTTTGTATTCGGTGACAGTTAAATCCATAGTCATTGAGTGAATGAATGCTTCGAAATGTGCTTTTGGTAAATTCCAACGCTTAATGGTGTGAAGTACAGCTAAGCAAACTGGATCATCAGTTTTACCTGAATCAAAACTGGCAAAAAATTTATCGCTCCAGTTTCTTAATTCTTGAGCTTTTTGTTCATCTGTCAGGGTTGAACTTAAGTCATCAACAATTTCATCGGCATAGCGCGCAAACCCATAAAGCGCATGAACATAGGGGCGCTTTTCTGGTGGAAGGAGCAGCGTTGCTAAGTAGTAAGTTTTGCCGTGTTTTTTATTTAATTCTCGACATAACTCATATGATGCTTGAAGCGCAGGGTCAGTAATACCCGCCTTGATTAAATCCTTCTTGCTCATGTAAGTAACTTAACGGATAACCATTTTTTCGTGCAGCGCCAGTTGTGCTGCACTTTCGGGTTTGATGCCCTGTTCAGATTTGTCACCAATAATCAATTGCCGCTCATGCGGAGAGGTAAATACCGCAGCAGCCAGAATTAGTACCGCCAAAATAATGGCAAGCCCATCGCTAAGGTCCAAGAATGTATCGGTTGTTGCACTGGAATTGGCAATGCCATGAATTGTGAAAGCCGAAATCACAATCACAGTAATGCGCACATATCTATGTGATAGGCCTGAAGCAGCCACAAGTGGGATTGCCCAAAGTAAATACCAAGGCTGAACGACTGGACCAAAAATTACAAGTGCGGCAAAGGCAAATGCTGCGCCTCTAGTTGCACTTCGCCCTTCTGGTTTCAAAATTAAATACATCAAAATAATGGCCATCACCAAAGAGCCAATTTGCCTAGATATTTCAACAAATTGATCTTCGAAATTTCCAAAGCCAAGCAAGTTTGCAAAAGCGCTGGAAAATAAACCAGCTGCAGTGAAAGGAGATAGCCAACTCTTAACCGTGCCTGGCGTACTTAAAGCGTTGAGCCAACCAAAAGGACCAACGCCAGCAAAGTAAGACATAGCAAACAAAGATGTGGTTGAGACAACCCCAATACGAATACCTTGGCGAATGCGACTTAACCATGAAGATTCAGCTGAAATGTAAGCCAAGAATGGCAGGACCACAATCGCAACTGGTTTCATCGCAAGGGCAGCTGTTGCCAATAGAGCTGCAATTACCCAACGGTGTTTAAGTCCAAAAACAAGTGAGACTACAACTAAAGCAACCATCAACGAATCGTTATGGGCACCAGCGACAAAATGCATAATCACAAGTGGATTCATCGCACCAAGCCAAAGTGCTGAGGCATCGCTAATTCCATGCTGTCTTGCAAGAAATGGGATAGCAACAATCAGGGCGATTACACCAGCTAATGCAATTAGTCGGAATAAAAATGCGCCAAGTAAGGCTGAGTTACCACTTAAATAAGCCACAACTTTTTCAATAAACAAAAATGCTGGTCCATAAGGTGTCGGTGCTTCACCCCAAAGTGGGTCAACCCCAGATTGGAACCACCCAGCAACTAGAGCAACACCTGAGTCATACGGGTTATAGCCAGCAAGTTGTAGTTTGCCTTGCATGTAATAGCTAAAGACATCGCGACTAAAAAGCGGTGGAGTAAAAATTAACGGCGCACACCAAAAACCCATCGCCACGTACAAAACACGTAGGTCTGAAATTTTGTTATGCAAGGCATCCATTCCAACAAAAAGCCAAGCCTGCAAAATTAGAGCGGCACCCACCACTACAAGTGATCGAGCCAATGCTTGGCCAAGTGAATTTGTTTGCAAGTAATTTACGATTGGCCAGTCAAGTGCTCCAGCAGAAAGTGGAAACCAACCAACACCAAAGGAGCCAAATGCTAAAAATAGCGAACCAAAAAATCCCGGCCACACATACATGCCAACAATGGGCTGTCGCATAAAAGTTTTTGGGAAAGTGAATTTCACTTATCTAGGGTACTTGCGAACTAGCGCAGTGCACGTGAGCGGTATGACTTGTCTTTACCGGTAATGCGTTCGGCTGCTAAGCGACCAGAGATTAGAACCATCGGAACGCCAACGCCTGGCTGTGTACCAGATCCAGTGAAGACCACATTTTCACCCCAGGTGTTACGCGGTCTAAATGGTCCAGTTTGGAAAAATGAATGCGCGGCCGCAAATGGTGCGCCGCGTTCCATGCCACGATCCGCCCAATCTTGCGGGGTAGTGATGTGGGCAACTTCGATTGAATTAGCGAAATCTGAGTAGCCGCGTTCTTCAAGTGATTTGAAAACTTGATCGCGATATTTTGGTTCGAAAGTTTTCCAATCGATGTCTGCATCTAAGTTTGGTGTTGGGAATAGTACGTAATAAACCTGTTTTCCATTTGGAGCCAAATCCGGATCACTATGGCTTGGGTTTGTAACCAAAATACTTGGATCGCTCATTATGGTTTTTTTGTTAATTAGCTCATCGAATACGCCAGACCAGCTTTTACCGAAATGAATATTGTGATGGGCGATGTGATCGAATTTCTTATTTGAACCTGCAAGCAATAAGTAACAAGAAGGCGAGTAATCCAAACGTCTAACTGTCCAAGGATCAGAATCAAGTAATTCACGGTGGGCGATTGGCAAATCAGGATTCAGCACAACTACATCAGCTGGGATGAATTCACCCATGGCTGTTTCAACGCCAACTGCGCGCTTGCCTTTTGTGCGAACTGCAGTCACTTCAGTGTCGTACTTAAATGTCACGCCATGTTTGGTTGCAGCTGCTGCCATTGCTGCAGGAACAGCATGCATTCCACCCTTGGGAAAGTAAACACCAGCAACTGAATCCATGTATGCAATAACTGCATAAATGGCCAATGCATCGTAAGGTGAAAGACCGGCATACATCGCCTGGAATGAATAAACACGCTGGGTGCGATCATCCTTTAGGTATTGCTCAACTTTTGGAGCAAGTTTTCTAAAACCGCCAATAGAAATTAGCTTCACTAAGTCTTTTGAAATTAGATCTACTGGACTATCGATATTGCGGTCAATGAAATTGCGCATCTCGTATTTGTATAAATCTGAAACGAAATCAACATACTTGCGGTAACCAGCCGCTTCATCTGGACCAATGACTTTTTCGATCTCAGCGCACATTTGTTCAGTATCGCTATGCACATCCATTTGGCTGCCATCTGCAAAAAATGTTCGGTAAAGCGGCTTAACTGGTTCAAGTTTTAGCCAGTCATTCATGTCTTCGCCAAGACAATCAAATGCATCGGCGATTAAATCAGGCATAGTTAAAACTGTTGGTCCGGTATCAAATTCAAATCCGCGGTCACTAATGCGGCCTGCACGACCACCTGGAATCGATTCACGTTCAACAACAGTGACATTGCGACCAGTTTTTGCAAGGCGCATGGCAGCTGATAGGCCAGCTAATCCTGCGCCAACAATTACGACATTATTTGTTGGACCGCTGACTGTTCGTTGGGTATGTCCTGGGATCCAGTCTTGTAATCGCACCATTTAGCTTGCTCTCTTCGTTGCCATAACTGCAAGATCACTTAGAGCTTGCGTTACTTCAGTTGGTAAATCTTGAATTGCAGATAGGGCAACTTCAAGTTGCTGGGCAATACGCTCTTCAATAACCAGCTGAGCACCACAATCGATTAGTGCTTCTTGAACTTGCTTAACTTCTGACTCACTTAATTTTTCATTGCCAAGAGCCGATTCAATCAACTTAAGTTGAGCCGGGCTTGCTAATTCACGTGCCTTTGCAACAAGCATGGTTTGTTTGCCTTCGCGCAAATCGTCACCTGATGGTTTACCAGTGGTTGCAGCATCACCAAACACACCAAGCAAATCATCGCGTAATTGGAATGCCTCACCAAGAGCTAAACCGTATTGAGATAGGGCATCACGCACTTCGTTTGATGCGCCAGCAATTGCCGCGCCCATCAAAAGAGGTCTTTCGATTGTGTATTTTGCGCTCTTAAACCTGATCACTGTCGCACTTCGTTCAACAGTGATCTCGCCACGAACTTGTTCGAGAAGATCTAGATATTGACCAGCCATTAATTCAGTTCGCATAACGTGGTAAATCTCATTGGCTCTCATCACTTCCTGAGTTGAGAGGCCACTAGTGAAAATCAATTCATCAGCCCATGAAAGAGCTAGATCACCAATCAAGATGGCAGCGCCGGCACCAAATCTTGGACCATCACTAGACCAATTGTTTGAGGCATGTTTTTCTTCAAATTGTTTGTGAACCGCTGGCGCTCCGCGACGTGTGTCACTGTTATCCATAACATCGTCATGAATCAGTGCGCAGGCTTGTAGAAATTCAAGAGCACTACAAGCTTTGATAATTGCATCGCTATCTTTGCCGCCACCGGCTAAGTAACCCCAATAGGCAAATGCTGGACGCAAACGCTTTCCACCAGTAATTAATGCTGAGAGTGAATCAACTAAGGCTTCAGTGTCACTAGAAATTTCAGACATGATGTTTCGATGTTCCGAAACAAAATCCGTGAGTGTTTGGGCAACGCGATCACGTAGGCCATTTTTATCTAGTGGGTTACTCACCCCTTTAGCGTAAAGGCAAAGTCAGGGTGCTGCAGAACCGATTAGGTCAGCCACAATTTCAGCACTCATGACTGCATGGCTTGGACCAAGTCCAAGCCATGAGCGTTCTTCAATTCGATAAAGACCTGGTGAGTTTGTGCCTGGGGTGGTGGTGTCAGTCCATTTGGCAATCTCGGGCAGAGAGGTTAAGTCATTAACAATTACAAAATCTGCGGCAATCAGCTGGCCATTTGAAAGTTCAACACCAATTAATTGGTCTCCAGCAACCACCGGTGCAACCTTCTCATTAAAAGTGAATTCAACGCTTAATTCACGGCACCGAATTTCAATCGCGTTTGTTAGGGCGCTTAACCCACCCGAAGACTCGTAAACCCCAAACGTTTGTTGCACGTAACTACCAATTCCAAGCAATCCAATTTTTGAATCTAGATCTACATAACACTGTGCCTTATAGGCACGGGCTAAGTTTTGTAAGTCAGTGTTCTTTAAGTTTTGCTTGATGAAATTTTCAAAGTTGCGAATTCTTAAGAAATTTTTAAAACCAACAATCTTCCAGATCGGTTCTTCTGATTGCCTTTCAATTAACTTTGATCGCGATTGTTGCCAAATTTGTCCAAAAACTGAAGTGAATTTTCGCCATTGATTTGCCGCATCTTTGCCTAGAACTTTTTCAATTTCAGTTAATACTCGGCCAACTCCGCTTGCTGGAATTTGGATACTTCCAGAGGACTTTGTTTGAAATTCAAAAGCAAAGTTTGATTCATTGAGGTCAAGAACTTCTTCAAGTTGGCTACCTGTTTTAATAAACAAATCTCGGTAAGCAGCTGGCAGAGTTAAAACTTGGGGAATCGTTACTGCGCTACCGCTAGCTTCATAGACATGAACCTCATGACCTTTAACTGCAAGCCTTGCCCCAACAGCCAACCCACCATGGCCTGCGCCAAGAACTATTACTTTGCTCATTGACTGACTTTTGGATTGCCCGAAGTTTCAATAACTAACTTCTTAAAGCTAAACGCGCTCAATCAAATCCCACTTATTTCCATAGGCATCTTTAAAGACCACAACTTTGCCAAATTTTTCATTTCGCGGTTGTTCAGTGAAATCAATACCGCGATCTAAGTAATTTCCATAAGTCTGATCAAAGTCATTTGTGTACAAAAAGAACGCAACTCTGCCGCCGGTTGAATTTCCGATTGCAGCAACCTGAGCCTCATTTGATGCCTTGGCTAGCAAAATATTTAAGCCATTTGACCCGGTAGACAGCACAACCCACCGCTTTAATTCATCAAGTTTTGTATCTTCAATCAATCGAAAACCAAGGTCATCGCAGTAATGACAGATAGCTTTGTCGTAGTCATCAACCACGATTGCGACCATGCCTAAGCCAGACATTATTTCTCCACACTTATTGGAGTTGCATTACTTATTCGCATCAAATCTGTGAAGTTTGTTCTAAACACAACATGGGTATGACCTGCAGCTGCCCAAATTTCATCATATTCATCAAGTGCTACATCAATAAAAGTTTGTGGTTGGTAATCCTTTTCTTCATGGACCCAACCAATCGGACTAACCCCGCCAATAACAAAGCCGCTCCAATTGCGAACAAAGTCAGCATCTGCTCGACCTAGTTTTGGCAAACTTGCAGAACTTGAAACTAATTCAGTATCAACTCTGTGCCGTCCTGAAGTAATTACTAGCAGTGGCTCTGGGATTAAAAAAACAATTGATGAAGCAATCTGTCCAACTTCAACACCCAGTGCAGCTGCAGCGTCAGCAGCTGTCCGGGCGGAATCGGCTAATTCACGGATTTCAACATCAATATCGTGTTGAGTCAGGAAATTAGTAACGCGCTTAACTGCTGGCTTATCAGAATTCATCGGGCAAGCCAAAAGTTACGCAGTAACTTCCTTAATCTGCTGTTCGATGATGGTTAGTGCATCATCTAGAAGATGTTCTGGCATAACTAGTGGCGGAAGGAAGCGAAGTACGTTTCCGTAAGTTCCAGCAGTTAAAACAACAACGCCCTCAGCGTGGCATGCCTTGGCAATCTTGCTAGTTGCATCAGCATCTGGTTCATTTGTTCCAGGCTTAACGATTTCAATTGCAATCATTGCGCCGCGGCCACGAATATCACCAATCACGCCAGTTGCTTCAGCAATCTTGGCAAGACGAGGCTTCATAACAGCTTCGATGTTCTTTGCTTTTTCGTTTAGATCTTCTTTTTCCATTGCAGCAATCGAACCAAGAGCAGCAGCACAAGCAATTGGGTTACCACCGTATGTGCCACCAAGTCCACCAGCATGAACAGAGTCCATGATTTCAGCGCGACCGGTAACAGCTGCAAGTGGAAGACCACCGGCAATACCTTTAGCGGTTGTGATTAGGTCAGGAACAATTCCTTCGTGTTCGCAAGCAAACCATTTACCAGTACGGCAGAAACCTGTTTGAACTTCATCAGCCACAAAAACAATTCCATTGTCTTTTGCGAACTGCACGATGCCAGGTAGGAATCCTTGTGCAGGAACAATGAAGCCACCTTCACCTTGAATTGGTTCAATCACGATTGCCGCAATATTGTCTGCGCCGATTTCTTTAATCATGCGAGAGATTGCGCGGTCTGCGGCTTCTTGGCCACTTAAACCATCATGTGCTGGGTAGGAAAGTGGCATCCGGTAAATCTCAGGAGCAAATGGTCCAAACCCTTGCTTGTAAGGCATGTTCTTTGCAGTCATACCCATAGTCAAGTTTGTGCGGCCATGGTAACCATGTTCGAAGACAACTACGGCTTGACGTTTTGTGTAAGCACGAGCAATTTTGACTGCATTCTCAACTGCTTCAGCACCTGTATTAAATAGTGCAGAACGCTTTTCGTGATCGCCAGGGGTTAAGCGGTTAAGTGCTTCACAAACTTCTACGTAACCTTCGTATTGAGTAACCATGAAACAGGTGTGCGTAAAGTCCTGAACTTGCTTAGTAACTCGATCAACTACATCTTGGGCAGAGTTTCCAACGCTAGTTACTGCAATCCCTGAGCCCATATCGATCAGCGAGTTGCCGTCGATATCAACAACAACGCCGCCAGCAGCTTTAGTAATAAAAATTGGAATTGTGGCACCAACACCAGCGCTCACAGCTGAGGTGCGGCGCTTTTGAATTTCAAGTGACTTTGGGCCAGGAATAGCGGTTACAAGTTTGCGCTCCTGGGCAAGGCCATTAACGGTCATTGAAGAAGAATCTGTTGCAGTCATGTTTGTAATGTTAGACCTAAGGCCGATTCCAGTTAAACCCACATCGCCCACGCAATTTAGGGGGCAGGCTGACTTTGGTGGCTATATAAATAAGGCGTAGCGTAGGGCTATGACTTCAGCACATCCTTTTTGGTTAGCCGGGACCGCTGCAACCAGCGGAAACCTTGAAAACGTTATTCATCCAGGTGATGGACAAGTTGTTGGGCAGTATCACATCCCAACTAAAGACCAGGTGGAACAAGCAGTTTCTGCCGCCTGGAATGTACGCCATGAATTTGCTAGAACCACAGCAGCCCAGCGCGCTGAAGCCCTAATGCATATCTCAAAGCGTTTAGCTGAACGCGTTGATGAAATTGCAAAATTAATCGTTGAAGAAAATGGCAAGCCCCTTCTATGGGCAAAAGCTGAAGCTGGTCGTGCGACAACTGTATTTCGTTGGGCCGCTGAAGAAGTTCGTCGCTTCTCAGGAGAGATTCAAAGATTAGACACTGAGGCAGCAGCCGCTGGTCGCATGGCGATTATTCGCCGCTTCCCACATGGTCCAGTACTTGGTATTTCACCATTTAACTTCCCGATGAATCTTGTTGCGCACAAAGTTGCTCCAGCAATTGCCGTTGGCGCGCCAATCATTATTAAGCCTGCTCCAAGCACACCACTTAGCGCATTACTACTTGGTGAAATTCTTGCTGAAGCAGATCTGCCAAAAGGTTCATGGTCAATTCTTCCGATTGCAAATGCAGATGCACCAGCACTTGTTGCAGATCCTCGTCTTCCAGTTGTGTCATTCACTGGTTCAGACAAAGTTGGTTACGAAATTCAAAAAGCAGTTCCAAACAAGCACATCACTCTTGAACTTGGCGGAAATGCTGCAGCGATTGTTAACGATGACTGGAATAGTGAAGCTGACCTAAATTGGGCAGCAACTCGCATTGCAACTTTTGCTAACTACCAAGCAGGGCAGTCATGTATTTCAGTGCAGCGCGTATTAATCCACGAAGATCTTTACGACAAGCTAACTGCAAAGATTGTGGAAACAGTTAGTGGTCTAAAAAATGGTGACCCACGCGATGAGAAAACGGTTGTTGGACCACTGATCAACGAAGCAGCCGCAATTCGTGTTGAAGAATGGGTTACCGAGGCTGTTGCTGCTGGCGCCAAAGTTCTAACCGGTGGCAAGCGCAACGGATCGTTCTATGACCCAACCGTTCTAGCTGATGTTCCGCTAACCGCAAGAGTTTCTTGTAATGAAGTATTTGGTCCAGTAATGCTGGTTCACAAAGTTAAATCTCTTGATGAAGGCATTGCCGTTGTTAATGATTCAATCTTTGGTCTTCAAACAGGTGTGTTCACTCATGACATCCAAAAGGCATTTCATGCTCATCGTGAACTTGAAGTTGGTGGCGTAATCATTGGTGATGTGCCAACATTCCGCTCAGATCAAATGCCTTATGGCGGCGTAAAGGCATCTGGCGTTGGCAAAGAGGGCTTACGTTATGCAATGCAAGATTTCACTCACGAACGAATTCTTGTTCTAAGTGGAATTGATCTTTAGTTCTAACTAAAAAACACATGCAACGTCGAGTAATCATCCTTGGGGCCACTGGCAGTATTGGTACCCAGGCACTTGATTTAGTTCGCAGCAATCCTGACAAATTCAAAGTTGTTGGTTTAAGTGCTGGTGGAAACAACATCGAAGCACTTGCTAAAAGCGCACTTGAATTTGGCGTTGAAGTAGTTGCAATTGCAAGTGGAAGCGCAGCCCAAGATTTCCAGATCGCTATTTATGCGCAGGCGAGTAAAAACGGTTACGCCGAAGGCTCGTTTGCAGTTCCAAAGTTACTCATCGGTCCAGATGCAGCATCGCAGTTAGCCGCAATGTCATGTGACGTTGTGCTTAATGGAATAACAGGGGCAGTTGGTTTGGGTCCTACTGTCGCAGCTCTTAATGCTGGAACCACTTTGGCACTTGCCAACAAAGAATCACTTGTTATTGGCGGCAAGGCAGTTACCAAATTAGCTAAACCAGGTCAGATCGTTCCGGTTGATTCAGAGCACAGCGCACTGGCTCAAGCGCTTCTTGCTGGAACAAAAGCCGAAGTTAAGAAATTAATTCTGACTGCAAGTGGTGGACCATTCCGTGGCTACACCAAAGAACAGCTAGAACTTGTAACAGTTGAACAAGCTCTTTCTCATCCAACTTGGGCCATGGGACCTGTGGTCACAGTTAATTCATCAACCATGATGAATAAAGGTTTAGAAATTATTGAAGCCCACTTACTATTCGACATTCCGATGGAGCAAATCGAAGTTGTAGTTCACCCACAATCAGTTGTGCATTCGATGGTTGAGTTTGTCGATGGATCAACGATCGCTCAGGCAAGTCCACCGGATATGCATTTACCAATCGCTCTTGGTTTAAGTTGGCCAGATCGTTTGCCAAATAGTTCAACCCCATGCGATTGGTCAACAAGTACTAGTTGGACTTTCGAACCGGTTAATAATGAAGTCTTCCCAGCTGTGAACTTGGCTAAGAAAGTTGGCAGCAAAGCCGGAACTGCGCCAGCTGTAATGAACGCGGCGAACGAGGTGGCAGTCGATGCATTCCTTGAGGGATCACTTAAATACAGCCAAATAGTGCCAACAGTTTCGCAAATAGTGGAATCACATTTGGCATCCGGGTTTGTGTCAGACCAGGACCTTACTATTGAAGAAGTTATTAAAGCGGCCAATTGGGCAACTGAAGCAACCAACGCTTTATTGGCTAAGTAATCAGTAGTTAATAAATAAATAAAAAAGTACCTGCGGGAGATTTCTAAGTGGATCAATTAATTGGAATATTAGTTTTTGCTTTTGGCATTCTGTTTTCCATTGGTTTACATGAAATCGGTCACTTACTACCAGCAAAGAAGTTTGGCGTTCGGGTACCTACTTACATGATTGGTTTTGGCCCAACACTTTGGTCAAAAGTTAAAGGCGATACAACCTACGGAATCAAACTTCTTCCAATGGGTGGTTACATCCGAATGATCGGCATGTACCCACCAAATCCAAAAGGTGAAGTAAAGCAAGAAGATCTTGGTCGAATGGGCAACTTGATTGAAGAAGCCAGACAAGACGCACTTGCAGAAATTTCTGACGAAGATGCAAATCGCGTTTTCTACAAACTTTCAGTGCCAAAGAAATTAACTGTGATGTTCGGCGGGCCATTTATGAATTTGGTTATCGCAACAGTTCTTTTCTTTGTGACGCTTTCCGGAATTGGTTTTTCAGCGCCCACTACAACACTTGATTCAGTATTGGCATGTGTGCCAACTTCGAGTAATCAAAGTGGGATTGCTTCAACCGATGGTTCTTGCGGTGACAGCGTTGCAGGTGGCGCAGTTGCTGCTGGAATTAAAGCAGGAGACAAGATCGTAAGTGTTGCTGGAATCCCAATTAACGATTGGGAGGACTTAGCGATTGCACTTAAAGGTAAAGCTGGTCAGAGTGTTCCGATTGTGATTGAACGAAGCGGATCGCGAATTACTTTTAATCCAACTATTGGTTCAATTACCGAAAGTGGCGAAACCAGATCATTCTTAGGCGTAATGCCAAAACTTGAAATGGAAACTATGCCAGTCACCCAAGTTCCTGGTGAGATGTGGAATGTGACCGTGGCATCGGTTGAAGGGTTACTAAGTTTCCCAAAGCAAGTTTTTAATCTGGGCCAAACTTTAGTTAACGAAGAACCACGTGACGCGAATGGCCCAGTAAGTGTTATTGGTGTTGGTCGAATTAGTGGACAGTTAACTGCAGCTGATGCGATTAGCAACCTTGACAAAATTTCAATACTTTTGATGTTGCTTGCTTCACTTAACTTGTTCTTATTCCTATTTAATTTGGTGCCGATTTTGCCGCTAGATGGTGGCCATATTGCTGGTGCGCTTTACGAAGGGCTTCGAAAGAGTTTTGCCAAATTAACCGGTAAGCCAAATCCTGGCCCGGTTGATACGGCAAGGATGCTTCCAGTTGCCTACATCGCGACCTTATTTATATTGGCGATGTCACTGGTAGTGATGCTGGCAGACATTATTAAGCCACTAATCATTTTTTAGCCTGGTCGCAGCTAGAGCTAATTCGTACCCGATAATAGAGATATGTCGATTAACTTGGGCTTGCCGGCGTTGCCGCCACCAGTTCTTGCGCCACGTCGCAAGAGTCGAAAAATAGTTTTAAAGCACCACAGTCATCCAGTTGAAATTGGCGGAGACGCACCAATCAGTGTTCAGTCAATGGCAACAACTTTGACTGCTGATGTGAACTCAACTTTGCAGCAGATTGCTGAATTAACCGCATCAGGTTGCCAGATCGTTCGCGTGGCCGTACCAAGTCAGGATGACGCTGATGCGCTTTCGCAAATTGCAAAGAAAAGCGGCATTCCAGTTATTGCTGACATTCACTTTCAACCAAAATATGTTTTCGCAGCAATTGATGCTGGGGTCGCAGCAGTTCGTGTTAACCCAGGCAACATCAAACAGTTTGATGACAAAGTAAAAGAAATTGCAAAAGCTGCAGGTGATGCCGGAATTCCAATTCGTATTGGTGTTAATGCTGGCTCACTTGATAAGCGCCTTCTTGAAAAGTACGGCAAGGCAACACCAGAAGCTTTAGTTGAATCAGCTCTTTGGGAATGTTCTTTATTTGAAGAACACGGATTCCGTGACATCAAGATTTCGGTAAAGCACAACGATCCAGTTGTAATGGTTTCGGCATATCGATTACTTGCCGAAAAGTGCGATTACCCATTGCACTTAGGTGTTACTGAAGCAGGGCCAGCGTTCCAAGGAACTATTAAGTCTGCAGTTGCATTTGGCGCTCTTCTTAGCGATGGCATCGGTGACACAATTCGCGTTTCACTTTCTGCACCGCCAGTAGAAGAAGTGAAAGTTGGAAACCAAATTCTTGAATCACTAAATCTTCGACAACGAGGACTAGAAATTGTTTCTTGTCCTTCATGTGGTCGTGCTCAAGTTGATGTCTACACTCTTGCTGAACAAGTAACTGCTGGGTTGGAAGGCCTTGAAGTTCCACTGCGCGTTGCAGTTATGGGATGTGTTGTTAATGGACCTGGTGAAGCACGCGAAGCTGACTTAGGCGTGGCAAGTGGTAACGGCAAGGGACAGATCTTCGTTAAAGGTGAAGTAATTAAAACTGTTCCTGAAGCGCAAATCGTTGAAACATTAATCGAAGAAGCAATGAAGATCGCTTCTGAAATGGAAGAATCCGGTTCACCCGTAGTTTCTGTTTCGTAACATGGCACACGAAATTCGTCAGATTGACGAGCAAAGTGTTGCCCAGCTAATTGCAATTGCTGATCGTGATCCAATCAAACAATGTTTTGTTGGTGCCCGGCTTGAATTAACCCGGATGGGAATGATTCGCCCGGCATATCCAGATCTACTTGGCTACTTTGATGATGGCCATTTGAAGTCAGCCATTTACCTTGGCGCAAATTTGATACCTATTAACACAACGCAGATTTCACGAAATGAATTCGCAAGTGTCTTAAAAAAGGAAGGGCGCAGATGTTCTTCTATAACTGGACCTGCTGCTGAAGTATTACCGCTTTGGCAATTACTTGAACCAAAGTGGGGGCAAGCTCGGGAAATTCGAGATAACCAACCTCTGATGGCAATTACTACTCGATCAGAAATAAAGCCTGATGAATTAGTTCGTTACGCCACAACAGCAGATTTAGATGTTCTTTATCCTGCATGTATTCACATGTTCACCGAAGAAGTTGGTGTTTCACCTGTTGGTCCAGGAACTGGACTTGCTTATCGAAATCGAATTGCTGAATTAATTTCAGATAAGCGATCATTTGTGCGAATCGAAAATGATGAAGTAGTTTTCAAAGCCGAAGTGGGCACGATCGGAAACAATGTGGCCCAAATCCAAGGTGTTTGGGTTAATCCAAAATTACGAGGAAAAGGCTTAGCTGAACCGGCTATGGCAGCAGTAGTTCGATTTATTTTGGATGACATTGCAGGAACTGCATCTTTATATGTGAACGACTTTAATAAGCCTGCGATTGCAACCTACAACCGAGTTGGTTTCAACCAAGTTGATACTTTTGCCACGATCCATTTCTAAATTCTTAGAAACAGCGTGCAGGTCAATAAGATTAAGGGATTAAGTCAGATCTAGGAGTCATCCCGTGTTACGAATGTCGACCCTGTTCCTACGAACACTTCGTGAGGATCCAGCGGACGCAGAAGTACCCAGCCACAAACTCTTAGTCCGCGGTGGTTATGTTCGCCGCTTAGCCCCAGGTATTTATAGCTGGTTACCGCTTGGTTACTTGGTTTACCGAAACATTGAACGCGTTGTTCGCGAAGAAATGGATGCTGCTGGATTCCAAGAAGTTTTATTCCCAGGTTTACTGCCACGCGAACCATACGAAGCAACAAATCGCTGGACTGAATATGGCGATAACTTATTTAGACTTCATGATCGCAAGGGTGGCGACTACTTACTAGCCCCAACCCATGAAGAAATGTTCACCTTGATGGTTAAGGGTGAATATTCTTCATACAAAGATTTCCCACTTTCGATTTACCAAATTCAGATTAAGTACCGCGACGAAGCTCGTCCACGCGCTGGTATTTTGCGTGGCCGCGAATTTGTTATGAAAGATTCATACTCTTTTGACACTTCAAAAGAAGGTTTAGTTGCAAGTTACAACAAACACCGTGATGCCTACATCTCAACTTTTAATCGCCTTGGTCTTGATTATGTAATTGTTTCAGCGATGTCTGGAGCAATGGGTGGATCAGGTAGCGAAGAATTCCTGGCAATCTGTGACAGTGGTGAAGACACTTATGTTCAGTGTCCTAACTGTGGTTTGGCAGCAAACGTTGAAGCGATTGTTACCAAAGCACCTGCTGAAATTGATTACGCAGACCTTCCAGCAGCGCATGTTGAAAACACGCCAGATACGCCGACGATTGCAACTCTGGTTGACATTTCAAACTCTCGTGCAGAGCTTCGTCGCAGTGATCGTGACTGGCAAGCAAGTGACACTTTAAAAAATGTTGTCGTAATGGAAGTTACTTACGATGGCGTTCGCAAACCACTAATTGTTGGTTTGCCGGGTGATCGTGATGTTGATACCAAGCGCTTAGAAGCTGCAATTCATCCATCATCAGTTGAAGCTTTTGAAGAAGAGGATTTCAAAAAGTATCCAGCCCTTGTTAAGGGCTACATCGGCCCAGAAGTACTTGGCGAAAAATCAGCATCAGGTATTCGTTACGTTGTTGATCCTCGGGTTGTTAAGGGAACTCGCTGGATTACTGGTTCCAATAAACCTGGTCATCACGTTTATGACTTAGTTGCTGGACGTGACTTTGGCTGGGATGGCGTAATCGAAGCTGCGGAAGTTCGCGAAGGTGACACTTGTTCAAACTGTGATTCAACATTAGAAATGGCTCGCGGTATTGAGATTGGCCACATCTTCCAGCTAGGTCTTAAGTATTCAGAAGCACTCGACCTAAAAGTGCTTGATGAAAACGGCAAACTGATTCCAGTTTGGATGGGTTCATACGGAATTGGAGTTTCACGTGCGGTAGCCGTTGTTGCCGAGCAGTGGCACGATGAAAAAGGTTTAATTTGGCCAAGAGAAATAGCGCCAGCTGACATCCACATCATTGCAACCGGCAAAGATGATGCCGCTTTTGATGCTGCTGAAAAATTTGCCCAAGAACTTGAATCACGCGGCGTAAGAGTCCTTTACGATGACAGGCGCGGAGTTTCTCCTGGCGTTAAATTCAATGACTCTGAATTAGTTGGTGTTCCAACTATTGCAGTTGTTGGCAAAGGTTTAGCTGAAGGTGTTGTTGAACTTCGTGATCGTAAGACTGGCGAACAACGCAATGTTCCAGTTGAACAATTTGTCGCTGAAGCTTTTGCTGAAGTTAAAGGAATCTAATGCCGATTAAGGCAGTTGCTTTTGACTGGGGTGGCACGCTAACCCCTTGGTTTGATGTTGACTTGCATGAACGCTGGTTAGTTTTTGCAAATCTTTATGATCCAAGTCGCGCTGAACAATTAGCTCAAGATTTAACCAATGCTGAATATGCTCGTTGGTCACATCAGTTTGATACCGCAGGCGAAGTTGGCACTGGCGCAATGGAAGCTATGTTCCATGAATTCGGTGTTGACACAACGAGCGAAAAATACTTTGTCGCACTTGATGCTTATTTAAACTCTTGGGAACCAAATACTTGGACTGATCCTGAAGCCCTTCCTTTACTTGAAGAACTTAAAGGTCGAGGAATCAAACTTGCTGTGCTTTCAAACACAATGTGGCCGCGCAGATTCCATGAAGGTGTGCTTGAGCGCGACGGCATCTTGCATTTATTTGATTACTTGCTTTTTACAAGTGAAACAGTTCAAGCAAAACCACATCGCTCAGTATTTACCGACGTTCTTTACAACTTAGATGTTGCACCTGAAGAAGCCGCATTTGTTGGTGATCGATTATTTGATGACATTAATGGCGCACAAGAAGTAGGAATGCGAGGTATTTGGATCCCGCACTCAAAGATTCCAGCTTCACAGTCAACCGATCTTGGGATCACGCCAGCTGCAACCGTACAGAAATTAAGTGAGATTGCAGACCTAGTCGCTAAGTGGAACTAATGTTCGCTGCGATTCCAGAAAATATTTCTACCTGGGTAATCGTCACAATTGTTATTGCTGCATTTCTTGCAGGGTTTGTTGACGCCGTTGCTGGTGGCGGGGGATTGATTCAACTACCAGTGATGTTAGTTGCCATGCCAACCCTTCCAATAGCTACAATTCTTGGCACAAATAAATCTGTGGCAGTAATTGGAACTTCGATAGCCGCTAATACCTACCGCAAAAAAATTCCTGCGGATCGACGAGTTTTAATTCCAATGCTGATCTCAGCATTTGTGGGCTCAATGGTTGGCGCTGCCTTAGTTAGCAACATAGATAGAAAAATATTTGAACCGATAGTTCTGGTTATTCTGATGGCTGTTGCCATTTTCACGATTTTTAAACCAGCATTTGGCCAACATGAATTGGTGAAATCTGATGTTGCGGTTATTAAAGCTGCAGTCATTGGCGGTGGCATTGGGTTTTACGATGGCCTAATTGGTCCCGGTACTGGAACGTTTTTACTTTTCGCACTCGTTTCTGTTCTTGGTGTGACATTTTTGCAAGCTTCGGCGACGGCTAAGTTTGTAAACATCGCAACTAACCTGGCATCGATAGTTGTTTTCTTGCCTTTTGGACATTTCATTCCAATGCTTTTTGCGCTTATGGCGCCAGCAAACATGTTTGGTGGATTTATCGGGGCAAGAACTGCCCTAGATAAAGGAAGTAATTTTGTTCGGGCAATTTTTATCGTGATGATCTTGGTATTGATCACCAGATTTATTGCAACCTTGATTGGTTAATTTTTAAGTTATCGAAAATATCGAATTTTGCGATAAGGTCTAGATATAACTGCAAGTCCAAATTGAAAAGGTCGACAAAATGTCAGCAAACTCTGAATTGCTCATTTCGCAACTAAGCCCTGTTGTGGCAAGTGTTGGCCTTGAACTTGATGAATTAAAAATTTCAAAAGCCGGTAAATACCGTGTTCTTGAAATATCACTTGATGGCGATTTGGTTGATTTAGACAAAATCGCTGAAGCGTCCCGTGCTATTTCTGAATACCTAGATAACACCGACTTAATGGGCGAGCAGCAATACACACTTGAAGTTGCAACTCGCGGGGTTGATAGTCCACTTACTAAGCCATCGCATTGGCAGCGAAATGTTGGTCGGCTTGTAAAAGTTGCTGGCGATGCGATTGATGCAACTGGTCGAATCAAAGAATTTAATAATCCAATTGCAACTTTAGATATTTCAGGCAAAACAAAAGAAGTTGATATCAATTCAGTTTCAAAAGCTGTTATTCAAGTTGAATTCAAGAAGATCGCAGACGGGGAGTAGTCATGGACATTGACGTAGCCGCACTCAAACTAATCACCAAAGAAAAAGGTTTGCCGGTTGAGTATGTAGTCGAAGCGATTGAATCAGCGCTTAATGTTGCCTACCAACACACCACTGGTGCTCATGAACATTCACGTGTTCATTTAGATCGCACCACAGGTCACGTTGTTGTTTTTGCCCAAGAGCGGGATGAAGACGACAAGTTAATCAAAGAGTTTGAAGTTACCCCTGATGGTTTTGGTCGCATGGCTGCAACCCTTGCTCGTGGCGTGATCGCTCAGCGTTTAAAGGCAGCCGATGACGACGCCAAGGTAATTGAATTTCAAGCCAAAGAAGGTGACATTGTTTCTGGTGTCATCCAACAGGGCGCTGATCGCAATTTAGTATTTGTGAACCTTGGAACTGTTGAAGGCGTGTTGCCACCCGAAGAACATGTACCAGGTGAAGTTTATGAACACGGTAAACGTATTCGCTGTTTTGTTGTTGGTGTTAAAAAAGGTCCAAAGGGTCCACTAATCACACTTTCACGTAGCCATCCAAAATTAGTTGAAGAACTATTTAAGTTTGAAGTTCCAGAAATCGCAGATGGCACAGTTGTTATTGAAGGTCTGGCTCGCGAAGCAGGGCACCGAACAAAACTTGCAGTGTCGACAAAGGCAACTGGGATTAATCCAAAGGGTGCCTGCATTGGCCCAATGGGAAGTCGCGTACGCGCTGTAATGACAGAACTAAGTGGCGAAAAAATTGACATCGTTGATTACAGCGAAGACTTAGCTGAGTATGTAACCCACGCGCTTTCACCAGCCAAAGTTGTTTCGGCAAAAGTGCTTGATCCCTTGAATCGAATCGTTCGAGTAGTGGTTCCTGATTACCAGCTGAGCTTGGCCATTGGCCGTGAAGGCCAAAACGCCCGGTTAGCCGCTCGCTTAACTGGGGCAAAAATCGACATTAAATCTGACACCACACCAGATTTAGATAGTTAATTCCCAAGCAAAATAAAGCCAAATTAGAACTTATGGCCTTTTGGGGCGTAAAGTTAGAGAGGTTTTTGATGAACACACCCATTCGCACCTGCGTTGGTTGTCGGAAACAAGAACCAAAAACTGAGCTGATTCGAATTGTTTTATCTGGCAGCAGGGCAATTCCTGCAACAGATGAAATTCATTCTGGCCGCGGTGTCTATATACACAGCGATCCTGAATGCATCAGTAATGCAGTTAATCGAAAGTTAATTGTCAGGGGATTAAATGCCCAGGCGAACTTAGATCAAAGTGCAGTACTCGAACTAGCTAAAACAAAGTAACCGTTACTACCGAAAAATCGGGAGTGTTGATGAACACCAAAAAGGGTGCGTTCTAACCATGAACGCCGCTAGGCAGTGTGCTCAGTAATGAGCGCTAAGAAAAAAACGGTCCGTTAATTTTAGATTTCCGGACCAGACTGGAGAATCGTGTCCAAGGTCCGGGTTTATGAACTCGCTAAAGCTCTCGGAATGGAGAGCAAAGACATCATCGCCAAACTTGAAGAAGTTGGCGAGTATGTTAAATCAGCATCATCAACAGTGGAAGCACCTGTTGTAAAGCGTCTGCATACAAAGTTTCCTGAATTAAAGGAAGCTGCTAAAGCTGCTACTCCTGCAAAGAAAGCGCCGGCTAAAAAAGCTGCTGCGCCAAAAGTTGCAGAACAGCCACAAGTTGATGAAGCACCTGCTGTTGAAAAACCAGCTGAAAAGAAAATTGCTCCGCCAGCTGCGCAAGTTCCACCAGCTCCGCCTGCTGCGCCAAAGGCACCTGCGCCAAAGCCGGTAGCTGCGCCACGTCCAGCACCAGGTGCTCGTCCAGGTGGACCTCGTCCTGGCAACAACCCATTTGTTTCTGCTCCGCGTCCTCCGCGTCCGGGCAACAATCCATTCGCACCTGCTGGTGATCGTCGTGATGTTGGTGTACCTGGTGCGCCACGTCCACCTCGTCCTGCTGGTGATCGTCCAGGTGGACCTCGTCCAGCTGGCGCAGGTCGTCCAGGTGGCGGTGGCTTCGGTGGTCCTCGTGGTGATCGTCCAGCTGGCCAAGGTCGTCCAGGTGGCGGTGGCTTCGGTGGTCCGCGTCCTGCAGGTAGCGGCTTCGGTGGTCAAGGTGGACAACGACCTGGTGGATTTGGCGGACAAGGTGCACCTGCTGGTGGTCCTGGTGGCGCCGGTCGTCCAGGTGGTCCAGGTCGTCCAGGTTCAACTGGTGGTCGCGGTAATGCTGCTGGTGCATTCGGTAAAGGCGGCGCAAAGTCATCAAAGAACCGAAAGTCAAAGCGCGCTAAACGTCAAGAGTTCGACAACTTAAGAGCACCAGTGATGGGCGGCATTGCCGTTCCACTTGGGCAAGGAAAAACGCTTCGTCTTGCTCGCGGTTGTTCGCTAACTGATTTCGCAGAAAAGATTGGCACTGAACCAGCTGCGCTAGTTCAGTTGTTATTCAAGATGGGCGAAATGGTTACTGCCACTCAGTCAGTAAACGAAGAAACCCTTCAGATTCTTGGCGCGGAATTAGATTACGAAATTCAGATCATTAGTCCAGAAGATGAAGATCGTGAATTACTTGAATCATTCGACCTTGAATTCGGTGACGAAGGCGATGACGAAGATCTAGAAATTCGTCCACCTGTTGTTACCGTTATGGGTCACGTTGATCATGGTAAGACCAGGCTTCTTGATGCAATCCGTGAATCAAATGTGGTTGCCCGTGAAGCTGGCGGTATCACCCAGCACATCGGTGCTTACCAAATTCACCACATGCATGAAGGTATTAACCGCGCAATCACATTCATTGACACCCCAGGTCACGAAGCGTTCACCGCTATGCGTGCCCGTGGTGCTCAGGTAACTGACATTGCAGTTCTTGTGGTGGCAGCTGATGACGGTGTTAAACCTCAGACAATTGAAGCGCTTAACCACGCTAAGGCAGCAGAAGTGCCAATCGTGGTTGCAGTTAACAAGGTTGATAAGGAAGATGCTGACCCAACCAAGGTGCGTGGCCAGTTGACTGAATACGGCCTAGTTCCAGAAGAGTACGGCGGCGAGACAATCTTCGTTGACGTATCAGCTAAGAACAACCTAAACATCAATGAACTGATTGATTCCATTCTGTTAACTGCAGATGCTGGTCTTGATCTAAGAGCTAATCCAAACCAGGACGCTCAAGGTGTAGCAATTGAAGCGCATCTTGACCGCGGACGTGGTCCAGTTGCAACAGTTCTAGTTCAGCGCGGAACACTTCGCCCAGGTGAATCAATCGTTATCGGTGATGCGTTTGGTCGTGTTCGCGCGATGCTTGATGAAAACGGTGACACCGTGGAAGAAGCCGGTCCAGCTCGCGCTGTTCAGGTTCTTGGTTTAACTGCTGTTCCTGATGCTGGCGAATCATTCCTTGTTGTTGATGAAGACCGCACTGCTCGTCAGATTGCGCAGTCTCGTCAGGCACGTGAACGTAACGCGCAGCTTGCAGCTCGTCGTGGCCGTCACACACTTGAAGATGTGCTTAAGCATCTTGAAAAGGGTGAAGTTGCTGAACTTAAGATCATCATCAAGGGTGACGTATCTGGTTCTGTGGAAGCACTCGAAGATGCATTACTTAACATCGATATTGGTGATGAGAACGTTTCACTTCGCGTAATTCACCGCGGCGTGGGTGCGATCACTGAAAACGACGTATCTCTTGCAGCAGCGTCTGAAGCCTTAATCATTGGCTTCAACGTTCGTCCAGAAGGTAAGTCACGTGATCTTGCTGATCGCTTAGATGTTGAAATTCGCTTCTACAACGTGATCTACGCGGTTATCGATGATATCGAATCTTCACTTAAGGGCATGCGTAAGGCCGAATACGAAGAAGTCGAACTTGGTACTGCAGAAATCCGCGATGTATTCCGTTCAAGTAAGTTTGGAAATATCGCAGGTTGTATGGTCACCTCAGGTGAGATCAAGCGCAAGGCAAAAGCCCGCTTGATTCGTGATGGTGCAGTAGTAGCTGCTGAACTATCAATTGACACCCTTCGTCGCTTTAAAGATGACGCAACTGAAGTCCGTGAAGGATTTGAGTGCGGTATCGGTCTTGGTTCATTTAATGACATCAAGGTCGGCGACATCATTGAAACCTTTGAGATGCGCGAAAAGGCACTTAGCTAAAAGCTAAGTGCCCAATCGGCATTTATTTAGGAGGAAACACATGGTTGATGCAGCACGTGCTCGAAAACTTGGTGAGCGCATTCAAGAAATCGTGGCTGAAACTTTAGAGCTTAAAGTTAAAGATCCACGTCTGGGTTTTGTGACGGTTACTGATGTTCGGGTATCCCACGATCTACACGATGCAACAGTTTTCTATACCGTTTTTGGCTCTGATGAAGATGCTCAGAAAACTGCCGCCGCACTTGAATCCTGCAAGGGAATGGTGCGAAGTGAAGTCGGTAAGCGAACTGGTGTTAAGTTCACGCCAAGTATTTCCTTTGTTCGCGACGCGCTTCCAGATTCAGTTCGCATGATCGATGATTTGTTGCACGAAGCAGCTGACTCAGATGCAAAAGTGGCTAAACAAGCTGCCAATGCAAACTATGCAGCTGGCGAAGATGCTTATCGCTCAAGTGATGATTAATTAAGCCAAAGAGCAATCAAGAAATCTAGGTAAGCCAAAAGTGTCACTTGATGGAATAGTTCTGGTTGATAAGCCAGAGGGCCCAACATCCCATGATGTTGTTGCCAAAGCCAGACGCATTTTTGGCACCCGAAAAATCGGTCACGCTGGAACTCTTGATCCAATGGCAACTGGAATGTTGGTTCTAGGCGTTGGCAAAGCAACCAGGTTACTTGGCTACTTAACGGCAACTGACAAAGAATATTTGGCGACCATTCGCTTAGGTCAAGCCACAAATACTGACGATGCCCAAGGTGAAATAACTAGTTCGGCATCAACATCGAACATCACAGATGAAGACATCTTGAATGCTGTACGTGATTTCCGTGGGCCAATTTCGCAAAAACCATCTTCAGTTAGTGCGATCAAGGTAAATGGCAAGCGGGCGTATGCCTTAGTTCGTGGCGGGGAAGAAGTTGATTTGCCAGCACGAGATGTGATGATTCATGATTTTGAAATCATTTCGATCACTCATGGCAAAGACACAATTGATGTAAAAGTTCGCGTTGTTTGCAGCGCCGGAACATACATCCGCGCTCTAGCTAGAGATCTTGGAATCAAGCTAAATGTTGGTGGGCATTTAACTGAACTTCGTCGAACTCGTTCTGGAAAATTCACTCAGATGCGACCACTTGTTGATATTGAAAACACGCCATCAGTTATTGAATTAGCAGATGCCGTGAAAATGACTTTTCCGACAGTTGAAATTTCCGGTGAAGAAATAAAGCGCGCCAAAAATGGCATGCGCGTTACCACACCAGTTCAGCTGCCCGCTGGAATGGTTGGCGTGTTTGCAAATGGTGGCGATGTGATTTCACTTTGTGAACACATTGATAGTGAACTTGTTCCAGTGGTGGTGTTCAACTGATGCCACATCAACAAAAACCAAATGTTGTCACCATCGGTGTATTTGACGGTGTTCACGCCGGGCATAAGTACCTAATTAGCCAGGCAAAAGAAATTGCGAACAAATTGGGCGCAGTTTTAACAGTTGCATCATTTCATCCGCATCCAGTTAGCCAACTTCGCCCAGATAGTTTCTTAGGGTTACTAACTGAACCTAATTACCGCACACACTTACTCAAAGAAGCTGGCGCTGATCGCGTTGAATACATCGAATTTAATCAGCAGGTGGCAGCAATGTCACCAGATGAATTCGTTGATGCAATAGTGCTTGGTCAATTAAAAGCAAACACTGTTGTTATTGGTCAAAACTTTAGATTTGGTAATAAAGCTTCAGGTGATGTTGAAACCTTAAGAATCCTTGCAACAAAGTTTGGCTTTGATGTTGAAGTTGTTGCGCTTGCAGGCGATGCTCAAACTTGGTCATCAACTCGAATTAGAAATCACATTTTGGCAGGTGAAGTTAAACCAGCACGAGAACTTCTTGGCCGGCCACACAGATTGACTGGAGAAGTTGTGCACGGTGATCACCGTGGTCGCGAGATTGGTTACCCAACTGCAAACTTAGAAGTTCACAATCAGTTGATAATTCCAGTCGATGGCGTTTACTCAGCGTTATTAATTACAAAAGATGAAGTTCTTCCAGCAGCAGTGAGCATTGGTACTAACCCAACTTTCGAAGGCGTGATTGGCCGAAGGGTTGAGGCTTATGCAATTGATCGAACCGACCTTGATTTATATGGCCAGGTGGTTGATTTAGATTTCTTGGACTTTGTTAGGCCTATGGTTGCCTTTGATGGGTTAGAGGCATTGCTAGTTGAAATGGCTAAAGATATAGACAAATCAAGGGGCCATATTTCCGATTTTCTAGATACCCCTAGTCACTGATACCTTTAATCCAGACGGTTTTGGAAGCGGGCGCTCTAAAACTCGTGGCATCTAATCAATGGATTGGCAACAATCCCTTACCGCGCTCGAAGGAAAAATAAATGCCGTTAGACGCAAAAGTAAAAGAAGAAATCATCGCTAAGTACGGTTCAAAGCCAGGCGATACCGGAAGTCCAGAAGTTCAGATCGCACTAATCACTCAGCGAATCAATGACTTAACTGAACACTTAAAGTCACACAAGCACGATCACCACAGCCGTCGCGGTTTGCTACTGCTGGTTGGTCAACGCCGTCGTCTACTTGATTACTTAACCAAGTCAGACATCAGCCGCTACCGTTCAATCATCGAAAAGCTCGGTATCCGTCGCTAATAAAACTTATTGAAATTCACCAGCCATAAATCTGGCTGGTGAATTTCATAAAACCAATGCGGGATAACTCGCGCACAATCGAATAGCCGGTCGGTCCTCGGTAGTGGTATTCGGATAATAAATTTTCCGCGTACTTCGATCGAAGATCGACAAACATACTCATACGAGATGAGTGAACTTTTCGCATTCGTACGCGCGTTATCCCTTAACGAAAAGGGAGGTTACCTATGGAAGGTAACGAAGTACAGTCAAGCGTTGCTGTCATCGACAACGGGTCGTATGGAAAACGCACAATCAAGTTCGAAACAGGTCGTTTAGCAAAGCAAGCTGCAGGCACTGCAGTTGTATACCTAGATGACGAAACAATGTTGCTTTCAGCTACAACTGCTAGCAAGACACCTAAAGATCAATTCGACTTCTTCCCACTAACAGTGGATGTTGAAGAACGTATGTACGCAGTTGGTCGCATCCCAGGATCATTCTTCCGTCGCGAAGGTCGTCCAACTGAAGATGCAATCCTTACTTGTCGTTTAATCGACCGTCCATTACGTCCAGCATTCGTTAAGGGTCTTCGTAACGAAGTTCAAGTTGTTGTAACTGTACTTTCATTAAATCCAAAAGATCTTTACGACGTAATTGCAATTAACGCATCTTCAATGTCAACTCAACTAGCTGGTTTGCCGTTCTCTGGTCCAATCGGTGGCGTTCGCGTTGCACTGATCAAGGGTCAATGGGTTGCTTTCCCAACTCACGAGCAACTTGAAGAAGCAGTGTTCGACATGGTTGTCGCAGGTCGCATCGTTGATAATGATGTTGCAATCATGATGGTTGAAGCAGAAGCAACTGAAAACACAATCGATTTAATTGCTGGTGGCGCAAAGGCTCCATCTGAAGACATCGTTGCCCAAGGTCTAGATGCGGCTAAGCCATTTATCCGCACACTTTGTGAAGCACAGATTGCTCTTGCCAAGGTTGCAGGTAAAGAAACTGCAGAATTCCCGATCTACCTAGATTACGAAGCTGATGCTTACGCAGCTGTTGAAGCACTTGTTGCACAAGATCTGGCAAAGGCGCTAACTATAGCCGGTAAGCAAGAACGCGAAACTGAACTAGATCGCATCAAAGATGTGACCGTTGAAAAGCTTGGCGAACAATTCGAAGGCCGCGAAAAAGAAATTTCAGCAGCACTTCGTTCTGTTACCAAGAAGTTAGTTCGTAAGCGCGTACTAAAGGACAAGATCCGCATTGACGGCCGTGGCCTTCGCGATATCCGTAACCTGACAGCAGAAGTGGCTGTTATTCCACGTGCACACGGTTCAGCAATCTTCGAACGTGGTGAAACTCAAATTGTTGGTGTGACCACACTGAACATGCTGAAGATGGAAATGCAGCTAGATACTTTGTCGCCAATCACTTCAAAGCACTACATGCACAACTACAACTTCCCGCCTTACTCAACGGGTGAAACAGGCCGCGTGGGAACACCTAAGCGTCGCGAAATTGGTCACGGCGCGCTAGCAGAACGTGCACTTGTGCCAGTTCTTCCAGCAAAGGCTGATTTCCCATACGCAATCCGTCAGGTGTCTGAAGCATTTGGTTCAAATGGTTCAACATCTATGGGCTCTGTTTGTGCATCAACACTTTCGTTATTAAATGCTGGTGTTCCATTACGCGCTCCAGTTGCTGGTATTGCAATGGGTCTTATCTCTGATGAGATCGATGGCAAGACAGAATACGTAGCGCTAACTGACATCCTTGGCGCAGAAGATGCCTTCGGTGACATGGACTTCAAAGTTGCTGGAACAAAGGATTTTGTTACAGCTCTTCAGCTTGATACCAAACTTGATGGCATTCCAGCATCAGTACTTGCTGGCGCGCTAACTCAAGCACGTGAAGCACGTCTTGCGATTCTTGATGTGATGATGGAAGCCATTGATTCTCCAGATGAGATGTCTCCATACGCACCGCGCATCATCTCGGTTCAGATTCCAGTGGACAAGATCGGTGAAGTTATCGGGCCTAAGGGCAAGATCATTAACCAGATCCAAGAAGACACTGGCGCTGACCTAACCATCACTGATGATGGCATCGTTTACATCGGCGCAACTAGTGGCGAAGCTGCAGAAGCAGCTCGCGCTCAAGTTAACGCAATTGCTAATCCTTCTATGCCAGAAGTTGGTGAACGCTACATGGGAACTGTTGTTAAGACAACAAACTTCGGTGCGTTCATTTCACTATCTCCAGGTAAAGATGGACTACTTCACATCAGCCAACTTCGTAAACTTTCTGGCGGTAAGCGCGTAGAAAACGTAGAAGATGTTGTGAAAGTTGGCGACAAAGTTCACGTTGAAATCGCTGAAATCGATCAACGCGGCAAGCTTTCGCTAATTCCAGTTGTCGAAGGTGAAGAAAATTTGACATCTGAGGATGACGAATAATTGACCAAAAGTAAGAGTGCAGTGGTCCTTGGGCATGAACAACGCCCGGGGACCACTCGCACTTTGCTCACTGAAGAGCAAGGCGGCTTAGTTAAGCGCACGGTGATGCCTAGTGGCCTTCGCATCATCACCGAATACATGCCAACAGTTCGATCAGCTGCAATAGGCATTTGGGTAAATGTTGGTTCTCGCGATGAAGTTGCCTCGCAAACTGGCTCAGCCCACTATCTAGAACACCTTCTTTTTAAAGGGACTAAAAACCGCACTGCATTAGAAATTAGCTCAAGTATTGATGCTGTCGGCGGAGAAATGAATGCGTTCACTTCAAAAGAGGTGACTTGTTTTTATAACCGGGTCCTTGATACCAGCGTGCCGACATCTATCGACGTTTTGGTTGACATGATCACAAGTGCCACGATTTCAACAAGCGATGTTGACCAAGAGCGCACTGTAGTTCTTGAAGAAATCGCAATGCGTGATGATGATCCATCAGATATCGTGCATGAACAATTTGCTAAAGCGATGTATGGGGATGCGCCACTTGGACGCTCAATCCTTGGCACAGTTGAAAATATTTCCTCACTTTCACGTCGTTCAATTCATGGTTTTTACCAGAAGTACTACACACCTGATCGCTTAGTTGTTTCTGTTGCAGGCAATATAGAACATGCCGAAGTTGTGAAACTTGTGCGTAAAGCATTTGCTAAAGGTGGCGTTGACTTAGGATCCACTGAAAAGTTGCCATTTGTGCCAGCTGCAACAAAAGCAAAAGTTAACCGCAATGGTGGTTTTGTTAAATTCGATAAAGACACTGAACAAGCAAACGTGGTAATCGGTGTCCCAGGTATTGATCGAAGTGATGAGCGCCGCTACATCCTTAATGTTTTCAACTCAGTGCTTGGTGGGGGAATGTCGAGCCGTTTATTCCAAGAAGTTCGCGAAAAGCGCGGCCTTGTTTATACGGTTTATTCATTCGCTCAGCAGTTCCAAGATGCCGGTATCGCTGGAATTTATGCGGGTTGTAATCCAAAGAATTTAGAAACAGTCCGTGAAGTTTGTAGTGATGTTTTAGCTGACGTGGTTAAAAATGGCATCACTAAGGAAGAACTTGAAAAAGCTAAAGGCCAAGTAAGTGGTGGCATGGTTCTAGGTCTTGAAGATACCGGTTCAAGAATGAGCCGAAATGCCCGCAATGAACTGAACTTTGGTTATGTTGCATCAGTTAGTGAAGTGCTAGATCGAGTTTCTGCCGTTACGCTTGATGAAGTGCACGCATTGGCGCACCACTTGTGGTCACAAGATCCAATGGTTGCAGTAGTTGGACCAGCGGGAATGAAGGCAGGGAAGTAATGACAATTAAAGTTGGCGTACTTGGTGCCAAAGGCCGCATGGGTAAAACCGTTTGCGATGCCGTATCTGCTGCAAATGATTTAGAACTAGTTTGTGCTCTTGATGCTGGCGATAACTTACAAGAATTAGTAACCTCTGGCGCTCAGGTCGTGGTCGATTTCACGATTCCAGATGCAGTTATGGGCAACTTGGAATTTTTATCTGCAAATAACATTCACGCCGTGGTTGGCACAACCGGTTTCACCGAAGATCGCTTAGCCAAAGTAAAAGACCTATTCGCTAAGTCATCTGGCAATGTTTTAATCGCCCCGAACTTTGGTGTTGGCGCAGTGCTGATGATGCAGTTTGCCGCAAAAGCAGCCCCTTACTTTGACAGCGTTGAAATTGTTGAATTACATCACCCACGCAAAGTCGATGCCCCAAGTGGCACAGCAAGGCGCACCGCTGAACTTATTGCAAAAGCTCGCAAAGATAACGCTGCTATGCCAGATGCCACAAGTGATCTAGTCGATGGCGCCCGCGGGGCCACCATTGATGGAATTCCAGTTCACAGTATCCGTGCGCAAGGTTTGGTTGCTCACCAAGAAGTTATTTTCGGTGGACCTGGTGAAACTTTGACTATTCGCCATGACTCTCTTGACCGTGAATCTTTTATGCCTGGTGTCCTTCTTGCGGTTCGCAAGATTGGCGAAACTAAAGGTGTAACTTTTGGTCTTGAAGGGCTACTAGGTCTTTAATTTCAAATGGCTAAACGGGTAGCTTTAATCCTTTCTGGAATCCTTGGCGTTTATTTAGTATTTGCTGCCTGGCGCGGTTTTGATTTATTACTTGTTGATGATCCAGCTGTTCGAGCACTAGGCGTATCGGTCTTAGTTCTGCCAGTACTTGGCGTGATCCTGGTGGCACGCGAAATCAAGTTTGGAAAACTTAGTTATGAGATGGGCCAAGAAATAAGTGAGAGCCTGCTTCCCAAAAAAGATTTCACCGAAGAAGAAAAACGAACCTTTTTAGATCAAGCCATCGAACGCGCTAAAAATGACATGGATAACTGGGCCAATTGGTATTCGGTTGCCCTTGCTTATGACGTATTAAATGAACGAAAGCTTGCCCGCGAAGCAATGCAACATTCAGTTGAGCTTTATCAGGCAGCTAAGCCGAAATAGCGAAGTAGCGCGGCAACAATCGCAGCTACCAGCACAACAGCAATAAACGGTGCTTTAAGCCGAAGTGCAACAAGGGATGCACCAAGTGCTGGAAGTCTGGCATCAACTAGTAAACCTTGACCATCACCCAGCGTTTGAATTGCCACGATTGCTGATAAAAGTGCAATTGGCAAAAGGTGAGTGATTTCAAAAACTAATGGCTTTTCAAGGAAGCTCTTTGGAATGACGACACCGATTAGTTTCAAGATGTAACAACCTAGGGATGCGCCTAGAACTGTGATCCAAAGTGCGCTCATTATTTTTCACCACCATTTCGATGAGTGAAAATGTAACCCGCAATGAAAGCCACAATCGATGAAGCGATGATTGGAACACCTGGCATCACAAAGCTTGCAAGAGATAGGGCAACAAGCGCTCCGCCAAGTGCGACCACAAGTTGACCTTTGTTTTTAATTTGCGGGTAAACAAGCGCAAACAACCCAGCACCGATGGCAGCATCTAACCCAAGTGCCTTTGGATCGCCAATTGAATTAGCAGCTAAAGCGCCAAGCAGAGTTGCTAAGTTCCAAAGAATAAACACTGAAAGCCCAGTTGACCAAAATGCAAAGCGCGAAGCCCTGCCATCAAAAGTTCTCTCATCCTGGGCAAGCCCCATTGCAGTTGATTCATCAATAGTCCAGTGGCTGGCAAGTAATTTCTTAAGACCAGTTGCTTTAAGAACTGGCGTCATGCGCATGGAATATGCGGTGTTTCGCGTTCCAAGCAAAATAGCTGCCATTGCCGCGGATAAACCCGAACCGCCGCTTGCAATTGTTGAAACCAGGGCAAACTGACTTCCGCCAGTGAACATCAAAATAGATAGGGCGCAGGTTTGCAGAACTGATAATCCAGTTGTGGTGCCAAGAGCTCCAAAGGAAACGCCATAAGTGGCCACTGCAACACCAATACTTAAGGCATTGCGTGATATTTCAGAGCGGGTTTGATCCCAAGTGGCTCCGGCTGTGGCACGCATGGATTCCACTCTAGCGTTACCTAGAGTTACCCAACAGTTAATGAGCAGTAAGTAGTCTTTGAATCGTGAATAAATATAGAACTGGGTTCCTATATGCATTTCTTGGCATCACTATTTTTTCATTCACTCTTCCAATGGTGAAATTATCCTTACCAAGTTTTGCTCCGTGGACATTGACTTTTGGCAGAGCGGCTATTGCTGGAACCATTGCGCTAGTTCTTTTAATTATCAAAAAGGTTCCCATCCCAGATAAAAAGTTGTGGTCAAAAATATTTGTTACCTCACTTGGAATTGTTGTTGGTTTTCCAGTTTTAACTACCTTTGCTTTGCAGCAAACTACTTCAGCACACGGCGCTGTAATTATTGCTGGGCTTCCAATGGCAACTGCGGTGATCGCAGTGATTCGACTTTCTGAGCGCGAACCGATTGGTTTTTGGATTGCAGCTCTGATCGGAACGGCCACTTTAGTTGGCTATGCACTTAGTAATGGCGGTAATGAAAATTCAAGTCTGATTGCAGACTTGATGCTTTTTGGAGCGGTATTAGCTGCAGCTATTGGATATGCCGAAGGTGCATCATTAACTAAAGTCATGCCTGGCTGGCAAGTGGTGTCGTGGTGCGTTCTGATCTTGCTTCCAATAACCATTCCAGTTTTTATCGTCACGCTGATAAACGGCTGGTCAGATCACCAGATAAGTGCTGTTGGGGTGGGGGCATTTTTGTTCACGGCAATTGGTTCGATGTATTTAGGATTCTTTGCCTGGTATCGCGGGCTTAGTGAACTTGGGGTGACCAAAGGCTCCCAAGTACAGATGCTGCAAGCCCTTCTTACCTTGGCGTGGTCAGCATTATTGCTAGGAGAGAGCGTCACCGTGAAGACCCTTTTGGCTGCATCTGTCGTGATTGCCTGCGTTGCCATTACCCAGAAAATCAGGGCGAAAGCTGCTACCGCTTAACTAGGACCCCGAATTGCCAGATCTGGGCCTGGCATGTATTCTTTTATTTATGCAACAAAAAGGTTGCGTAAATAGCCAAGGAAAAAAATGCTCGGAAACTACCTAATCGGTCTTCGTGAAGGCCTAGAAGCAGCACTAGTTGTGAGCATTTTGCTCGTATATGTGAAACGCACTAATCGCGAAGCGCTTGTTAAGTGGGTTAGTTATGGCGTATTTGCCGCTGTTGTGGCAAGTATCTTTGTGGCTTACGTCCTTGAGTCAATTTCTGAAGAGCTAGAAGAATCTTTCGAACCAATTTTCGCTGGAACGGTATCGCTTCTGGCTGTGGTTTTCGTTACTTGGATGATTTTCTGGATGAAAAAGTCAGCCAGAACTATTTCAACCGATCTTCGCAACCGTTTAGATGATGCGGCCCTAAGTGGTGGGCAAGTAGCTGTTGCGCTTATGGCTTTTGTGGCAGTTATTCGTGAAGGCGCTGAAACTGCAGTGTTCTTCTGGGCTGCTTCCCAGGCAACTGGTAGCGCAACCACATCAATTGTTGGATTACTGCTAGGCCTTGGTACAGCAGTGGCACTTGGCTGGGCAATCTATGAATCAGCAGCAAGTGTTAACCTTCCTAAATTCTTCCGCGTAACTGGCGTTCTTTTAGTATTCGTAGCTGCTGGCGTGCTTTCATACGGCATTCACGAATTTCAAGAAGTTGGCCTTTTGCCAGGTGAGGACAATGTCCTAATTAACCTAAGTTCAGTGCTAACCGATGGATCAGTTCTAAGCACTCTGGTTGCTGGCATCTTTAACATCAAGGCAACTACGACCTCAGTTCAGGCAATCGCTTATGTGGCCTATGTGGCAATTGTGCTCTACACCTTCCTAAAGCCTGTGGATGGCAAGCCATTTGCCAAGGCCAAGAAAGACGAACCTACGCTAAGCGCCTAAGTAGCCCGCCGATAGTCTTTATTTCGTGAGTCAAGAAATAACCTTTCGCAGTGATGTAACCGTTGAATTAATTAAGCATGCCGCCTCAGATGCTGATGTCATTTGGGCAGCACGTGTTTCAACTAAGGGCGATAGCTCGCACGAGGATTTAAATAAAGACCCTAAGCAATCTGAAGGTCTAATCAATTACTTAATGCGCGATCGTCACGGTAGCCCATTTGAGCACTCAAATTTCACGTTCTTTGTACAAGCCCCAATCTTTATGTGGCGGGAACACTTCCGTCACCGCATCGCAAGTTACAACGAAGAATCAGGCCGCTACAAGCAGCTTGAGCCGATCTTTTATGTGCCAGATGAGAACCGCAAGCTAGTTCAGATCGGCAAAACCGGACATTACGAATTTGTCGATGGCACCAAAGAACAATTTGAAACCGTAGTTGATGCAACTAAGGAATCTTGCAAAGTTGCTTACCAGCAATATGAACGCATGTTAGAAGCTGGCGTAGCTAGGGAAGTGGCGCGCATTGTGCTGCCCTTGACTATTTACTCATCTGCTTATGTGACCATGAATGCAAGAGCGATGATGAACTTCTTAAGCCTTCGCAGGAAAGCCGAGGGTTCACATTTCCCATCTTTCCCACAGCGCGAAATCGAGATGGTTGCTGAGAAATACGAAGAAGTTTTCCAGGAACTTATGCCGTTAACCCACGCTGCTTTTGTGGCTAACGGTAGAGTCGCTCCTTAAGGAAAGAGACAGGTTTATGTCAGCGGCGGCAAAAAATGCATTCGGCACAGTATTAACTGCCATAGTTACCCCGTTTACTAAAGATGGTTCAAAGGTTGATTATGACGCCCTTAGCCAACTAGCCAATGATCTAGTTGACCTTGGCAATAACGGTTTAGTTGTTAATGGTACAACCGGCGAATCACCAACAACCGATGAGCACGAAAAACTTGAAATCCTAAAAACTGTGATCGCGGCGGTTGGCAACCGAGCCAAGATTGTTGCTGGCGCTGGATCAAATGACACCGCCCACTCAGTATTACTAGCCAAAGATGCTGCTAAAGCTGGCGCAGATGGCTTACTTGTTGTCACCCCTTATTACAACAAGCCACCACAAGATGGTGTGATCGCGCATATGCACGCAGTTGCCGACAGCACAGATCTTCCAGTAATGGTTTATGACATTCCAGGTCGCGCGGGAATTGCAATTAGCAATGAAACAATGATCAAACTTGCTGAACATCCAAAGATTATCGCTAATAAAGATGCCAAAGCTGATCCATGGGCAGCTTCACTTGTGATGGCTAAATCAGATATGGCTTATTACTCAGGTGATGACAGTTTGAACCTGGCCTTACTTGCAATCGGTGCAACCGGTGTTGTTAGCGTGACCGGTCACATCGTTGCAGATCGTCACAAAGCAATGGTTGAAGCAGTTGCCGCAAATGATCTTGAAACTGCTCGCAAAATAAACGTTGGAATGGTGCCAATCACTGAAGGCATCATGACTCGTGTTGGCGGTGCCATCATGGTTAAAGCAGCATTAGATATGCTCGGTCGCCCAGGTGGTGGCTTCTTACGTCTTCCTTTGATTCCAGCAACTCAAGCCCAGCGTGATCAGTTACGCGTTGACTTGGTAGCTGGCGGTTTTAATCTGTGACCCACGCTCATCCTGAACTAGGAACGCCACCGCAATTAGCGCCTGGCGCAATGCGCATTGTGGCTCTTGGCGGCCTTGGTGAAATCGGTCGGAACATGACTGTGCTGGAATTTGGCGGCAAATTACTAATAGTTGACTGTGGTGTTTTGTTCCCAGAGGAATCACAACCTGGTGTTGATTTAATCCTTCCGGACTTTGATTACATCCGTGATCGCATGGGTGATGTCCAGGCAGTTGTTTTAACCCATGGCCATGAAGATCACATTGGCGCAGTTCCTTACTTGCTTCGCGAACGCCAGGATATTCCTTTAATTGGATCACAACTGACTTTGGCTTTCATGGAAAGCAAACTTAAAGAACACCGAATGAACCCAAGCCTTCGCCAAGTTAAAGAAGGCCAGAGTGTGCAAATCGGACCGTTCAATCTTGAATTTATTGCGGTTAATCACTCGATCCCAGATGCGCTAGCAGTTGCAGTTAAAACCGATGCTGGCACAGTGCTAATGACTGGCGATTTCAAAATGGATCAGTTGCCACTAGATGGTCGAAAGACTGATCTAAATACTTTTGCTCGACTTGGCGATGCTGGCGTTGACTTATTTATGGTTGATTCAACCAATGCTGAAGTACCAGGGTTTGTGCCAAGTGAAAAAGATATCGTCCCTGTTCTAGATAGCGTGATCGGCCGGGCAAGTGGGCGAGTGATCGTGGCTTCGTTCGCATCACACGTGCACCGAGTTCAGCAGATTATTAATGTGGCCGCAGAGCATGGCCGAAAGATCGCATTTGTTGGCAGATCGATGGTCAAGAACATGGCAGTAGCCAGCGAACTTGAATACTTACACATCCCTGACGGACTGCTAATCACTGTTGATGAAATGGCTAACCTGCCAGATGATCACGCCGTTTTAATCTGCACTGGTTCTCAAGGTGAACCAATGGCAGTACTGTCGCGCATTGCTAATCGAGATCACGCAATTGAAGTTGGCTCAAATGACACAGTCATTCTTGCTTCGTCACTGATTCCAGGTAATGAGAACGCAGTTAATCGAATTATTAATGAACTAACACGCCATGGGGCAAAAGTTGTTCATAAAGGTAATGCACTTGTTCACGTTTCTGGGCACGCAGCAGCTGGAGAACTTCTTTATTGCTACAACATTGTCAAACCTAAAAACGTAATGCCAATCCACGGTGAATGGCGACACCTGCGTGCTAACGCAGCTTTGGCAGTTTCAGCTGGTGTGCCAAAGAATAATGTTGTGGTCGCCGAAGATGGCGTTGTGGTTGATCTGCAAAATGGCATTGCTCGAATTGTCGGTGCTGTGCCATGTGGGTTTGTTTATGTTGATGGTTCAAGTGTTGGCGATGTGACTGAAACTTTGCTTAAGGACCGTCGCATCCTTGGCGAAGAAGGTTTTATTTCAGTTGTGGCAGCTGTTGATGTGACCGCTGGCAAAGTCATCGCCGGCCCTGAAATCCATGCCCGTGGTTTTGGCGAAGACCAATCGATATTCGATGAAATTTTGCCAGGTGTGCAAGATGCCCTGGAGCATTCACTTCGCGAAGGTGTCACAGATACCCATCAGCTAAGCCAGATCGCAAGGCGAGTGGTGGGTAAGTGGGTTGGCGATAAACATCGCCGTCGCCCAATGATCGTGCCACTCATCGTTGAGGGCTAGAAACCATATGGCCGGATATATTCGAGGCTAAAACCCATATATCCCAGTAGCGACACGCCGAGATATATCCTCCCTTAGAAAACAGGGCTATTCCCATATTCTTTAAGGCATGGCTTCCCCGTCAGCAACTAGACCACGTCCGTCGTCCACTCGTCCATCTGCAAGGACTAATCAACGACCTGGTCCTAAGCCACGTCCTGCTGCAAAGTCACGTAAACCTAAAGGCACATCACCTGTTGCCAAAGTTTTCTCTGCTCTTCGCACACTAATTACCAACATCTGGCTAGGTGTTGCTCACGTTGTTGGTGCGATTTTCCGTGGCGTTGGAACCGGCGCTCGTGAACTAGATCCTGCGCAACGTCGTGATGGTCTTGGTCTGCTGTATTTATCATTTGGCATCATCACTGGAAGTGTGATCTGGTTTCACACTGGCGGATTTGTTGCCGGCGTAGTTAACGCAGTTGTCACAGGTGGGGTAGGTGTCTTTGACATCGTTGCTCCGATCGCATTATTTGCAATCGCATACCAAGTTCTTCGTCACCCAGATAATCCATCACGTAAGAATGGCCGCTTACTAATTGGCTGGACCTTATTTTCATTAACCGTAATGGGCATAACCCACATTCTTCGTCATAACCCAAGCCCATCTGCTGGCGCTGCTGCAATTAAGTCAGCTGGTGGCTATGTTGGCTGGGCATTCACAGTTCCGTTTGTGACAGCTGTTGGCACCGCAGTAACTTGTGCACTACTTGCTGTTCTTTGGTTCTTCTCAATGCTGATTATCACCGCAACTCCGGTTGCTGCGATTCCAGGTAAGATTTCTGAACTTCGCGCTCGTTTTTCAAAGACTGCAACCGATGATGAAACTTCAATGGCGCACCCAACCTATGACGCCATTTCAGCTGCGCATGATCTAGCAAGCCTTCCGGTTGAACACCGCACAATTTTTGCTCGCCTAAAAGGTTTCAAGCGCTCTCGTGGCCTAATTGATCCAGCCTTGGCAATTGGTGAACTTGATGGCGACCAGCCATTTATGAACCCAGTTGTTTCAGTTAAACCAATGGAACAAGAGCTATCAATAGATCAGTATGCAACTGAAGCAATTGATCTAAACGAAATGCTTGATGAGCAGGCAACTGTGGCAATTGATTTGCCGGCAACCTCTCCAGTTCAAGTGAAGCCATTTGCGCAAAGCACACCTGTGCCAGCAAGCAAACCAGTACAGCTGCCACTTGCTTCAAGTCTTAACTACAAACTTCCACCACTAGAGCTATTAAAGAAAGGCGCTGCTGCTAAAGAGCGCACTAAAGCCAATGACGTGGTTATCGAAGCGCTAACCCAAGTACTTGAACAGTTTGAAATCGACGCAACCGTAACTGGCTTCCAGCGTGGTCCAACAGTTACTCGTTACGAAGTTGAACTTGGTCCAAAGGTCAAAGTTGAGCGCGTAACAGCACTAAGCAAAAACATTGCATATGCAGTTGCTAGCGATGACGTGCGCATCCTTTCACCAATCCCAGGTAAGAGTGCGATTGGTATTGAAATTCCAAACACTGACCGTGAGGTTGTCTCACTAGGGGACGTGCTTCGTAGCGGTGAAGCAAACGCTGATGAACATCCAATGCTTGTTGGTCTTGGTAAAGACGTTGAAGGTGGCTTCACTGTTGCAAACTTGGCCAAGATGCCACACTTACTTGTCGCAGGTGCGACAGGTGCCGGTAAATCAGGCTGTATGAACACTTTGATCACATCAATCTTGATGCGCTCAACCCCAGATGAAGTTCGCATGGTTCTAATCGATCCAAAGCGCGTTGAACTAACGGCGTACGAAGGTATTCCACACTTAATTAGTCCAATCATTACTAATCCGAAAAAAGCAGCGGACGCGCTTGCTTGGGTAGTTAAAGAAATGGAAGCACGCTATGACGATTTAGCGGCATATGGCTTCCGTCACGTTGATGATTTCAATAAGGCAGTTAAAGCAGGAAAGGTAAACCCACCTGCAGGCTCAGAGCGAGTTCTTCGCCCTTACCCATACTTACTTGTCGTTGTCGATGAGTTAGCTGACTTGATGATGGTCGCACCACGCGATGTTGAAGATTCAGTTGTTCGCATTACTCAGCTTGCTCGAGCTGCTGGTATTCACTTAGTGCTTGCCACTCAGCGTCCATCTGTTGATGTGGTCACAGGTTTAATCAAGGCAAACGTGCCAAGCCGTCTTGCATTCTCAACTTCAAGCCTTGCTGATAGCCGCGTTATTTTGGATCAACCAGGTGCTGAAAAACTTGTTGGGCAAGGCGATGGCCTGTTCTTACCAATGGGTATGAGCAAACCAATTCGTATCCAGTGTTCATGGGTTACCGAAGCTGAAATCAGAAGTGCTGTTGCTCACGCGAAAACTCAAATGGATCCGCAATACCGCGAAGACATCACAGCTCCAGTTGCGACAAAACGTGAAGTTGATGGCGACATCGGCAACGATCTTGATGAATTACTAGCAGCAGTGGAACTAGTTGTTTCAACTCAATTTGGTTCAACTTCAATGCTTCAGCGCAAGCTTCGCATTGGTTTTGCTAAAGCTGGTCGCTTAATGGACTTGATGGAATCTCGAAACATCGTTGGGCCATCTGAAGGATCAAAGGCACGTGAAGTGTTAATCACTGCTGAAGATCTTCCAGGCACCCTTGCCATGCTTCGTGGTGAATAGTCGCGGCTGAATAGATGAACTTACCTAACGCGTTAACTGGCTTTCGGCTAGTTCTTGTTCCGGTTTTCATTTATTCCTTAACTAGATTTGAAAGCTCAACCACAAACCAATGGATTGCTGGCAGCTTTTATTTTTTTGCAGCAATGACCGATGTTTTAGATGGATATTTAGCGCGCAAACATAACCAAATAACAAACTGGGGCAAGATCGCTGATCCAATTGCAGATAAAGCATTGACTGGGGCAGCCTTTATTGGTCTATCAATCCTTGGGGTGATTCCTTGGTGGATGACAGTTGTTATTTTATCTCGTGAGTTTCTTGTGACCCTGCTTCGTTTCATCGTAATTCGAAAAGGTGTTATTCCAGCAAGCCGTGGTGGCAAGGCAAAGACTTTGAGCCAGAACATTGCGATTGTGGCCTACTTGCTTCCACTGCCAAGTGCACTGGAATTTTTCCCAGTGACAGTCATGTATTTAGCAGTTGCGTTAACCGTTGTCACTGGGCTTGACTATGTTGTTAAAGCAAGAGCTTTAAGTAATGGCAAAACATCAATGGGCGAGTAGTTAATCATGGAAACTGATTTAGATTCATTAGCGCTAACAACTGTGTATGCGCTTAATGGCCGCTCCCTGGCAACTGCCGAATCAGTTACTGGTGGCGCGATTGGTGAAGCGATCACTGCAATACCTGGTGCATCAAAATCATTTCGCGGTGGGATCGTTGCTTACGCAAGTGATCTAAAAGTTTCATTACTTGATGTGCCAGCCGGGTTGATTGAAAGTGGCGGGGCGGTCCAGGCTGATGTCGCACTTGCCATGGCAACCGGCGTTGCCCACAAACTTGATGCCGAATTTGGTTTAGCTGTTACTGGTGTTGCAGGTCCCGATTGGCAAGACGGCAAAGCACCAGGAACTGTTTTTGTGGCTTGCGTGCAGCTTGACCACGAGGGACAGGTAATTGACTCAGCTATCGAAGAGCTTCATATCAATCCGATGACCCTTGATCCAAGGAGTATCAGGGATGAAATTAGGCAGGAAACTGTAGCCGCAGCTCTTGAGCTGTTGTTGAGTTTCCTTTAGAAATAAGGGTTTTTGAGTAGGGAATAAGTTGGATACAAGCGAGGTTGGAAAAAGCACCATGATGAACATGAAAAAAGAATTAACCGTTGATGACGTGCTTCAGGCCGAAATTAACAAGGCCCTTACCCACACCGTAAAGATTGCTGCCCCTGAGGCAACCAAGCCTAGTTACGGTAAGCAAGTGGTCTTGCTGCGTCAGGTTATTGGTGAAGAACTTCGCCGTCGTCGCATGGAACAAAAGCGCACCTTACGCCAGGTCTCGAATTTGGCCCAAGTCTCTCTTGGATACTTAAGCGAAGTTGAACGCGGTCAAAAAGAAGCTTCTTCTGAATTGTTGGCCTCAATTTCCCACGCGCTTGATACCCCACTTTCAGAACTAATGTCTGGGGTAGCAGCTGAAGTGGCCCGCCGCGAAGGTAGCGCAGCAAAGCGCAATGCATTCTCTGTTGCTTAATAGCGGCATAGACTAAAAGCACCAACAAAATTTAGGTGGTGCAAGCATGAAGCGGATCTTAGTTGTACTTTTATTTCTTTTCCCAACCCCAGCATTAGCTGATGATGCAACACCATCACCATCACCTGAGGCTTCCACTTCAGCGCCGGCTTCAATTTATGACATTCCGGTAGCCCCTTACACACCGCCAGCCGAAGCTTCCCAAGGTGTTGGTGGCTGGGCCGTTGTGCACCCAGGAACAGGTGTAGTTCATGGGGTAGTCGTTGCCACAATTGAAACCTTTAACGCTTGGGGCGGGCGCATGCCAAGTGAGTATATGGGCTGTCCTGCTGGCTGTTTACTCAGATTTCAAACTAGGGCAACAGCTGATGGAAATGTGGCCGGGTGGCATGGTCCAGATGTGAAATTTAATAGTAATGATGGAACTTTTGATATGGGATCAACACATGTTGATGCCAGTGGCACGACAACGGTAAAACAAAAACTGATTCCTTCACAAACTGCATCAGATGGCTGGAACCTCTCAACCGGTCTTGTGAACATTCGTACTGAATTTGTTTCTAGCCGAGTTAACGATATTGGAATTAAGTTAACCAAAATTCAGGAACGTTTCGACAGTCAGGCAGCCTCAGAGATCGCAATCGAAAACTGGAAAACGTTTAACTTCGATTCCGACCAACAGGTGAGCGACAACTTAGATGCAGATGTTGAAGCTGAGCTTGTTGCTGATGGCTATGACACAGTCACCCCAGAAGTTGGGGGCTTTGTTGAAACCGTTAAGACACTTACTGATTCAGTTAAGCGATTCTTTGGTGGTTTCTTTAATCGTCAATAGGCTTTATGTGTGCGCCTAACTGATTTCTGGGAACGAATGGAAGCTGCCCTTGGCACTTCGTATGCAAGATCATGGGCTGCTGACTTCCATATCCCTTCCTTAAACGGCAAAACCGTTGACCAGGCTTTGGCTGAAGGTGAAGACACTCAAACTGTTTGGCGCGCCGTTCACCAGACCTTAGATTTGCACCCTAAATACCGCTAACTTTGAGTCATGAAATCTATGACCTGCCTTGAACTGGGCGGTGCTTGTTCTGAAGTGTTTCAAGCCCAATCGTTTGATGAAATTGCTAAATTAAGCCAGCAACACGGCCAGCAAATGGCCCAGCAAAAAGATGGTCCGCACCTTGAGGCAATGCAAGAGATGATGACATTAATGAACCAAGGTGGTTTTGATGCCTGGTTTGCCCAAAAACAGGCTATTTTTGACGCACGCTAAATTCAGGACACGCCGAAGTGTCAGGTCCTTGCCTATTCGAACACTTGTTCGATAGATTGTCTCTACGCGATCAAAACATCAATAGATGTAAGGCCGCTGGGGCAAAGACCCTGTGTCCACTGGGAAGCCGGACACAGGTTCAAACGCTCCACAGGCGGAAAAATACATCTAGTGATTGTCAGAGCTCGTACCTAACGTGTGAATTCCCAAAACACGTTAAGAAAAGTAGGAGAGTACAAAATGGCTGCAGCAAAGGCCTCTAAAGAAGCTAAAGAAGCAATCAAAGCAACATCTGATCGCGAAAAGGCTCTTGAAACCGCGTTAGCTCAGATCGAACGTCAGTTCGGCAAGGGCTCAATCATGAAACTTGGCGAAGAAGAGCGCCCAACCGTTGAAGCAATTCCAACTGGCTCTATCGCACTAGACATCGCACTAGGTATTGGCGGTTTGCCACGTGGTCGCGTTGTTGAAATTTACGGCCCTGAATCATCAGGTAAAACAACTCTTGCAATCCATGCAATCGCTAGCGTTCAAGCTGCTGGTGGTATCGCTGCATTTGTTGATGCTGAACATGCATTCGATCCTGAATACGCAAAGAAACTTGGCGTAGACATCGACAATCTTTTGGTTTCCCAACCAGACACTGGTGAACAAGCACTTGAAATCGCTGACATGCTTATTCGTTCAGGCGCACTTGATCTAATCGTGATCGACTCAGTTGCAGCCCTTGTGCCACGCGCTGAAATCGAAGGCGAAATGGGCGATAGCCACATGGGTCTGCAAGCTCGCTTGATGTCACAAGCACTTCGCAAGATCACTGGCGCGCTAAGCACCAATAACACCACTGCGATTTTCATTAACCAGCTTCGCGACAAGATCGGTGTGATGTTCGGTTCACCTGAAACAACAACCGGTGGTAAAGCTTTGAAGTTCTATGCTTCTGTTCGCTTAGACATCCGCCGCATTGAAACACTTAAAGATGGCGCAGAACCAGTTGGTAACCGCACTCGCGTGAAGGTGGTTAAGAACAAGGTTGCACCACCTTTCAAGCAAGCAGAATTCGACATTCTTTACGGTGAAGGTATTTCACGTGAAGGTGGAATTCTTGACATGGCCGTTGAAGAAGGCTTTGTTCGCAAAGCTGGCGCTTGGTACACCTACGAAGGTGACCAACTAGGTCAAGGTAAAGAAAATGCTCGTGCGTTCCTAAAGGACAATCCTGCATTAACTACTGAACTTGAACGCATGATCAAAGAAAAGCTTGGCGTTGGCGCTAACAAAGCTGAACTAAGCGTTGTGCCACCAGTTGAAGATTTGGATGCAGACGATTCAGAGTTTGCAGACGAAGACTAATTACTTTTGCCCCTAAAGGTAATTAAGTGAAAACGACAGCCTCGGTAGGTAATCCTCTAGATTCGACAAAAGTGGATCTAAAGGAAAACCCCGAGGCTGATCCATTTTCAGTTGCCAGAAATATCGCTCTTCGACAGCTTTCAATGACTCCAAAATCAAGGAAGCAATTAGAAGAATCATTGGCTAAGCGAAAAGTTCTACCAGAGGTCGCAGGTCCAGTTCTTGATCGCCTAACTGAAGTTGGCTTAATTGATGACCTTGCCTATGCGGGCATGTTTGTTAGAAGTCGTTGTTTAACCAAAAAAGTTTCCAGATCAGTTTTAAAGATGGAACTTCGCAAGAAGGGGATAAGCGATGAATACATCGAAGTTGCCCTTGGTGAAATAAGTGATGCCGATGAATACCAAATGGCAACTGAGCTGGTTATTAAAAAACTTCGTTCCATGAAAAACCTAGAACGCGATGTGATGCAACGAAGACTCTTTGGTCTTTTGGCTAGGAAGGGTTACCACGCAGGGATTGCCACCAAAGTGATCCGTGAGCAATTAAATGATCCAGATTTTCTAGCGGATCAAGCCCTGCTTAATCTTGCCTAGAATTATCAGGTGACTTCCATCGCTAACAAGCCAAATTTAGGCACTTATGAAGTGCGCACAATGGGCTGCCAAATGAACGTTCATGACTCTGAACGTTTTGCTGGCCTGCTTGAATCAGCTGGTTATGTTCCGGCTGAAGAAGGCAAATTAGCTGATGTAATCGTCTTTAATACTTGCGCAGTTCGCGAAAACGCCGATAACAAACTTTATGGTGCGCTAAGCCACCTGCAACCAATCAAGTTGAAGAACAAGGGTATGCAGATCGCTGTTGGTGGCTGCCTTGCTCAAAAAGACCGCGGTGAAATCCTGGCTAAAGCACCTTATGTTGATGTGGTCTTTGGTACTCACAACATTGATGCGCTACCAATACTTTTGGAACGTGCCCGAATTGAACAAGAGGGCCAGGTTGAAATTGTTGAATCATTAGAAACTTTCCCATCAACACTTCCAGCAAGACGTGATGCGGCTCATTCTGGTTGGGTGTCAGTGAGCGTTGGCTGTAATAACACTTGCACATTTTGCATCGTCCCAGCACTTCGTGGTCGTGAGAAAGATCGCCGGCCAGCTGACATCTTGAATGAAATTAAAGTTTTGGTTGACCAGGGAGTTCTGGAAGTTACTTTGCTTGGGCAAAATGTGAACGCATATGGCGTTGAATTCGGTGACCGTTATGCATTTGCCGACTTACTGCGTGCAACCGGGCAGATCGAAGGATTAGAACGCGTTCGTTTCACTTCACCACATCCACGTGACTTCACTGACCATGTGATCGAAGCAATGGCCCAAACCCCCAATGTGATGCCATCACTTCACATGCCGCTGCAATCAGGTAGTGATCGCATCTTGCAGATTATGCGAAGGTCATACCGCCAAGAAAAATACTTGGGCATTATCGATCGGGTTCGCCAAGCGATCCCAGATGCCGCGATTACAACTGACATCATTGTTGGGTTCCCGGGTGAGACCGAAGATGATTTCCAAGAGACTTTAGAAGTTGTTAAAAAAGCAAGGTTTGCTGGCGCGTTCACATTTCAATACTCAAAGCGCCCAGGAACACCAGCAGCAGAAATGCCAGATCAAATTGATCCAGATGTCGTGCAGGAACGGTTCGAACGCTTAGTTGAACTTGCTAATGACATTGCCTGGCAGGAAAACAAAAAGATTGTTGGCACCCAAGTTGAAGTGTTAATTGCAACTGGTGAGGGCAAGAAGAATGAGAATTCTGGTCGCATGAGTGGCCGGGCAAAAGATAACCGTTTAGTTCACGTAACCCAGACAGACATCAGCGGTGTTACTCATAACATTCGCCCAGGGGATGTGGTCACAGCTGAAGTTACATATGCTGCGCCATATCACTTAAATGCCGACAAACTTATTTCAGTTCGCAAAACTCGTGCCGGCGATAACTTTGAAGCTGGTCAGCGCCCGAGCACACCTGGAGTGTTGCTTGGAATGCCAAAAATTGGTGTTTAGTGAAACCGGCAATTGTCATTGTTGGCCCAACAGCGGTTGGTAAAACAGAGCTCTCTCTAGAAGTTGCCAAACACTTTGATGGCGAAATCATCAATGCCGATTCAATGCAGCTTTATCAAGGCATGAACATCGGCACAGCCAAACTTTCACTTAAAGATCGCAAAGGCATCAAACACCACATGCTTGATGTTCTTGAGGTGACAGAGGCTGCAAATGTCGCTGACTATCAGCGAGATAGCCGCAAAGTCGTTAATGAACTTGATCAGGCTGGGATTAGGTCGGTTGTCGTTGGGGGATCAGGGCTATTTATTCAAGGACTACTTGAGGATCTACAGTTCCCCGGAAGTGATCCAGAGATTAGGGATCGATTAACTGTTGAAGCTGAAAAGATTGGCGCTGATGCGATCTATCAACGACTAGTTGAAATTGATCCAGAAGCGGCAGCAAACATTTTGCCTGGGAACACAAGGCGCGTGATTAGAGCACTTGAAGTAATCGAGCTAACTGGGGCTGCGCCAGTTACCACCCTTGAGCAATTACCTGAAGTGATCCCAAGTATTCGAATTGGGTTAAAGCGTGACCGAGCTGAGCTTGATGAACGCATCACAAAGAGGGTTGAAGTGATGTGGGAAGATGGTTTGGTTGATGAGGTGCGCGCACTTGAAAAAGTTGGTCTGCGTGATGGTTTAACTGCCAGCAAAGCACTTGGCTATGCGCAGGTTTTAGAAGCGTTATCTGGATTAATCAGTTTGGATGAAGCTAAAGAAAAAACTATCCAGGCAACCAAGCGCTTTGCCCGTCGTCAAGAGTCATGGTTTAACCGTGATCAAAAGATTCATTGGTTTGATGCAAGCACGGTTACTTTTGATGAAATTGCTCAGTTAGTGAACAAAAGCCAGTAAATCTGGGGCGGCAAGTAGAATTGGTGCAATGTTTAAAACCAAGTCAAGCAAAGAATCTGGGGTGCCATTTCTAAAAGGTCATGGCGCTGGCAATGACTTTGTCGTTTTAGATGCCACTTCTGGCGGGGTTAATCCAGGCAGCAAAGCCGTAGAAGTTCTATGCGATCGCCGAAAAGGAATTGGCGCAGATGGTGTTCTTCGAATCGCGCCAGCAAGTGAATTCAAAGTTAGCGATGCCAAATACTTCATGGATTACCGCAATGCTGATGGCTCGTTAGGGATGACTTGTGGCAATGGTTTGAGAGTAACTGCAAGATTCCTTGTTGAAAACGGCTATGAAAAAACAGGCAGTTTTACTATTGGTACCCGCGCTGGCACAGTAACTGCATTTGTTACTGAAGCCGATAAAAATTTTGAAAACATTGCAATTGAAATGGGCAGGTTCGACCCGATCGAAGATGAATTAACTGTCACAACCGAAACTGGTTCATGGCAGGCAAGTGGAATTAATTCACCCAATCCACATGCAGTGACAATCGTTGGAAATATCTGGGATGCGGGCAGCCTTGGTGATGTTCCATCTGTCAGCCCATCATCATCTTTCCCCGATGGCGTAAACGTTGAATTTGTTGAACCAAAGAGCCCAACTCATATTGCAATGCGCACCCACGAACGCGGTGTTGGGGAAACTTTGGCATGCGGTTCAGGTTCATGTGCTGCAGCACTTGTCTGGGCAACTAAGAATGGCCTTGAAGCTGGCTGGTCAGTTCAAGTTGATTTACTTGGCGGCACAGTTTTTGTTGATCAAAGCGCAGATGGGACATTAACGCTTCGCGGACCTGCGGCGTTTGTTGCAAGTGGAACAATTTCGCCACAACTGTGGCAAGGCTGATCTTGACTGATTATTTAGACGACGAATTAACAACCGGCGAACAAGAACTTGAATCGCGCGCTGCGCTTCGCCGAGTTGCTGGGTTATCAACTGAACTTGAAGACATCACCGAAGTTGAATACCGACAACTTCGCTTAGAGAAAGTAGTTCTAATCGGTGTTTGGTCATCTGGAAGTTATGACGAAAGCACCAGGTCAATGGCTGAACTTGCTCAGCTTGCTGAAACTGCAGGTTCGCAGGTTATGGATGCGCTTATTCAAAAGCGTGACAAACCAGATACCGCCACTTACATCGGTTCAGGAAAGTTAGCTGAACTTAGACAGATTGTTGTGGCAACCGGGGCTGACACGGTTATTTGTAATGGTGAACTTTCACCTTCGCAGTTATCCAAGATGGAAAAAGTGGTTAAGGTAAAAGTTGTTGATCGCACTTGGTTAATTCTGGACATCTTCGCCCAGCACGCTAGAAGCCGTGAAGGTAAAGCGCAAGTATCACTTGCGCAAATGCAATACATGCTTCCGCGTCTTCGTGGTTGGGGTGAATCACTTTCGCGCCAGTCTGGTGGTCGCGTTGGCTCACAAGGTGGCGGTATTGGTACTCGTGGTCCTGGTGAAACCAAACTTGAAACTGACCGTCGTCGTATCGGTAAAGCAATGGCCAAACTTCGCCGCGAGATTAAAGATATGCATAAAGCGCGAATCACTCAGCGCAAAGCTCGTCGTAAACAAAAAATTCCGGCTGTTGCCATAGCTGGTTACACCAACGCTGGTAAATCAAGTTTGCTTAACCGCTTAACTAGCGCTGGAGTTCTTGTTGAAAATGCCTTGTTCGCAACCCTTGATCCAACAGTTAGGCAAGCAAAAACCCCAAGTGGTCGAGAGTTCACAATTTCTGACACGGTTGGTTTTGTTCGCGATCTTCCACACCAGTTAGTTGAAGCATTTAGATCAACCCTTGAAGAAGTTTCCGATAGTGACTTGATCCTGCACGTGGTTGATGGATCTGATCCTGATCCAGAAGGCCAACTAACGGCGGTTAGGGCAGTGCTGGCTGAAATCGGGGCAACTGATGTTCCAGAACTTGTGGTGATCAATAAAAGCGATGCGGCTGATCCATTCGTGATCGACAGGTTGAAGCTGCGCGAAAAGAATTCAATTGCCGTATCAGCACTTACTGGTGCTGGCATGGATGAACTGGTGAAGTTAATTGAAGAACAATTACCTCACTTGCAGTTCGACATCAAATTATTAATTCCTTACGCAAATGGCGACTTGCTTGGCCGAATCTATAAAGAAGGCCATGTTTTCGAAAGAGAAGACACCCCTGAGGGAACTTTAATTGTTGGCCAAGTTCCAGAAGCCTTGGCTAAACAACTTGAATCTTTAGCGTTAGAGACTAAACCGTGAGTGAAAAGATAACGGTTCCTGAAGCCCTTGCAGGGGTTGTTGAATCGATTGGTGGCGCCCCGCGCGCAGGGCAAATCGAAATGGCTATTGCAGTTTCTGATGCTTTCACCAAGAAACAACATCTATTAGTTGAAGCTGGAACCGGTACTGGCAAATCCCTTGGCTACATAGTTCCAGCACTTGTTAGGGCTAGTGATGGGGTTAAGCAAGATGGCAAGAATAGAACCGTTATTGCAACAGCAACTCTTGCGCTGCAAAGACAGTTAATTGAATCGGATCTGCCAGCAGCCACAAGTGCGTTCAAGAAGGCAACAGGCAAAGACATTTCATTTGCAGTTCTTAAGGGTCGCCATAACTACATCTGCCTTGATCGTTTTCATCGAGGGGTAGAAGACCCTGATGATGATCAAGACTCAACATTGTTCCAGGAATCAAAATCAACTCTTGGTCGCCAAGCTAAAAAACTT
>JACCED011045932.1_pt1 | contig 123987 bp, 121 predicted proteins | sample 7455021 | NCBI WGS metagenome assembly JACCED01 (sample SAMN15323456, study PRJNA562643) | freshwater metagenome | isolation source: river surface water | place: USA:Blue River Watershed | collected 2017-08-19 | reverse complement strand
GCATGCTCAAGCATTTCCGGCACGAATTTGAACACCACATCACGCACAAGACCTGCATGGTCGGCGCGCATGTCTGACAGGTGAAATCCATGGTTGAAATTGAACTTGACGGCAAAAAGGTGGAGGTGCCCGAGGGCAGCATGGTCATGCATGCGGCCGAGCGCGCGGGCACCTACATCCCCCATTTTTGTTACCACAAGAAACTCTCCATCGCGGCCAATTGCCGCATGTGCCTGGTCGAGGTTGAAAAGGCCCCCAAGCCCATGCCGGCCTGCGCCACGCCCGTCACCCAGGGCATGATCGTGCGCACCAAGTCCGACAAGGCCATCCAGGCCCAGAAGTCGGTCATGGAGTTTTTGCTCATCAACCACCCGCTCGATTGCCCGATCTGCGATCAAGGCGGTGAATGCCAGTTGCAAGACCTGGCGGTGGGCTATGGTGGCAGCAGTTCGCGCTACGAGGAAGAAAAGCGCGTGGTCTTCCACAAAGATGTCGGCCCCCTCATCAGCATGGAAGAGATGAGCCGCTGCATCCACTGCACCCGTTGCGTGCGTTTCGGCCAGGAAGTGGCCGGCGTCATGGAACTGGGCATGTCCCATCGCGGCGAGCACTCCGAGATCGAATCGTTTGTCGGCCTCAGTGTCGACTCGGAGATGTCCGGCAACATGATCGACATCTGCCCGGTGGGTGCGCTGACTTCCAAGCCGTTCCGTTACAGCGCCCGCACCTGGGAGTTGTCGCGCCGCAAGTCGGTCAGCCCGCACGACAGCACCGGGGCCAACCTGATCGTGCAAGTCAAAAACCACCAGGTCATGCGCGTGGTCCCTCTGGAAAACGAGGACGTCAACGAGTGCTGGATCGCCGACCGCGACCGTTTCAGCTATGAAGCCCTCAACACCGAGCAGCGCCTGACCCAGCCCATGATCAAGCAGGGTGGCCAGTGGCAAACCACCGATTGGCAAACTGCCCTCGAATACGTGGCCAATGGCCTGCGCCAGGTGCGCGACCAGCACGGTGCTGCTGCGATCGGCACCCTGGCCAGCCCGCACAGCACCGTCGAAGAGTTGTACCTGGCGGCGCAACTCACCCGTGGCCTGGGCTCGCAAAGCATCGACAGCCGCTTGCGTGCGGCCGACTTCCAGCACGACGGCAAGGCCCGCTGGCTGGGCACTTCCATCGCCTCGTTGTCCAGCCTGCAAGCGGTGCTGGTGTTGGGCTCCAACCTGCGCAAGGATCACCCCTTGCTGGCTCAGCGTGTCCGTCAGGCTGTCCGCAAGGGGGCCCAAGTGGCCCGATTGCACGACACTGCACAAGACTGGGCCATGCCGGTCGCTCACAGCCAGATCACCCCGGCCAGCGGCTGGGTGCAGGCCCTGGCCGATGTCGCCGCTGCCGTTGCAGCGGCCAAGGGCGTCAGCGCGCCAGTGGCCGGCAACGCCCAGTCGGCACCGGCTCAGGCCATCGCCCACATGTTGCTGTCGGGCGAGCGCAAGGCGGTGTTGCTGGGCAATGCAGCCGCTCACCATGCGCGTGCCGGCAGTTTGTTGGCGTTGGCTCAGTTCATCGCTGCCCAGACCGGCGCCACCTTTGGCCATTTGGGCGAGGCGGCCAACACCGTCGGCGCCCAGTTGGTGGGTGCTTTGCCCGGGCCTGGCGGTTCCAACGCAGCCCAAATGACCCAAGGCGGCCTCAAAGCCGTGTTGCTGCTCAACACCGAACCCGCCTACGACATGGCCGGGGCCGAGCGTGCGGCGCTGGCCCTTTCCGGGGCCGACATGGTGGTGAGCCTCTCGCCCTTCAAGGCCAACCTCGACATCGCCGATGTGGTCTTGCCCATTTCACCCTTCACCGAAACCGCCGGCACTTTTGTCAACACCGAAGGCCGGGTGCAAAGCTTCCATGGGGTGGTGCGGCCTCTGGGTGAAACTCGTCCGGGCTGGAAAGTGTTGCGTGTTTTGGGATCGATGTTGGGCCTGCCCGGCTTCGAGCAAGAAACCATTGAGCAGGTGCGACAGGCGGCCCTCCCGACCGATCTCGCGGATCGCCTGTCCAATGCCACCCAGGCCAGCATCGATGTCGCCAGCGTTGAGCATCAACCTTGTGTGGCGTCCATTTATCAACTCGATGGCATCGTGCGCCGCGCCCCGTCGCTGCAACTCACGGCCGACGCCAGGGGAGCCTGATCATGGTTGAAACCCTTTACCAAACCGGTCTCAATCTGCTCAGCGACGCCTGGTGGACGACCATGGCCTGGCCTGTGATCTGGACCTTGATCAAGATCGTGGCCGTGCTGTTGCCCCTGATGGGCTGTGTGGCTTATCTGACCCTTTGGGAGCGCAAGGCCATCGGCTTTACCCAGGTGCGCCTGGGCCCCAACCGCACCGGCCCCGGTGGATTGCTGCAACCCATCGCTGACGCGCTGAAGTTGCTCACCAAAGAGATCATCGTGCCGACGCGGGCCCACAGCGGCTTGTTCCTGCTGGGCCCCATCATGACCATCATGCCTGCTCTGGCGGCCTGGGCGGTGATGCCGTTTGGCCCCGAGGTCGCGTTGGCCAACGTCAATGCCGGTTTGTTGTTCCTGATGGCCATCACTTCGCTGGAGGTCTACGGTGTGATCATCGCCGGCTGGGCGTCCAATTCCAAATACGCCTTTTTGGGCGCCATGCGAGCCTCGGCCCAGATGGTCAGTTACGAAATCGCCATGGGCTTTTGCCTGGTGATCGTGCTGATGGTGTCGGGCAGCATGAACATGACCGAGATCGTCATGAGCCAGTCGCGCGGCCAGATGGCCGACAACGGGCTGGGCTTTTTGTCCTGGAACTGGCTGCCGCTGCTGCCGATTTTTCTGGTTTATTTCATCTCGGGTCTGGCGGAAACCAACCGCCACCCCTTTGACGTGGTCGAGGGCGAATCCGAGATCGTGGCGGGTCACATGATCGAGTATTCGGGCATGTCGTTCGCCATGTTCTTCCTGGCCGAGTACGCCAACATGCTGCTGGTCTCGATGCTGGCCGTGATCATGTTCCTGGGCGGCTGGTTGCCACCCATCGACAGCCCGATCTTCAATGCCATCCCGGGCTGGATCTGGCTCGCCATCAAGACCTTCTTCGTCGTCACCCTGTTCTTGTGGGTGCGTGCCACTTTCCCGCGCTACCGCTATGACCAGATCATGCGCCTGGGCTGGAAAATCTTCATCCCCGTCACGTTGGTGTGGCTGGTGGTGGTGGGTCTGTGGATGCAGACTTCTTACAACATCTGGAACTGAATCGGAGCGAACCCATGACCACGATGACCACATCGGCACCGTTCTCCTGGCGTGATTTTTTGTCCAGCTTCATGCTGACCGAATTGTTCAAGGGCATGATGCTCACGGGCAAGTACATGTTCGCGCGCAAGATCACGATCCAGTTTCCGGAAGAAAAGACCCCGGCCAGCCCGCGTTTCAGGGGCTTGCATGCCTTGCGCCGCTATGAAAACGGCGAAGAGCGCTGCATCGCCTGCAAACTCTGCGAGGCGGTGTGCCCTGCCATGGCGATCACCATCGAGTCCGATGTGCGCGCCGATGGCACCCGGCGCACCACCCGCTACGACATCGATCTGACCAAATGCATCTTCTGCGGCTTTTGTGAAGAGAGTTGCCCCGTCGATTCGATCGTCGAAACCCACATCTTCGAGTACCACGGCGAAAAGCGCGGTGACCTGTACTTCACCAAGGAAATGCTGCTGGCCGTGGGCGACCGCTACGAACCGCAGATCGCTGCCAACAAAGCTGCCGACGCCAAATACCGTTGAGACCCCTCATGGACATTCAATCCGCTTTCTTTTATGTGTTCTCGGCGGTGCTGCTGTTTGCGGCATTTCGCGTGATCACCGCGCGCAACCCGGTGCATGCCGCCCTGTACCTGGTGCTGGCCTTTTTTCAGGCCTCGGGCATCTGGATGCTGCTCAAGGCCGAATTCCTGTCGATCACCCTGGTGCTGGTCTATGTCGGTGCCGTGATGGTGTTGTTCTTGTTTGTGGTCATGATGCTCGACATCAACCTCGATACCATGCGGCAAGGTTTTTGGCGTCACTTCCCGCTGGCGGCCACACTGGGCGCGGTGGTGGCCCTTGAACTGGCCGCCGTCCTGATGGGAGGCTTCAGGGTTTCAGAAGCGCCACCGGCCGGCTCTTTGCCCAACACCCAGGAATTGGGCCAATTGCTCTACACCGAGTATTTGTACCCGGTCGAAATCGCCGCTGTGATTTTGCTGGTGGCCATGATCGCCGCCATTGCACTGACTTTGCGCGAGCGCAAAGACAGCAAATACCAGGACCCCTCGCAGCAGGTGCGCGTGCGCGCCCGTGACCGGGTTGAACTGGTCAAGATGGATCCGGTGCGGCCGGCCCCACCCGCAGCACCCACACAAGGAGAGCAGCCATGAGCGTGACCCTGGGCCACTACCTGACCTTGGGCGCGATTTTGTTTGCGCTGTCGGTCACCGGCATTTTTCTCAATCGCAAGAATCTGATCGTCTTGCTCATGGCCATCGAGCTCATGCTGCTGGCGGTCAACATGAACTTCATCGCTTTCTCCCATTACCTGGGCGACATGGCGGGGCAGATCTTTGTTTTCTTCATCCTGACCGTGGCGGCCGCCGAGTCGGCCATTGGTTTGGCCATCCTTGTGCTGCTGTTCCGCAACCGCTCCAGCATCAACGTGGATGAACTCAACTCCCTGAAGGGCTAACGCCGATTTCCGTCATGAGCCAAACACTACAAGCTTCGCAACTGCTGGCCGTGCCCCTGGCCCCCCTGGTGGGCTCGGCATTGGCCGGCATCTTCGGCACCCGATTGGGCGGCAACCGATTCGGTCGCGCCTTCTGCCACAGCCTGACCATCCTGGGCGTGCTGGTGGCCTTTGTCATCTCTGCGCTGACTTTGCACAGCGTGGCCTTTGAGGGTGCGCGCTTCAACGAGACCCTGTACACCTGGATGGTGGTCGGCGGCCTCAAAATGGAAATCGGCTTCATGGTCGATGGCCTGACCGCCATGATGATGTGCGTCGTGACCTTTGTGTCGCTGATGGTTCACATCTACACCATCGGCTACATGGAAGAAGACGAGGGCTACAACCGCTTTTTCGCCTACATTTCGTTGTTCACCTTCTCCATGCTCATGCTGGTCATGAGCAACAACCTGTTGCAGCTGTTTTTCGGTTGGGAGGCTGTGGGCCTGGTGTCGTATCTGCTGATCGGCTTTTGGTTCAACAAGCCCACGGCGGTGTTCGCCAACATGAAGGCTTTCTTGGTCAACCGCGTCGGTGACTTCGGCTTCATTTTGGGCATTGGTCTGATCGCTGCTTATGCCGGTACGCTCAATTACACCGAAATTTTCAGCAAAGCCCCCGAACTCGCCCCGATCGGCTTTCCCGGCACCGACTGGATGCTGGTGACGGTCATTTGCCTGTGGTTGTTTGTGGGTGCCATGGGCAAGAGCGCGCAGTTCCCCTTGCACGTCTGGTTGCCCGACTCGATGGAAGGCCCCACGCCGATTTCGGCCCTGATCCACGCCGCCACCATGGTGACCGCCGGCATTTTCATGGTCGCTCGCATGTCGCCTTTGTACGAACTGTCTGACACCGCCCTGAATGTGGTGCTGGTCATCGGTGCGATCACGGCCTTGTTCATGGGCTTTCTGGGCATCATCCAAAACGACATCAAGCGCGTGGTGGCGTATTCCACCTTGTCGCAGTTGGGTTACATGACGGTGGCGCTCGGGGCTTCGGCGTATTCGGTGGCCGTGTTTCACCTCATGACCCATGCCTTCTTCAAGGCCTTGTTGTTCCTGGGGGCGGGCTCGGTCATCATGGGCATGCACCACAATCAGGACATCCGCTACATGGGCGGGGTGCGCAAATACATGCCCATCACCTGGCTGACCTCTTTGCTGGGCTCGCTGGCGCTGATCGGCACACCGTTCTTTTCGGGCTTTTACTCCAAGGACAGCATCATCGAGGCGGTCGCCGAAAGCCACCTGAGCGGTGCCGGTTTCGCCCATTTTGCAGTGCTCGCGGGTGTCTTCATCACCGCCTTCTATTCTTTCCGGATGTACTTCCTGGTCTTTCATGGCAGGGAGCGCTACGACCAGAACCCCGAAGCGCACCACGGCGATCACCACGACGACCATGGGCACCATGGCGACGGCAAGCCGCACGAGTCGCCCTGGGTGGTCACACTGCCTTTGGTGCTGTTGGCCATTCCGTCGGTCATCATCGGCTACTACACCATCGACCCGATGTTGTTTGGTGAGTTTTTTGCCGACGCCATTTTTGTCGATGGCGAGCGGCATCACGCCATGAAGGAGCTGGCCGCCATGTTCCATGGCCCTGTGGCGATGGCCATCCACGGCTTGATGACTTTGCCCTGCTGGCTGGCGCTGGGCGGTGTGGTGGTGGCCTGGTACATGTACCTGATCAACCCCAGAGTGCCGGCCGCTTTTGCCCGTGCCTTGCGTCCGCTGATCGTGGTGCTTGAAAACAAGTACTACATGGACTGGATCAACGAAAACATCCTCGCCCGCTTGTCCCGCCTGTTGGGCATGGGACTTTGGAAAGGTGGCGATCAGGCCATCATCGACGGCGCCGTGGTCAACGGATCCTGGCGCCTGATCGGCTGGATCTCCGGCGTGGCCCGCCAATTGCAATCGGGCTACCTCTACCACTATGCCTTGCTGATGATTCTGGGTGTCTTCATGCTGATGACCTGGTTCGTTTGGCTGAACCCCTGAGACAGAGAGAACAAACATGGGAATGCTAAGCCTTGCCATCTGGACGCCGATTGCCTTTGGCGCCTTGCTGCTGGCCCTGGGACGTGACGACCAGGCCAAAACCGTGCGCTGGTTTGCCCTTCTGGGCAGCCTGATCAGTTTGCTCGTGACTTTGCCGCTGTACACCGGTTTTCAGCTCGGAACCGCTGAACTGCAGTTTGTCGAAAAATTCATGTGGATCGAGCGCTTCAACATCCACTACCACCTGGCCGTGGACGGCATCTCGTTGTGGTTTGTATTGCTCACCGCTTTCATCACCGTCATCGTGGTGATCGCCGGCTGGGAGGTCATCACCGAGCGTGTCAACCAGTACATGGGCGCCTTCCTGATTTTGTCGGGTTTGATGATCGGCGTCTTTTGTGCCGTCGACGCCATGCTGTTTTATGTCTTTTTCGAAGCCACGCTGATCCCGATGTACCTGATCATCGGCATCTGGGGCGGCCCGCGCAAAATCTACGCCGCCTTCAAATTCTTCCTCTACACCTTGCTCGGCTCGCTCTTGATGCTGATCGCCCTGATTTACCTGTATCTGGTGTCGGGTGGCAGTTTCGATCTGTTCGAGTGGCATCAACTGCCCCTGCCGGGCAGCGTTCAGACCCTGTTGTTCTTTGCATTTTTCGCCGCCTTTGCGGTCAAGGTGCCGATGTGGCCGGTGCACACCTGGTTGCCCGATGTGCACGTGGAAGCGCCCACCGGTGGCTCGGCGGTGCTGGCGGCCATCATGCTCAAGTTGGGTGCTTATGGCTTTTTGCGGTTTTCCATGCCCATTGCCCCGGACGCCTCACACGAGTGGGCCTCTCTCATCATCGGTTTGTCCCTGGTCGCCGTGATTTATGTCGGCCTGGTCGCGATGGTGCAGCAGGACATGAAAAAGCTGGTCGCCTATTCATCGGTGGCGCACATGGGCTTTGTCTCGCTGGGCTTTTTCTTGTTCAATGAACTCGGTGTCGCCGGGGGCCTGGTGCAGATGATCGCCCACGGCTTTGTGTCGGGTGCCATGTTCTTGTGCATTGGTGTGCTCTACGACCGCGTGCACTCGCGTGAAATTTCGAGCTACGGCGGGGTCATCAACACCATGCCCAAGTTTTCTGCCTTTGCCATGTTCTTTGCCATGGCCAACTGTGGATTGCCAGGCACTGCGGGCTTTGTCGGCGAGTGGATGGTGATTCTGGCTGCGGTCGAAGTCAATTTCTGGATCGGCATGGCCGCCGCTTCCGCCTTGATCTTCGGGGCCGCCTACACCCTGTGGATGGTCAAGCGCGTCTATCTGGGCCCGGTGGCCAACGACGATGTGCGCCAACTCACCGACATCAATGCCCGTGAATACCTGATGCTGGCTTTGTTGGCCATTGCCGTGCTGGTCATGGGCGTTTACCCCAAACCCTTCACCGATGTGATGGACGCATCGGTCTCCCACCTGCTGAGCCATGTGGCCCAGTCCAAGTTGCCCAACTGATGAGGAATTGAATCATGGACTTTGAGAGTTGGGTCGTTGCCACCCCTGAAATCTTCTTGCTGATCATGACTTGCCTGATCGCTCTGGTCGATTTGGGCGTCAAAACCCGTGGCCGCACGCTCACCTATGTGCTGTCGCTGTTTACCCTGGCTGTGGTGGCCTATGTGCAGGCCCAGTTTGCCCTGACCGAAGGCACCGCCTACGGCTTTGGCAACATGGTGGTGTCGGATCCCATGGGCAACTGGCTGAAATGCTTTGCGGCCATTGCCGTCGGCGTGACCCTGGTTTACGGGCGGCCTTATGCTGCCGACCGCGACATGTTGCGCGGTGGCGAAATGTTCTCGCTCAGCCTGTTGGCCTTGTTGGGCATGTTTGTGATGATTTCGGGCAACAACTTCCTGGTGCTCTATCTCGGCCTGGAGTTGCTGACCTTGTCCAGCTACGCCCTGGTGGCTTTGCGCCGCGATAACGCTGTCGCGACTGAAGCGGCCATGAAGTATTTTGTGCTGGGTGCGCTGGCCAGCGGTTTCTTGCTCTATGGCTTGTCCATGCTGTATGGGGCAACCGGCACGCTCGATATTTCGGAAGTCTTTGCCATCATCGCCAGCGGCCAGATCAAGCACCAGGTTCTCGTTCTCGGGGTGGTGTTTGTGGTTTGCGGACTGGCCTTCAAGATGGGCGTGGTGCCGTTCCATACCTGGGTGCCTGATGTCTACCAGGGTGCTCCGACGGCAATCACCCTGATGATCGGCGGTGCGCCCAAATTGGCCGCCTTTGCTTTGGTGATGCGTTTGCTGGTCGACGGACTGATGCCCTTGGCCATGGATTGGCAACAGATGCTCGCTGTGCTGGCGGTGGCATCGCTCTTGGTGGGTAATTTGGCCGCCATTGCGCAAACCAACCTCAAGCGCATGCTGGCCTTCTCGACCATCGCTCAAATGGGCTTTGTGCTGATTGGCCTGTTGTCAGGCGTGGTCGATGGCGACAGCGCCCCGGCGGCCAACGCCTACAGCTCGGCCATGTTCTACATCATCACCTATGTGCTGACCACCCTGGCGACTTTCGGCATCATTTTGCTGCTGGCGCGTGAAGGCTTCGAGAGTGAAGAAATCACCGACTTGGCCGGTCTGAACCAGCGCAGCCCGCTGTACGCCGGTGTCATGGCCATTTGTTTGTTTTCACTCGCCGGGGTTCCCCCCATGGTCGGCTTTTATGCCAAGCTGTCGGTGTTGCAGGCCCTGATCGCATCCGGGCAGGTGGGCAGCATCCCCTTGGCCGTGTTCGCCGTCATCATGTCCCTCATCGGGGCTTTCTATTACCTGCGGGTGATCAAGGTGATGTACTTTGACAACCCGATCACGGCCACCACCGTGACCGCCAGCACCGATGTCAAGATCGTGCTCACCCTCAACGGGGCGTTGGTGCTCATCCTGGGCTTGTTGCCAGGAGGGCTGATGACCCTGTGTGCGGCGTCCATCGTGCAATCGCTGGGCACCTGAGGGGGCGGTTTGGCCGATGACGACCATCTGATCGAGCAACGTCTGGCCAGCACCACGGTGTTGCAGGGACACTTCCTGCATGCCGTGCGTGACACGGTATCTTTGCCCAATGGCGGGCAGGCCACCCGCGAATACATCATCCACCCGGGCGCCGTCATGGTCATCCCCATGTTGGACGATGGTCAATTGGTGATGGAGCGACAGTACCGCCATCCCATGGGCCGCGTGATGGTCGAGTTTCCGGCTGGCAAACTCGATCCCCAAGAAGACATCCTGGCCTGCGCCCGGCGTGAGTTGCTCGAAGAAACCGGCTACCGCGCAGCGCAATGGGCCCGTGCAGGGGTCTTGCACCCTGTGATCAGTTACTCGACCGAGTTCATCGAGGTCTGGTTTGCGCGCGGTCTGACGGTGGGGCAGCGCCAACTCGATGACGAAGAGTTCCTGGACGTTTTCACCGCCACGCCGCAGCAAGTGCTGGACTGGTGCCGCGACGGCACCATCACCGATGCCAAAACCCTGATCGGAGCCTTGTGGCTGCAAAATGTGCTCAACGGCAGTTGGTCGATCGAGTGGCAGCACCTTTCGGCTTGAAAAACCCTTTGCCCCCCTCAGATGCCGAATATCTTCAGTTGTCGGATAATGAGCCCATGAAAGTTCTGGATCTTCAGTGCAATCACCAGCATGAATTCGAAGGCTGGTTTGGCAGCGAGGATGATTTTCAGTCCCAGTTGTCGCGTCACCTGGTCGAGTGCCCGGTGTGCGCCAGCCATGATATTTCCAAACGCCTGAGCGCGCCTCGCCTCAATTTGTCGGGCTCTCGCGAGCCCGAAGTCGCGAGAGCCCAAACCGAGTCAGCCCCCGTGGCCAACCTCAGCCCCGCAGAAATGCAGGCGGCATGGCTCAAGATGGTGCGCCATGTCATGGCCAACACGGTCGATGTGGGCGACAAATTTGCCGAAGAAGCGCGCAAAATCCATTACGGTGAGACCGAGCAAAAGCAGATCCGTGGACAGGTTTCTGCCGAAGAATCCCGTGAGTTGCTGGAAGAAGGTATTCCGGTTTTGCCCTTGCCAGTCCCCGAGGCCCTCAAAGGGCCTTTGCAGTAAGCAACCTGCTCAGCCCAGCCATCACGGTTGAAAAACCGGGACTCATGCGCCCCAGCTGTCTTTCAGCCCCACCGCACGGTTGAACACCGGTCGCCCGGCTTGATGGTCGACCCGATCGGCAACGAAATACCCGTGGCGTTCAAACTGGAATTTCTGATCCGGTCGGGCCAGCGCCAAAGAGGGTTCGACGTACGCCTGAACCACCTTCAGGCTGTCGGGGTTGAGGGCCTGTAAAAAGTCTTTGCCGCCGGCATCCGGGTGGGCATCGGCAAACAGCCGATCGTACAGGCGCACTTCAGCCCGTATCCCATCGGACACACCGACCCAAGTGATGGCCGCCTTGGCTTTGACGCTGTCGGCGCCCGGTGTGCCGCTTTTGGTGCCGGGAATGACCTTGGCATGCACTTCGGTCACTTGTCCATGGGCGTCGCGCACGCAGCCGGTGCACTCAATCACATAGCCGCCTTTGAGGCGAACGACGTTGCCCGGAAACAGGCGCTTGTAGCCTTTGGGAGGGACTTCCTCGAAATCTTCGCGTTCGATCCAGACCTGAGCGCCTATTTTGAACTTGCGATCGGGCGGCGGCGTTTGACCTTCGGCCAAAGCGCTGTGAGGCAGGGCGGGTTGACTGCAATCTTCGGTGTAGGCGGCGTCGCCGAACACCTCGGCCCAATTGGTCAGCACGAGTTTGACCGGGTCGAGCACGGCCATGCCTCGATGGGCCTTGTGCTCCAGGTCTTCGCGCAGGCAGCCTTCGAGCACGCTGTAGTCGATCCAGCTGTCGGCTTTGCTCACGCCGATGCGGTCGGTGAACAGGTGCAGGCTCTCGGGGGTATAGCCCCGGCGGCGCAGGCCCACGATGGTGGGCATGCGCGGGTCGTCCCAGCCACTGACGCGTTGCTCGGTGACCAGTTGCGCCAATTTGCGCTTGCTGGTCACGACGTAGGTCAGGTTCAGCCGTGCAAACTCGTACTGGTGCGGAGGCGGTGAGGCCAGCAGGCCGCCCTCGATCAGGCGTTGCAGCAGCCAGTCATAAAACGGTCGCTGGTCTTCAAACTCCAGCGTGCAGATGCTGTGGGTGATCTGCTCCAGCGCGTCCTCGATCGGGTGGGCGAAGGTGTACATGGGGTACACGCACCAACGGTTGCCGGTGTGGTGGTGTTCGGCATGCCGGATGCGATAGATGGCCGGGTCGCGCAGGTTGATGTTCGGGCTGGCCATGTCAATTTTGGCTCGCAACACCATGGCGCCGTCGGGGTGACGCCCATCGCGCATCTCGCGAAAGCGCGCCAGGTTTTCAGCCGGACTGCGATCACGAAAAGGGCTGTTCTTTCCGGGCGTGTTGAAGTCGCCACGGTTCAGGCGCATCTGTTCGGCGGTTTGTTCGTCCACATACGCATGGCCAGCCTCGATCAGGTGTTCGGCAGCGCGGTACATGAAATCGAAATAGTCGCTGGCTTGGTAAGGGGCTGCGCTGCCTTGGGGCTGACCCGGTTGGGCCCAGTCGAAGCCCAGCCAGCGCACCGCGTCGACGATGCTGTTGACAAACTCGGTGTCTTCTTTTTCCGGGTTGGTGTCATCAAAGCGCAAGTGGCAAACCCCGCCGTAATCGCGTGCCAGGCCGAAATTGAGGCAGATGCTTTTGGCGTGCCCCACGTGCAAGTAGCCGTTGGGCTCGGGCGGAAAGCGGGTGCGGATTTTGGCCGGGTCAGGCTGCCCGGCGGCATGGTGTGCTGCATCACCGGGGCTGCCGGCCCAGCGCCGTTGCGCGTAAGTGCCCCGGGTCAGGTCGTTTTCGATGATCTGGCGCAAAAAATGCGATGCTTTGGCATCGGGGGAAGTGGGCGGACTGGAAGCAGTGGATGAACTCATGAGGCCATTTTAAAGCCCGCCCCGGGGGCTGCTACCGCCGGGCTGCCCTCAGGGTCTGGGCCGCAGCACCATGTCGTTTTCGCGCAGTTCGATGTCAAACTGCTTCAAAAAGCTTTGCCCCAAGAGGGCGTAGGGGGGTGACGCACCCCCCAGACCCCGCACCACCGTGGTTTCGTTGGCGTGCAAATGCCCCGCACGCACCGGTATGCCCGTGATCAGTTCACCACGGGTCATGCCGTTGGCCGTCCGCACGCTCACCTCACGCCCTTGGGGCAATTGGGCTTGTCGGGCTACTTCGTCGCTGATGCTGACCGCCGTGGCTCCGGTGTCGACCAAAAAAGTCACGGGAACCCGGTTGATTTCACCCTGAACATAAAAGTGGCCATCGGCATGTCGGGGCAACACCAACGCTCCGCCCGACCCGACATAGGGTTGCAGGCTGGCACGCTGTCGCTCTTCGTGCCATGACCAGCCCGCATAAAGGAGGCCCGCCAAAGCCATCCAAACCAGAGCGATGGACAAAGCGCCCCAGCGGGCAGTTTGGCGGACAGATGCAGTCATGAATCAAGTATGACGCAAAAATACAGTGGCGTGGTTCCAGGCCCCTGCCACGGGGGCGATAATCACCCTCAATGACTGGGGGTGTGCGTGGACTTTACAGTGCTGATCAAGGCGGCGATCATGGGCGTGGTCGAAGGGCTGACCGAATTTTTGCCCATCTCTTCCACCGGCCACCTGATTTTGGCGGGCAGTTTGTTGGGCTTTCACGATGAAAAGGCCAAGGTGTTTGACATCGCCATCCAGACCGGCGCCATCTTTGCCGTTATCCTGGTTTACTGGCAAAAAGTTTGGGGCACTTTGGTGGCTTTGCCCAGCCAGCGCGAGGCGCGTCGCTTTGCCCTGAATGTGCTGATCGGTTTTTTCCCGGCGGTGGTGCTGGGCCTGTCGGTGGGCAAATTCATCCAGTCCCACTTGTTCACACCCACGGTGGTCGCCACCACGTTCATTTTGGGCGGCTTCGTCATTTTGTGGGCCGAGAGCCGGCATCGGCCCCGCTCTGAGCACGATCATCCGGACGATCGGGTGCGCATCCATCATGTGGAAAACATGAGCCCGCTCGACGCCCTGAAAGTGGGTTTGGTGCAGTGCCTGGCCATGGTGCCCGGCACCAGCCGCAGCGGGGCGACCATCATCGGCGGCATGCTGCTCGGGTTGAGCCGCAAAGCGGCGACCGATTTTTCTTTTTACTTGGCCATGCCGACGCTGATTGGTGCCGGCGTTTACAGCCTGTACAAAGAGCGCGCCATCCTGAGCTGGGACGATGCCCCGATGTTCATCGTTGGCCTGGTGTTTGCGTTTGCCAGTGCATGGCTGTGCGTGCGTTGGTTGCTGCGCTACATTGCCAGCCACAGTTTTGTACCCTTTGCCTGGTACCGCATTGCCTTTGGCATCGTGGTGTGGGTCACGGCCCACATGGGCTGGGTGCAGTGGGCGCACTGAGCGCGCCACGCCTCAAATCAGTTTGTCGCCGGGGCTCTGGATTTTTTTCAAAGCGCGATGCTTGGCCCCGGGGGTGATCAGCGGCACTTCGGTGGGTTCGTTGTTCCACATCGGGTCATCCAGACCGTCAAACGCCTGGCGCAATTTTTCGCCCCAGGAGGTGCGCAGCATGTGGAAATAAGCGTTGTGTTCATCGATGCACAACACTTGGTCACTGGCAAAGCGATCGGCCTGATACACCACCATGTCCAGCGGCAAGCCCACAGACAGGTTTGATTTCAGGGTCGAGTCCATGGACACCAGCGCGCATTTGGCGGCTTCGTTCAGGGGGGTGTCGGGGGTCAGCACGCGGTCCAGCACCGGCTTGCCGTACTTCGATTCGCCAATCTGGAAATAGGGGGTCTCGGCGGTGGCCTCGATGAAGTTGCCAGCCGAGTAGACCTGAAACAGGCGCATCGCCTCGCCCTTGATCTGGCCGCCAAAAATCAGCGACACATTGAACTCGACCCCGGCGGCCTTGAGCGATGCACCATCTCGGTGGTAAACGTGGCGCACCGCCTGACCCAGGATGCGGGCAGCGTCGAACATGCTAGGGGCATTCCAGATCGTCATCGGCTCGTCCTCGGGGCTTTCCTGCATTTTTTCGACTTGCAGGATTTCCCTCACCGACTGGGAGATGCTCAGGTTGCCCGCCGACAGCAACACCATGAATCTGTCCCCGGGTTGTTCGTAAACGATGGTTTTGCGAAAGGTGCTGATCTGATCCAGACCCGCATTGGTGCGTGAGTCTGATAAAAAGACCAAGCCAGCTTTGAGTTTGATGCCGACGCAATAAGTCATGTCAGTTTTTTCAGTTGGTACAAGGCGTCCAGCGCCTCGCGAGGGGTGAGGGTGTCGGGGTCCAATTGTGCCAAGCGGGCTTGCAAGGGCGTAGGGCCGGCGTCGATGGGTTCGGGGGGGGCGGCAAACAGGTCCACCTGTGCCCGGCTGTTCAGGGCCTGCTGCTCCAGTGCTTGCAGGGTATGGCGGGCGTGTTGCAACACCCCACTGGGCATGCCCGCCAGCCGTGCCACCTGGATGCCGTAGCTTCGACTGGCTGGTCCAGTCTGGATGGCGTGCAAAAACACGATGTCATTGCCACTTTCGGTGGCACTGACATGGATGTTGGCGGCCGCGCGATGGCTGGAAGGAAATTCGGTCAATTCAAAATAATGGGTGGCAAAGAGCGTGAACGACTGCGACTTGTCATGCAAATGGGTGGCGATGCCTGAGGCGAGTGCCAGCCCGTCAAAGGTCGAGGTGCCGCGCCCGATTTCATCCATCAGGACCAGACTTTGTGGCGTGGCCGAGCGCAAAATCTGTGCCGCTTCGGTCATTTCGAGCATGAAAGTCGACTGGGCGTTGGCCAGATCATCGGCAGCGCCAATGCGGGTATGGATGGCGTCGATCGGTCCCAGCCGGCAGGCACTGGCCGGGACGGGGCTGCCGATGCTGGCCAGCAGCACGATCAGCGCCACCTGGCGCATGTAGGTGCTTTTGCCGCCCATGTTCGGGCCCGTGATGATTTGCATGCGGTTTTGAGGCCCCAGCTCAGTATCGTTGGCAATGAAAGTGCCGCTGGAGGTTTCGGCCAGCCGGGCCTCGACCACCGGGTGTCGCCCCTGCCGGATCGAGATGCAGGGCGTGCGCACCAATTCGGGCATACACCAGTTCAGCGTCAGCCCGCGTTCGGCCAAGGCCAGCAAGGCGTCCAGTGTGGCCAAGGTGTGGGCCAGCGCCACCAATTGCGGGACATGGGCTTGCAACTCATCAAGCAATTGTTCGTACAGCCATTTTTCGCGTGCTAGCGCACGCTCTTGCGCCGACAGGGCCTTGTCCTCAAAAGCTTTGAGCTCCGGGGTGATGAACCGTTCGGCATTTTTCAATGTTTGCCGGCGGCGGTAGTCGTCCGGTACTTTGTCGACTTGCCCTTGGGTGACTTCGATGTAAAAACCATGGATTTTGTTGTACTGCACCCGCAGATTGGCGATGCCGGTGCGCTCGCGCTCGCGCGCTTCGAGGCCAAGCAAGAAGCCGTCACAGTCGGTCTGGATGGCGCGCAGTTCGTCCAATTCGGGGTCAAAGCCGTGATTGATCACGCCGCCGTCGCGCACCAGCGCGGCGGGCTCAGGCAACAGCGCGCGTTGCAGCAATTCGGCCAGTCCTGGCGGTGTTTGCAGGCCTTCAGCCAGCGACATCAGGGAGGCATCAGCGGACAACAGCGGGCCCAAATGGTGCGCGCGTTGCAGCGTCAATGCCAGCCCCACCAGTTCCCGCGGGCGCACTTGGCGCAGCGCAGTGCGGGCGCTGATCCGCTGGACATCGCTGATGCCCTTGAGGGCATCGCGCAACGCACGCCACGGGCCGCTGCCATAGCGCTCAGCGCGACCTTGCATCGCCCCAATCACTTGTTGCCGCCATTCGGCCAGAGTGCGATCGCGGGGAGGCTCGAGCAACCATTGCTTAAGGAGGCGGCTGCCCATGCCCGTCATGCAGGTATCCAGCAAAGAAAACAGCGTCGGGCTGTCTTCGCCACGCAGGGTCTGGGTCAGCTCCAGGTTGCGGCGGGTGGCCGCAGGCAATTCGATCAATTGGTCGTCGCGTGCGACATGCAGGCTTCGCACATGCGCCAAGGCGCGGCCCTGGGTGTGCTCGGCATACGCCAGCAATGCGGCACAGGCCGCATGAGCCTGGGGCAGGGCATCGGCTTGCCAGGCTTGCAGGCTTTGCGCCTGCATTTGAGTCTGCAATTTGCGTTGACCCAGGGTGGCATCGAATTGCCACGCGGGTCTTTGAGTCAGAGGGCCGCCCCATCCCAGCGTGCGCAACAGTTGATCGGGGGTGTCCTGGCTGCAAATGATCTCGTTGGGCGCGATTCGAGCCACCCAGGCCGCTACTTGGTCGCTGGCGCTTTGTGCCAAATGCACCACACCCTGGGTCATGCTGAGCCAAGCCAATCCGACGCCATCGGCACGTGCCGAACGTGGGCCAAAATGGATCGACAACAAATAGGCCTCTGTCTTGTCGGCCAATAACTCGCTGTCGGTCAGGGTGCCAGGGGTGACCACCCGCACCACTTGTCGCTCAACCGGCCCCTTGCTGGCGCCCACTTCGCCCACCTGTTCGCAAATGGCGACCGACTCGCCGACCTTGATCAGGCGTGCCAAATACGATTCGACCGAGTGAAACGGCACCCCGGCCATGACGACAGGCTTGCCGGCGGAATGGCCCCGTTGCGTCAGGGTGATGTCGAGCAGTCGCGACGCTTTCTCGGCGTCGTCAAAAAAGAGCTCGTAAAAGTCCCCCATCCGGTAAAACACCAGCGTATCGGGGTACTGTGCCTTGATGGCCAGATACTGGGCCATCATGGGCGTGTGGCCTGCTTGGGCGAATTCGTCCGCGCTGGGGGCGGGGGGTGCGACTGACATGGGCGGTATCCTACCGCCTATTGGGCCATGGCCTGGCGCACCGCTTTGTTCCAAAGGGCCATTTTGTCTTGCGCCTGATCGGGCGACATCCGGGGTTCGAAGGTGCGCTGCACCCGCCAACTGCGACCCAGATCCTCCAGGCCGCTCATCAGCCCCGATTGCAAGCCAGCCAGGTAGGCTGCCCCCAGGGCGGTGGTTTCGGTGACGACCGGGCGCACCACCGGGATGCCCAGCAAGTCGGCCTGAAACTGCATCAGCAGGTCGTTGACACAGGCCCCGCCATCGACCCGCAACTCTTGCACCGCGACACCGCCATGGGCCAAAGCGTCGCGGTTCATGGCCTGTAACAACGCCGCGCTTTGATAGGCAATGCTCTCCAGGGCGGCGCGGGCGATGTGTGCCAAGGTTGAGCCGCGTGTCAGCCCGGTGAGGGTGCCGCGTGCGTCCGGAGCCCAGTGCGGGGCTCCCAGACCCGTGAATGCGGGGACCAGCATCACGCCACCTGCATCGGGCACGCTTTCGGCCAGAGCTTGCACTTGTGCGCTGGACTCGATGGCGCGCAGACCGTCGCGCAACCATTGCACCACGGCTCCGCCGATGAAGACGCTGCCCTCCAGGGCAAATTGGGTTTGCCGGTCAACTTGCGCTGCCGAGGTGGCGATCAGGCCGTTGTCACTGGGCAGAAAACGCTGACCCGTGTGCATCAGCATGAAGCAACCCGTGCCATACGTGTTTTTGGCCATGCCGGGGGTGAAACATGCTTGCCCGAAGAGTGCGCTTTGCTGGTCGCCTGCTACCCCGCCGATGGCGATGGGCTGACCCAACACTTCAGCCTGGGTTTGGCCAAAAGGAGCGCTGGAGGGCAACACGGTAGGCAGCAGCGAAGCGGGAATCTCCAGGGCGTCCAGCATGGGGGTGTCCCAGGCGTTGCGGTGCACATCCCAAAGCATCGTGCGCGAAGCATTGCTGACATCAGTCACGTGCGCGGTGCCGCCCGTGAGTTGCCAGATCAACCAGCTGTCGATGGTGCCAAAAGCCAACTCGCCACGTTCGGCCTGCTCGCGGGCATGGGGCACATGAGCCAGGATCCACTGAATTTTGGTGGCTGAAAAATAGGCGTCGATGCGCAAACCCGTGCGCTGGCGCACATGATCATCCAGTCTGCGTTGGCGCAACGTTTGGCAGGCAGGCTCGGTTCGCCGGTCTTGCCAGACGATGGCATTGCAAATCGGCTGACCTGTGCGCCGGTTCCAGACCACTGTGGTTTCGCGCTGGTTGGTGATGCCGATGGCGGCGATGTCACGGGCTTGCAGGCCGGCCTGGGCCAGGGCTTGGCGCGCGGTGTCGCGTTGTGTCCGCCAGATCTCCATCGGATCGTGCTCAACCCAGCCAGGTTGAGGATAAATTTGCCCAAACTCCTGTTGGACCATGGTCACCAAGCGACCCTGTTCATCAAAGACGATGCTGCGTGAACTTGAGGTGCCCTGGTCCAGAGCCAGCAAGTATTTCATGTCGGGGCCTTCTTTCTTGACAAGGGCGACACGTCTGTGTCGCAGGCTCAGAGTGGGGCGGTGTCGTCCGTCGCGGGGATCTGCTGAGCCGCCACGGCCAGTTTATCAGCGACCTGGGCAAACTTGCTGTACTTGCCCAGCACCTGGACCATTTGGCCGTAGATGCGCGGATTGCCTGCCAAACACTCGCGCTGGTGCAAAAAGTCGGCTTCACCGCTGAAATTACCGACCAGACCACCCGCCTCGGTGACCAGCAGCGAGCCAGCCGCGACGTCCCAAGGCGACAGGCCGGTTTCAAAAAAACCATCGGTGAAGCCGGCGGCGACATAGGCCAGATCGAGCGCGGCAGCACCGGGGCGGCGCAGGGCGGCCGTCAGACGCATCATGTCCCCCATCAGGCTCAGGTACTGTTCGATGTTGTCGCCGGGACGGAACGGAAAACCGGTGGAGATGAGGCATTCCGTCAGGCGCGTGCGCTTACCCACGCGAATGCGGCGTTCGTTCATGAAGGCGCCTCGACCCCGGGTGGCGGTGAACAAATCGTTGCGCGTCGGGTCATACACCACCGCCTGTTCGATGCGACCCTTGACCTGCAGTGCGATGCTCACGCAATAGACCGGAAAGCCATGGATAAAGTTGGTCGTGCCATCGAGCGGGTCGATGATCCAGACATGGTCTGAGTTCGGGTTGCCGTGAGCTTGACCTGACTCTTCGGCCAAGATGCCGTGATCGGGGTAGGCCGTCAGCAAAGTGCTGATGATGGCTTCTTCGGCGCCTTTGTCCACCTCGGTCACGAAGTCATTGGACTGCTTTTGTGACACCCGCACGGCTTCGATGTCGAGCGCGGCCCGGTTGATGATGGCGCCGGCAGCGCGTGCGGCCTTGATGGCCATGTTGAGCATGGGGTGCAAAGAGGTGGACATGGGTTGTGGGCCGGGTGCGACCCGGCGAGATGAGCCAATACGGCCTGATGGCGATGCAACAGGCGACAATAGGCTGATTTTACGCCCTTTCCATGAAAACCCGTTTCATCCTGATCGAGACCAGTCACGCCGGCAACGTCGGGGCTGCGGCACGCGCGCTCAAGGTCATGGGCTTTGCCGAGCTGGTGTTGGTGGCACCCCGCTGGGCCAATGTGTTGCGGCGTGAGGAAACCATCCAGCGCGCCAGTGGCGCCCTGGATGTGCTGCGCGAGGCCCGCATCGTCGACACCCTCGACGAAGCCCTTGAAGGCTTGTCGCACCTGTGCGCCACCGCCATGGTGCCGCGCGACTTTGGCCCGCCCACGGTGGCGCCGCGCGAGCACCTGACCGGTCTGGCACAACAAGTGCCTGCGCCGCTGGGGGTGGGGTTTTTGTTCGGCTCCGAGCGCTTTGGCATGAAAAATGACGATGTCTACCGCTGCCATGCGGCGCTCAGCATACCCACCAACCCCGAGTTTGGGTCGCTCAACCTGGCCAGTGCAGTGCAGGTCATCGCCTACGAGTGGCGGCTGGCAATGGGCGGTTATGGCGTGCCAGACCCGCGTCCGCAGACCGAATTGGCCGACGCCCGGGCGGTTGCAGGGTTGTTGGCGCATTGGGAGCAGTCTTTGGTCGAGATCGGATTTTTGGATCCTCAGGCCCCCAAAAAGCTCATGCCGCGCTTGCAGCAACTCTTCAATCGCGCCCAACTGAGCACCGAAGAAGTCCACATCTTGCGCGGTGTCGCTCGCCAGATGGTGCGCCCCAAGGACGAGAACCCGCTAGACTAGTGCCATGTTCAGTCGCATGCGTTCCGATGTTCAGTGCATCCTTGATCGGGATCCGGCCGCCCGCACCCGTTGGGAGGTCATCACGTGCTACCCCGGCTTGCATGCCATTTGGATGCACCGCATCGCCCACGCTTGCTGGACCTCGGGGTTCAAGTGGCTTGGCCGGGCCATCTCGCACATGTCGCGCTGGTTGACCGGCATCGAAATCCACCCGGGTGCCGTCATCGGGGATCGGGTCTTTTTTGACCACGCCATGGGGGTGGTGGTGGGCGAAACAGCCGAAATCGGCGATGGCTGCACCATTTATCAAGGGGTGACCCTGGGGGGAACATCACTTTACAAAGGGGTCAAACGACACCCGACCCTGGGGCGCAATGTGGTGGTCAGCGCCGGGGCCAAGGTCTTGGGCGGCTTTGTGGTGGGGGACGGTGCCAAGATCGGCAGCAACGCCGTGGTCATCAAACCCGTGCCAGCCGGAGCCACTGCCGTGGGCATCCCGGCACGCATCATTGAATCGAAAGAAGGGGTCAGCGCCGATGTGTCACCCGTGCCTTCGTTCAATGCCTATGGCATCACCCAGCAAGAAGATCCACTCAGCCAAGCGTTGCACAAATTGATTGAACATGCGGCTCAGCAAGAGCATCAGATCGAGCAGTTGCGTACCGCACTGGCCAAGATTGCACCCGAAGCCTGCGCCGAGTTGGCCCAAGGCGCAGACCAGTTGCCGGTGGATCAGCTCAATAAAATGGTCTGATCAGGCCTTGGGCCGGATGGCATTTTTGGGCCGAAACGCCTTGCAGAACTCGTCGCGCGTTTCCATGTAAGGCCCGCCGATCAGATCCACCCCGTAGGGCACAGCAGCAAAAATGCCTTGAACCAGCGTCTTGCCTTCAGGGTCTTTCAGTCCGCCCAGTGTTTCCTGGATCGATTTGGGTTGACCCGGCAGGTTGATGATCAGGCTGGCGCCCCGAACCACCGCCACTTGGCGCGACAAGATCGCCGTGGGCACAAAGTGCAGGCTGATTTGCCGCATTTGCTCACCAAACCCGGGCATCACCTTGTCCGCCACGGCCAGCGTTGCCTCCGGAGTCACATCGCGGGGGGCTGGGCCGGTCCCTCCGGTGGTCAGCACCAGGGCGCAACCGGCTTCGCAAAGCTCAATCAGGGCCTGGCTGATGCGGTCTTGTTCGTCAGGGATCAGCCGGGGGACAAACTCGATCGGGTTATGCAGGGCCTGGCTCAGCCACTCGCGCAGGGCGGGCAGGCCTTTGTCTTCATAAACACCCGTGCTGGCGCGGTCACTGATCGAAACAATGCCGATTTTGACGGGATCGCAGCTTGGATCCGGTGCGGGCAGGGTGGGCTCAGGGCTGTTCATGGCCGTTCAGGTGTTGCTTGATGAGTTGAAACAAATCGCGATAAGCGCGGCTCTGGCGCGGGGCCAGACCTTGAGATTCGGTTTTGGCATTGGCCGGGTTGTCTTTGCGGGCCTGTCGCATCAGGGCGCGCATTTGCTGGCTGTCACTCTCCGGAAATGCCGCCATCCAGTCGGACAGGGCTTCATCGGTGGCCAGCAGGGCATCACGCCACTGCTCGGCCTGGTGCAGCAGTGCCACCTCTTCGGCACTCCCCTTGTGTTGCACTTCAAGGGCTTGGCGGATGGCTTGGACATCGTCCTCGGCCAACTGACGCATGAGTTTTCCCACAAATTGCATCTGGCGCCGTCGACCCTCGAAATTGCTGATTCGCCCGGCCTCATCTACCGCCTCCAACAAGCGGTCATTCAGGTGGCCTTGTGCCAGTAAACGTTCGCGCAAGTCTTTGCGCAGGGACAGCAAGGATTCGCCCAATTCCTGACGCTCGGCGCTTTCACGTTTGAGGTCGGTTTTGCTGGCGCTGTCGGTGCCTTTGAGTTCGGCTTTCAGGGCCAAGTCGAGTTCGCTGCCTTCGGCAACAAACACACCTTTGACGAAATAGCCTTTTTTCGGTTTTCTGGACATAGCCCAAGTATCATAGCCTCCGTCATGACCCAGCCCAAGAACCCCAACCCCCGCACCCCTTTGCCCGGCTTTCAGTACAGCCGCCATCAATTCGAGCACATGGTCGACACCGCCCTGGCGCATGCGCGCAAGCTGGGGGCCACCGATGCCGGAGCCGAGGCTTCCGAGGGCTGCGGGCTGAGCGTTTCGGTGCGCAAAGGCGACCTCGAGAACATCGAGCGCAATCGCGACAAATCCTTGGGCATCACGGTTTACTTGGGGCAACGACGCGGCAGCGCCAGCACCTCCGATTTCTCCCCCCAAGCCATCGAGCGCACGGTCCAGGCGGCCTATGACATCGCCCGGTTTACTGCCGAGGACCCGGCGGCCGGATTGCCCGACGAGCAAGACATTGCCCGCCAGCACCCCGAGCTTGACTTGTTTCACCCCTGGTCCATCGGCAGCGAGCAAGCGACCGAACTCGCTTTGCGTTGCGAGGCGGCTGCGCTGGACACCGACCCCCGCATCACCAACAGCGAAGGGGCCATGGTCTCGGCGCAGCAAAGTCATTTTTTCAGCGCCCACAGCCGGGGTTTTCGGGGGGGCTACGCCAGCTCCCGCCACACACTTTCGGTCGCGCCCATCGCCAGCGTCGGCGACGACATGCAACGCGATGCCTGGTACAGCTCCATGCGCCGCGCCAGCGACCTGGCCAGCCCTGAAGCGGTGGGGCGTTATGCCGCCGAGCGGGCGCTCTCCCGGTTGGGTTCGCGAAAAATCAGCACCCGCAATTGCCCGGTGCTTTTTGAATCTACCTTAGCCACGGGCCTGATGGGACATTTCATTCAGGCCATCAGTGGCGGTGCCCTGTACCGCAAGAGCACCTTTTTGCTGGACTCCATGGGCAAAGCCGTGTTCCCCAAGCACATTCGCATCCACGAGGACCCTTTTGTGACCATGGGCAAAGGCAGCTCGCCTTTTGATGAAGAAGGCGTCACGCCGCAAAAGCGCGACATCGTGACCGACGGTCGGGTGCAAGGCTACGTGCTCAGCACCTATTCGGCCCGCAAATTGGGCCTGCGCACGACCGGCAATGCCGGTGGCTCGCACAACCTCACCCTGACATCCAGCCTGACCCGGCCCGGCGACGACCTCGATGCCATGCTGCGCAAATTGGGCACCGGACTGTTTGTGGTCGAACTGATGGGGCAGGGCGTGAACTCGGTCACGGGCGACTATTCGCGAGGGGCTAGCGGATTTTGGGTCGAAAAAGGTCAAATTGCCTATCCGGTCCAGGAAATCACCATCGCCGGCAACCTGCGCGACATGTACAAAGGCATCCAGGCAGTGGGTGCCGACGCCTACAACTATGGCGCCAAGACCGTCGGTTCGGTGCTGATCAACCGCATGAAAATTGCGGGATCCTGAGTATCGGACTTCAGTAATGACGGGTTGAGCAGATCACTCTGATGTTTCTTTTATAAAATTGATCTTTTTAACAAACAGAGTGTCGACATGCCCAAGATGAATCAAGTTGAACGCATTTCCTACGCGGGTGGTTTGTATGGCCTGCTGGCCGGTAGCTCCAGGGGAAAGCTGCAAGCCAAAGTAGAAGAAATGAATGCCCGTGGCTGGAACCTGCATCTGATCCATCCGGACAGCATCAACCTGTTGATTTGGATTTTCCGGCTTTTCTTGCTCTTCATCACTTTGGGCATCTGGACCATTGGCTCGAGCGAGCTGCTGGTCTTTGAAAAAGACAAAGAGTGAAATGAAACAGGCGCCTGACCGGGCGCCTGTTTTTCAACCCAGCGCGGCCTTGACCGCAGCACTCACCAGGCCCATGTCGGCCTTGCCAGCCAGGCGGGTTTTGACCACGCCCATGACTTTGCCCATGTCGCCCGGGCCGTTGGCACCGACCTCGGCCACGATGGCACGCACTTCGGCGGCGATCTCGTCGGCCGACAGTCGGGCCGGCAAGTAGACCTTGAGCACCTCCATCTCGGCGGCCTCGATCGCCGCCAAATCGGCGCGTCCGGCTTGTTCGTAGGCGCTGATCGAGTCTTTGCGCTGCTTGATCAGCTTGTCGACGATGGCGATCACGGCCACGTCATCGAGGGTCACGCGCTCGTCGACTTCCTTTTGCTTCATGGCCGCTTGCAACAGGCGGATGGTGCCCAACCGTGCGCTGTCTTTGGCGCGCATGGCGGTTTTCATGTCTTCGGTGATCTGGTCTTTCAGGCTCATGGTCTTTCTCCAAAACAAAGGCCCGCGCGGGTGTCCCCGGGCGAGCCTGTGGGTCTGAACCGCAGGGGATCAGTACATCTTCTTGGGCAACTGCATGCTGCGCACGCGCTTGTAGTGACGCTTGACGGCAGCCGCTTTTTTGCGCTTGCGCTCGGCGGTGGGCTTCTCGTAGAACTCGCGGGCGCGCAGTTCGGTCAGCAGACCCAGTTTTTCGATGGTGCGCTTGAAGCGGCGCAGGGCAACTTCAAAGGGCTCGTTTTCTTTAACGCGAATGGTTGTCATTGACAGTCAATTCAAATGGTGTGCGAGCAGAGGGTGGGCGGCAAGATCGATCAAATCCGTTCACCTTGCTTGCGATGTCCCCAACAAAAGGTGATCAGGCCGTTGGGTAATTGCCAGCAAAACCAGCATTATAGCCCAAATGTTTCAGTTCAAAAACCCCTCTACCAGATCCGCCACGGCTTGGGGCTGGTCATGGTGCAGCATGTGCCCGGCGTCTTCGACGCGGGCATGGGTGAGTTGGGGCACGGCTTTCATGCGTTCTTGGAACATCTCCAGGGTGTAACTGCCCTTCCACCATTGGGCCAGGCTGTCGTCGCTGGCCACCACGCACAAGGTCGGTGCCGTGATGCGGGCAAAAACTTCTTGCATTTCGTCCACCCGATAAAGGTTGGCATTGATGATTTTATGGGCTGGGTGTCCCTGGATCACCCACTGGCCTTGGTCGGTGCGGCGGGCCCAGCGCTGCGCCAGCCATGCCGCCTTGTCGACATCCAGTCGGGGGTTGTTTTTGCGCAGGCGTTCGGCCACGGCTTCGACACTGTCATAAGGTTTCAGACCCAACTCGCCGCGCCGGTATTGGCGCAATTCATCAAGCCACTGGGCATAGCGCTTGGGGGCCTGGGCAGGCCGGGTGGGGGCCATTCCGAAGCCTTCGAGGTTGACCAATTGGCGCACGCGTTCAGGGCGCACCCCGGCGTACATCATGGCCACGTTGCCGCCCATGCTGTGGCCCAGCAAATCCACGGGCTGATCGCCGGCAAAGTGGTCGAGCAGGGCGTCGAGATCGGCCATGTAATCCGGAAACCAGAAGTTATCGGTCGATCCGGCATCGGTCAGTCCGTAACCGCGCCAGTCGGGGGCCAGGATGTGCCTCGATGCCTTCAGGGCGTCGACCACAAACTGAAACGAGTCGGCCACATCCATCCATCCATGGACCATGAACAAAGGGGCTTGGCCGGCTTGGGGTTGTCCCCATTCCAGCAGGTGGTAATTCAGCCCCCGGATCGGGACAAATACGCTTTTGGCAGGGAGTCGGGCGGTGTACATTGGCCCATCATAGAGTTTTTTAATGGCTCATCCGCCCATGAAACAAGACCACTACCTGCGCATGATGCGCGACTTCGATTGGCATGTGCCCAAGCACTTCAACATGGCACAGGCTTGCGCCGGGCGTTGGGCCACCCAAGCCGACGCTGCCCGGCGGGTGGCGATCATCGAACATGACCCCCAGGGGGCGCGCCCGTACAGTTTTGCCCAATTGCAGCAAGCCGCCGACCGGGTCAGCGGTTTGCTGCGCCAAAGAGGCGTTCGGCCCGGGGACCGGGTAGCCCTGGTCTTGCCGCAACGCTTCGAGACGGCGGCGGCATACATGGGCATCTTGCAAATGGGGGCCGTGGCCATGCCCTTGTCGCAGTTGTTTGGCCCCGACGCCTTGTTGTATCGCTTGCAAGACAGTGGCGCGGTTGCCGCCCTCGTCGACGAGCAAGCGCTGCGCAACCTGCTGGACATCCGGGCCGAGTGTCCCGAGCTGCACACCCTGGTGGGTGTGGGTCAGGCATCGGGCCTGGCCGACCTGCCTTGGCCCGATGCCATGCCCCAAGGCGTGGCGCGGCGCACCGTGCGGGTTCGGACCCTGGCCGAGGATCCGGCGGTGCTCATCTACACCAGCGGCACAACCGGCCCTCCCAAGGGTGCCCTCATTCCGCATCGGGCCCTCATCGGCAACCTCAGTGGGTTTGTGTGCAGCCAGAACTGGTTGGGTTTTGACCCCGGCAACCCCGCCCCGCACGAGAGCGACGCCGTGTTCTGGTCGCCCGCCGACTGGGCCTGGACCGGTGGCCTCATGGACGCCTTGTTGCCCACGCTCTACTTCGGGCGGCCCATCGTCGCATGGGCGGGGCGCTTCAGCCCCGAACTGGCCTTCGGGCTCATGCAACACCATCAGGTCAGCCATGCCTTTTTGTTTCCCACCGCCTTGAAAGCCATGATGAAGGCGTATCCCGATCCGCGCCCACATTTCAGGCTGCGCCTGCAAGCCATCATGGGCGCCGGTGAGGCCGTGGGCGATGCGGTGTTTGCCTACTGCCGGGATCATTTGGGCGTCATCGTCAACGAGATGTTTGGCCAGACCGAGATCAACTACATCGTCGGCAACTGCGCCATGAATGATCACCGCTCGGGCGGAGTGGGTTGGCCTGCCAAGCCCGGCAGCATGGGCAAGGGCTACCCCGGGCACCGGGTCGATGTCATCGACGAGCGGGGCCTGCCGGTGCCGGATGGCGTGCCTGGCGATGTGGCTTTGCACCGCTACAACATCCACGGGCAGCCTGATCCGATCTTCTTTCTGGGCTATTGGAACAACCCGCAGGCGACCGCCGGCAAATACACCGGCGACTGGTGCCGCACCGGCGATCTGGCCGTGCGGGATGCCGATGGTTACCTGTGGTATCAAGGGCGCTCGGACGATGTCTTCAAATCGGCGGGCTATCGCATCGGACCCAGTGAAATCGAAAACTGCCTGGTCAAGCACCCCGCCGTGGCCAATGCTGCGGTGGTCCCCAAGCCCGACCCCGAGCGAGGTGCGCTGGTCAAGGCGTATGTGGTGCTGGCCCCTGGCCATGACGCATCTGAGGCCTTGGTGAGCGATTTGCAAACCCACGTACGGGGATTGTTGGCGCCCTACGAGTACCCCAAGGAAATCGAATTCGTCGATGCCTTGCCCATGACCACCACCGGCAAAGTCCAAAGGCGGGTGCTGCGACTGCAAGAGGAGGAGCGTGCGCGCCAAAGGCCATAATACGACCCCATGATCGCCAACTTGTCCGCCGTTGTCATCGCCTACCTGATAGGCTCGTTGTCGTTTGCCGTCATCGTCAGCCGCCTGATGGGCCTGAACGACCCCCGCACCTACGGCAGCGGCAACCCCGGCGCCACCAATGTGCTGCGCTCGGGCAACAAAGCAGCTGCTGCGCTCACCCTGTTGCTTGACGCCATCAAGGGCTGGTTGCCCGTCTGGGTGGTGGCGCAATGGGGGAGCGATTGGGGTTTGTCCGACGCCGTGCTCGCACCTGTCGCCCTGGCGGCTTTCGTCGGCCATGTGTGGCCGGTGTTTTTTCGCTTTCAAGGGGGGAAGGGTGTCGCCACCGCGGCCGGGGTGCTGATCGGCATACAGCCCTGGCTGGGCTTGGCCACGCTGGCCACCTGGCTCATCGTCGTTTATTTCAGCCGCATCTCGTCTCTGGGCGCCGTGTGTGCGGCCGTTTTCGCACCGTTTTTCTACGTCTGGGGCAGCGATCTCGCCTGGCCCTCACAGCCCGGTCTGGGTCTGTCCATTGCGGCCATGGGGATTGTGCTGTTGTACCGTCACAGTGCCAACATCTCGCGTTTGCTCAAAGGGACCGAGCCCCGCATCGGTCAGTCCAAAAAAAGCTGATCAGTCCCGAAAATTATTGAAGCTCAAGGGCAGATCGGTCATGTCCTTGCGGATCAGGGCCATGGCAGCTTGCAAGTCATCTCGCTTGGCCCCGGACACTCGCACCGCATCGCCCTGAATCGCAGCTTGAACCTTCAGTTTGCTGTCTTTGATCAGACGCTGAATTTTTTTGGCGGCCTCTGATTCAATGCCGTTGCGAACCTTGATCACTTGTTTGACTTTGTCGCCGCCGATTTTTTGCACATCGCCGACATCCAGGAACCGGACATCCACATTGCGCTTGGTCAGTTTGTTGCGCAAGATGTCTTCGACCTGGGTCAATTGAAACTCGGCGTCACCCGACAAGGTGATCTCCTTGTCTTTCAATTCGATCCCGGCCGAGGTTCCCTTGAAGTCAAAGCGGGTGGTGATTTCCTTGGCTGCGTTATCCACGGCATTTCTGACTTCGACCAGATTGGCTTCACATACGGTGTCAAAAGAGGGCATGGCGATGTTCATCAAAGTCACACAATGCGACAATTCTCCCATGTTCATCGAACAGCAGGTATCCCTGCAACCCCACAACACCTTCGGGATTGCCGCCCGCGCCCAGCACTTGGTGCGGGTGAGGTCGGCGCATGATGTGCGTCAGGTTTTGGCCTCTGAGTGGGCGGGCACGCCCATGTTCGTTCTGGGGGGGGGCAGCAACATCATCCTCACCGGGGATGTGCGAGCCCTGGTCCTGAAAGTGGAAAATCGAGGGAGTCGTTTGATCGAAGAAGATGCAAGAAGCTGGCTGATCGAAGCAGAAGCCGGCGAAAACTGGCATTCATTCGTGAAATGGACGATCGAGCAGGGCTGGCCCGGGCTGGAAAACATGGCGCTCATCCCGGGCACCGTGGGGGCGTCCCCGGTGCAAAACATCGGGGCTTACGGGGTCGAGTTGCAAGATCGTTTTGAGTCACTTGACGCCATCGACTTGCAAACCGGTCGCGAATACGTCTTGCGCGCCGACCAATGCGCCTTTGGCTATCGGGACTCCATCTTCAAACACGGGCCAGACAGCACCCGGGGTGCTTCCAGCACCATGGGATTGGCCGGCCGGGCGCTCATTTTGCGGGTCAGGTTTCGACTGTCCAAACGCTGGCGTCCCGAGCTGGATTACCAGGACCTGCAACGCAAAGTGGCTGAAAACCCAGGCATCGAAACCAGCCCGCGACAGATCTTTGATTGGGTCTGTGAAGTGCGGCGGGCCAAATTGCCCGATCCTGCGGTCGTGGGAAACGCGGGCAGCTTTTTTAAAAATCCCACCGTCACCGAAGAACAATGCGCCGACATCATCGGTCGCGATCCCAAAGTGGTGTTCTACCACCTGCCCGACGGCCGCATCAAACTGGCGGCCGGCTGGCTGATCGACGCCTGCGGCTGGAAAGGCAAATCCATCGGTCACGCCGGTGTCTACGAGCGCCAAGCCCTGGTCCTGGTCAACCGGGGCGGTCCCGACAACCCCTGCACCGGCGGCGAAGTCATGACCCTCGCCAAAGCCATTCAGACCAGCGTCTACGAACGCTTCGGCATCCTCCTCGAACCCGAACCCGTCGTCGTCTGACTTCGTCACTTAATTGGGGTCAGACCCCAATTTCTGCACTGTGGTAAAAAAGCAACCATTAATTGGGGTCAGACCCCAATTAATTCAGGGTCAGGACGAGGGTGAGGCTGAAGGCGGCGGCGAGGGTGGAGAGGGTGACCAGGCCGGCGACGTAGGGACCGTCAAACCCCATGCGGGCGGCCAGGACGTAGGCACTGGAGGCCGTGGGCAGGGCTGAGAAAACGAGCAAGACCGTGGTTTGGAGAGGGGTCAATCCCCACCCGTTGGCCAGACACCATGCCATCAGAGGCATGCCCAGGTGTTTGATGGTCAAGAGTGAGAGGGTCAATGCCCGGCCATCACCGAGTCGTTTCAGTTCCAGCCCCGCCCCGGCAGCCATCAGGCCCAGCGGAATCGAGGCATTGCCAATTCGGTTCAAGGTGGGGCCGAGCAAGTCGGGGATGTTCAGCCCTGACAGGTTAAACAGCAAGCCGCCCACGGTGGCCATGATCAGGGGGTTGCGCACCAACTCTCGCAGCAAGCCGTGGCTGCCACGCCGCGCCATGGGCCAAACCGAGGCGATGTTGAACAGGGGCACGCAAAAACCGATCAGCACTGCAAATTGCTGAACGCCGGGCGGGCCCAGCAACCGGTCAGCCAAAGCCAGACCAAAAAAAGAATTGAAACGAAATGCCGTCTGAGCCGCCCCCGCGTGCAGTTGCGGGTCGATATGTCGCCCCAGCCAAGGCAGGTGGGGCAGGGCGTAGCTGAGGGCGATGCCACTGAGCCCCAAGGTGACGCCGGCACCGATCATGCTGGAGGCGGCGCCGAGATCAAGCGGAGCGCGAGCGATGGCATAAAAGAGCAAGACCGGAAACAAAAAGAAGTAAACCAGTTTTTCAACGGGCTGCCAGATGTCGGGGCCCAGCCGGGTGAAGCGACAGATCAGGTGGCCGCACAAAATCAGCAAGAAATCAGGAAAAAGCAGTTGAAGAATGTTCACCCGGGTGAGCATAACTTTGATTCGCCTCAGGGCGTGGGGTCATGGTCGCAGGGGTAACATCTGGGGGTTTTTTTCGAAGGGAGTTTGCACATGATTAAAAAGCGTTTCTTGGGGGGCCTGAGTCTGGCTCTGGCTTCTGCGGTGGCCATGGCCCAACCCTATCCCAACAAGCCGGTCAAGCTGGTGGTGCCGTTTGCACCAGGTGGCACGACCGACATCGTGGCCCGCGTCATCGCCGAGCCTTTGGGCAAAGTGCTGGGTCAACCGGTGGTGGTTGAAAACAAAGCGGGTGGAGGCGGCGTCGTCGGTGCCAGTGAAACCGCCAAGGCCGCCCCGGATGGCTATGCATTGGGCATGGCGACGGTGTCGACCACGGCAGCCAACCCGGCCATCAACCCCAAGATTCCCTACAACGTAGCGACTGATTTCACGCCCATCATCAACATCGCGGCAACCCCTAACATCATCGCCGTGCACCCCAATTTCCCGGCCAAGGATTTCAAAGGTTTTCTGGCAGAAATCAAGGCGCACCCCGGCAAGTATTCGTATGCTTCTTCAGGCACCGGTGGCATTGGTCACTTGCAGACTGAGCTTTTCAAAAGCCTGACCCAAAGCTTCATCATCCACATCCCCTACCGAGGTGCCGGCCCGGCCTTGAACGATGTGGTGGCCGGCCAAGTACCGATCATGTTCGACAATTTGCCCTCGGCGTTGCCCTTCATCCAATCGGGCAAGCTGGTGCCGATCGTGGTCGCTGCACCGCAGCGCTTGGCTGTGCTGCCGCAGGTGCCTACATTCAAAGAAGTGGGGCTGGAGCCTGTCAACCGCATGGCCTATTACGGCATCTTGGGGCCCAAGGGTCTGCCTAAGGAGGTGGTGGATAAAGTCAGCGCGGCCACGCGCCAGGCGTTGCAGGATCCCGCCGTGCGCAAGCGCATCGAGGACACCGGTTCGCTCGTGGTGGGTAACACCCCGGATCAATTCGCCGCCCAGATGAAGGCCGAATTCGAGGTCTACAAGAAGGTGGTCGATACCCAAAATTTGCGTTTGGATTGATGCGACAGGCCATCGACATCCAGCCCTTGAGCGACCCGGTCATCGACCGGTTTGTCGATGCCTTGTGGCTGGAGGATGGCCTGGCCAAATTGACCTTGTCGGCCTATCGGCGCGATTTGGCGCTGTTCAATGGCTGGTTGCGCGAGCAAGGGGGCCCGGAGTTGACGCGGGTGCAAGAGTCGGACTTGCAGACTTATTTTGCCCATCGCCATGCGGCCACCCGAGCCACCACGGCCAATCGACGCCTGACCGTGTTCAGGCGGTTTTTCCATTGGTGCCTGCGTGAGCACCTGGTCGAATCTGATCCGACGATCAGGATGCTGTCGGCGCGCCAGCCATTGCGAGTGCCCAAGACCTTGAGTGAAGCCGAAGTCGAGGCGTTGCTGTCCGCTCCTGGGGAGGACACTGCATTGGGTTTGCGCGACCGCGCCATGCTGGAATTGATGTATGCCAGCGGCTTGAGGGTCAGTGAGTTGGTGGCCTTGCGGCCGGTCGACTTGTTGTTGGGGGATCAGGTGCTTCGGGTGTTGGGCAAGGGCAGCAAAGAGCGCATGGTGCCGTATGGGCAGGAGGCCGCACACTGGCTAGAGCGTTATTTGGCCATGGGTCGACCCGAACTGGTGGGGCCGCGCGCCGAACCAGCCTTGTTTGTGACTGCTCGGGGTTCACGCGCTGGGCAAGGCATGAGTCGGGTCATGTTCTGGAATCTGGTGCGCAAATACGCCGTGCAGGCGGGAATTCATCGACCTTTGTCGCCCCATACCCTGCGCCACGCGTTTGCTACCCACTTGCTCAACCATGGGGCTGACCTGAGGGCGGTTCAAATGCTGTTGGGTCATGCGGACATCTCGACCACCACCATTTACACCCACATTGCCCGCGAGCGCTTGCAGCAACTTCATGCCCGTCATCACCCGCGCGGCTAGACGGGTTCACTGAATCGAAGAAGATCCGGGAGCTGTATCGACAAAGATCTGCTCGGTGTCGATGGCGTCGAAACGATAGGCCAAACCGCAAAAATCGCAACCCACTTCGATGTGTCCTTGCTCGCGCACGATGTCACGGGCTTCTTCGGCCCCCAGGCCCTGGATCATTCGGCGCACCCGCTCGCGGCTGCATTTGCAAGCGAAGCGGGGCGCACGCTCGCCTACGAGCGGTTCAAATTCAATCCGGTTTTCTTCCCAAAACAGCCGACGCAACACGGTAGGGCCATCGAGTTCCAGTAACTCTGCCTCTTTCAAGCTGGCCGCCAATATGGCGATGCGGGCGTAGTCTTCGTTGCGCCCAATCTCGTCCTCGTCGGCCTGGGTGGAGCGAGCAGAAATATTACCCAGACCCTGCACCGGCAAGCGCTGGATCAACAGGCCGGCAGCCAACTGATCGTTGGCGGCCAGCACCAAGGTGGTGTCGAGTTGTTCGCTTTGCAGCATGTAGTGACCCAGCACTTGAGCAAAGTGTTCGATCGGTTTGCCCGCATCGTCCCACAGCGATATCACGCCCTGATAGGGCTGCTGACCGGGCAGGCGATCACGAGGGTCCAGGGTGACGGCGCAACGCCCCTGATTGTGGACGTTGACCATCTGGCTCAAGGTGGCACCTGCCGGTACGTCGCCCACCACTTTGGCGGTGGCCCGAAAACTCAGATCCGGCTGCACCTCAACCACCGCCAGCTTGACGGGTCCATCGCCAAAGATTTGCAGGATCAGCGCGCCATTGAACTTGATGTTGGATTGCATCAACGTTGCAGCCGCAGTCATTTCGCCGAGCAAGCGGCGAACTTCGGGGGGATGGTCGGGATGGGTGCCTTGCGTTGAACGCCGCCGAAGCACCTCTTGCCAACTATCGGTCAGGCGAACCAGCATTCCGCGCACCGGCATGCCATCAAAAAGGAATTTACGCAGCTCGGACATCAGGCGATTTTCTTCAATCCGTGACGAAAGCGCTCGGCGTTGCGGACATAACCTTGCGCAATGCGTTGCAAGCCCTCGATTTGCTCGGGACTGAGTTGCTTGACGACCTTGGCCGGACTGCCCAAAATCATCGATCCCTCCGGGAAAACCTTGCCCTCGGTCACCAGCGCCCCAGCACCGACCAGACAGTTTTTGCCGATCACGGCTTCGTTGAGGATGACGGCTCCGATACCAATCAGACAGCCATCGCCGACGGTGCAGCCATGCAGCATGACCTGGTGACCCACAGTCACACCCTTGCCGATGCGCAGTGGTTTGCCCGGGTCGCAATGCAATACGGTGCCGTCCTGAATGTTGGTTTCGTCGCCGATCACCAGTTCTTCATTGTCGGCGCGCAGCACGGTGTTGAACCAGATGCTGGTGCGCTCGCCGAGTTTCACCTGGCCCATGACTTCTGCGCTGTCTGCGACCCAAGCGCTGGCAGGGATCTGGGGGCTGTGCTCATCGAGTTGGTAAATGGCCATAGGGCAATCCTGATGCGAAGTCGAGATCTACAATTGTAAGGATGGAACTTCGATCATTGGCGCTGCATGCCTTGCAACTGACCGACCCCGACGCCAAGGTGCAGGCGGTGCAGGGTGTTTGGCCCTTGACGCCTGAGGTGCAGGTGGATGTTGCACGGACTTGGCCCGACGAGTCCAGGGTGCCTGGACGCCCGGCCAGGCCGGTTCTGGTCGATCCTTCCGGGGTGCCACAACGATCCCCATACACGCCGCAGGGCTTGGCGGCCTTGATGCATGCGGTGTGTCACATTGAATTCAACGCCATCAACCTGGCCTTGGATGCGGTTTGGCGCTTTCAGGGCATGCCCCATTCCTATTACATCGATTGGTGGCGTGTGGCTTGCGAAGAAGCCGGGCATTTCGTCATGGTGCGTGATCATTTGCGCGGCCTTGGGTTCGAATATGGCGACTTCGATGCCCACGATGGCTTGTGGGCCATGTGTGTCGAAACTGCAGACGATGTGGTGGCGCGCATGGCACTGGTGCCTCGCACCCTGGAGGCGCGGGGGTTGGACGCCACGCCGATCATTCAATCCAAACTGCGGCAAGTGAATACGCCAGCGGCGCGATCTGCCATCGCTGTGCTGGATGTGATTTTGCGCGACGAAATTGGCCATGTGGCTGTGGGGAATCACTGGTTTCATCGCCTGTGCGAAGAGCGGGGTCTGGACTCGGTGGCGCACGACCGGCTGCTGCAGGCTCGTCACAAGGCTCCCCGCCTGAAGCCGCCCTTTAATATCCGGGCACGGCGTCAGGCCGGCTTCACCACCCAAGAAATGTCGCAATGGGAATGAGGCGGTTCTAAAGCCCCGGTTTGGTCAGCCTGAACAATCGATGTTCGCATTCAGGGTCGGCGCAGTTCTCGCAAGCCGACAGGTATCGTGGCCTGATTTCGGGTCTTTGAGCCTCCAGGCTGCGTGCATGACGCGCCCAGGCGTAACGGATGTTGTCCACGAGCGAACGACCCTGGCCTTGGGCCACTTGAAAAGACTCGCCTCGTTGCAGGAGATGCTCACGCCAGGCTTGAGCCTGGCTCGCATCGGCCAAGACCATGAGCAAATCGCCAGGGTTCCATTGGGGCGCAGGATTTTCGTCTGGGTGTTCCCAGCCCCAAACGATGTCGCGCGGCGGGCGACGGGTATCGGAAAGGGCGTCTTCGAGTGCCACGACCCAACTGCGGTCAGTGGGGCCCAACAACACCAAATTCATGGTTTGGCGCGAGAATACTGGACGAATAACTCACCTTGGCGCACCATGCCGATTTCGCGGCGCGCACGTTCTTCGATCATTTCGCGGCCTTCGCTCAGGTCGCGCAATTCGGCATCCAGCCGTTGATTGGCAATCAGGGCTTGCTGGTTGTCCCTCTTCTGTTCAGCCAGCGTTTGGCGCAATTGCATCACATCGGGTACGCTGCCCCGCCCCAGCCAAAGCTGACCCTGCAAGGCAATGAGCATTGCCATCAGGATCCAGTTCAGGGGACGGGTCATGTGCGGACTTTAGCGCAAATTCAACGCAGGTTGTAAAAAGCTTCCCGACCCGGATACGACGCGATGTCCCCAAGGTCTTCTTCAATGCGCAACAGTTGGTTGTATTTGGCCATGCGATCGCTGCGGCTCATTGAGCCGGTCTTGATTTGGCCTGCGTTCAAGCCCACGGCGATGTCGGCGATGGTCGAGTCTTCGGTTTCGCCTGAGCGGTGGCTGATCACGGCGGTGTACCCGGCGCGCTTGGCCATCTCGATGGCGGCAAAGGTTTCGGTCAGGGTGCCGATTTGATTGATTTTGATCAGGATCGAGTTGGCGATGCCTTTGTCGATGCCTTCTTTGAGGATCTTGGTGTTGGTCACAAACAGGTCGTCGCCCACCAACTGCACCTTTTGCCCCAACTTGTCTGTCAGCATTTTCCAGCCGTCCCAATCGCCTTCGGCCATGCCGTCTTCGATGCTGATGATGGGGTATTTGTCGACCCAGGTGGCCAGCATGTCGCTCCAGGCGTTGGCGTCGAGCACCAGACCCTCGCCTTCGAGATGGTACTTGCCGTCCTTGAAGAACTCGGACGAAGCGCAGTCCAGCCCGATGGCGATTTGCTCGCCGGCGGTGTAGCCGGCAGCCGAGATGGCATCAAGGATCATTTGGATGGCGGCTTCATGGCCCGGCACATTGGGTGCAAACCCACCCTCGTCACCGACGGCGATGCTCATCCCTTTGTCATGGATGATTTTTTTCAGGGCGTGAAAGATTTCGGCCCCGTAGCGCAACGCTTCGCGGAAGCTGGGAGCCCCCACAGGGATGATCATGAACTCTTGCAGGTCGAGGTTGTTGTTGGCGTGCGCGCCGCCGTTGATGACGTTCATCATGGGGACGGGCAGTTGGCAGCCGTTCATGCCGCCAAAGTAACGGTACAGGGGCAAGCCAGCTTCCTCGGCGGCAGCTCGGGCCACGGCCATCGATACGGCCAACATGGCGTTGGCGCCCAAGCGGCTTTTGTTGTCGGTGCCATCGAGGTCAATCAGGGTTTTGTCCAAAAAGGCTTGTTCGGAGGCATCCAGGCCCAGCACCGCTTCAGAGATCTCGGTGTTGATGTGTTCGACCGCTTTGAGCACGCCCTTGCCCAGGTAGCGTGACTTGTCGCCGTCGCGCAGTTCGATCGCTTCGCGGCTGCCCGTGGATGCGCCCGAAGGTACGGCGGCGCGTCCCATGACGCCACTCTCGAGCAGCACGTCACATTCGACAGTGGGGTTACCCCGGCTGTCCAGCACCTCACGACCGACGATGTCCACAATTGCACTCATTTGTTTTCCTCAGTTTTTGAATTGAAATCAGACGCCTTCGACGATGACCAGCCGCATGATGGCTGCGCCTTCACGCGCCACGCGGGCCTTGCCATATTCGGGCGAGTCGTAAAAACGGTGCGCCGCCTCAACGCTGGGGAATCGAACCACCACCAGCCGGTCGGGTACCCAATCGCCCTCGATCACTTCGAAGTTGCCTCCGCGAACCAGCACCTCGGCCTGATGGGCCTCAAAGGCTGCGGTCGACCATTTCCGGTATTCGGCGTACTGTTCGGGGTTGGTGACGCGGACATTGGCGATGATGTAGGCGGCGGGCATGGGGTTTCTCTCAGGCCTGGAAATCGTTTTCCAGCAAGGGTTGCGACTTGGTCACGCGATCGAGCGCCACCAGAGTTTCGAGCAAGGCCCTCATGTGCTTGAGGGGCACAGCGTTGGGGCCGTCGCTCAGGGCGCAGGCCGGGTCGGGATGGGTTTCCATGAACAGGCCGGCCACGCCCACCGCCACCGCAGCGCGCGCCAGGACCGGAACCATTTCGCGCATGCCGCCCGAACTGGTGCCTTGACCACCCGGCAACTGAACCGAGTGGGTCGCATCAAAGACCACCGGGGCGCCAGTTTCGCGCATGATCGCCAGGCTGCGCATGTCGCTGACCAGGTTGTTGTAGCCAAAGCTGGCGCCACGCTCGCAGGCCATGAAGTTGTCTTCAGCAAGACCCGCCTCGCGGGCCGCAGCGCGCGCCTTGTCGATGACGTTTTTCATGTCATGCGGAGCCAGAAACTGGCCCTTTTTGATGTTGACCGGCTTGCCCGATTGAGCAACGGCCCGGATGAAGTCGGTCTGACGGCACAAAAAAGCCGGGGTTTGTAACACGTCCACCACGGCAGCGACGGCCGGGATTTCGGCTTCGGTGTGCACGTCGGTCAGGATGGGAACCTGGAGTTCACGCTTGACCTTGGCCAAAATCTCCAGCCCTTTGTCCATGCCCGGGCCGCGAAAACTGCTGCCGCTGGAGCGATTGGCTTTGTCGTAACTGCTTTTGAAGATGAAAGGGATGTCCAAGGCGCTGGTGATTTCCTTGAGCTGCCCTGCAACATCCATTTGCAGCTGTTCACTCTCGACCACGCAGGGGCCGGCGATCAGGAAAAACGGGTGTTGAAGACCGATGTCAAATCCGCACAGTTTCATGCGACCGCCTTGAGTTGAGGTGATTTTTTCAGGTCCAGGGCAGCGCGGATGTAAGCATTGAACAGGGGGTGTCCATCCCAGGGGGTCGACTTGAACTCGGGGTGAAATTGCACGCCCATGAACCAGGGGTGGACGGTTTGCGGCAACTCGACGATTTCGGTCAGCTGCTCCCGCTGGGTCAGCGCCGAAATGACCAGCCCGGCCTGGCGCAGCGTGTCGAGGTAATTCACATTGGCCTCGTAGCGATGGCGGTGCCGCTCGGTCACCACATCGCCGTAAATCTGGTGAGCCAGGGTGCCGGGCGCCACATCGGAGCTTTGCGCACCCAGTCGCATGGTCCCACCCAGGTCTGAGCTTTCGGTGCGCTTTTGGATGCTGCCATCGGCATCCTTCCATTCGGTGATCAGGGCAATCACCGGATGAGGGCCATCGGGCTCGAACTCGGTGCTGTTGGCGTGAGCCAGCCCAGCCACATGGCGGGCGTATTCGATGGTGGCGACTTGCATGCCCAGGCAAATGCCCAAATAAGGAATGCGATTTTCGCGCGCGTAACGGGCAGCGCAGATCTTGCCCTCGATGCCACGCTTGCCAAAGCCGCCGGGCACCAGCACCGCATGGAATTGCGAGAGTTGCGCGACGTTGTTGGCATCAAGGGTCTCGGAGTCGATGTAAGTGATGCGAACCCGGGCTTGGTTTTTCAGGCCGGCGTGGCGCAGCGCTTCGTTGAGCGATTTGTAGCTGTCGGACAGGTCAACGTACTTGCCGACCATGGCAATGCTGACTTCGTCTTGCGGATGCTCAACCGCAAACACCAGATCATCCCAGCGTTGCAGGTTGGCCGGCGGGGTGTTGAGGCGCAGTTTGTCGCAGATCAGGCCATCGAGGCCTTGCTCGTGCAGCATGCGCGGCACCTTGTAGATGGTGTCCACGTCCCACATGGAGATCACGCCCCATTCGGGGACGTTGGAGAACAGGGAAATCTTGGCCCGCTCGTCGTCAGGGATCGGGCGGTCGGCGCGGCACAGCAGGGCATCGGCCTGAATGCCGATTTCGCGCAATTTTTGCGCCGTGTGCTGGGTGGGTTTGGTTTTGAGTTCGCCGGCGGCAGCGATCCACGGCACATAACTCAGGTGCACGAAAGCGGTGTTGTTGGGGCCGAGCTTCAGGCTCATTTGACGCACGGCCTCGAGGAAGGGCAACGATTCAATGTCGCCGACGGTGCCGCCGATCTCGACGATCGCGACATCGACGGCGTCCGGGGTGTTGACCCCGGCTCCACGGCGGATGAAGTCCTGGATTTCGTTGGTGATGTGGGGGATGACTTGAACAGTCTTGCCCAAATAGTCGCCTCGACGCTCTTTTTCGAGCACGCTTTTGTAAATTTGCCCGGTCGTGAAGTTGTTGGACTTGCGCATGCGCGTCGTGATGAAGCGCTCGTAGTGGCCCAAATCGAGATCGGTCTCGGCCCCGTCGTCGGTGACAAACACCTCACCGTGCTGGAACGGTGACATGGTGCCGGGATCGACGTTGATGTAGGGATCGAGTTTGATCAGAGTGACTTTGAGGCCCCGCGACTCGAGAATCGCTGCGAGGGAGGCTGAGGCGATCCCTTTGCCCAGGGATGACACCACACCGCCAGTGACGAAGACAAATTTGGTCATGTCCGATGCGGGAGTACAACTCCCAGGAGGTGGTAAAGCGAGATTATATCGGCTTCAACCGCTTCCGACCTATAAAATGCCGCTATGCATGATCTGGCCAACAAACACATCGTTCTGGGCTTGAGTGGGGGCATCGCTTGCTACAAAGCGGCCGAATTGTGTCGGGCCATGGTCAAAGAGGGGGCCTCGGTACAGGTCGTGATGACCGAAGCGGCCACTCAGTTCATCACCCCCGTCACTCTCCAAGCACTCTCCAATCGCCCGGTTTATGTTTCACAATGGGACAACCGGGAGCCCAACAACATGGCCCACATCAACCTGGCACGCGAGGCGGACGCCGTGTTGGTGGCTCCGGCCAGTGCCGACTTCATGGCCAAATTGCTGCACGGGCGTGCCGATGATTTGCTCAGCCTGATGTGCCTGGCCCGCCCCATCGATCGGGTGCCCCTGTTGTTGGCTCCGGCCATGAACCGCGAGATGTGGGCCCATCCGGCCACCCGGCGCAACATGGCCCAACTCCAGGCTGACGGTGCCGTGGTGTTGGGGGTGGGGCAGGGAGAGCAAGCATGCGGCGAGACCGGTGACGGCCGGATGCTCGAACCCGACGAAATCCTGCACGACCTGATCGCCCGTTTTCAACCCCAATCCTTGGCGGGACGCCGGGTGCTGATCACGGCAGGGCCGACTTTTGAGGCCATCGACCCGGTGCGAGGCATCACCAACCTCTCCAGCGGCAAAATGGGTTTTGCCATCGCCCGTGCCGCCCGCGAGGCCGGCGCCGAGGTCACGCTGGTCGCCGGGCCGGTGTCTTTGCCCTCGCCCCGTGGGGTGGCGCGCTTTGATGTGCGCAGCGCACGGGACATGCACGAGGCGGTGCAGGCTCAGGTGGCTCAGGCCGATGTCTTCATCGCCACGGCGGCGGTGGCCGACTGGCGGGTCGATCAGGCCAGCGAGCAAAAAATCAAAAAAGACGGGAGTGGCCAAGTCCCTGTGCTGAAATTCACTGAAAACCCGGACATTCTGGCGGGGGTGGCCGCCACCGATCGGGCCCGATCCGGCCAGTTGTTTTGCGTCGGTTTTGCAGCCGAGAGCCACGATTTATTGCGCCATGCCCAAGAAAAGCGCCTGCGCAAGGGGGTGCCCCTGCTGGTCGGCAACATCGGCCCGGCCACATTTGGTCAAGATGACAATGCTTTGTTGCTGGTCGACGAGCGCGGCCATGCCGAATTGCCCCGTGCTGACAAACTCAGCCTGGCACGCCAATTGGTCCAACACATCGCCCAGTGTCTGGCCAGAACCTGAGTCTTTTTTCAAAGTTTCACATGAACATCGATGTCAAAATCCTCGACGCCCGCATGGCCGATGCATTGCCGCAGTACGCCACGCCCGGCAGTGCCGGCCTTGATTTGCGTGCCTGCCTCGACCAGGCGCTGATGCTCGAACCCAATGCCTGGCAACTGATTCCCACCGGTTTGGCCATTCACATTGCTGACCCGGGCTACGCCGCCCTGATCCTGCCCCGCTCGGGTCTGGGGCACAAGCACGGCATTGTGCTGGGCAATCTGGTCGGGCTGATCGACAGCGATTACCAGGGGCAACTGATGGTCAGCGCCTGGAATCGCAGCCCCACCGCTTACACCTTGCAACCCATGGAACGCCTGGCGCAATTGGTCATCGTGCCGGTGGTGCAGGCTCAGTTCAAGGTGGTCGAAGAGTTTGCGACCGAGACCGACCGCGGTGCCGGGGGGTATGGTTCGACCGGCCAAAAATGAGGGCTTTCAGCCCAGGCTGAAAAACCCCACCCCCAGAGTGCCTCGCTCTTGTTCTTCGGAAGTGGCTTCGCGCACATCCCGCACCGTCAGCGACAGGCGGATGGCGAAGCCGGCCAGCGGGTGATTGCCGTCCAAAATCACGTGCTCCGGATAGATTTCACTCACCGTGTAGAAGGCGTCCCGATCGGCATCCGGGCAGCAGTCTTGGGGCAGGCTGCGGCCCTCCAAGGTCATGCCTTCTTCCAGGTCTTGGGGCAAAGCCTGGCGCGGGGCCAGATGGATCAGGCGGTCGTCAAAGTCGCCAAAGGCATCTTCGGGTTCCAGCTGCAGGTCCAACGTGTCGCCCGTGGTGTGCCCTTGCAAGGCTTGCTCAATTTTGTCGAGCAAATCGTGGCCACCGACCAGGAATTCGACCGGATCGCTGAGCACGTCCAGTTCGTTGCCCAGGGTGTCCTTCAGTGTCCAGGTCAGCGCGACCACACAGTTTTCGGTGATGTTCATGGTGCAAAATTGTCCCATGAATTCCAACACCCCCTTGGCCCTGCTGGGCGGCCTCAGCCCCAGCCAGTTCATGCGGCGCCATTGGCAGAAAAAACCGCTGGTGGTGCGTCAGGCGGTGCCGGGCTTTGAGTCCCCTGTGGACGTGGATGACCTCAAACGTCTGGCAGCGGATCCCGACGTCGAGTCGCGCCTGATCGTCAAAGGCGGCAAAGACTGGCAAATGCACCATGGCCCCCTGAGCCGCAAAGCATTTCCCCCCAAGTCCCAACGGGAGTGGACGTTTTTGGTCCAGGGCGTCAACTTGCACGATGACCGCATCAGCGATTTCATGCGCCAATTCCGATTCGTGCCCGACGCCCGGCTGGATGACCTGATGATCAGTTGGGCCACCGACGGCGGGGGCGTCGGCCCGCACTTTGACAGTTACGACGTGTTCTTGTTTCAGGCCCAGGGACGGCGACGCTGGCGCATCGGGCGCACCGACGACCTGACCCTGACCCCCAACTTGCCGGTGAAAATCCTGCGCCGTTTTCAGCCCGAGGTCGAATTCGTCCTCGAACCCGGTGACATGCTGTATTTGCCGCCGCGCTATGCCCATGACGGTATCGCCGAGGGCGAGTGCATGACCTGGTCGATCGGTTTTCGTTCGGCCTCGCGTCACGAGTGGGCCCGCGAGATTTTTTCCCGGCTGGCCGAGCATTTGCCCGAGGATGAGCGGCTGTATGCCGACCCGAAGCAAGATGCTGCAACGCACCCGGCGCAGGTGCCTGCGGCGATGCACGCTCACCTGCAAGCGGTGCTGGCGCAAGCGCTGGCCAGTCCGGTTCATGCCCAACGTGCGTTGGGCGAATGGTTGACCGAGCCCAAGGCCCAGGTTTGGTTCGAGCCGGGTCAACAGTGGCGCCGGGGTCAGGGCGTGCGGCTCCACCGTCGCAGTCGCATGATGTACGACCGTCTGCATGTGTTTCTCAACGGCGACAGCTGGCGCGCCGCCGGGGCTGACGCCCGATTACTGAAAAAGTTGGCTGACCGGGGCTGCTTGAGTGGCGCTGAATTGACCCGATCCAGCGCCAGTTTGCAGGCTTGTTTGCGCGAGTGGTGTCGCGATGGTTGGTTGGTCGCCGAATAACCCCAACCTGATTCTGTAAAGATTTTGTTAATCCAAGGGTAGTGGTGTAAACCCTATAAAATATGTTCAGGCTAGTGCCTGACCGCTTTCGAAGCGGGAACATCAACATCATGAATCCTGAGGAATCGACATGAAAAAGTCTCTGATCCTGGCCACCCTGTTGGCCGCTGCTCTGGCTGCTTGTGGCAAAAAAGAAGCTCCGGCTCCTGCCCCTGCTCCTGCTGCGCCTGCTGCTGCCCCGGCTGATGCCGCTCAGCAACCCGCTGGCGAGAACAAAGACGGTGCTGCTCCCGCCGCTCCCGCTGCCCCCGCTGCTCCGGCCGAAGAGAAGAAGTAATTTCTTCCTGGTCCCCGGGGCCCCCAAACAGCCACCTTCGGGTGGCTGTTTTCATGTTCGGCCTGGCCCGGCGCTGTGCCGTTTCAGACGCCGCACCACGCGGAGCCATGCGCTGGATCGGCCACCGGCAAATCGGCTGGCGCACAACCCAACACAGGGCAAATCGCCGCGCGAACCAGTTCGGGCGTATTGTTGCGCTCGCTCAGATGAGCCGCCAGGACCATGCTCAGGCCCGGGTGCATGAGGCGTGTCAACAAATCGGCAGACTGGCTGTTGGACAGGTGACCCAGGTCGGACGAAATGCGCTTTTTCAAGAACGGGGGATAGGCCGAGAGGCGCAACCGCTCCAGGTCATGGTTGGTCTCCAGCACCAAGCCGTGAACCCCTTGCAAGGCACGCACCACGTGGGCGCTGACATGCCCCAAATCGGTGACCACGCCCAAGCGACGATCGCCATCGGTGCAACACAGTTGCAAAGGCTCGCGAGCATCATGTGGCACCGTGAAAGGCATCAGTTGCAAATCACCCAGATCAATCGCCACGCCATCCCGGGCCTGACACCAGTCAAGGTCTGCCAGTTCAGCCCCGGCGAGTTCGACAGCATGGCGCGTCCCGGCGCTCGACCACAGCGGAATACCGACTTGGCGGCACAAGGCCAGCGCGTGTCCCCAGTGGTCGCTGTGTTCATGGGTCACAAAGACGGCGTCCAGGTCTTCCAGGTTCAAATCGCAGCTTTGCAAGCGCTTTTTGAGTTCGCTCACGCGCAGACCGCAGTCGATCAGCACCCGGCTTCGGGTGTGACCTGATTGCGCTTCAACCACGGTGGCGTTTCCCGAGCTGCCACTGCCCAGGTTTTTGATCCGCAGGGTCAAGATTTACTTCAGCTCGTCGTAAATCAGGCGGGCGATTTTTTGCGCCACCGCGCCCGAATCCGCTTGCCCGGATTCGTTTTGCACCGAGATGCGGCTGCGTGAACCCGACTCTTCCTGCACAGAGATGCGCATGCGCACCGGAGGTTGTGCGGAGGACGAGGAGAACAGACGAGCCAGGAAGCCAGGCTCACCCTTGCCGTCGGCAGGGCGGTCAACGTAACGGACATAAAAAAGACCTGCCTTACGGTCACGGTCTTCAACCGTGAAACCTGCCCGGTCCAGCGCCACGCTGGTGCGGCGCCAAGCGACGTCAAAACGGTCGGCAAACTGGATGCTGCTTTGAGCCTCATTCAGACTGGCTAACGAGGAGCTGGTCGCGGCCAGGGCGGTGGCCTGATTGGCTTTGTCTTCCGGGCTGCCCAGGTGAACCATGAGGCGACGCATCATCTCGACTTCCAGCGAGGGGTCGCTGGCACGCGGTTGCCAGCGTGTGTTGGTGCGGTCGTTGCTGGAATAAACTTCTTCCATGCCGCGGTGGGCCACAAAAATCTCGGTGGTGTTGGCATCGACCCGTTCAATCCGGACGCGGTATTTGTCGCGCTCCCCGGTCGAGTACAAGCCCTCGAACACCTTGCCAATGGTGCGCCGGATGAAGTCCTGCGGTAACTTGGCCCGGTTTTCGGCCCACTCGGTTTCGAGCAAGCCCAGTTCGGCGCTGTCGGTGGTGAAACTGAAGCCGGCTTGGGTCCAGAACGACCGCACCTGATTCCAAACTTGGTCAGCCGGGCGTTGAACACGCAACCATCGCTGTGAGCCCATGCGCTCGAACTGAACATCGGCCATGGCGTCATTGGCCACGGTGCGTCTCAAGCCGGCTTGGTAAGCGGGCATGCCACTGGCAGAAACGGCCGACCCACCCGGGACGGCATAGCGCGTTTCTCGCGTGATCTGGCTGAGGTCAGGTGGCACCTCAAGGGGCGTGGTTTTGACTTCGGAACCGGTTTTGTAATCGACTTTGCCAATGGACATGACCGAGCCGCAAGCGGCCAGCAGGACCGAGCTGGCGACGGCGACCCAAAGTCGCAGGGGGCGGTTGAAAGGGGAGGACACGTTGGTTTCCTTAGATCAGGCCGCTGGCGCGCAAGGCGTTTTCGACCACCGGTTGTTGCGCAGCCGACAAAGGCCACAGCGGCAAGCGCAAAGTTCCGCCACACAGGCCCATGCGAGCCATGGCCCATTTGAGCGGAACCGGGTTGGGCTCAACAAACAGGTGCTTGTGGACAGGCATCAATTTTTTCTGAATCGCCATGGCCTGAGCCGCTTGGCCCTGTGTGGCGGCGACGCAGAGTTCGTGCATCAGGCGTGGTGCGATGTTGGCGGTGACGCTGATGTTGCCTTGACCGCCGCAGAGCATCAGGGCGACGGCAGTCGGGTCATCGCCGGACAGGACAGCGAAACCCGAAGGCACATCCCGGATCAGCCACTGTGCCCGCTCGATGTTGCCCGTGGCCTCTTTGATGCCGATGATGCCCGGCACCTGGGCCAGACGAAGCACAGTCTCGTGCTGTATGTCGGCCACCGTGCGGCCTGGCACGTTGTAGAGCACCATGGGCAAATCGACCGTCTCAGCGACTTTTTGAAAATGGTGGAACATGCCCTCTTGGGTCGGCCGGTTGTAATACGGAACGACCTGCAAATGACAGTCGGCGCCGACTTTTTTGGCGTATTCGGTCAGTTCAATGGCTTCCGAGGTGGAGTTGGCGCCACAGCCGGCCATGATCGGCACACGTTGGGCGGCCTGTTCCACGGCGACCCGGATGATTTCACAGTGTTCTTCCACACTGACGGTGGGCGATTCGCCGGTGGTGCCCACCACGCAGATGCAATCGGTGCCCTCGGCCACATGCCAATCGATCAGTCGACGCAGGGTCGGGTAATCGACCGAACCGTCTTCATGAAAGGGGGTGGCCAGCGCCACGATGCTGCCTTGAATTGAAGTCATGATGCGTGTCAGTGTGTCCTGAGAGTTCGAAACACATTCTATCTGTTTGGGCTGCCTGCATGGCAGTCCCGGGGATCGGGGTCAAGCGGTCAGCGAGATGCCACCAGGCGCTGGATACGCCGCCGCGGGTGTTCCAGCCAAACATCCTCAAAGGCCATGACCGACAAGCTGTGGGTGCGGGCCACTTCCAGCAATTCGCCGGGACGGAGCAGAAAATCCGGGCGTGAAGGTTTGCCTATGGATTCTTGCCCTTGGGCGAAGGTTTCGTACAAAAGCACCCCGCCCTCATCCAGGGCATCGATCAGGGTCGGTATCAGGGGGCGCCACAGGTAGTGGGTGACGACCACGGCATCAAAGCGACGTCCGGGAAGCGGCCAGGCTGCGCTTTCGATGTCGGCGCAAATCACTTCACCGTGGGGGCGTGCGTGCTCCAGGGCCACGGCAGACTGATCAATCCCGACGCACCTCATGCCCATGGAAGACAACAACCGCATGTGGCGGCCTGCGCCGCACGCCACATCGAGCACGGTGCCTTGAGGGCGGATCAGCGCAGCGTAGCGCTGGATCCATTCAGAAGCAGGGGTCAGGCCATGTACAGGTGTATCCATGGTTTCAAAAGCAAGCCCAAAGTTGCTCGGTCAGAGTCACCATCATATCGGGACGCAGGTACAAGCCAAACACCAGGGTGCAGACAGCGGCAAAGACCAGGTACAACCCCCAACGCCAGACCGACTGAAACGGCTTGGAGCGTGTCACCAAGTCATTAGGCGCATGGGCCTGGGGGGCGTGCACTTCAGGCATGAGCCACCTTGCGCACAATGGGCGCCTCACGCACCAGCAGGTTGACCGCCGCTGAGAACACCCCCAAAGCGATGGCCAGGTACCAGACCAGATCGTAATTGCCGAATCGATCGTACATGTAGCCGCCTAACCAAACCCCCAAAAAGGAGCCGACCTGGTGGCTCAGGAAGATGAAACCGCCCAGCATCGACAAATGCGCCACACCAAAAATTTGTGCCACCGTGGCCGACGTCGGGGGGACGGTGGATAACCACAGCAAGCCGATGCCCATGGAAAACACATAAACGCTGAAATCGCTCAAGGGAAAATACAAAAACAAGGCAATGGCCACTGCCCGCATGAAATAGATGAAAGCCAGGATTTGGGTCTTGGGGTAGCGCTGACCCAGTGAGCCCGCCACATAAGTCCCGACGATGTTGAACAGGCCGATCAGCGCCAACGCATAACTGGCCACCTGAGGGGAGAGCCCGTGGTCTTTCAGGTAGCTGGGCATGTGCACGCCTATGAAGACCACCTGGAAGCCGCACACGAAGTATCCGGCCATCAGCAACAGGAAGGGCGGGTAGGCAAACGCTTCAGACAGAGCCTGGGCAATGGTTTGCTCGCGCCGCACAGCAACACCGGCGCCCATGGCTGGTTCACGCATGAACCAGGCGGCCGGCAAAATCAGCAACAACGCTGCCGCCAGCACCACCAGAGCTTGATCCCAGCCCAAATGGGCAATCAGCAAGCCTTCGACGGGAACCATCATGAATTGGCCGAATGAGCCAGCGGCTGCCGCCACGCCCATGGCCCAAGACCGTTTTTCGACCGGGACATTGCGCCCGATCACGCCAAAGACGATGGCAAATGTGGTGCAAGCCTGCGCCAAACCCATCATGACCCCGGTGCTGAGGATGAACATCAGGGGCGAGGCGGCCCAGGCCATGCCCAGCAGACCCAAGGCATACACCACCGATCCCATGACCATCAACCGTGCAGCACCGAAGCGATCGGCCAGCATGCCGATGAAAATGCCAAACCCGCCCCAGGCCAGGTTCTGGATCGCCAGCGCAAAGGCAAAGTCTTCCCGCCCCCAACCCCGGGCCTGCGTGATGGGTTGTAACCACAGGCCAAACCCGTGTCTGACCCCCATGGACAAAATCAGAATGGCCGCGCCACACAACAGGACTTGCCACATGGGCAACAGCAGTGGCGCACTTTGAGGGGTGGTGGTGTAGAAGACTTTTTGGTTCATGGTGGCTTGTGCTCAGATGCCATATTAGACCCGTTCGCACGAACTTGCAGTCACCTCGGCCGACATCCCTGTGAATTCATCCAGTTAAAATGGATGACATGGCGACACAAAACACCAGTTATTCCGAGGGCTCGATCCGGGTCCTCAAGGGCCTTGAGCCGGTCAAACAACGACCCGGCATGTACACCCGCACCGATAACCCGCTGCACATCATCCAGGAGGTGCTCGACAACGCCGCCGACGAGGCGCTGGCGGGGTATGGCAAAAAGATCCGGGTCACATTGCACACCGATGGGTCGGTCAGCGTCGAAGATGATGGCCGTGGCATCCCGTTTGGCCTGCACCCGGAAGAAAAGGCCCCGGTGATCGAGTTGGTCTTCACCCGTTTGCACGCTGGCGGCAAATTCGACAAAGGGCAGGGTGGTGCTTACAGCTTTTCAGGGGGCTTGCATGGTGTCGGCGTCAGCGTCACCAACGCCCTGTCGCGTCGCATGGAAGCCACCTCCTGGCGTGAAGGCCAGGTGGCCACCTTGGTGTTCGAGGGCGGTGACGTCACCCAGGCCCTGAAAACCCGCTCGCAGGGCCCCGACGACCGCAAACAGGGCACCACCGTGCGCGTCTGGCCCGACCCCAAGTACTTCGAGTCCTCCGCCCTGCCCATGAACGAGTTGGTGCACCTGCTGCGCAGCAAGGCGGTGCTGATGCCCGGCGTCAGCGTCACGCTGGTCAACGAAAAAGCCAAAGACAGCCAGACCTGGCAGTACAAGGGCGGGCTCACCGACTACCTGATGCAGACCTTGCAGGGCGAGCCGGTCATCCCGCTGTTTGACGGCGAGGGCCACGCCGACGGCAACAGCGAAAACTTCGCCGAAGGCGAGGGCGCCACCTGGGCTGTCGCCTTCACCGAAGAGGGGCAGCCGGTGCGGGAGAGCTACGTCAATCTGATCCCCACCAGCGCGGGTGGCACCCACGACAGCGGCCTGCGCGACGGTCTGTTCAATGCCGTCAAGAGTTTCATCGACTTGCACGCTTTGTTGCCCAAAGGCGTCAAGCTGATGCCCGAAGATGTCTTTGCCCGCGCCAGCTACGTGCTGTCGGCCAAGGTGCTCGACCCGCAGTTTCAGGGCCAGATCAAAGAGCGCCTCAACTCACGCGACGCCGTGCGCCTGGTCTCCAGCTTTGTGCGCCCGGCTCTTGAGCTTTGGCTCAACCAGCACGTTGAGCATGGCAAAAAGTTGGCCGACATCGTCATTCGCGCCGCCCAGACCCGCCAACGCGCCGGCCAGAAGGTGGAAAAGCGCAAAGGCTCGGGCGTGGCCGTGTTGCCGGGCAAGCTCACCGACTGCGAAAGCCGCGACCTGGCCAGCAACGAAGTGTTTTTGGTCGAGGGCGACAGCGCCGGCGGCAGCGCCAAGATGGGGCGCGACAAAGAGTTGCAAGCGGTGCTGCCTTTGCGTGGCAAGGTGCTCAACACCTGGGAGGTCGAGCGCGACCGCTTGTTTGCCAACACCGAAATTCACGACATCGCGGTCGCCATCGGGGTTGACCCGCACGGCCCCAACGACCAGCCCGATCTCTCGGGCTTGCGCTACGGCAAGGTCTGCATTTTGTCCGACGCCGATGTGGACGGTTCGCACATCCAGGTGCTTTTGCTCACCTTGTTCTTCCGCCACTTCCCCAAACTGATCGAAGCGGGTCACGTCTACGTGGCCCGCCCGCCGCTGTTTCGGGTCGATGTGCCCGCCCGCGGCAAAAAGCCCGCCGCCAAAATGTATGCGTTGGACGAAGGCGAGTTGCACGCCATTTTGGACAAATGTGCCAAAGACGGCGTGCCCCAGGACAAGTGCCAAATCAGCCGTTTCAAGGGCTTGGGCGAAATGAACGCCGAGCAACTGTGGGAAACCACCCTGAACCCCGACACCCGGCGCCTGCTGCCGGTGCAACTGGGCCGCATGGACTTTGCCGCCACCGAAAACCTGATCGCCCAGCTCATGGGCAAAGGCGAGGCCGCCGCCCGCCGCGAGCTGATGGAAATCCACGGCGACAGCATCGAGATTGACGTATGACCGAATCCCTGTTCACCCCTGACGCTCCGGCGTCTGACGACGACCTTTCGCTGGGTCAATACGCCCAGCGCGCCGACCTCGAATACGCTCTGTCGGTGGTCAAGGGACGCGCCTTGCCCGACGTCGCCGACGGCCAAAAACCCGTGCAGCGCCGCATTTTGTACGCCATGTCCCGCATGGGGCTGGGCTTTGGCGGTGCCAACGGCACCGTGGGAGCCAAGCCGGTCAAGAGCGCCCGTGTGGTGGGCGATGTGCTGGGGCGGTTTCACCCCCATGGCGATCAGGCGGCGTATGACGCTTTGGTGCGCATGGCGCAAGACTTCTCCCAGCGCTACCCCTTGATCGACGGTCAGGGCAACTTCGGCAGCCGCGACGGCGACGGCGCCGCCGCCATGCGCTACACCGAGGCTCGCTTGGCCCGGATCAGCAATTTGCTGCTCGATGAAATCGACGAAGGCACGGTCGAATTCATCCCCAACTACGACGGATCCACCGAAGAGCCCCGCCAACTGCCGGCCCGCTTGCCCTTTAACCTGCTCAACGGCGCCAGCGGCATCGCGGTCGGCATGGCCACCGAAATTCCCAGCCACAACCTGCGCGAGGTGGCTGAGGTCTGCGTGGCCCTGATCAAAAACCCCAAGCTGAGCGAAGCAGAACTGATCACACTCTTGCCAGGTCCTGACTTTCCCGGGGGCGGCCAGATCATCAGCCCCGCCGCGGACATCGCCGACGCATATCGCAGCGGCCGGGGCTCGCTCAAGGTGCGGGCCCGTTGGCGCATTGAAGAACTGGCGCGTGGCCAGTGGCAACTGGTGGTGCACGAACTGCCCCCCGGCACCAGTTCGCAAAAAGTGCTGGAAGAAATCGAAGAACTCACCAACCCGAAGGTCAAGGCGGGCAAAAAGGCCCTGACGCAAGACCAGCAACAACTCAAGGCCACGGTGCTGGCGGTGCTCGACGGTGTGCGCGACGAGTCGAGCAAAGACGCCCCGGTCCGGCTGGTCTTTGAGCCCAAAACCAGCCGCATTGAGCAGCAAGAACTGATCACCACGCTGCTGGCCCACACCAGCCTTGAGACCTCGTCGTCGATCAACTTGACCGCCGTCGGGCTCGATGGCCGGCCGGTGCAAAAAAACCTGCGCCAGCTGTTTGCCGAATGGATCGACTTTCGCCAGCAAACCGTGTTGCGCCGCAGCCAGCATCGCCTCAACAAGGTGCTCGATCGGATCCACATCCTCGAAGGCCGCCAGTTGGTGTTGCTGCACATCGACGAAGTCATCCGCATCATCCGCAACAGCGACGAGCCCAAACCGGCGCTCATCGAGCGTTTCAAACTCAGCGAGCGGCAAGCCGAAGACATCCTCGAAATCCGCTTGCGCCAGTTGGCCCGCCTCGAAGCCATCCGCATCGAGCAAGAGCTGTCGCAGTTGCGCGACGAGCGGTCCAAGCTGCAAGAGATCATCGACAGCCCGGCGGCCTTGCGTCGCCTGATGGTCAAAGAAATCGAGGCCGACGCCAAAACCTTTGGCGACGAGCGCCGCACCCTGATTCAGGCCGAGAAAAAAGCCGTGGCCGAAATCAAGATCATCGATGAGCCGGTCACCGTGGTTGTTTCTGAGAAAGGCTGGGTGCGCGCCCGCACCGGCCACGGCCACGACCCGGCCGGTTTTGCCTTCAAGGCCGGTGACGGCCTGTACGGCACCTTCGAGTGCCGCACCATCGACGTGCTGTTGGCCTGGGGCAGCAATGGCCGCGTTTACAGCGTGCCCGTTTCCGCCTTGCCCGGTGCCCGTGGCGATGGTCAGCCCGTCACCACCCTGATCGAGCTCGAGTCGGGGACCCAATTGGTGCACTATGTCGCTGCCTCCACCCAGGCGGTGCTGTTGCTGTCGGGGTCGGGGGGCTACGGCTTTTTGGCCGGCGTCGAGAGCATGGTGTCGCGCGTCAAGGGGGGCAAGGCGTTCATGTCCCTGTCTGATGGCGAAACCCTGTGTCGCCCTTCGGTTGTGAGCGGGCAGGGCGGTCAGACCCCTGAGGGCCAGCCCTGGCCCGCTGCCACACACGTGTGTTGCGCGTCCACCGGCGGGCGCATCCTCACCTTTGAAATCGGCGAGCTCAAAGCCATGGAAAAAGGCGGTCGCGGCCTGACCCTGATCGACCTGGAGGCCAAAGACCAACTCGCGGGCGCCGCCGCCTACACCCGCAGCGTGCGCATCAGCGGCGTGGGGCGGGGTGGCAAAGAGCGCGAAGAGGTGCTTGAGATCCGCTCCCTCAACAACGCCCGCGCCGCCCGCGCCCGCAAAGGCAAGGCGGCCGATTTGGGCTTCAAGCCCACCGGGGTGGTGCGGGTGCTTTGAGCATATCGCCAGCCTGTCCTAGTCGGTAGGCTCGCGATCCATCATGAAATTGGGGTCTGACCCCAATTTCTTTTTGGATTTGTGCTCTAAAAATCAAACCCCATCTGCAGCTTGGATGCAGCAGCGGCCTTGGCCGCTTTGGTCGGGCGTCGGGGTTTGCCCTTTAACTCCCCATCCATGCGCCAGTTTTTGCGCGAGGCGTGTTTCTCGATCACCGCCTGTTTACCGGCCTTGACCTCGTCGCTTTTGCGGCGCTCGTACAGGCGCTCTTTGGCGACCCTCGTTGCCTCTTTCAATTCCACCACCGGCAGGGTGATGTCGGTGCCCACCTTCACCCCCAGATGTTCTTGCACCATGGGCGGCATGCGCCAGGGTTCAAACAGCCACTCGTCGGGTATCCGGCGCATCGCAGGCAGCCAGGCCCGCACAAAGCGGCCATGGGGGTCATGGTCCTGCGCCTGTTTGATCGGGTTGTAGACCCGTGTGGTGTTGATGCCGGTGGTGCCCGATTGCATTTGCAACTGGCTCCAGTGGATGCCGGGCTCGTAGTCCAGAAATTGGGTCGCCAGCCATTCACCCACCGGACGCCAGTGCAGCCACAGCGGGTAGGCCGCCACCGACACCAGCATGGACCGCATGCGGAAGTTCAGCCAACCCGTTTCGCGCAGCATCGCCACGCAGGCGTCAACCATCGGCCAGCCGGTACGCCCCTCAGTCAGGGCGGCAAACAACTCTGGGTTGAGCTCGTTTTCGCGCAAGCCATCGTAGCCCCGATGCATATTGCGCCACTCGATCTCGGGCTCGGACTCCAGCTTTTGGATGAAGTGGCAATGCCAGTACAGGCGACTGAGAAAGGCCAGCAGTCCGGCGCGGTGGCGCGTCGCCTGCTCGGGCAGTTGCGCCAGGTGGTCACGCGTTTGTTGCACCACCTCGCGCATGCTGATGCAACCCCAGGCCAGATAGGGCGACAGGCGCGAGCAGGCGTCGGGTGCGGTCAGGGGGGACGACATGCCGCCCCGGTAACCCAGGCTGCGGCCATGCAAAAAACTGTGCAACGTGGCCAGGGCCAGGTCACGGCCACCTTTTTGGCGCCGCGGCGGATCGTGGCGCAAATGTGCAGGGGCGCGCATGGCCCGGGGCGTCTGCGCCTGCGGATCAGGGCGGGGCGAGCCCCAAAAGTTCAGCGGTCCGGCGACCTCGATCGGGTCGGCCATGTGGGCTTCGTAGGCCCCTTGCCAGTGCTGGCGGTTTTTCAGGCGCCGCACCACGCCAAATTGCGGGTATTCGTGCCAGGCCACACCCTGTGCCCGGCACCATGCCTGCACCTGCAGATCGCGCGCATAGGTGTAGCCGTTACCGGTTTCTTCGTGCGAGTGCAGGCGGGCAAACGGGGCCTGTTGCCAGAGGCGGTCCAGCACCTCGGTCAACTCGCCGCAGTGGATTTCGACCGCGCCGCCTTGGCGACGCAACTCGGCATCGAGCGAATGCAACGATTCGCGCACAAACTCAAAGTGTTGCAAAGCCGCGTCCGGCTGTTGCCACAAGCCCGGCTCGACCACATAGATGCAGCGCACTGGCCCCAGGCGTGCCGCCCGCGCCAGCGCGGCATGGTCATGCCAGCGCAAATCACGTTTGAACCAGATCAACTCATAACCCATCCCCGAATCCTATACATTCATTGGCATTAATTGGGGTCTGACCCCAATTAATACCCTGTGGCAAAAAAGCAACCATTAATTGGGGTCAGACCCCAATTAATGCGTCGGGAGCGAGAGGCGATATACTGTATAAATGCACAGTAGTATCGATGCGCCGTTGCCCCTGGTCGCGGGCAGTTCTCTTTGGGTTCGAGCCCTGTCCGCCAAGGTGGCGGCGGGTTTCCCGTCGCCCGCCGAAGACCATCAGGTGCAGCGGGTGGACCTGATGGCGCAACTCATCCGCCACCCGCAGGCCACGTTCATGCTGCGGGTGCGGGGTGATTCGATGCGCGACGCCGGCATTTTGGATGGTTCGGTGGTGCTGGTCGATCGGGCGATCACGCCGCGCAACGGCCACATCGTGATCGCCATCGTCGACGGCGAGTTCGTCTGCAAGACCCTCAGCACCCGTTCGGGGCGCATGCGCCTGAAAGCCGCCAACCCTACTTACCCCGATATCGTCCCCAAAGACGGCCAGACGCTCGATGTTTGGGGCGTGGTGGTGGCGACCATTCACCAGCACAGGGTCTAGGGGGCTGTACAGATGTATGCCCTGATCGATGGCAACAATTTTTATGTGTCGTGCGAGCGCGTGTTTCGCCCCAGCCTGAACGGGCGGCCGGTGATCGTGCTCTCGAACAACGATGGCTGTGCCATTTCGCGCAGCAACGAGGCTAAGGCCCTGGGCATCCGCATGGGGGCACCCTGGTTTCAGATCAAGCACCTGGAAGCCGAGGCCGGGCTGGTGAGCCTGTCGGCCAATTTCGCCCTGTATGGCGACATGAGCGACCGCTTGATGAGCCTGGCCGCCGGGTTGGGGCACCGGCAAGAGGTGTATTCGATTGATGAGTGTTTTGTCGACCTCGCGGGCATTCCGGGCGATCTGGTGCGGCGCGCCCGAATCATGCGTCAGCGGTTGTGGCGCTGGATCGGCATCCCGTGCTGCATCGGCTTGGGCCCCACCAAGACGCTGGCCAAACTGGCCAACCACATTGCCAAAACCGCCGAGCGCAAGCCGGGCAGCTACCCCATGCACCATGCCCAGGTGTGCCACCTGGGGCTGCTGGATCGGGCAGCGCTCGACGAATTACTGGCGTGCACCGAGGTCGGTGAAATTTGGGGCGTCGGCCCGCGCATCAGCCGCCAACTCATGGCCCAAGGGGTCGGAACGGCGCTTGATCTGGCACGGCTGTCACCGGCGACAGCACGGGCCCAATGGGGGGTGGTGCTTGAGCGCACTGTGCGCGAGCTGCAGGGCACCCCTTGCCTCGATCTCGAAGATGTCTCATCGCCCAAACAGCAAATCGCCTGCACCCGCAGTTTTGGGCAGCCTGTGTTGCAACTGCGTGACCTGTGCGAGGCAGTGACCGAGTTTGCCAGCCGTGCCGCCCAAAAACTGCGACGCCAAAATAGCCATGCGGGGCAGGTCTTGGTCTTTGTGCGCACCAGCCCCTTCAGGGCCACGCCCCAGTACAGTCAAAGTGCCATCGTGCCCTTGCGCCAACCCAGTGCCGACAGCGGCCACATCACCCAGGCGGCCTTGGCTGCGCTGGAAGCCGTTTATCAGCCCGGCTACCTGTATGCCAAAGCCGGGGTGATGCTGCTTGATCTGCAGCCCGCCCAGGTGCAACAGGGGGTGCTGGCACTGGATGAGCCCGACGCCGATGTGACCGCGTTGTTGCCGACTGAGCGCCGTGGCAGCGACCGACTGATGCAGGCCCTCGATCACATCGATCAGCGTCATGGCCGGGGCACGGTCAAACTGGGCAGCGCCAGCCTGAGCTCCGCCGCGCCGCCCATTTGGCACATGAAGCAAACCCGGCGCACCCCGGGTTACACCACCGACTGGAACGACTTGGCCATCGCGCGCGGGTGATGCCCGCTGGCGATGGCCTGAGATGCCGATCGGGATCCACAGCCGATGTTGAAGCGGCTTTGGACATCGGCTGTGGCTTACTTGGCGGGGGTTGACTTGTTGTGGCCCTCAGCTTTGCCCTGACCTTTGTTGTCGTGGGCTTTGTCTTTTTGGGCAGGTTTGTCAGCAGCCGTTGCAGCGGCCGGGGTGACTGCCGCAGGTTTGCCTGCTGTGGCCGCCACGGCAGGAGTCGCAGGCGTGGCGGGGGTGGCCGGCTTGGCTGTCGTGGCCGGGGCCGTTGCGGTGGCGGGGGTGGCCGGCTTGGCGGTCGTGGCCGGGGTCGCCGGGGCAGCAGGGTTGGCCAAAGCCAACACGGTGGTGGCAGAAGCGATCAGGGCGGTGGCGATGTTCTTCATGATGGTTTCCTTCCTTTGAAGATGCTCCACGGTGCGTGGAGTACTTCTGAAAACGCCGGCGGTGACCGCTGTGTTGACGCCTTAAAAATATATATTTTTTCGTCAACGCGGCCTTGGAGAGGCGCGTTAGTCGCGCGCTCGCGCAAGGCGCCTCTGAGGGGGGCGGTTTTGTCCCTTAGGCGTCACAAACCGTCGCTCGCTCCAAGGTGCAATGCCCGAGTGTTCCCACGCCGTTGGCTTCTGGCTCTAAACTTCAAGTTCCTTGATGACTTCACATGGGAAGCCCATGCATGCATTCGAATACCTGCGCGCCAGCGGTCTGAGACAGGCCACCGATTGGTTGCGGCAACACCCCGAAGCTCGCCCATTGTCCGGGGGCATGACTTTGGTGCCTTCGCTCAAGCACCGATTGGCGCAAGTCTCGCACCTGATCGATGTCGCCCGATTGCCTGAGTTGCGCGGCATTGTGCTCGAGCCTGCAGGCTTGCGCGTGGGCGCAGCCATGCGCCACGCCGAAGTGGCCGAAGACGCCCAGGTGCAACGCGCCATCCCTGCGCTCGCGCGATTGGCGGGCCTGATCGGCGACCCGCAGGTGCGCGCCCGTGGCACCTTGGGAGGTTCGGTCGCCAACAACGACCCTGCCGCCGACTATCCGGCCGCTCTTTTGGCACTGGACGCGATGGTCATCACAGACCAGCGCGAGATCGCCGCCGCCGATTTCTTTCTGGGGATGTTCAGCACCGCTTTGCAAGAAGGCGAGTTGGTGTTGGCTGTGCGCTTGCGCATTCCGCGCCGCGCCGCTTACGCCAAATTTCGCCATCCGGCTTCAGGGTATGCCATGGCGGGCGTGTTCTTGGCCGAGTTCGATGCCGGTCAACGCCGTGTGGCGGTTACCGGGGCCACCGATGGCGTGTTTCGCTGGGCCGAGGCCGAGCAGGCTTGGGCCCAGGGTCGTTCCCCCGGCGAATTGCGTCACGACGGCTTGCTCGACGACATCCACGCCCCGGCCCGCTACCGTGGGCATTTGGCTGGCCTGATGTTTGAGCAGGCAATGGCCGAATTGGCCCCTTGATTTCAGGACACCACACCATGGACATTCAGATCAAAGTCAACGGCCAGGCGCATCGCCTGTCGGTCGAACCCCGTGCCTTGCTGGCCGATGTGCTGCGCGACCAATTGAAACTCACCGGCACCCATGTGGGGTGCGACACCAGCCAGTGCGGATGCTGCACGGTGCTGCTCGATGGGCAGGCGGTCAAGTCGTGCTCGGTGTTGGCGGTACAGGCCGATGGTACCGAGGTCACCACCATCGAAGGCCTGTCCGATGGCCAGCAGCTGCATCCGGTGCAGGCCGCCTTCACCCAGTGCCACGCCTTGCAATGCGGTTTTTGTACGCCGGGGATGATCATGGCGACCGTGGGGTTGCTGCGCCACTGCCCGCAGCCCAGCGATGCCGAGATCGCCGAAGGCCTGTCGGGCAATTTGTGCCGCTGCACGGGTTATGTCCACATCGCAGCCGCCGTTCGCCAGGCGGCCCAGGAGTCCGCATGAACGCCCGCTTCACCCCCGTTCCGTTGGAGCGCGTCCAAAGTTCACGCACCGAAGACCTGCGGCTGATCACCGGCCAGGGTCGTTTCACTGCCGATGTGCACTACGATGGTGAATTGCATTTGCACGTCATCCGTTCGATGCACGCCCACGGGCGCATCACCCGCTTGGATCTTGATGCGGTGCGCAAGGCACCGGGCGTGGTGGCGGTTTACACCGCTGCCGACGCGCAGTCCTGGGGGTTGCAAGCCATTCCCAACGCCTTTGCCGCACAAGGCATGGGCGGTACCACACAATATATCAACCGCATGCCGGTGCTGGCGCAGGATCGGGTGCTCTTTGTGGGGCAACCCATCGCCGTGGTGGTGGCAGAAACCGCCCTGGCGGCTCAAGATGCGGCCGAGCTGGCCCAAGTTGAGATCGATCCGCTGCCTGCGGTCGCCAGCGTTGATGCGGCGCTGCAGCCGGACGCCCCCCAGTTACACGACAGCGCCCCCGGCAATGTGTCGGTGCGTTTTGAAGCCGGCGATGCCGCTGCGGTCGACGCCGCTTTTGCGCGGGCTGCGCACGTCAGCCACCTGCGCATCCACAGTCAGCGTTTGATGGGCGTGGCGATGGAGCCGCGTGCCGTGGTCGTGAGCCACGACGAGGTCAGCGGCGTGACCCGGGTGCACAGCCCCAATCAGGGTTTGCTGGGTTTGCTGGGCCATTTGTCCACTGTGACAGGGATTGCCGTTGAGCATTTGCAGGTCGACACCCAGGATGTGGGTGGCTCTTTTGGCGTGCGCATCGGCCCCTTTTCCGAGCACGCCGTGATGGTCATGGCCGCGCGCCAGCTCAAGCGCCCTTTGCGCTGGGTGGCGACCCGGTCCGAGGTGTTTCTGAGCGATTGGCATGGTCGAGCCTTGACGCTGAATGGCTCGATTGCGCTCGATGCGCAGGGCAAGATTTTGGCCATGCGTTACCACGACCAGGTGGATCTGGGGGCCTACAACGCCTACATGAGCAGCTTCATTGGGACTCGCAATCTGTCGGTCACGATGGGCGGGGTCTATCAGGTTCCGGCCCTTTACATGCGATCCGATCTGGTCTACACCCACACCACGCCGGTCTCGGCTTATCGGGGGGCCGGTCGCCCCGACATTGCTTTTGCCATCGAGCGCCTGGTGGATCATGCCGCTCACGAGCATGGTTTTGACCCGGTGCAACTGCGCCGCACCAATTTCATCCCGCCGGAAGCTTTTCCTTACAAGACCGCCAACGGCACCCTGTACGACCGTTGCGAGTTTGATCGCGTGCTCAGCCGCGCGCTCGAATTGTCGGATTACGCGGGTTTTGCCCAACGCAAGGCCGAAGCGCAATCGCGTGGCCGATTGCGTGGCATCGGCTTGGCTTGCTACCTCGAAGCTTCCGGAGCGGGTAATGTGCCCAAAGATCAGGTTCAAGGCGCTTTCAACGCCCAAGGTCAGCTCGAAGTGCACGCCGTCACCGGTGCCTCGGGGCAGGGCCACGAAACCTCGTTCTCGCAAATCATCGAGCGTGAACTGGGCTTGCCCGCGACTCTGGTGCGCTATCGGGCGGGTACCGTTGACAGCAAAAAGCTGGTAGGTAACGGCACCGGTGGCTCGCGCACGTTGTATGGCGCGGGCAGCGCCATCCTGAGCTTGGCGCAACAGCTCAAGGCCAAGGTCACGGCCATGCGACAAGCCCAGGGGCTGACCCCGCAGGTCGACGATTGGGGCCTTTGGCTGGCGGGCTTGACCTCTGATCAGCGAGCCAGCCTGTCTGCCACCGGCGAGGCCTCGTCGGGCTCCACTTTTCCCAATGGCTGTCATGTGGCTGAAATCGAGATCGACCCCCAAACCGGTCGGACTCAGGTGGTGCAGTACTGGGCGGTGGACGATCTGGGCAAAGTCATTTCCCCTGACCTGGTGCGTGGTCAAGTTCACGGCGGGGTGGTGCAGGGCTGGGGACAGGCCTTTTGCGAGCAGGTCGTCTACGATGAGCAAGGCCAGTTGGTGACCGGTTCTTTCATGGACTATGCCATGCCACGTCTGGGCGATATGCCAGTCATTCGCAATGAAACCATCGAAGTGGCCACCGGACTCAATGCACTGGGTTCGAAAGGGGTGGGGGAATCGGGGTGTACGGGCTCTCTGCCGGCGCTGTCTAACGCGATGATGAGCGTGTTGCGAAATTACGGCGTGACGGGCATGGACATGCCGTTCACGCCGGCCAAGGTGTGGGCGGTGATCAACCCGGCAAGTTCTTGAAACCGGGTTCGGCACCATCCGGCAGGGGGGTGCGGGCCACGTTCATCAGCATCGCCAAGGTGCTGTAGTAGCCATAGTGGGCGACCATGTCGACCACGCCCTGCTCACCCCAGCGCTTCACCACCCGTTCATAGGTGGCATCGCACAGGCTGCGGTTGCTGCGCAATTCTTCCAGGGCGTCGTAAATGATGGCTTCGTCATCCGACATGGTGGTCGGTCGACGGCCTTCAGCGATCGCATCGGCAGTGCGGGGATCCACGCCTTCCTTTTCTGCGATCGGGCGATGGATGTGCCATTCGATCGGGTTAGAAAAGTGGCGCGCCACCATCAGCACCGCAAATTCCGAGTTGCGCATGCCCACGGCGTTCTGGTAGCGCACGTACTCGCCCACCTTTTGCAACCGGGCCATGAGCTCGGGGCTGCGCATCATCGAAATGAAGGGGCCACCGATCTTGCCGCGCGGACCCTGGGTGATTTCTTCCATGGCGGCACGCTGCTCAGGCGATTGCTGGCTTTCAGGAATCGGAGGCATCCGATCCAACGCTTTGTCGCCCAAGTGTTGGCGGCTCACGCGCTCACCTCGGCACCGATGGCTTCGCGCACTTTCGGCATGACCTGCTCGGCCATCAGCACCATCGAGCGACGCGCCAACACGGGGTCAGTCCAGTCGAGTCCGGCGTAAACCAACTCGCCAAAGCCACCCAGCTTTTCGTGCAGGGCGAGGATTTGGTCAACCACGTTGTTGACGCTGCCGCAAATCACCAATTCGTCCAGGATGTTTTCGAGCGGCACCGGTTGCTCGGGGGTGACGCCGTTTTTGGTGAAGACGGCATCGCGCTTTCCTTTGTGCAGCTTGTGCCCCAGGTTGCGGTAATAAAAGCGATAGGGGCTTTGCTCGGAGACTTTGCCGTAGTCCTTGGCGACTTTGTCGTCGTCGTGGACCATGATGGTGCGCGCCACACGCCAGTCGGAGCGATCGGCCACTTTGCCCACATTGGCTTTACCCTTGGCATAGTTGTCCCAATGCGAGGGCAGCCATTGGTCAAACAGGAAGTTGGCCGAAATGGGATGCATGTCCTTTTCACCCATGGCGATCACGCCCTTGGAGAAAGGCGCCACCACCGTGCCCACGATCTCTGGCCGGGGACGCTGGTAAGGCTTGTACATCTTGCCCGTGTGGGTCGTGTTGTCGAGGGTCTGCAGGGTCGAAACCTTGAAGCGGTTGTCCGGCAGGTCGATGTGGTACGGGGGATCAGATTCCCAAAGCTTGAGAATCACCTCGATCGATTCGGCAAACATTTTGTTGCGGTCTTCGTGGAAGATTCCCAGGGCTTCGGCATCCGAAGGCAGGGCACCTGGGCTGACACCCAAAATGAACCGCCCTTGCGACAGATGGTCAAACATGGCGGCGTGGGCAGCCACCAGGACAGGGTGAACGTGTGACAGGTTGGTGGTGCCGGTGCCCAGTCTGATTTGTTTGGTCGAGTGAATCAGGGTGGCCTGGAACATCATCGAGTTGGTGACGTTTTCGACCAAGTCGGTCAGGTGTTCGCCGACAAAGGCATCGTGAAAACCCAATTCATCGGCGAGGATGATGGTTTCGCGGTCTTCCCGCAGGGTGTCGGTGGGGTTGCGGCTGGCCGGATGCACCGGCATGGTGAAATAGCCCAGTCTCATGAAAACTCCTGTGGTGTTTCTTGATCAATTGATCAATGCCGATATCTTAACGGACAAACATGCCCTTCGGGTCTTGGGGGGAAACCCTAGTTTTTCCCTGGTTCAGGAAAATTTGGGGGGGCGCTTTTCGACAAACGCCTGCACGGCTTCGTGGTGATCGGCGGTGTGGTGGGCGATCGCCTGGTACCCGGCCGACAGTTCCAGCAACGATTCCAGGCTGCTGCGTTCGCCTTCGCGCAGCAAGCGCTTGGTCATGCGCAGCACCGTGCCCGGATTGGCCGCGATTTTGCCAGCCAGCGCCAGGGCCTCGGCCATCAGTTGGTCGGCCGGCACCACCCGGGACACCAAGCCGCAGGCCAGGGCTTGCGCAGCGTTGATCGCCTCGCCCGTGAAGGCCATTTCACAGGCCTTGGACATGCCCACGACCCGGGGCAGCAGCCAGGCGCCACCGTCACCCGGAACGATCCCGACGCGCACAAAACTCTCGGCAAACAGCGCGGTTTCTGAGGCGATCCGGATGTCGCACATGCACGTCAGGTCCAGCCCGGCGCCGATGGCGGGGCCATTGACAGCGCAGATGACCGGCACATCCAGCGGGTAAAGCGCTTTGGGGATGCGCTGGATGCCATGACGGTATTCATCCCGGATGACTTCGGTGGGAATGCTGTTGTCGCGGTATTTCTGCATGTCCTTGACGTTACCGCCCGAGCTGAACACCGGACCAGCGCCGGTCAGCACCACCACCCGTATGGAGGTGTCGCGGGCGACTTCCTCACAGGCCTGCACAAACTCTCCGGCGGCGTTATTGCCCGTCAGGGCGTTGCGGGTTTCGGGCTGATCCAGGGTCCAGATCATGATGGCGCCTTGGCGCTGCTTTTTCAGTATGGTGCTCATGGGGTCACTCGGTTTCAGGGAGGTTCAGATCGGATAACTCTCGCAGGACATCCAGGGTGGTCCGCTCGTGCCCGAGCATCGCCGATCCCAAGACGTGTTGCCAATGGCTTTCTGAGCCCGCGCACAGACGCCATGCATACAGGCGACGGGTGCGCAATTGCAAGTCAAACTCGGAGGTGAAGCCTATCGCTCCATGCAGGCCGTGCGCCAAAGAGGTCACTTGTTGGGCGGCCTGACTGGTGCGGGCCTTGGCCACCGCCACCCGCAAAGGGTCGACTTGGGTGGGCAGGCCCTGACAAGCCAGATGTGCGGCCATGCGGGCGGCAAACACCTGCTCGGCCATCAGACTCAGGTTGTGTTGGATGGCTTGAAATTTGCCGATCGGTTTGCCAAATTGCTGGCGCTGGTTGGCGTGGTCCAGGCTTTGCTCAAACACCCCCAGTAGCGCGCCACTCATTTGCGCCGCGGCCAGTAAGGCCTGGGGGGTTTTCAGGTCGGTGTCATCCCTCAGGACGGGCGCGCGTTCCTGCCAGGTCGGCGCTGGCCACGCCATGCGGGCATCCATGCCCAAGCCATGGGACTGAACCAGGGCGTCGGCCACAGGCAACAGAACCAGACCATGGGGAGCCCGGGCCAGCACATGATCGCAGCACCGTCCGGCGCTGACATCGGCGACCAGTTCAGCCCCCTGGGCCGGCAACGCGCCCAGTCCCAAACCGATGGGGCCTGACGGGCAATCGGCACCGCTGCGGTGCAACAAGGCACGCGCCCACATGGTCTCGGGCAGAGGCAGTGGCAGGGTGTGTCGACCGCACAACTCCCAAAGCTCGAAAGCCTGTTCCAGGGATAAGTCGGCCCCACCAGCGTCCTCGGGCAACAAGGCGTCGGCAAAGCCGCTGTCTGCCAGGGTTTGCCAAAGGGCGCGGTCGTTCGGATGTGCTTCGATGTGGCGCACCACATCAGGCCCGCATTGCCCGCCCAGCAAGTCATTGAAAGCTTGCGCAAACAGAGAGTCCATGGCGTGTTCCTTTCAGCGCAGACCCAGCCCGCGGGCAATCATGCCGCGCAGGATTTCACGGGTACCGCCCCGCAGGGAGAAACTGGGCGCCACCGCCGTGACATACGCCAAGGTGTGCAGCAATTCGAGGGGCACACTGCCCTCGGGGCGCGACGTGAGTTCGTCGGCGATCAGGCGCGGGATGTCTTGCTCGATGCCGGTGCCGATGTCCTTGTTCAGGGCTGCTTCCACCACCGGGCTTTCGCCTTGGGTGAGTTTTTGAGTCACGGCCAGGGTCATGGCCCGCAAAGGGGCCAGTTGCGAGACGATCTGGCCAGCCAGTTGCACGGCGGCCGGGGTGGTGTTGCCGGACAGGCGAACAAAATTGAGCCATTGATCGAACAGCACCAAGCTGGAGTAAAGGCGCTCAGGGCCGCTGCGCTCAAAAGCCAACTCGGCCGTGACTTGCTCCCAGCCCTGACCTTCGGAGCCGATCAAGGCATCGGCGTCCAACTGAACCTGATCAAAAAACACTTCGCAAAAGTGCGAATCCCCCGACATGTCGCGGATCGGGCGGACCGTGACACCTGGCAAAGACAAGTCCACGATGACCTGTGACAAACCTTGGTGCCGATCGGTGGCTTCGCCCGAAGTCCGCACCAATGCGATCATGTAGTGACACTGGTGGGCGTTGGTGGTCCAGATTTTTTGGCCATTCAAGACCCAGCCTCGCTCGTTGCGCACTGCGCGGGTCCGCACGCTGGCCAAGTCAGAGCCCGAATTGGGCTCGCTCATGCCGATGCAAAAAAAGGCCTCGCCCCGACAGATGCGCGGGATGTAGAACTGCTGTTGGGCCGGCGTGCCGTATTTGAGAATCAGCGGGCCACTCTGGCGGTCGGCGATCCAATGCGAGCCCACGGGGGCGCCGGCGCACAAAAATTCTTCGACCAGCACATAGCGTGCAAAGGCACTGCGACCCCCGCCACCCAGTTCTCGCGGCAGGGTGATCCCCAGCCAACCTTTGCGGCCCAAAGCGCGACTGAACTCAGGGTCATAGCCGGTCCAGGATCTTGCGCGTTGGTGGGCTGGGGTTTTCGTGGCCAGATCGCGCAAGAATGCGCGCACTTGGTCACGCAAATCTTCGTCTTCTGCCGGGATGGCTGCAGGTTGCAAAGACGTCAGAATGCTCATGGTGTGATGCCTGCTCCAGGGGATGGCCTGTGGCCACTCATTCGATGGTCACGCCGGATTGGCGGAGGACGTTGGCAAAGCGATCGATTTCGCTTTTGATGTACTGGCCATACTCGGCCGGGCTGGACCCCAGGGGATCGGCACCCTGTAACGCCAGTTTCGCCTTCACGTCAGGCGCGGCCAGTGCCTTGTTGATCTCGGCGTTCAGTCGGGCGATGACCTCGGGGGGCGTCTTGGCCGGTGCCAAGACGCCTTGCCAGGCGCCCACTTCAAACTGCGGCATGCCCAACTCGTTGAGGGTCGGGACACCAGGCAGCACCTGGGTGCGCTTGAGGCTGGTCACGGCCAGGGCGCGCAATTTGTTGTCTCTGATGAATGGCAGGGCCGAATTGACGGTATCGGTCATGAACTGCGTTTGTCCGCCCACCAAATCGGTCAGTGCCGGGATGCTGCCCTTGTACGGGATGTGATTGGCCTGCAGGCCTTTTTGTTGCAGGATCAAAAAAGCACCCAGGTGGGTGATGTTGCCGTTGCCTGCGGAGCCGTAGCTGACCTTGCCCGGGTTGGACTTGACGTATTGCACGAAATCATTGAGATTTTGCGCCGGCACCGATGGGTGGGTCATCAGAACGAGCGGAATGACGGCGGTCAATGCGATCGGCGCGAAATCGGTTCTGACGTCGTAGTTCAGCTTTTTGTACAAGGTCGCGCTCAAGGCGATCGACGACGTGTTGTAGAGCACGGTGTAGCCATCGGCAGGGGCCTTGGCCACCAGTTCTGCCGCGATGTTGCCGTTGGCTCCGGGTTTGTTGTCGATCAGGACTTGTTGGCCCATTTGGTCGCTCATTTTTTGTGCCAGGACCCGGGCCACCAGATCGGTGGGGCCGCCGGGCGGGAAGGGCAGCACCATTCGGATGGGTTTGTCAGGAAACGTTGACTGAGCCTGCGCCCAGGCGGGACAGGCTGCCAATGCGCCCAGACCCAAGGTCAGAGCGAGGCGTCGTGAGAGTGATTTCATGGGGATCTCCTTCAGGGTTTTCCGGCCAGCAAGCGCTTGGCGACATAGGTCATGACTTCGGTGTCATGCTGGTTGAGGACATGCACCGTCGAGGTCACCACGGCGCGACCGCTTTGGCTCGTGGGTCGGATGTCATCGACCACGATGCGGGCATGGATGGTGTCGCCCACCTGCACAGGTGCATGAATCTTTTGCTGCAGTTCCAGCATGGCCAAACCGGTACCCTGGATCATGCTTTGCAAAATAAAGCCTTCGATGAAGGTGTAAGTGAGAGCCCCCGGAACCGGGCGTCCCTTCATGGCACCGCCGCTGTAGCCTTCTTCAATGAAGATCGCCTCCAACATGCCGGTGCAGTTGATGAATTGCACCAGGTCGGATTCGGTGATGGTGCGGGAAAAGGTCTCGAACTCGGCACCGACCCGAAGGTCTTGCCAATAAAAACCTTGTCCAAGCCGGGTGGGGGAAGTGCTCATGCGCAGTGGTCCGGGTGCTGGACGATGGCGCCACTGGCGATCCAGTCGTCAATTTGTGAGTGGGAAACGCCTGCAGCGAGCAAGCTCGATCGGGTGTGTTCGCCCAGCCTCGGCGGCATCGAAACCGGTGGCCGCTGGCCGTCGAACAACACCGGGACGCCGGTGAGTTGGACGGACCCCATGGCCGGATCCTGCAGGCGCTGAAAAAAGCCCGTTGCCTCCAGGTGGGGGTCTTGCGGCAAGTCGGTCAGGGCGTTGACCCGTGCGGCCGGGATGTCGATGCGGGCGCACAAGTCCAGCCAGTGATCGGTGGGGTGTTCGATGACCAAGGTGCCCAACGCTTCGTACAAGTCGCCGATGTGGCGGGTGCGCTCGGCCATGGAGGCAAACCGGGGGTCATCGGCCCAATCGTCCCGCCCGCAGGCCCGGAAAAAGCGTTGCCAGTGGGCGTCGGTGTAGGGCATCATGCAGACATGCCCGTCGCGGGTCTGGTAGGGGCGTCGCCAGGGGTTGGTGACCCTGGGGTAACCCGGCGGGGCGAGCGCCGGATCGAAGTGCAGGCCGTAGAGGTGTTCAATCAGGTTGAACGAGACCATGCTCTCAAACATCGGCACTTCGACCTGACGGCCCTGGCCGTCTTTTTCGCGCGCCAGCATGGCCGCCATGATGCTCAGGGCGGCCACCAGTCCGCTGGTCTTGTCGGCGCTGGCGGTGGGCAGGTATTGGGGGGCGTGCCCTTGCAGGCGTGACAAGTCGGCGATGCCGGACATGCCCTGAATGATGTCGTCGTAGGCGGGGCGGCCGCCGTAAGGTCCTGTTTCGGTGAAGCCGTGCAGGGTCGCGAACACCAGCTGGGGATGTCGTTGCCGCACTTGGGTCGGATCCAGCCCGATCGCCGCCAGTTTTTGGGGCCGGATGCTGTGCATGAAAACATCGGCTTGGGACAGCAAGGCATGCAAAGCCGCTTGGCCGGCAGCTTGTTTCAGGTCAATCACCACGCTGCGCTTGTTGCGGTTGGTGCCCATGAAGACCGCACCCATGCCCGCTTCGGTGCTGGGGCCCGTTTGGCGCGTCGAGTCGCCGGCAGGGGCTTCGACTTTGATGACTTCAGCACCCAAATCGCCCAGCCACTGGCTGGCATAGGGTCCCATCAACACCGAACTGGCGTCTATCACACGGTATCCACTCAGTGGCAACATCGCCATGGTTCCATCACTTCTTTCTGCATCACACCCTGAAGGGGATCATTCACCTGTTGTTTGGATTATCGTACCCCCCGCTGAGCGGACACTGCGGATCAGGGTGTTGGACAGTCACCACTTCGACAGTGCGGTATTCTTGGCATCCACTCACAATCGGAGATCGCCATGCTCGACCCCCAAGCTGCTGCCTTGCTCAAGCTCCTGCAAGACAACCAGGTGCCCCCCGTCTACACCCAGACCCCGGCACAGGCGCGCGAGGCCTATCGGGCGCGGCGCGGTTACAGTCAGCCTGCCCCCCCCAACGTGGGATCCGTCAGCGACCACGCGGTCGAGGCCAACGGCGCCCGCTTCATGGTGCGCGCCTACCAACCCTGCAATCGTTCGCCAGCCAACCTGCCGGCCTTGGTTTACTTGCATGGAGGGGGCTGGACCATCGGGGACCTCGATACCCACGATGTGTTGTGCCGATCGTTGTGCGATCAGGCCGGTATGGTGGTGGTGGCCGTCGATTACCGCATGGGGCCTGAGCACCGCTTCCCGGCCGCCTATCTGGACAGTCTGGCCGCCTTCCAATGGGTGGTGAGCCAGGCCTCCGTCCTGGGTGTCGATGCGACCCGCATCGCCATCGGGGGCGACAGTGCCGGCGGTAATCTGGCCGCGGCCGTGTGCATCGGCTTGCGCGGACAAGCCCCGTCACCGGCGTTTCAATTGCTGATTTACCCGGCGACCCACATGCACCCCACGACCGAATCGCACCGGGTCAATGGTCAGGGCTATCTGCTGACCCGGGAAGCGATCGCCTGGTTTGCCGGTCATTACCTGTCTGACCCGACCGACGCCGACGATTGGCGGGCTTCGCCTTTGTTGGCGGCTTCTCACGCCCAATTGCCGCCGGCGCTGGTGCTCACGGCAGGTTATGACCCCTTGCGAGACGAGGGGCTGCAATACGCCAATGCGTTGTCGCAAGCAGGAGTGCCTTGCCAATATGTGTGTTTCGAACGCCAGATCCATGGCTTCATCACCATGGGCCGGATCATCACCGAGGCCAACACCGCAGTCAGCCTTTGCGCGCAGGCGTTGCGTCAGGCGATGTCGATCTGATGCAATTCAAAGCGGCCGCGCTGGCGGTCGGCAAAGAAGCAGCGCAAGGTTTCTCGCACGGTCCGAAAGGCGATTTCGTCCCAGGGCACTTCGTGTTCTGCAAACAGCCGGACTTCCAGCGTTTCATGGCCCGGGTCAAAGCGGTCGCTGGTCAGTCGGGCGCGGTAAAAAAAATGAACCTGTCCCACCCGCACCACATTCATGATGGTGAACAAGTCGAGCATTTCGATCTCGGCACCGGATTCTTCGTGGGTTTCTCGCGCTGCCCCTTCGGCCACAGTTTCACCCAATTCCATGAAGCCCGCAGGCAGGGTCCACTTGCCCCGTCTGGGCTCGATGTTGCGTTTACACAGCAAGACTTTATCGTCCCAAAAGGGGACGGTGCCCACGACATTCAGGGGGTTTTCGTAGTGGATGGTGTGGCAAGCTGGACAGATGGCTCTTTCGCGCGTGTCGCCGTCGTCGGGCAAACGGTACGACACAGCAGTGCCACATTGCTTGCAGTGTCGAATGGTGCTGCGCTCAAACATGAGGCGAGTTTAACCTCAGGCGCCTTGGCGAGCCTGTCCGAAAAAAAAGCCCCTCGTGAGTCACGAGGGGCTTGGCGGACCTGAAAGCCAGGCGGTTGAAAAATCAACGTCCGTGTTTCAAAATCAGGTCTTTGGCGCTTTGCAACAACTTGGCACCGTTGAAGCCCCGCTTGGTCATGTCGGCCACCCACTCGTCGTCAACCTGACTGGAGCGTTTGACAAAGTCGCTGACTTCCAGGGTGCCCATGGTGACGATTTTGTTGCCACGATCGACTGCGGCTTTGCGGCCCGGAACGTCATTGGCTTGCTGAACTTTGCCCAGCCAGGCTGAAGTTTGCAGGCCGGAATTGGCGTCGATGACTTTCTTCAAATCGGGGGCGAGCGAGTTGTACTTGGCCTTGTTCATGGCCATGACAAAGGTCGTGGTGTACAAGGCGGTGGTGTTGGGCGGAAACTCGGTGTGGAATTTGACCAGTTCGTGCACCTTCACCGCAGGCACCACTTCCCAGGGGATGACACACCCATTGATGGTGCCCTTGGACAAGGCGTCCGTGATGGCTGGCAAAGGCATCCCCACTGGTGTGGCACCCAGGGCGGCCAGCAGCTTGGTGACCTGTCGGGTGGGGGCGCGCATTTTGAGGCCCTTGAGATCGGCAGCACTCAGGATTTGGCGATCGGTGGTGTGGAACATGCCGGGGCCATGCACATGCAGAGCCAGCACCTGAGTGTCTTTGTATTCGTCAACCGCTTCAGTGTGGATGTACTCCCACAGCGCTTTGGACGTGGCTTCGGCGTTGTTCATCATGAAGGGCAACTCGAAGACCTCGGTGCGGGGGAAACGACCCGCAGTGTTGCCCGGTAGCGTCCAGACCACATCCACCACGCCATCTTTGGCCTGATCGTACAACTGGGCCGGGGTTCCGCCCAATTGCATGGCGGGGTAGCCTTCAAACTTGATGCGTCCCCCCGAGTCCTTTTCGACTTTGTCCATCCAGGCTTTGTGCATCGACAAATAAACTGCCGATTGGGGGGCCATGAAGGTGTGGAATTTCAGGGTCACGCTTTGTTGGGCCAAACCTGACAGGCCGGGGGCGCCCAAGGCGACGGCTGCGCCGGATTTGAGCAAGGTACGTCGTTGCATCATGAGGGTCTCCTTTTAAATCATCAATTCAAATACTGAATGGCCCACAGGCTAATGCCGGGAAAAAACAAAAGCAAGAGGGTGCGCAGGGTATCGCTGACCAAAAAGGGCATGACCCCCCGGTAACTCTCGGCAATCGGCACGCCTTTGGCCATGCCATTGACCACGTACACGTTCAGGCCGACCGGCGGCGCCAGCAAGCCGAATTCGACCACCATCAACACCATGATCCCGAACCAGATGGCGACAGACTCTTTGGGCAGGCCGAAGTCCAGCCCCATGACCATGGGAAAGAAGATGGGGACGGTGAGCAAGATCATGGACAACTCGTCCATCACGGCACCCAGCACCACATAAAACAACAAGATGGCCACCACCACCATCAGGGGTGAAAGGCCCCAGCCCGAAACCACCCCGGCCAGCTGGTTGGGCACCTGGGTCAGCGCCAGGGCCGAATTCATCATGTCGGCGCCGATGAAGATCAAAAAGATCATCGCCGAGCTCTCAGCGGTGGCATAGAAGCATTGTTTGAACTTCGTCCAATCGATCTCGCGCTTGAGCAAAGCGGCGACAAAAGTCGAGGCGGCACCCACGCCGGCTCCTTCGGTGGGTGTGAAGAAGCCCCCGTAGATGCCACCGAAGACGATCAGGAAAATGGCCAGCATGGGCGCCACTCCCAACACCGCTGAAAACGTGAGTTGGGCAGGGTCGTTGTCGACCTCGGGCGCCTGGCCTGGTACGCACCGAACATAAATCGCGATCGCCACCATGTAGCCGAACATGGCGATGATGCCCGGCACCATGGCCGCTGCAAAAAGTTTGGCGATGTTTTGTTCGGTCAGGATGGCGTAAATGACCAGCGGCACCGAGGGAGGGATCAAGATGCCCAGGGTGCCCGAGGCGGCCAGCGTGCCAGTCGACAGGCGACCAGAATAGCCATGCCGCTGCAATTCGGGCAGAGCCACCCGGGTGATGGTGGCGGCGGTTGCCACCGAAGAACCGCAAATGGCGCCGAAAGCCGCACAAGCCAATACAGCAGCCATCGCCAGGCCGCCTTTGAAGCGGCTCATGATCCCGGCGGCAAAATCAAACAGGGCTTTGCTGATCCCGCCTTGGGTGGCAAAGTTGCCCATCAGAATGAACAGCGGGATGACCGACAAGTCGTAACTGGCGAAGCGGGCAAAAGTTGCCGTGTTCAGAAAATTGGAAAAAGGCAACCAGCCGGTTTGCATGACGTAGCCGATGCTGCCAGCAGCAAACATCGATACCGCAATCGGCACCCGGATGGCCATCAGAGCCAGCATGATGCCGAAGATACTGAGGGTCAAGGCCAGCGGAGTCATGCCGGAGTCGGGGTATCAAAACCGCGCACTGCTTGCGCCAAAGCGATCAAGGCAGTCAGCATGAAGGCCGGCACCATGGCGGTAAACACATACCACTCGGGCAAACCCATCATCATGGTGCTGGACTGGGTCTGATAGGCATTCAGACCGCCCAGCCAGGTGCGCCAGGCCAATAAGGCGAATGTGCCAGCCATCATCAGTGCGCCCAGTCGATCCAGGTGGGCTTGGGTCGATTTGCTGGCGCGGGTGGTGAAGAAGTCGACAATGATGTGACCTCTGGCGTATTGACACAGGGGCATGAACAGGGCAATGGCCGCGCCGGTGGCGACAGCCGACAGTTCGAAGTCGCCCGCAATGGTCTGACCCACCGTTTCGCGTCCGATGATGCTGCCGCAGGTCAACAGCGTGATGAACGTCATCAACAGACCCGCCAAAATGGCACAGAGTCGAGCCAGGGTGCCGAGCAACGCCATATCGAGCGGGCCTGCGCCTTCAGACCACTTGCAGGCGTATTTCGCCCAGGCCGGCCACACTGCCCACCAGCACATCACCCTTGACGACAGCCTTCACTCCTTCGGGGGTGCCACTGTAGATCAAGTCACCGGGCTGAAGCTCCCAGGCGGTGGTGAGGTGTTCGATGGTCTCGGCCACATTCCAGATCAACTTGCTCAGGTCGCTGCGTTGGCGATCCTGGCCATTGACCTGCAACCAGATCTCGGCCTTGTTGACATCGCCAGCTTGTTCGACCGGGGTGATCGGGCCGATGGGTGAACTGTGGTCAAAGGCCTTCCCGATGCACCAGGGGCGACCCTGCTTTTTCATCTCGCCTTGCAAGTCGCGGCGGGTCATGTCCAAGCCCACAGCGTAGCCAAAGATGTGACGGTGGGCGTCAGCGGCTTTGATATTTTTGCCACCTTTGCCAATCGCCACCACCATCTCGATTTCGTGTTGGAAATCTTGCGTCAGCGAGGGGTAGGGCAACTGCGCCGTCTGGCCTGGCAGGGCCAGCACCACGGTGTTGGCCGGCTTGATGAAGAAGAAGGGCGGTTCACGACCCGTGAAACCCATTTCCTTGGCGTGCTCGACATAGTTGCGGCCTACGCAGTAAATGCGTTGAACGGGAAAGCGCTCGGCGCGACCCACGACCGGCACAGAAACCTGCTCGGGCGGGTTGAAAACAAAACTCATGGTGGCTCTCTCTGAAAGAAAAACAGAACAAATCGCAGCAGATTCTAGGCTTCGCTCCGAAGGGGCGCTCTGACATTTTTACTACCTGCTATGTGATTCTGACATACCGGATATTCGGGTATTCCCTTGCTGGATGCGCGCCTCCAGAGCGCTGAGCGAGCCGATCGCAAGCCAGGGGCTGAGCTATGCTTGACGCATGAAGCTCTACAACTATTTTCGATCTTCGGCCTCATTCCGGGTTCGCATCGCACTCGAGCTCAAGGGGTTACCCTACGAATACCTCAGCATCCACCTGGCACGAGGAGATCACCGCCAACCCGGCTATCGTCAGGTCTCCGCCGATGGCTTGGTGCCCTTGCTGGATTTGGGGCACGACCGTCTGAGCCAATCCATGGCCATCATCGAGTACCTGGATGAAACCTGCCCCGAACCCGCTTTGTTGCCCACGGATCCGTTGCAAAGGGCACATGTCAGGGCGCTGGCACAGTCGATCGCCTGCGAGATCCACCCTCTCAACAACCTGCGGGTGCTGAAATACCTCACCCATCAACTCAAACTCGACGAAGACGCCAAAAACACCTGGTACCGCCATTGGGTTCGCGATGGTTTGGAGGCTTTCGAGCGTCAACTGGCGCAGTGGCCTTCTTCAACCTATTGTTTTGGGCATCAGCCCACGCTGGCCGATTGTTGCCTGGTGCCCCAAATCTTCAATGGCCAACGATTCCAGGTCAATTTTGAGGGTTTGCCCCGGACCATGGCCGCCTTCGAGGCCTGCATGAAACTTGACGCCTTCCAGCGCGCTCAACCTTCAGCCTGCCCCGACTTTGAATCCTGACGCGCCATCACTCCTCGACGCCGGGCCACATTGGCGCTGGATCGATTGGCCCGTGCCCGGTGTGCGTGCGGGCTACAGCTTGCGCCATGGCGGGGTTTCGCTCGCCCCTCATGATTCTTTCAATTTGGGGATCCATGTGGGCGACGATCCCGCCCGGGTGCAGGCCAATCGCGAGAAGCTGGCTCAAACCCTGGGGGTGAGGCCGGTATTTCTGAATCAGGTGCACGGCACTCAGGTTGACAGGTTGCCGTGCCCGGACGGAACCTCAGCCGACGCCATCTACACCGAGCAGACAGGATGGGCCTGCACCATCATGGTGGCCGACTGCCTGCCCATACTCATCAGCGACGATCGGGGCCGATGGGTGGCTGCAGCCCACGCGGGTTGGCGGGGCTTGTGCGGCGACTCCGCAGGAACGGGGGTGGTCGAAAACTTGTTCAAGCATTTGCACCGGCAACTGCCCCATGCCCATTGGCTGGCTTGGCTGGGCCCCTGCATCGGCCCTCGTGCCTTTGAGGTGGGGGCCGATGTTCGACAGGCCTTTGTCCGGGCCGATGCGGCGGCATCGAGACATTTTGCGCCGATCGGCGAGCGTCCTGGCAAATGGTGGTGCGATCTGCCGGGCCTGGCCCGCGACCGGCTCCGTGCCCAGGGGGTTGATCGAATCTGGGGCAATGAGGGCAGCCAAGATTGGTGCACGCACAGCCGCCCTGACGTGTTTTTTTCCCATCGCCGCGATGGCGTCAGCGGGCGCATGGCAGCGGCTGTTTTTTTGGTCTGAATTTTCAAACCTTCTCAGGTTTGTCAGCAAAACGAAGGGCAGAGCCTGCCATACTGCGGTCAGTCACAGAGGAGACAAGACATGGCAGCCCCTTCCATGCCCGACTGGAGTCAAGTCGCGGAGCAATTCAAAAGCCAACTGGGTGATCACTGGACTCAGGCCCTGGCCTCATTCCAGAAGCTGGATCTGGGGGCTCAGGGCGTTCAGCCATTGCAATTCTCTTCCGCCAAGCTGGCCGAACTGCAAAAAAGTTATGTCGAAGAGGCCGCCAAGCTCTGGAACCAGAGCCTGCAGGCCAATCCCAACCTGAAAGACCGGCGATTTGCCGGTGAGGCCTGGTCCCAGAATCCCGTGGCTGCCTACACCGCTGCAGCTTATCTGCTCAATGCCCGCACCCTCATGGGCTTGGCCGATGCCGTCGATGCCGACGCCAAAACCCGCGCCCGAATTCAGTTTGCCGTCGAGCAATGGGTGGCCGCATCGGCCCCCAGCAACTTTTTGGCCTTCAATGCCGAGGCCCAGAAGAAGGCGATCGACACCCAGGGCGAGAGCATCACCAAAGGCATCCAGAACCTGATGCACGACATGCGCCAGGGGCATGTGTCGATGACCGACGAAAGCTTGTTCGAGGTGGGCAAAAACGTCGCGACCACCGAAGGGCAGGTGGTGTTCGAAAACGACTATTTCCAGTTGATTGAATACAAACCGTTGACCGCCAAGGTCCACGAGCGCCCCTTTTTGTTGGTGCCACCATTCATCAACAAGTTCTACATCCTCGATCTGCAGCCCGAGAATTCGTTCATCCGGTATTGCGTGGCCCAAGGGCACCGCACTTTTGTCGTCAGTTGGCGCAACCCTGACCAGAGTCAGGCCAACGCCACGTGGGACGATTACGTCGAGCATGTGGCGATCAAGGCCATTGAGGTCGCGCGCGAGATCGGTGGCAGCCCCCAAGTCAACGCCCTGGGCTTTTGCGTGGGCGGGACCGTACTGACCAATGCCCTGGCTGTGCTGGCCGCGCGCAAGCAAGACTGGGTCGCCAGCACCACTTTGCTCACCACGCTGGTCGACTTCACCGATACTGGCGTCCTCGATGTCTTCATCGACGAAAATTTCGTACGCTTTCGCGAAATGCAGTTCGCCCAAGGCGGCCTCATGGCCGGGCGCGACATGGCGCAGACCTTCTCGTTCCTGCGCCCCAACGACCTGGTCTGGAATTATGTCGTGGGCAACTACCTCAAGGGTGAGACCCCGCCCCCATTTGACTTGTTGTACTGGAACAGCGATTCCACCAACTTGCCCGGTCCGCTCTACGCCTGGTATTTGCGCAACACCTACCTGGAAAACCGCCTCATCAAGCCTGGTGCTGCGACCGTCTGCGGCGAAAAAGTCGACCTCTCCAAAGTCAAGATGCCGTTCTACCTCTACGGCTCGCGCGAAGACCACATCGTGCCGATTGGGGGGGCCTATGCGTCGACCCAGGTGTTCCCCGGTAAGAAGCGTTTCATGATGGGGGCTTCGGGGCACATCGCCGGTGTGATCAACCCGCCAGCCGCCAAAAAGCGCAGCCATTGGGTGCGCAACGATGGTAAGTTTCCGGCCGAGTTCAACGACTGGTTGGCCGGAGCCAAAGAGGTTCCCGGCAGTTGGTGGACCGATTGGTCCACCTGGCTCAAAGGCCACGGGGGCAAACTGATCCCTGCTCCCAAGAGCTACGGCCGTGGCAAATTCAAGGCCATCGAGCCGGCGCCGGGCCGCTACGTCAAGGCCAAGGCTTGAGCGCAGACCGACCCAGATTTTTCAGCACGTCAAGGAGACAACCATGAGCAAGAAAGTCGCATACGTCACGGGGGGCATGGGGGGCATCGGCACCGCCATTTGCCAGCGCCTGCACAAAGACGGTTTCACCGTCATCGCCGGTTGCGGTCCAACCCGCGACTTCACCAAATGGCTCGATGAGCAAAAAGCCCTGGGTTATACCTTTTACGCCTCTGTGGGCAATGTGGCCGACTGGAACTCGACGGTCGAGGCTTTCAGCAAGGCCAAGGCCGAGCACGGCAGCATCAATGTGCTCGTCAACAACGCCGGCATCACCCGCGACCGCATGTTCCTCAAGATGACCCGCGAAGATTGGGATGCCGTCATCGACACCAACCTCAACTCCATGTTCAACGTGACCAAACAGGTCGTTCCCGACATGGTCGAAAACGGCTGGGGTCGCATCATTCAGATCTCGTCGGTCAACGGCGAAAAAGGCCAAGCGGGTCAAACCAATTATTCAGCCGCCAAGGCGGGCATGCACGGTTTCACCATGGCCCTGGCGCAAGAAATGGCCAACAAGGGCGTGACGGTCAATACCGTCAGCCCAGGCTACATCGGCACCGACATGGTCCGCGCCATTCGCCCCGATGTGCTCGAGAAAATTGTCGGCACAGTGCCCGTGAAGCGCTTGGGTGAACCCAGCGAGATCGCCTCCATCGTCGCCTGGCTGGCCAGTGATGAGGGTGGCTATGCCACTGGCGCTGACTTCTCGGTCAACGGTGGTTTGCACATGGGCTGATTGCCGCAGGCGACAAGCCACAAGGGGCCTGCGGGCCCCTTTGTGTTTAAACTGGGTTCCCTTTCAATCTTCAGGTGGCTCCATGAAACTGACCCTGGCTTTTGCCCCCGGCGCATGCGCCGTTGTCCCCTACATCCTGCTGACCGAGGCTGGAGCCGACTTTCAGACCCGACCCGTGAATTTGGGCAAGAGCGAGAATTTCAGCCCCGAATACCTTCAAATCAACCCCAAAGGTAAGGTGCCGGCGCTGATCGCCGATGGCACCGTCATCACCGAGAATGTGGCCATCCATGTCTGGATCGACCGCCAGTTTCCTCAGGCTCAGTTGATGCCGCGCGACCCCATGACCTACATCCAGTGCCTGTCGTTTTTAGGCTGGTGCGGGTCTGGCATCCATCCCAAATTGACACAACAGGCCAGGCCCGAGCGCTATTGTGACCTGCCCGGCACCATCGAGCGCGTCAAAGCGCTGGGGCACGAGGGCATGCTCGAACAATACGAACTGGCCGAAGAAATGTTGCAAGGCAAGACCTGGTTTTTTGGCGAACAGTTCAGTTGTGCTGACGCCTATTTCTACTGGACCTTCCGGCGGGGGGCTGCCTTTGGTGGCGATTTGTCGCGCTTCAAGCTTTGCATCGCTCACCGTCAGCGCATGGAGCAACGCGACAGCGTCAAGGCGCTGCTGGCATACGAGGAACAAGTCAAGGCCGAATTTGCCAAATCGGCCTGACCTTCAAGCAGTTCACAGCCCCTTGGCTTTCAGGATTTCGTCCACCCACGGGGCGGTGTAGGTGCCGTTTGCAATCGCCTTCAAAGTGGCCACTTCGACCGCCACTTTTTCTTGGGCTTTCACGGCCACCTCGGCGGCTTTTTCGGCAGGGACGGCCACCACCCCGTCGCCATCGCACAAAATGATGTCACCGGGATTGACTTGCATGCCACCCACCACCACCGGCACATTGATCGATCCGGGTCCGTCTTTGTAGGGGCCGCGGAGATTGACGCCACGCGCCCAGCAGGGGAACTGGTGGGTTTCAAAAGAATCGGCATCGCGCACCGCACCATCGACCACAAAGGCCACCGCACCGCGCTGACGTGCCACGCTGGACATGATCTCACCCACCAAGGCCCGGCTGACATCACCTTCGCCATCGATCACCAGGACATCGCCGGGCAAGAGCGTGCTCAAGGCTTTGTGAATCATCAAGTTGTCACCGCCACGAACCCGCACGGTCACAGCCTGCCCACAAGCCGACAATGCCGAACGGTGAATGGGGCGCAAGTCGGCACTGCCGATCAATCGCCCACCCATGATGTCGCTCACGATCGAAGTCGCAAAGCCAGCCAGCAATTGAACTGCGCTGGCCGAGGTTTGGGGATGGGGGTGAATTTCAAAACCACTCATGTCACTCATCTTGAACTCCTCGTTGATTCAAAAACCCAAAATCTTTTGCCGCCGAACCAGGTGCGCACCCCAGGCTTGCGGATTCGCGCAGCGCGGGGGCAATTGCAGGTGGTTCTTCCAGTCGATCAGTTGCTGCGCCCCCATGGTGGCCACCGCTTGTCGCGCTTCGTGCGTGACCCCCGCCGTGTGGAAGGTGGCGTACACCTGATCCAGAGCCAAAAGGGGGTGATCCAAGGGCGGCGGCTCCTGATCCCAAACATCAAGCCCGGCACCGGCCAAATGTCCGCTTTGCAACGCATCGGCCAGCGCTTGTTCGTCGTGGATGCCACCTCGCGCCGTGGTGATGAACAACGCGCCACGTTTCATTCGGTCAAAGCGCTGCGCGTTCATCATCTTCAAGGTGCTTTCGTCGCGAGGGCAATGCAACGATACGACGTCGCTTTGCGCCAACAGGGTGTTGAGGTCGACCGGCTCAGCCCCCCGGCGGCGAATCTCGTCGGGGGCGACCCATGGGTCGTGCGCCAGCACCTTCATTTGAAACGCCTGAGCGATGGCGGCCACCTGGCGACCGACCATGCCGATGCCGATCAGGCCCAAGGTTTTGCCGGTGATTTCGTGACCCATCACTTCTTCGCGCGTCAGTCGGGTGGTTCGGTGCATTTTGCGGTCGCACTCGATCATCTTGCGCGATAAACCCAGCATCAGCCCGAAAGTGTGCTCAGCCACCGAGCGTGCATTCCCCCCTGATTGATTGACCACCAAAATCCCGGCTGCGGTGCAGGCTTGGGCATCCACGGTGTCAAAGCCTGCGCCATTGGATGACACCACCAATAAATTCGGGCAGCGATCGAGCAACGACTGGTGGGCAAAAAAGATTTTGGGCAAGTCGTCCTTGGTTGCGGCGATTTGATACACATGAGCCTGCGCCAGTTGCTGCCAGCCCGCATCGGGGTCGCCCTGAACGTTTAGGATGTCCAGTTGGATGCCGGGCTCGGCCTGCATCATTTGGTCGTAAACCGGGTTGATCCACAGGCTGGTGCGGACCACCCTCATGGGTGAATTCCAGATGGTCATGTTGATGGACTTTGCAAAATCTTCAACAAGGATACCTGTTTTCATCTTTGGGGGATGTCGCTTGCGCGGAGATCAATCCGGTGAGCGTCCTACAATTCCGGGAGATAAATGATCCAGGCCGCTCTCAATGATGGACAAGCCCGAAACCCACGCCAGCCCCTACGGCACTTTGCCGCCCGCTTCTCCGCCCGCTTCGCGCAAGCCCGTCAGCCTGCCGCGCCTGAATGAAATGCGAGCCCGGGGCGAAAAAATCACCATGCTGACGGCCTATGACGCCACCTTTGCGGCCGTGGCTGATGCAGCCGGCGTGGACAGCATCCTGGTCGGCGACTCGCTGGGCATGGTCTGTCAGGGCCTGACCAGCACCGTCGGGGTGACGCTGGCCGACATGTGTTACCACGTCCAAAGCGTGGTCAGGGGCATTCAGCGGGTTCAAGGTACGACATGGGTGATCGGCGACATGCCTTATGGCACCTACCACGAGTCGCCCGAACAGGCCATGCGCAGCGCTGCGGCACTGATGCAAGCCGGGGCTCACATGGTCAAACTCGAGGGTGGGGGCTGGACCACCGAAACCGTCCGGTTTTTGGTGGAGCGCGGCATCCCGGTCTGCGCCCACCTGGGCCTGACCCCGCAGACGGTACATGCCTTGGGCGGCTATCGGGTTCAGGGGCGCGGCGAATCGGCTACGGTGTTGCGCCGCGACGCGCGGGCTTTGCAAGACGCCGGAGCCACCATGCTGGTGCTGGAGATGGTTCCGGCTGCTTTGTCTGCTGAGTTGACCCAAGAATTGCCCACCTGCCACACCATCGGCATCGGGGCGGGTAACGGCACCGCCGGACAAGTGCTGGTCATGCACGACATGCTGGGCATCAATCTGGGCAAAAACCCCAAATTTGTGCGCAATTTCATGCAAGGGCAGGGCAGCGTGTTGGACGCCATGCGCGCTTATGTCCAGGCGGTGAAAGACGGCAGCTTTCCGGTGAATGCGGAACACGCCTGGTGAGCCGTGTCGGGCGTCGGGTTCAGGTTTTAAAATGTGAAGTCCATCCTATTCACGCATGATCCATTTCCCTCATCGCCTCAGTGTCGCCCCCATGATGGATTGGACCGACCGTCATTGCCGGTTCTTTCACCGATTGCTGACGCAACACACGCTGCTCTACACCGAAATGGTGACCACGGGCGCACTGCGCCATGGCGATGTGCAACGCCACCTGCGCTTCAATGCCGAGGAGCATCCGCTGGCTTTGCAGTTGGGCGGCAGCGAGCCCGACGATTTGGCGCATGCAGCACGGCTGGGTGAGCAGTGGGGCTATGACGAGATCAACCTGAACTGCGGTTGTCCCTCCGAGCGGGTCCAGCGCGGCGCTTTTGGTGCGTGCCTGATGAATGAGCCCCGGACCGTGGCCGATGGCGTCAAAGCGATGCTCGATGTCGTGTCCATCCCGGTCACGGTCAAGCATCGCATCGGCATCGATCGCGTCGAGTCCTACGATTTTGTGCGCGACTTCGTCGGCCAGGTGGCCGATGCGGGGTGTCGCGTTTTCATCGTGCATGCCCGCAACGCCTGGTTGCAAGGCCTTTCCCCCAAAGAAAATCGCGAAATCCCGCCTCTGCGCTACGAATCCGTTTATCGGCTCAAGCGTGACTTTCCCCACCTCACCATCGCCATCAATGGCGGCATCACCGACAACGCGCAGATCGCAAGCCACTTACAGCACGTCGATGGCGCCATGCTGGGGCGTGAGGCCTACTACCGTCCCTGGCTCATGACCGAGTGGGATCGGCTGTTTTGGGGCGACCCGCACGCCACCGTGCCCGAGCGTGAAACGATTGAAGAAGCGATGGTCGCCTACATGGAGCGTGCCCACGCCGAAGACGGCTGTCCCTGGTATGCCATTGCCCGCCACATGTTGGGGCTCTATCACGGCCTGCGCGGGGCGCGCCTGTGGCGCCAGGTCTGGAGCGACCACCGACTCAAGCCCCTAACCCCGCGCGAGGTCTGGCGCCAAGCCAGAGCGGCATTGACCCAAAGCCGGGAGCCGCGCTTTGCGGCTTGACCGCTTCGAGCGCTGGGCGCTGCTGCTGGCCTGGATGACGCCGGGCCTGTGGGCCACCAATGCCCTGGTGTCCCGACTGGCGCCGGGCATCATTGAGCCCTACAGCCTGGCCTGGGGACGCTGGATCATCGCCGGGTCGGTGTTGGCCTTTTTGGCCCGCAATGAGCTCAGGACCTTCGGCTTTGAATGCTTGCGTCGCCCGGGCCCCTATGCGGCGTTGGGTTTTTTCGGCATGTTCGTCTGCGGCGCCATTTTTTACAAGGCGGGTCACACCACTCAGGCCATCAACATGGGTCTGATTTATGCCACCTCGCCCATCATGATCATGATCGCCAGCACCTGGTGGTTGGGCGAGCGTCGCTTGAGTCAAACCCAGTGGCTGGGCGTTGTGCTGGCGTTGTCAGGGGTGCTGCATGTGGTGACGGGTGGGCAGGCATGGCGCATCACCGAGATCGCCTGGGTCGAGGGAGATTTCTGGGTCTTGTTGTGTGCGGTGGCCTGGGCCGCCTACGCCTTGATCTTGCGCCATGTGCCCAGTGCGCTGAGCGATGCCGCCCGATTGGCCTTGATCAATTTCTCCGGGGTGCTGTGGTTGTCGCCCTTCGCCCTGACCGAAATGCTCAACCCCGAAACGCCGGCACTGGGCTGGCAGGCGTTGGGCTTGGTCTTGTTGGCGGCCATCGTGCCAGGCATTGGGGCTTACTTGGTGTATGGCTGGTCCCAGCGAGTGCTGGGTGCCGCCCGGGTCAGTGCCACGCTGTACTTGGGCCCGCTTTGGAATGCTTTTTTGGCTTGGTTGGTCCTGGGTGAGCAATTGGGGGCTCAGCACTGGGTTGGGGCGCTGCTGATCTTGCCAGGGATTTACTTGGCGACCCGAAAGCCCACGCCACCCGCAGCAGCCCGGCCGTAGGCCTGAGTCGTCCTTCCGGCGGCTCAGGACGCCGCTTCCAGCCCGTTGGCAAAGTGCTCCCGCATCCGCTGGCCGGCCAGCTCAGCGTCGCGAGCCAGCAGCGCGTCCATCAGGGCCTGATGCTCGTTCAGCGAGTCCTGCAGTCTTCCGGTTTTCAACAACGAGTTGTGGCGATTGAGTTTCATGACCTTGCGCAGATCGGCCACCATTTGCATCCGCCAGCGGTTATCGGCCAATTCCAGCAAGCGCACATGAAAGCGTTCGTTGAGGGCAAAAAACTTTTCCCGATCGCTTTGGGCCTTGGACAAATCCCGATGCAACTGCACCAATTCCTTCAGATCGGCCGGGCTGGCGCGGCGCGCCACCTCGGCGGCGGCGTCTGACTCCATCAAGGCGAGCAGGTGATAGACATCGGCCAGGTCTTTGTCGTTGACCTCGGTCACATAGGCACCCCGACGCACCTTCATGGTCACCAGGCCTTCGGCGGCCAGCACTTTCAGGGCTTCGCGCAGGGGCGTGCGGCTGATCCCATACTCTTCAGCCAGGCGCAATTCATCGATCCAGCTGCCGGGCTCGAGATCGCGCGCGAAGATGCGCTGACGCAAGCGTTCAGCCACTTCTTCATACAGGGGTCGAGGAGTCAGGGGAAGTGCACTCATGGGGGTGATTGTAAGGCCAAAGAAAATTTTGTATTCATAATTATGAATGATATGATGCGTCCTGGCCACAAAAACTGGGAAAATCCACCCATCAAGGTGACACCATGAGCGAACAAAAACCTTTCAAAACCTCGACCCTGCAAGACTGGCACCAGGCCGCCACCCGATCTGCCCCGGGCGGTGATGTCAACGCCCTCAACTGGGTCACCCCCGATGGCATCACCGTCAAACCCTTGTACACAGCGGCAGACACCCGTGACCTGCCTCATGCCGATACCTTGCCGGGCTTTGAGCCCTTTTTGCGCGGTCCGCAAGCCACCATGTATGCGGTGCGCCCCTGGACCATCCGCCAGTATGCGGGTTTTTCAACCGCTGAAGAATCCAACGCCTTCTACCGCAAGGCCTTGGCCGCTGGCGGGCAGGGCGTGTCGGTGGCCTTTGATCTGGCCACCCACCGGGGCTACGACTCGGATCACCCGCGTGTGACTGGCGACGTCGGCAAGGCCGGCGTGGCGATCGATTCGGTCGAAGACATGAAGATTTTGTTCGACGGCATTCCGCTCGATAAAGTGTCGGTTTCCATGACCATGAACGGCGCCGTGCTGCCGGTGCTGGCCGGCTATGTGGTCGCCGCCGAAGAGCAGGGCGTCAAGCAAGAGCAGTTGTCGGGCACCATCCAGAACGACATCCTCAAAGAATTCATGGTGCGTAACACCTACATCTACCCGCCCGAGCCCAGCATGCGCATCATCGGCGACATCATCGAGTACACGGCCAAAAACATGCCGCGCTTCAACTCGATCTCGATTTCGGGCTATCACATGCAAGAAGCGGGCGCCAACCAGGCGCTCGAAATGGCCTTTACCCTGGCCGACGGCAAAGAGTACGTCAAAACTGCCATCGCCAAGGGCATGGACGTCGACGATTTTGCGGGGCGCCTGTCGTTTTTCTGGGCCGTGGGGATGAATTTCTACCTCGAAATCGCCAAGATGCGCGCCGCCCGTTTGCTGTGGTGCCGCATCATGAAGGGATTCAACGCCAAGAACCCCAAGAGCCTGATGCTGCGCACCCACAGCCAAACCTCGGGGTGGTCGCTGACCGAGCAAGATCCGTACAACAACGTCGTGCGGACCACCATCGAAGCCATGGCCGCCGTCTTTGGCGGGACCCAGTCGCTGCACACCAACTCGCTCGATGAGGCGATTGCCTTGCCGACCGAATTCAGCGCCCGCATCGCCCGCAACACCCAGCTCATCATTCAGGAAGAAACCCACATCACCAACGTCATCGATCCCTGGGCCGGTTCCTACATGATGGAAAAGCTGACTCAGGACATGGCCGATGCCGCCTGGAAAATCATCGAAGAAGTCGACGCCATGGGCGGCATGACCAAGGCGGTCGACAGCGGGTGGGCCAAGCTCAAAATCGAAGCTGCGGCGGCCGAAAAACAAGCCCGCATCGATTCGGGCAAAGACGTGATTGTGGGTGTCAACAAATATAAACTCGCCAAAGAAGATCCGGTGCAAATTCTGGAGGTTGACAACGTCAAGGTGCGCGAGTCGCAGATCCAGCGCCTCCAGCGCATCAAAGCAAGTCGCGACAACGCTGCCGTTCAAAAGGCACTGGAAGCACTCACCCGGGCCGCCGAAAGTGGCACCGGCAACCTGCTCGATTTGTCGATCCAGGCGATCCGATTGCGCGCCACCGTCGGCGAAGTCAGCGACTCGCTGGAACAAATTTTTGGGCGCCACCGCGCCGACACACAAAAGGTGACCGGGGTGTACGCAGCCGCTTACGACAGCGCCGAGGGATGGGACAAGCTCAAAGGCGAGATCAACGAATTTGCCGCCCAACAGGGGCGCCGTCCGCGCGTGATGATCGCCAAACTCGGACAGGACGGGCACGACCGGGGCGCCAAGGTGGTGGCCACCGCTTATGCCGATCTGGGTTTTGACGTTGACATGGGGCCACTGTTTCAGACCCCCGAAGAGTGTGCCCGCCAGGCGATCGAGAACGACGTTCATGCCGTGGGCGTGTCCACCCTGGCCGCCGGCCACAAGACGCTCGTGCCTGCCATCATCGCCGAACTGAAAAAACAGGGTGCCGACGACATCATCGTGTTTGTCGGTGGCGTGATTCCGCGACAGGATTACGAGTTCTTGTACGAGTCCGGTGTCAAGGGCATCTACGGTCCGGGTACGCCCATTCCGGCCAGTGCCAAAGACGTGCTCGAGCAGATTCGCAAAGCGCTGGCCTGATTTTTCAAACCTCAGCACCATGGCCATGCCCAGCAGCCCCGAACTCCAACAAGACCTGTTGGGGACCGAGCCCGTGCGGCAACGCCGCGCCATGGCCAAGGCCATCACGTTGCTCGAGTCGACCCGCGCCGACCACCGCGAACTGGGGGACGAACTGCTGACCGCCTTGTTGCCCCACACCGGTCAGTCGTTTCGCTTGGGCATCAGCGGTGTGCCCGGTGTCGGCAAAAGCACCTTCATCGAGGCCTTGGGCTTGTACCTGATTGGCTTGGGGCATCGTGTGGCGGTGTTGGCGGTCGACCCTTCGTCCAGTGTGTCGGGCGGTTCCATTTTGGGCGATAAGACCCGCATGGAGCATCTGTCGGTTCACCCGCAGGCTTACATCCGTCCCAGCCCCTCCAGCGGCACCCTGGGCGGTGTGGCTGAAAAAACCCGAGAGGCCATGCTGGTGTGCGAAGCCGCCGGCTATGACGTGGTCATTGTCGAGACGGTGGGCGTGGGCCAGTCCGAAACCACCGTAGCCCATATGACCGACATGTTTTGTCTGTTGCAGTTGCCCAATGCGGGCGACGATTTGCAAGCCATCAAAAAAGGGGTGATGGAGCTGGCCGATCTGGTGGTCATCAACAAGGCCGACCTCGATGAGGCCGCGGCCACCCGGGCCCAAGCGCAGATCACCTCTGCCCTGCGTTTGTTGGGCATGCATGGCAACCCCGATCGCTCCAGTGGCCATGGCGCGCAAGACACGGCCCTGTGGCTGCCGCAAGTCATGCGCATGAGCGCTTTACTCGGACAAGGGGTCGATGAATTTTGGCGCCAAGTGTCGAGTTTTCAGTCCATGCAGACCGCCAATGGCCGCCTGGCCAGTCGACGTCAACAGCAGTCCCTGGCCTGGATGTGGGAACGCATCGAGTCGGGCCTGAAACAGCAGTTCCGTGCCGTGCCCCAGGTGCAAGCACAACTGCCTACCATCACCCGGCAGGTGGCTCTGGGCCATCTGCCTGCCTCGACCGCTGCCCGGCAACTGCTGGCGCTCGCGCGCGGCCTTTGATCACCTCGGAGAACACCATGCAAGACATCATTGAACAACTGGAGAACAAGCGCGCCGCCGCCCGCCAGGGCGGAGGACAAAAGCGCATCGACGCCCAGCACGCCAAAGGCAAGCTGACCGCCCGCGAACGCCTTGAAGTTTTGCTTGACGAAGGCACATTCGAAGAATGGGACATGTTTGTCGAGCACCGTTGCACCGACTTCGGCATGCAGGACAACAAAATCCCAGGCGATGGCGTGGTGACCGGGTACGGCATGATCAACGGACGCCTGGTGTTCGTTTACAGCCAGGATTTCACCGTCTACGGCGGTGCCTTGTCCGAAACCCATGCCGAGAAAATCTGCAAAATCATGGATCAGGCCATGAAGGTCGGTGCCCCGGTCATCGGTCTGAATGACTCGGGTGGTGCGCGCATTCAGGAAGGCGTGGCCTCGCTGGGCGGCTATGCCGAAGTGTTTCAGCGCAACGTCATGGCCTCAGGAGTCATTCCGCAGATCAGCCTGATCATGGGGCCTTCGGCGGGCGGTGCCGTGTACTCGCCAGCGCTGACCGATTTCATCTTCATGGTCAAAGACACTTCTTACATGTTCGTCACCGGACCCGATGTGGTCAAGACCGTGACCCACGAGGAGGTCACCGCCGAAGAACTGGGCGGGGCACTGACTCACACCACCAAAAGCGGTGTCGCCGATATGGCCTTCGAGAACGACGTCGAAGCCTTGCTGATGTTGCGTCGGCTGTTCAATTACATTCCGCTCAACAACCGCGAAAAAGCCCCGGTGCGCCGCAGTGGCGACCCGATCGAGCGCTCGGACCTGTCGCTCGACACCCTGGTGCCCGACAACCCCAACAAGCCCTACGACATGAAAGAGCTCATCCTCAAGACCGTGGATGATGGAGACTTTTTTGAATTGCAGCCTGACTACGCCAAGAACATCCTGATCGGTCTGGCCCGCATGGACGGCCAGACCGTGGGCATCGTGGCCAACCAACCCCTGGTGCTTGCCGGTTGTCTCGACATCAAAAGCTCGATCAAAGCGGCCCGCTTTGTGCGTTTTTGTGACGCATTCAACATTCCCGTCCTCACCTTCGTCGATGTCCCCGGTTTCATGCCCGGCACCAGCCAGGAATACGGCGGCATCATCAAACATGGGGCCAAACTGCTGTACGCCTACGCCGAGTGCACGGTGCCCAAAATCACCGTCATCACGCGCAAGGCTTATGGCGGTGCCTACGATGTGATGGCCTCCAAACACCTGCGTGGGGACGTCAACTTTGCCTGGCCCAACGCCGAGATCGCGGTCATGGGGGCCAAAGGCGCGGTGGAAATCATTTTCCGCGAGGACAAAAACGACCCGGCCAAACTGGCTGCCCGTGAGGCCGAGTACAAAGCCCGTTTCGCCAACCCGTTTGTCGCCGGCGCACGTGGCTTCATCGACGACGTCATTCAGCCGCACGAGACCCGCAAACGGATCTGCCGCTCGCTGGTGATGCTCAAAGACAAGAAGATCGAGAACCCGTGGCGCAAGCACGGCAATATCCCTTTGTGAGCGGCCCAGGAGAAAAAACATGTTCAACAAGATACTGATCGCCAACCGCGGAGAAATTGCCTGCCGCGTCATCGCCACTGCACGCAAAATGGGCATCGCAACCGTGGCCGTTTACTCCGAGGCTGACAAAGAAGCCCGCCATGTGCGCATGGCCGACGAGTCCGTGCTGCTGGGGCCTGCGCCCAGCCGTGAGTCCTATCTGGTCGCGGACAAAATCATTGCCGCCGCCAAGCAGACGGGCGCTCAGGCCATCCACCCCGGCTATGGTTTTTTGTCCGAAAACGAAGAATTCGCTGCCCGCTGTGAGCAAGAAGGCATTGCCTTCATCGGCCCCAAAGCCCACTCCATTGCGGCCATGGGCGACAAAATCGCCTCCAAAAAACTGGCCAACGAAGCCCGGGTCAGCACCATCCCCGGCTACAACGACGCCATCGACACCCCGGAGCAAGCCGTCGAAATCGCCAAAAAGATCGGCTACCCGGTCATGATCAAGGCTTCCGCCGGCGGCGGTGGCAAAGGCCTGCGCGTGGCGCACAACGACAAGGAAGCCTTCGAGGGTTTCAGCTCATGCCGCAACGAAGCCCGCAACAGCTTCGGCGACGACCGCGTGTTCATTGAAAAATTTGTCGTCGAGCCCCGTCACATCGAAATCCAGATTTTGGGCGACAGCCACGGCAACGTGGTCTACCTCAATGAGCGCGAATGTTCGATTCAACGGCGTCACCAAAAAGTGATCGAAGAGGCCCCGTCGCCTTTCATCTCGGACGCCACCCGCAAAGCCATGGGTGAGCAAGCGGTGGCCTTGGCCAAGGCCGTCAAATACCAAAGCGCGGGCACGGTCGAATTTGTCGTCGGCAAAGACCAGGATTTCTACTTCCTCGAGATGAACACCCGCTTGCAAGTCGAGCATCCCGTCACCGAGTGCATCACCGGCCTGGATCTGGTCGAGCAAATGATTCGGGTGGCCGCAGGCGAAAAACTGGGCTTCACCCAGGCCGATGTCAAGCGCGACGGCTGGGCCATCGAATGCCGCATCAACGCCGAAGACCCATTCCGCAATTTCTTGCCCTCCACCGGTCGACTGGTGCGCTTCCAGACCCCGCCCACCAGCATGACTCAGGGGCAAACCGAACCGTTGTTCGGTGTGCGCGTCGACACCGGGGTGACCGAGGGTGGCGAGATCCCCATGTTCTACGATTCGATGATCGCCAAGCTCATCGTCCATGGGCGTGACCGAAACGATGCCATCGCCAAGATGCGCGAAGCCCTCAACGGCTTTGTCATTCGGGGCATCAGCTCCAACATCCCTTTTCAGGCCGCCTTGCTGGCACACCCCCAATTTGTCAGCGGCAACTTCAACACCGGATTCATCGCCGAACATTACGGGCAAGGTTTCTTCGCTGAAGATGTACCGCACAGCGACCCCAACTTCCTGGTGGCACTGGCTGCATTCGTGCGGCGCAAATCGCGCGAGCGTGCCGCCAGCCTGACCGGTCAATTGCCCGGCTACGATGTCAAGGTCGGACAGGACTACACCGTGATCGAGTTGGGCAAGGGGGGCCAAAACCGCTATACCGATGTCCATGTCGACGAATTTCCCGGTCAGCACGGTGTCGCCGTCATCCGTGTTGAAGAAAAGAACTATGCGATTCAGAGCACCTCGCGCCTGAACGACATCACCATCGTCGGCACCGTCAATGGGCAACCTTTCACCGCCCAAGTCGAGCGTGGCACCGGCAAGAACTCGCTGGCATTGCAAGTGCAGCACAACGGCAAGCGCATGGAAACCCTCGTCGTCTCACGCCGCATGGCCGAACTGCATCGCCTCATGCCGTTCAAGGCACCGCCTGACCTGTCGCGTTTCCTGCTCTCGCCCATGCCAGGCCTGCTGGTTCAGGTGGCGGTGCAGCCGGGGCAGAAAGTACAAGCCGGCGAACGGGTTGCCGTGATCGAAGCCATGAAGATGGAAAACGTCTTGCTGGCCACCCAGGATGCCGTCGTCAAAAAAGTCGTCGCGACCCAAGGCGAATCACTCACCGTCGACCAAGTCATCGTCGAATTCGAATGACGAATTGCGATTAATTGGGGTCTGACCCCAATTAATGGTTGTTCTTTAGTCACAGGCAATGAATTGGGGTCAGACCCCAATTCATGCGGATGGAGGTAGCAATGAACCAACGACCCTTCAAAGTGCTGGGGGTGCAACAAATCGCCATCGGTGGGCCGGATAAATCACGCCTGCAAAAACTTTGGGTGGACATGTTCGGCTTGGAGGTCACCGGTACCTTCAAAAGCGAGCGCGAAAACGTCGATGAAGACATTTGCGCCATCGGCAGCGGTCCCTTCAAGGTCGAGGTGGATCTGATGCAGCCCCTGGATCCCGAGAAAAAACCGGCGGTCCACACCACCCCGCTCAACCACATCGGGCTGTGGATCGACAAGTTACCTGAAGCGGTTGAATGGCTCACCGCCCAGGGCGTGCGCTTTGCGCCCGGTGGCATCCGCCAGGGTGCGGCAGGTTTTGACATTTGCTTCTTGCATCCCAAAGGCAATGATGAATCCCCCATCGGCGGAGAAGGGGTGCTGATCGAATTGGTTCAGGCGCCGCCAGAAGTCGTCACCGCTTTCGAAAAACTCGCCAGCCACTGACTCTGTTCTGTCCCCGATTTCCACTGTGTTGCATCAAAACAACCATTAATTGGGGTCAGACCCCAATTAAGAAGGCTGGCCGGCTTTGAGTTGGATGAGGCGTTGGTTGAGGGTTTTGAAGCGCTCGAACAGCGCAGGGTCGGAGCCGACGCGGGAGGCGATGTCATTGAGCTCTTTGCTGACGGCTTGTTTTTCGAGTTCCTGCATGATGCTGTCGAGTTCGCTTTGGTCAAAGACGACTTCTGCTGGAGCGGCCATCACGACCCGGGCGATGAAGTCGCGCAAGGGGTGATTGGACAGCGATTCATACAAGGCGGACCATGGCACGTTGCCATGCTCGTGCAGTTGCTGCTCGAGCCAGCGAAAGGCTTCACCATGTGGGTCAGGTAATTCGCACAACATAGCGTGTTGCATGGCAGACAGATGATCCCATGCACCCATTTCGGCGAATAAAAGCTGAATGGCGCGGTCTTCGCGGCCACTGGGCTGCCGTCGCAAGCCCCGCACAGGAGATGCTCCGGCATGACCCGCTTGGGTCGAGGGTGAATGTGCCGTTTTGCGCCAGCCACTTTGGGGCGGATGTAATGACCTCGTGGTCGGGGGTTTGCCGGTTGGGGCAGCGCCCTGCCACAAGCGCAGCAGTTCGTGGCTGCCGATTTGCACCAGATCGGCTAACTCGCTGACCAATTGTGTTTTCAGGACTCCTTCGGGCATGAGGCTCACCAGCGGCTTGGCCTGACTGGCCAGCAGGGCACGGCCTTCGGCGGTGTCGAGGTCACAGCCTTCGCGCGCCGTCTCCAGCACAAAGCGACTCAAGGGCACGGCACTGCTCACGCTGCGGGCAAAGGCATCGGCACCGTGCTCGCGGATGAAGCTGTCGGGGTCATGTTCAGGGGGTAAAAAAAGGAATTTGACGCTGCGCACGTCGGTGGCGTAGGGCAGGGCACCGTCGAGTGCCTTGCGCGCCGCCCGGCGGCCGGCGGCGTCGCCATCGAAGCTGAACACGACCGAGTCGGTGAAACGGAACAATTTGTGCACATGGTCGGTGGTGCAAGCCGTGCCCAAAGTGGCGACGGCCTGGGGAAAACCCAACTGGGCCAGGGCGACCACGTCCATGTAGCCCTCGGTGACCAGCACATAGCCGGCTTCGCGGATGGCCTGACGGGCCTCGAAGAGGCCATACAACTCACGCCCTTTGCTGAAAACCGGGGTTTCGGGGGAGTTCAGGTATTTGGGCTTGGCGTCGCCCAAAACCCGGCCACCAAAGCCGATGCATTCGCCTTTGACATTGCGGATGGGAAACATGATGCGATCGCGGAAGCGGTCGTAGCGTCGGTGCTCCGCCGCCACATCGCCGCCTTCGGTCTCGGTGTCTTTGTCGATCACCATGCCGCCCTCCATCAGCATGGGGTCTTGGTAATCGGGCCACACACTGGCCAGAAAACGCCAGCCTGATGGGGCATAACCCAAGCCGAAACGGCGTGCGATCTCGCCCGAAAGTCCACGGCTTTTGAGGTAGTCGATGGCGCTGGCCGATTGGCGCAATTGCTGCTTGTAGGCGCTGGCCAGTTTTTCCAGCATGTCCGACAGGGTGACTTGCTTTTGGCGGGCTTTTTGGGCCTGTTCACGCTCTTGGGGCGAGCGATCTTCTTCCGGCACGTTCATGCCGCAGCCCTGTGCCAATTCTTTAACGGCCTCAACGAAGTTCATGCCCGCATGGTCCATGAGAAAGCCGATGGCATTGCCGTTTTTGCCACAGCCAAAGCAATGAAAAAACTGTTTGCTGGGGCTGACGGTGAAAGAAGGGGATTTTTCGGTGTGAAAGGGACACAGCCCCGAGTAATTGGCCCCGGCTTTTTTCAGGGTGACATGGCGTCCGACCACATCGACCACATCGACGCGGGCGAGCAAATCTTGGATGAAACCTTGAGGGATGGCCATGGTGCTCGACCCATTGTATGCGCCGCTGACTTCAGTCTCCCAGAGCCAGTCCCTCGCGCCTGGGGTCGACCCCGGCACGCCAGCCGCCTGTCGCATGCCTGACCAGCAGGTGCAGACCGCTGCTGAGCTCACGCACCCGCACGGGGTGACCGAGTGCGACCAAGGCGTCGGCCCAAAGCGCGGCGTCGCTATCGGCTTCGAGCCAGATCGGACCCATGGGGTCGCTGATGCCCCAGCGCGGCAAGGCGGCGGCTTGCTGGGGGCCATGGCCCCAGTGCACCATGGCCCAAAGACTCTGAGCCACATGGTGGATGATGAAAGGCCCCCCCGCACTGCCCAGGGCCATGTCCACTTGCAGGCCCTGTGCGCCTGGCCGCAAGACCAGCAAAGGGGTCATGGAGGAGCGAGGCCGCTTGCCCGGCCCCGGGGCATTGGCCACAGGCCGGCCGGAGGCGTCGACGGGGCTCAGGGCGAAGTCGGTCAACTGATGGTTGAGTAAAAAGCCCCCCCGGCGACCTTGGCCGGTGTTGACCATGCGACGCGAGCCAAAGGCGCTTTCGATGCTGCTGGTCATGGCCACCGCCGTGCCTTGTTCATCGATGGCGTTCAGGTGGGTGGTGCCGTATTCGGTTTGCGCTGGCATGAGTCCCCAGGTCAGCGGAACCCCGGCGGGCTGACCGGGCGGCGCTTGAAGCATCCGGCTTGCGCTCAAGGCCCTGGCCCTGTGCTGCAAATAGTGGGGCTGCAACAGGCTGCGCCAATCCCCGGCAGGGGGGTGAACCTCTGATGGATCACCCACCCAGGTCGCCCGGTCGGCAAAGGCCAGGCGCGCCGCTTCGCTCTGTGCATGCGCCCAGCCCGGTCCGTAGGACGCATGCCCCACCGCTTTGGGCGCGGCTTCGAGGATGCCGAGTATTTGGCCCACGGCCAATGTGCCCGAGGACGGCGGCGGCATGCCGCAAATTTTTGCGGCGGGCAGAGCCGCCCAATCAAAACACAAGGCCTCAGTGACCCGCACCCGATGAGATTGCAAGTCGCTCAGGGTCATGCGGCTGCCATCGGGGCGCCCGGCGCCGATGCGTTGCAGCAAGGCCTCGGCCACGGGGCCATGGGTCATGGCTTGAGAAGCCTGTTCGGCGATGCGTTTGAACACCCAAGCCAATTCAGGGTTGCGCACCAGCGTGCCGACCGGAACGGGGGAGCCGTCATCCCGGTAGAACAATGCCTTGGCCTCGGGATCTTGACGCAGCAAAGGATCGGCTTGCAGCAGGGCGTGCAGCCGGGGACCGACCACAAAGCCAGACTCTGCCAATTCGATCGCCGGATCGAGCAGGCGTGCCCAAGGCGTGCGCCCCCACCGGGCGTGCATGGCGTGCAGCAAAGCCACCTGCGCTGGCACACCGACCGAGAGGGGGCTGGTGCGGGCCTGCTCAAAGTCCATCACGCGGCCCGCCCCCATGAACAATTCGGGGGTACTGGCCCGTGGCGCAGCCTCACGACCATCCAGCGCCCAGGCCTTGCCTTGCGCCCAGACCACGGCAAAGCCACCTCCGCCCAGACCACTGGATTGCGGTTCGACCACCGACAAGACCCACTGGGTTGCAATCGCCGCATCGACGGCGTTGCCGCCTTGTTGCAGCACCCGGAATCCCGCTTGGGTGGCCAAGCCGTGGGCGCTGACCACGCCCCGTTGGCTGAAACGGACTTCGGTGCGCTCGACTCGCTGACTGGCCCCTTCAGGCAGAACACTGACGAGAGGTGCTTGGGCCCAGCACAAGCTCCCCAAGAGCCACGCGGCCACCCCGCAGGCCTTGCGCACCCGGTCGATGGACATGGTCGTGCTTACTTGGGACCCATGCGAATGGCGCCGTCGAGCCGGATCACTTCGCCATTGAGCATGTCGTTTTCAAAAATGTGCTGCACCAGGCGTGCGTAGTCTTGGGGCTTGCCCAAACGGGAAGGGAAGGGCACGCTGGCGGCCAACGCGTCTTGCACGTCTTGCGGCATGGCAAACAGCATGGGCGTGCCAAAAATCCCGGGCGCGATGGTCATGTTGCGAATCCCGCTGCGCGCCAAGTCGCGGGCAATGGGCAGTGTCATGCCCACCACGCCGCCTTTGGAAGCGCTGTAAGCGGCTTGACCCATTTGGCCGTCGTAGGCGGCGACCGAGGCGGTGGAGACGATGCAACCGCGCTCACCGGTCGACTCGGGCTCGTTTTTTTCCATGGCCGCTGCGGCCAGGCGGATCATGTTGAAGGTGCCCACCAGATTGACCATGATGGTGCGGGTGTAGGTGTCGAGCGAGTGTGGCCCTTTTTTACCGGTGGTTTTTTCGGCGGGCGCGATGCCCGCACAATTGACCAAGCCCATCAGCTTACCCAGTCCGGTAGCGGCGTCGACCACCGCCTGACCCTGGGTTTCATCGGCCACATTGCACATCAGGAATCGGCCACCGATTTCTTGGGCCACTTGCTGGCCGCGTTCTTGTTGCATGTCGGCAATCACCACTTGACCGCCGAGGCTGGCCAGGTGGCGAGCCGTGCCTTCGCCCAAACCGGAGGCACCGCCAGTGACGATGAACACTTTGCCTTGAATATTCATGATGAAACCCTCATTTCTGTTGGAGCGAAAATTATGCTTGAACCGTCCTGCGCTTCCCTGACAGGAGGGCGATTACACTCAACCCACGATGTTTGCCCAGACCTTGCTTTTGCCATCGCGCCGTTGGATTCTGATCCTGGCCCTGTCGCTGGCCGGTTGTGCGGCCACGCCTCCTGGCTCCGTTCGGGTGGTCGAGTTGCCCTTGCCGCAAGCCACAGAGAGCCAGCCCCCGTCGTCTGCTACAGCACCCGTGGAGGTGCCCCGCAAACCCCTGAAATTGGGCTTGGCTCTCGGGGGCGGGGCTGCCAGGGGCTTTGCGCATGTGGGGGTGATTCAGGTGCTGGAGGAAAACGGCATCCGCCCCAGTCTGGTGGTGGGTACTTCGGCCGGCAGCATGGTGGCGGCGTTTTACGCCTCGGGGCGCAATGGGGCCCAGTTGCAACGCCTGGCCGAGACCATGGAGGAGGCGGCGCTGACTGACTGGAACTTGCCCTTGTCGTCGCGCGGCATGATCAAAGGCGAGGGACTGGCACGCTATGTGGCATCGGTGACCGGGTCAAAACGCATCGAAGATCTGGCGCTGCCGCTGGGCATTGTGGCCACCGACTTGAACAGCGGCCAGGGCGTGCTGTTTCAGCGCGGGGATATTGCGACGGCGGTGCGTGCTTCCAGTGCCGTGCCGGCCATGTTTGACCCGGTCCGGATTGCCGGCCGGGACTATGTCGATGGCGGTCTGGTTTCGCCGGTTCCTGTCCGATACGCCCGTCAGATGGGGGCCGATGTGGTTCTGGCCATAGACATTTCCAGCACCCCGGAGTCCAACAAAGCAGGGGGCATCTTGCAGGTTCTGTTACAGACCTTCACGATCATGGGCAAAAGCATCAACGAATTCGAGTTGCGCGAAGCCGAAGTGGTGGTCAAACCGCCCCTGGATGGCGTGGGTTCGGCCTCCTTCAGCGAGCGGCAACGCTCCATCCAGGCCGGGCGCAAAGCCATGCTGCAGGCTTTGCCCGAGCTCAAACGTTTCTTGCACCCCTGATTTTTAGAATCCCAACTCTAATATGCTGCGCCGCAGCAAAAAGCGCTTGTAATTCCCTGGGTAAACCCTATACTTCTAATCATGCTGCACCGCAACATGATTTTGGTTGGAGTGTGCAGAACCTCTCAACCCCCCCACTGACCAGGAGTGATCCATGTTGAATATTGAACAAATGACCGCCGTGCAAAAAGCCAACCTCGATGTTTTGTTTGGCCTGACCGAAAAAAGCTTTGCCGGCGTTGAAAAGCTGGCCCAATTGAATCTGGCCGCTGGCAAAGCCGCCCTGAACGAGTCTGCCGCCCATGCCCAGGCCCTGCTCAAGGTCAAAGATGTGCAAGAACTGCTGGCCCTGCAAACCGAAGCCCTGCAACCCGTGGGCGAGAAGGTTTCCTCATACAGCCGTCATGTCTATGACATCACTGCCGCCACCCAAGCCGAGTTCACCAAGGCGGTCGAAGCCCAATTGGCCGATGCCCAAAAAGCCGTTTTGAACCTGGTCGATACCGCTGCCAAAAACGCCCCCGCAGGTTCCGAGTCGGCCGTGGCCTTGATCAAGACTGCCGTGTCGGCCTCCAACAATGCTTATGAGTCGGTGCAAAAAGTGGTCAAGCAAGCCACTCAGGCTGCTGAAGCCAACATGCAAGCGGTGGCTCAGCAAGCGGTCAACACCTCCAAGGCGGCTGCTCGCAAGCGTTGAATTCTGCGGGTTTGCCCGCAAGTACTGGTTGTCTCCTCGGATCCTCTTCGCGGCCATCAGGGCCCAGGGATCCCTTCAAGGGGTCTGTCGCAAGACAGGCCCTCTTTTTTTTGCACGACAATCGCCCGGGTGAAAGTTTTTTATGCCACACCACACGTGCAAAAGCTGCCGCCGGGTCACCGTTTTCCCATGGGGAAATATGAGATTCTGCGCGAGCGCCTCGATGCCATGCCGGACATCCGGCGCATCCTCTCAGAGCCGGCTACCGATGGCCAACTGGCGCTGGTTCACACCCCCGAGTACATCCAGTCGGTGGTGCAGGGTACGTTGAGCCCGAGCGCCCAGCGCGAAATCGGCTTTGAGTGGTCACCCGGCATGGTGCAGCGTGCGCGAGGCTCTTCGGGAGCGACGATTCAGGCTGCGCGCACCGCCTTGGTCGAAGGCGTGGCGGGCAACCTGGCCGGAGGGACTCACCACGCCTATCCGGACAAGGGCAGCGGCTTTTGTGTCTTCAATGACACTGCCGTCACGGCCCGACTGATGCAGGCCGAGTGGGCCCGCAGCAAGCCCCGGCAGATCCTGCGGGTGGCCATCATCGACCTCGATGTTCACCAGGGCAATGGCACGGCCAAGGTGTTTCAGGGCGACGACAGCGTGTTCACCTTGTCGTTGCATGGCGCGCGCAATTTTCCATTTCGCAAAGAAGCCAGCGACCTCGACATCGAGTTGCCTGACGGCACCACAGACATCGCCTATTTGGAGGCTCTGGAGCGCGCACTCGAAGAATTGGAGCATCGATTCGAGCCCCAATTCGTGCTTTATCTGGCTGGCGCAGACCCCCACGAGGGTGACCGGTTGGGCCGCCTCAAACTCACCTTCGATGGCCTGGAGGCCCGGGATCGCCGGGTGTTTGATTGGGCTTGGCACAAGCGCCTGCCCGTGGCTTTTGCCATGGCCGGCGGTTATGGCCACGATATTGAGCAGACCGTGCAGGTGCAGGTCAATACCTTTGGCGTGGCGCTGGAGTACTGGCGACGCTGGGAAGCATGGCGACCCAAGCTGGGGCAGAATGGAACGCCATGAATGCAACGACTCGTCCTAGCCCGGAGCCCCGTTCAGCCTATCGTGCGTTTTGGTCCATTCCCACCCGTTGGGAAGACAACGACACTTACGGGCATGTGAACAATGTGGTGTACTACAGTTGGTTTGATACGGCGGTCAACGCGCTGCTGATCGAGCGTGGACAACTTGACATTCACCACGGCCCCACCATCGGTCTGGTGATCGAGACCCATTGCAATTACTTTGCGCCGGTCACCTTTCCGCAGGTGATCGACGCGGGCGTTCGGGTCGCTCGCGTGGGTGAATCCAGCGTGCGCTACGAGATCGGGTTGTTCATTCAAGGTCAACCACAGTGCGCCGCCCGCGGGCATTTCATCCATGTCTACGTGGACCGGCAGACCCGCCGTCCCACCCCTTTGTCACCATCCTTCAAGCATTTTCTGGAGACCCTTCAATGAGTCCTGAGCAACAGGCGGTTGACCACGCCATCACTTCGCGCATGTCAGCACGCGCCTTCACCCGGCAGCCGGTCGAGCGTGAAACCCTTTTGGACATTTTGCGCGTGGCCAGCCGTGCACCTTCGGGTACCAACACCCAGCCCTGGCGGGTTTATGTGTTGCAAGGGGCCCAACGCGACAGCCTGGTGAACAAAGTGTGTGCGGCTCATGACGCCCAGCGCGCCGACCCGAGTTTGGCCAGCCAGTATCAGGAAGCCTACGATTACTACCCGACCCAATGGGTCAGCCCGTACATCGACCGCCGACGCGAAAACGGCTGGGGCCTTTATGGCCTGCTGGGCATCGGCAAGGGTGAAAAAGACAAAATGCACCTGCAGCACCAGCGCAATTTCAAATTTTTTGATGCGCCCGTCGGCCTGATGTTCACGTTGGACAAGGTCATGGGGCGTGGCTCGTTGGTGGATTACGGCATGTTTTTGCAAAACATCATGGTCGCTGCCCGTGCCCGTGGCCTGCACACCTGCCCGCAAGCGGCCTGGAACCACTATGCCCGCATCATCTTGCCGCACATCGGTGCCGGTGAGCAGGAGATGCTGATTTGCGGCATGGCGCTCGGGTGGGCCGACGAATCCGACGTGGTCAACACCTACATCACCCCGCGCGAACCGGTTGAGTCATTCACCCATTGGGTCGAGTGAATCGAAAGTGGCCATGATCATCACCAGCCTTTTAGACACCGATCTGTACAAGTTCACCATGATGCAGGCCGTGCTGCATCAGTTTCCTGGCGCCCAAGTCGAGTACCGCTTCAAATGCCGCAATCCGGGCATCGAACTGGCTTCGATGGTCAACGAAATCCGCCAAGAGGTGAAGTCGCTGTGCAGCTTGCGCTTTCAGGACGCTGAATTGGCCTGGCTGCGCGAATTGCGCTTCATCAAGAGCGACTTTGTCGATTTTTTGGGTTTGTTCAAACTCAACGAGAAATACATCGACATCCAGCCACGCCTCGATGGCGAAATCGACATCACGATTCAGGGCCCCTGGCTGCACACCATTTTGTTTGAAATCCCTGTTTTGGCGATCGTCAACGAGGTCTATTTCCGCAACACCCAGCGTGTGCCTGACTTCGTCGAGGGACGCAAGCGCTTGGCCGACAAGACCCAAAAACTCAAAAACCCCGATTTGCACGAGTTGCGGATTGCCGATTACGGAACTCGTCGTCGTTTTTCCAGGGCCTGGCACGAAGAGGTGTTGCGTGTCTTATCAGCCGGACTGGGCACCGGGCCGGGAGGTCAGTTTGCGGGCACCAGCAATGTGTTGCTGGCCATGAAACTCGGCCTGACCCCGTTGGGGACCATGGCCCACGAATATTTGCAAGCGTGTCAGGCTCTCGGCCCGCGCTTGCGCGACAGCCAGGTGTTCGGCTTTGAGTCCTGGGCGCGGGAATACCGGGGTGACCTGGGCATCGCGCTCAGCGATGTATACGGCATCGAACCCTTTTTGCGCGACTTTGACATGTATTTCTGCAAGTTGTTTGACGGCGCCCGGCACGACAGCGGTGATCCTTTCGCTTGGGGTGAGCGAATGATCGAGCATTACCGGCGAAATCGCGTTGATCCGCTGACCAAGACCCTGATTTTCAGCGACGGCCTGACGGTGCCGCGCACCATCGAGTTGTTTCAGCAATTTCATGGCCGCACCCAACTGGCCTTTGGCATCGGCACCAACCTGACCAACGACCTCGGCTACGAGCCCCTGCAGATCGTGATCAAAATGGTGCGCTGCAATGGCCAGCCGGTGGCCAAACTGTCGGACACGCCCGCCAAAAACATGTGTGAGGACGAAAAGTACCTGGCCTATTTGCGTCAGGTCTTTGACCTCTGACGTGCGCTTCAGACGAAGCGCATGAAGACCACCGTTACCACCGTGGGCAACAGGGCGGCCAACAGCAAGTCCTTCGGGCTGATGGTCTGATCGCTGAATTTGACCTTCAAAATGGCCGCGCCGGCCGGGTTCGGGGCGTTGGCGATCAGGGTCAATCCGCCTCCGGTCACCGCACCGGCCACCAGCGACAGTTTAAACTCTTCACTGAGCCCCTCGACCAGAGAACCCAGGTAGGTCAGGGCGGCGTTATCAGTGATCGCGGTCAGGGCCGTTGCACCGTAAAACACGGCCGAGCTGTCCATGGCCATCAAAACCGGCTCGAGCCACCACTGCTGCATGCCGCCCAGCACCACCAGCCCGCCCAGAAAGAAGGCCACCATCAGGGCTTCACGCAGGATCAAGGGGCTTTGGTACGGCTTGTAGGCCACGGTGTAACCCAGGAAAAACAGGAACAAGCCCATGAAAACCACCGGGTGATGGGCAAAAACCACCACCCCGGCCAAAAACAGCACATGAACCAAAGACACGATCAAGGGGACTTGTCGCTTGCCACTGCTGGTCTCGTGCTCGTGCGACGTCAGTTCCTTGCGGAACAGCCAGACCATCACGGACGCATTGACCAAACAAGCCAGCGCAGCACGCCAGCCGATGTGGGTCAGTATGTACATCATGTCCCAATTCCATTTGGCGGCCACCATCAGGACCGGCGGGGCGGCAAAGGTGGTCAGCGTACCGCCGATCGAGACATTGACAAACAGCACGCCCAGGGTGCCGTAGCGCAGCCAGTGCGAGGCATGGCGGTTGAAAATGATGTCACGCAACAGCAACGCTGCCAGAGTCATGGCCGCCGGCTCGGTGATGAAAGAGCCCAACATGGGAACCAGAAACAGAATCAGAAACATCAGCGCCATGCGACGGTGCAAAGGGAGCCATTTGGCCAACCCGAGCACCGAGTCTTGCACCAGCACCATGATGGGGCGGCTGGCAGCAACCACCATGATCACGAACACGAACAAAGGCTCGGTGTAATTGCGGCCTTCAAGGTATTCCACCGCCTCCGTTTTACCGGCCATGACGGCGATCAGCAAAGTCAGCACCAGGGCCCAGAAGCCAAACACGACCTCGACTTCACCCAACAGGTGAAACACCCCGGCATGGCGCGGATACACATGGGCCAGGCGCTCAAAGTACTTGGTCATGAAGGTATGGGCCACGGCGACTGCAAAGACCGCTGCGGCCACCATCTGCAAGGGCGTGGCATCCATGATCAGGGAGACTCCTTCATACAATAGGCTTGACAAAATTTTCGGCATTTTGGCACACCCTCCCAATACCCTCACCAGGAACAGGCATGAAACCCAGCATCGTTGTGGCCCGACCCATCTTTCCCCAAGTGCTCGAAGAACTGCAGAGACACTTTGAAGTTCGCTCCAATCAGGACGATGTGCCCTGGACGCCCCAGTCCTGGCAGGCCGCTTTGGCGGCCAGCGACGGGGCCCTGACCACCGGCTCTGACCCGGTCAAGGCCGAAGTCTTGGCCGCTTGCCCGCGGTTGCGGATCTGCGCCAACATGGCGGTGGGCTTTAACAATTTTGATGTACCCGCCATGACAGCCGCCAAAGTGGTGGCCACCAACACCCCGGATGTCCTGACCGAGACCACTGCCGACTTTGGCTTCGCCCTGATGATGGCCACCGCCCGCCGGATGACCGAGAGCGAGCACTTTTTGCGAGCGGGCCGCTGGACCGAGTGGCGTTACGACCTGTTCGCCGGTGCCGAAGTGCATGGTGCCACCCTGGGCATCCTGGGTATGGGGCGCATTGGTCAGGCCATCGCCCGGCGGGGTGCTTTGGGCTTTGGCATGCCCGTCCTGTATCACAACCGCAGTCGCCTGCCCACGGAGACCGAGCGGCAACTCAACGCCAATTGGGTCAGCAAAGAGGATCTGTTTCGCCGCGCCGACCATGTGGTGCTGGTTTTGCCTTATTCGCCAGCCGTTCACCACATCGTGGGGGCCCCCGAGTTGGCGCTGATGAAACCCACCGCAACGCTGGTCAATATTGCGCGCGGTGGCATCGTTGATGAAAATGCGCTCATCGAGGCCGTCCGGCAACGCCGCATCGGAGCTGCCGGACTCGATGTTTTCGAGGGTGAGCCCAAAGTCAACCCGGGCTTGTTGCAACTCGAGCAGGTCGTGTTGACGCCCCACATCGCCAGCGCCACCATGGCCACACGTCTCAAAATGGCCCGGTTGGCTGCTGACAACCTGATTTCGTTTTTCACCCGAGGTCAGGCCATCACTCCCCTGAATGAGGTCAACGCTTGAGCCTGATCGACCTCCTGCCCAGTTTGGTGGTGGTGGCTTTCGTGGCCGCAGCCCTGGGCTATGCCTGGGCCCGGCGCGATAACAGCATCACGGCGGGACAACCCACGGCCGAGCAACTGTCCACTCAGCAAGCCCTGACCGATTTGCTGGCTCAAGCGCAACGCACCGAGCGTGAGTTGCGCAACGACATCCAGGAGGCTGCCCGGGTGGCGCGGCAAGAGCAGCAAGCCAGTCTGGCGCTTTTTCAACGCAATCTGAACGAGCAATTCAGTCTGCAACAAAAAGCCTTGAACGACACCTTGCAACAACGGCTGGAGGAAATCCGGCGTACCGTTGACGAGAAATTGCAAACTCAACTCGAAGCCAAGCTCACCCAAAGCTTTCAGCAGGTCGCCGAGCGGTTGCAACAAGTGCACATGGGCTTGGGTCAGATGCAGGCCATGGCCCAAGAGGTGGGCAATCTCCAGCGGGTGCTGTCGAATGTCAAAACGCGAGGCATGTTTGGTGAAATCCAGTTGCATGCTTTGCTCGAACAAGTGCTCACAACCGATCAATTTGCGGTACAAAAAGCGGTGGTGCCCGGAAAGACGGGTGTGGTGGATTTCGCCGTTCAATTGCCGGGCCGCTCTGACGGAGGCGAGCCTGTCTGGTTGCCGATCGACGCGAAATTCCCGCGTGAAGACTACGAGCGATTGCTCGACGCCCAAGGGCGATCGGATGCACCCGCCTGCGAAGTCGCAGCCAAGGCGCTTGAAGCCCAAATCTGGCATCAAGCCCGATCGATCGCCGAGAAATACATCGCGGTACCTCACACCACCGATTTCGCCATTTTGTTTTTGCCCTCAGAAGGCTTGTATGCCGAGGTCTTGCGCCGACCCGGCCTGATGGAGGGCTTGCAGGCCAAGCACAAGGTCACCTTGGCCGGTCCCACCACCATGCTGGCGTTACTCAACAGTTTGCAAATGGGGTTTCGCACCCTGGCCATCGAGCGCCAGGCGGCCGACGTCTGGAAGGTGTTGGGCGCCGTCAAAACCGAATTCGATCGCTACGGCGAGTGGGTGGCCAAGGTGCGTGACCAGGTGCACAAAGCCGCCACCACGCTGGACAACGCCGAAACCCGAAGTCGCCAGATGCGGCGTGCCCTGAGTCAGGTCGAGGCCTTGCCGCCGGATCAGGCCCGGGGGGTTCTTCCCTCGCAGGACGAAGGCGATCCCGCATGAAAAAGGAGTTGGCGCAACTGGTCGGTGCCCAGGTGTGCCTGCACTCTTGCATGACAGGCTTGCGCATGGCCGCACCGCTGATGTTGCTGCGTGCCGGTGAGTCTGAAGCTGCGATTGGGGTGTTGTTGTCTTTGTTCGCCCTGAGTCAGGTCTTTTTGGCCCTGCCGGCGGGTCAGTTGACGCAGCGCCATGGGGTGAAGTTCTGCTTCAATCTGGGGGTTGCGGTGGCCTCGACCAGTGCCTTGTTGGCCGCCCTTTGGCCCCAAGTGTGGGTGCTGGGTCTGGCTGCGCTGTGCAGCGGAGCTGCCTGCGGTCTGGTCATCATTGCTTTGCAGCGGCATGTCGGGCGCATGACCGAAGACCTCAATCAGCTTCGATCCGCCTTCAGCTGGCTCTCGATCGGGCCAGCGGTGTCCAATTTCTTGGGGCCTCTCAGTGCCGGGATCATGATCGATCTGGTGGGGTTTCGTTCGGCCTATCTGTGGCTGTCTTTTTTACCCGTGGCGGGCTGGATCGCCATGCATGCGGTGCGCGAGCGTCGTGCTCCCGGGCCGCAACAACAAGAGTCTGGCGAGTCAGCCTGGCAATTGCTTCGATTCGTGCCTTTGCGGCGGTTATTGTGGGTGAACTGGTTTCTGGCTTCGTGCTGGGATGTGCACACATTCATGGTGCCCATTTTGGGCCACGAACGGGACATCAGCGCCTCAGCCATCGGCACAGTCTTGGGTTTATTCGCCTTGGCGGCGACCACCACCCGAGTGTTGTTGCCCTGGGTCGCGCGCCGTTTCAAAGAGCGCGACATCATCTTTGCCGCGATGTGGGTCACCGGCATGGCCTTGGTCGTTTACCCGTTCACTTCCAGCGCGTGGTCCATGGGCGCATGTTCGATCGTGCTGGGTTTGTTCCTGGGAGCTGTTCAACCGATGGTCATGAGTGCCCTGCATCAAATCACCCCGAAAGAGCGCCAGGGCCAAGCCCTGGCCTTGCGGTTGATGACGATCAACGCTTCCAGCGTCAGCATGCCTTTGGTGTTCGGCGCCGCCAGCGCCGCGTTGGGCGCCGCGCCGGTGTTCTGGATCATGGCCTGTTCGGTCACCCTGGGATCCAGGCTGGCGCGCAAAATCTGAGACCTGATCAGGTTGCTTCAAAACGTTGTATGGCCTCCCAGGCATCGTCCACGCTGTCGACGTACTGAAATAAATTCAGGTCATCTTCAGAGATCGCACCTTCCTCGACCAGCAACTCCAAATTCAGCAAGCGTTGCCAGTGTTGGCTGCCGAACAACACGATCGGCACGGGCTTGGCTTTGCGACACTGCACCAGGGTCAGCGTTTCGAACAATTCATCGAGGGTGCCAAAACCTCCGGGAAAAGCCACCAGGGCTTTGGCACGCATCATGAAGTGCATTTTGCGCAAAGCAAAGTAGTGAAACTTGAAGCTCAGCCCGGGCGTGATGTAGGGGTTGGGGTGTTGTTCGTGGGGCAAGGCGATGTTCAGCCCCACACTGATGCCACCCGCCTCTTGGGCGCCCCGGTTGGCGGCTTCCATGATGCCAGGGCCTCCTCCGGTACACACATACAAGCGCTCTGAAGGAGGTTGCGTCGCCCCGCGCCTGACAGCCAAAGCGCCGAATTGACGCGCCTGTTCGTAGTACACCGCATTGCGCACCAAAATGCGGGCCTTGCGGATGGCGGCCTCATCCTGAAGTTCCAACGCTTGTTGCAACGCCACATCTGCATCGGCCTGACTGCGGTAACGGGCACTGCCAAACACCACCAAGGTGTGATGAATGCCTTGTGCCTGCATGGCCAAGTCGGGTTTGAGCAATTCGGGCTGGAACCGGATGCCGCGGGTTTCGCGCCGCAATAAAAACTCGGTGTCGGCAACCTCTAGGCGATTGGATTCGGGATCTAGAGTAAGTCCCGGATCTCTCTGGGCCTGAAAGGTCTCCCAGGCTTGTGCCAGCCTGGAATCGTGAGGGTCGAGCATGCCGTCCATGCCCGCTATGTTAGTGCATCAGACGCGCTTGCGGTATTCGCCGGTGCGGGTGTCGATTTCGATTTTGTCGCCCTGGTCCACGAACAGGGGCACCGCCACTTCGTAGCCGGTGGCGATTTTGGCGGGCTTGAGGACTTTGCCCGAGGTGTCACCCTTGACGGCCGGCTCGGTCCAGGTGATCTCGCGCACCACGGTGGTGGGCAGCTCGATGGAAATGGCCTTGCCGTCATAGAACACCACTTCGCAAGCCATGCCGTCTTCGAGGTAGTTCAAGGCGTCACCCATGTTGGCGGCTTCGACTTCGTACTGGTTGTACTCGGCATCCATGAACACATACATGGGATCGGCAAAGTACGAGTACGTGCATTCCTTGTGATCCAAAATGACCTGGTCCATTTTGTCGTCGGCCTTGAAAACCACTTCAGCGCCCATGTTGGACAGCAGAGCTTTGAGCTTCATGCGGACGGTGGCTGCGCCACGGCCGCCACGGGCGTACTCGGTGCGCAAAACGATCATGGGATCTTTGCCTTGCATGATGACGTTGCCGGCGCGGATTTCTTGGGCGATTTTCATGTTGTAACCAGACAATAGGTGCAAAACCTTGCATTTTAACCGATATCGTCTACCCGGCGGCCCCCGGGTGTGATCGAAGCGATAAAACCCGTCAATTGGGTCAGCAAATCAGGTTGCGCCAGCAATCGCCCTCGTGCCATCGACACGCATTCGCCCCACGCACCCAGGTGCTGGTTGCAGAGGGTGGGGAAGTCGCCGTCAGCGAGGCCGTTCCAGACGGCATGTGCCTGGCGCAAGCTGGGCGGGGCATCGAGCCAGTCGAGAAAGGCTTCCAGTTTGGCATGGTGGGCGTTGTCGTCCTGGGGGTAAATTTGCCAGATCAGCGGCTGATTGGCCCACAAGGCCCGCACCAGCGAGTCTTCGCCGCGCACCAGGTTCAGGTCGCAAGACCCTAGCAAACGATCAAAACCGGCTTGGTCGGTGTGGGGCAGCGAGGTGCTGCCCGCAACACCACTTGCCCCGCAGGCCTGCAAGGCGGCCTGGGCTCGCCCGGGGGTCACCAATAAGTGATCGGCAGGGCGCAATGCGCTCAAAAAAGCCGGCAAGCCAGGCGGCTCGTAGCAAAACAGGCTGATCAGGCGGCCAGACGGTGCCAGGTGGGGGCATAAGGCGTGCCGGTGGCCGTCCCGGTCCAACGCGGCCTGTTGTTCGAGCAGCTTGTCTTCACGCAGCAGGCCGCCGGTGCGTGGGGTGAAACCGGGATAAAAAAAGTGTTTGCTCCAGCCCCGGGCGGGCCCGCTCATGATCGGCGAGGGCAGGCCATGGGCGCGTTCGACAAAGGGCTCGGCGCTCAGGTACTCGAGGTTGATCCATGCCGGTGGCGACAGCCCCCGTTGGGTGGTCTGGGCCACGCCATGGGCGACAAAGGACGCGGGCAATTCACAGCCAAAGGCTTCGATCCAGACCGCAGAAGACGACAGGCCGGCCAGCACATCGGGATCGCCGGCCTGTGCCCAAGGGCGGCACTGCACCCCCTTCAAGCGGTCCTGGGCCAGATCGGGGGCCATCCACGCCAGGGCGCTGGCGTCGTCCACCCACAGTCGCACCGACTCGCCCCGCGCCGCCAATTGGCGGGCCAGGCGAAGGCACACCCCAAGATCCCCATGGTTGTCGATGACATGGCAAAAAACATCCCACATGCCTCGCATAATACCCACCATGTCGAATGAGCTTTCCCCTGACACACCCGAATTTGCCCCGGAACTCCTGGCTGCAGTGGCCTCGTTGCCTGGTTTGCCCGGTGTTTATCGCTACTTCGATGCCCATGGGCAGATTTTGTACGTGGGCAAAGCCATTCACCTGAAAAAGCGGGTGTCCTCGTATTTTCGCAAAGGCAACGACGGCACCCGAATCGGTCACATGGTGAGCAAGATCGCCCGCATGGAAACCACCGTGGTGCGATCCGAGGCCGAGGCGCTCTTGCTTGAAAACAACCTGATCAAGACCCTCAAGCCGCGCTACAACATCCTGTTTCGCGATGACAAAAGCTACCCCTACCTGAAGCTGACCCGGGGTGACAGCCCGCGCATGGTGTATTACCGCGGGGCGGTCGACAAGAAGCACGATTACTTTGGCCCCTACCCCTCGGTGTGGGCAGTCCGGGAAACCATCTGGCTGATGCAAAAGGTGTTTCGCATCCGAACCTGCGAAGACAGCGTCTACAAGCACCGCACCCGACCCTGCCTGTTGTACCAGATCAAACGCTGTTCCGGGCCCTGCGTGGGCTTGATCAGCCCGACGGATTACCAGTCCTCGGTGGACAGCGCAGCGCGCTTTTTGCGTGGCGAAACCCGTGAAGTGTTGCAAGACCTCGAGGCCCGCATGATGGCGCACGCCGAGCGGCTGGAGTACGAGCAGGCGGCTGAGGTCCGCAACCAGATGGCGGCCCTGTCCAAAGTGCTGCACCAGCAATCGGTGGAAACCGCAGACGATCAGGATGTCGACATCCTGGCCGTGCATGTTCAGGGCGGCAAAGCTTGTGTCAACCTGGCCATGGTCCGGGGAGGCCGCCATTTGGGCGATCGACCTTATTTCCCGCAGCATGTGGACGATGCCGGGCCCGCAGAGGTGCTCGAAGCTTTTGTCAGCCAGCATTACCTCGAGACCCCCATGCCCCCGACCTTGCTGATCAGTCACAAGATCGACCCGGCGCTGGGTGAAGCTTTGGCGGATCAAACCGGCGTCAAGGCCCACTGGGTGCACCAGCCACGTGGCCAGCGACGCGATTGGCTGGACATGGCGCGACAAAACGCGCAGATTCAGCTGACCCGTTTGCTCGCCGAAGAAGGTTCGCAGCAGGCCCGCACCCGCGCTCTGGTCGAGGCGCTGGACTTGGCGCCGGAGGACCTGGATCAATTTCGGGTTGAATGTTTTGACATTTCTCACACTGCCGGCGAGGCCACCCAGGCGTCTTGCGTGGTGTTCCATCATCACAAAATGCAATCGGCCGAGTACCGCCGTTTCAACATCGAAGGCATCACGGGCGGTGACGACTACGCCGCGATGCGCCAGGTGCTGACCCGGCGTTACAGCAAGCTGGCCGAGGCCGAGCGAAACGGCGAAGGCCGCATGCCCGACCTGGTGCTGATCGATGGTGGCAAAGGACAAGTCTCGATCGCGCGTGAGGTGTTCGAGTCGCTCGATCTCGATCTCTCGCGCATTGTCGGCGTTGAAAAAGGGGAGGGGCGCAGGGTGGGGCTGGAAGAGCTGGTCTTTGCCGATGGCCGGGATAAAGTCTATTTGGGCAAAGATTCGGCTGCGCTCATGCTGGTTGCCCAGATCCGCGATGAGGCGCACCGTTTCGCCATCACGGGCATGCGGGCTCAGCGCGCCAAAGTCAGGATCGGCGGCAGCAAGCTCGAAGAGATTCCCGGCATCGGCCCCAAAAAACGCGCCCGGCTGTTGCAACGCTTTGGCGGTGCCCGCGGCGTGGCCGAAGCCAGTGTGCAAGATCTCGCCAGCGTCGAAGGCATCTCGGAAGAACTGGCGCAGACCATCTACATGGCCTTGCGCTGATCCGGTTTCAGGCGCTCAGGGGGGGCGGCAGAGGCACGCCCAATTGTTCTGCCATGGGTTGCAACTGGGGCCAAATGCTGGGGTGCAGGATCACCCCTTGCTGGGACTGTTGGCGCAGATTCTGATACCCCTTGTCGCCGGGCATCCGCACCGGTTGCGCCGGGTGGATCGGCTTGTTGGTGCGACACAAGTGCGCCACATGATCCATTTGTCGCTGGAATTCGGGCAGGCCGCAATACGAGTCAATGTCGTAAAGCGTGATGTGCACCGTCGCCCCCCAGCCCTCTTTGGGGTCAGCGCGCCCGCGACCAGCCAGACCGGCGGTCATGGATTCGACCAGCAGGGCCAACCCATACCCTTTGTGGCCGTGTGTCAGGCCACCCACCGGCAACAAGGTGCCTGGCGGGTTTTGGGACAGCACCGCCGGGTCTTGGGTGGGCTGACCCTGAGCGTCCATCAACACCGGATGATCGTAGGTTTCACCCGCCGCTTTTTTCCGGTTGAGCATGTTGTTGGTGGTGATCGATGCCGAGATGTCGACCATCACGCCCCCATCGGACAAAGGGAATCCCAAGGCCATGGGATTGGGGGTGAATACCGCCTGGGTACCGCCATAGGGTGCCACGCTGGCCGAGTTGTTATCGGACGACGCCAGCCACATCAAAAAACCCTGTTCCAGCGCCCAGCGCAGATAGACCGCCAGACAGGCGATGTGGTGACTGCGCTTGATCACCAGGGCGGCGCAACCCAGCTCGCGGGCCCGGGGCATCAGGGCGTCCAACCCCTGCTTGACCAGCCATGGACCTGGCAAGCGTTGACCATCCCACCATAGCGCGGCGGGTTTGTCCGACAACACCAGCGGACTGCCTTGTGAGGTCATCGAACCCGACTTCAATTCTTTGACGTAGGGGGCCAAAAGATTCAGGCCATGCGTGTCATGCCCCAACAGATCTCCCTCCACCAGCGTCAAGGCCACACAATGAGCGATCTCGGCTTGCAGGCCGGCGGCTTGCAAGGATTTTTGGGCGAAATCAATCAGAGCTTGAGGCGCGTATCGGGGTGTGTTCATGGCAAGTCTCCAGACAACAAATCCTAACGCATTGGCGACTGCCCTGGAAACACGCTGTCGCTTGCGGGCATCTTCCGTTAGCATGGGGGCTGTTCATGACAACTGGAGTTTTCTGTGGCCTCACTGATGCGCATTTTGATTCTGACTTTGTCCCTTTTCATGGGTTGGGCTCACGCAGGCGACAAGGTGGTCTACCACATCGACGATGCGGCTGCCCAGGCTACCAAAGGTTTGCGCAACATCCGCAATCACCTTGATGTGCTGCCTGACACCCAAATCGTGGTGGTGACCCATGCCAACGGGGTCGACTTTTTGATGGAGGGTGCCAAAGACCCCAAGAATCCTTCCATCGATTACGCCGCACTCGTCTCCGCCCTCAAATCCAGGGGGGTCCGGTTTGAAGTTTGCGAAATCACGCTGCGCAACCGCAGCCTGAAGAAGGAGCAATTCATCATGGATGCCGACTACACCCCGTCGGGTGTGGCCCGCATCGGTGCCTTGCAGTTCCGTGAGCGTTACGCCTACGTCAAACCCTGAGTCACCAGCCCGGCGTGTCAGCGCATGAAGTCCAGCAGTGCCTGGGCCGTGAGTTCGGGCAACTCTTCGGGGATGTAGTGTCCGCTCGGCACAGCCCGGTAAGTGACCTGGCCTGAGCACTGGGCTTGCCACAATGAAGGGGCATCAAAGAGGCGGTGCACGACGCCCCGATCGCCACACATCACCAGCAAATCAGCGTTGATTTTTTGGCCTTGCGCACGCGAGGCCCGATCGTGTTCCAGGTCAATGCCGGCGCTGGCGCGGTAGTCTTCTGCTTTGGCGTGCACCGCGGCCCGCCAGCCTTGTTCGTTCAGCGTCGGATCGCAAAAGCAACGCAGGTACTCGGCCATGGCCTCGGCCTCGAAAAAAGTGCCGCCGTTGCTGCCCCAGCCTTTCATTTTGAGTTTCAGGTAGTTTTCCGGGTCGCCGCCGATCATGACTTCGGGCACAGGAGCCGGTTGGATCAGGTGGAACCAGTGGTAATAGGCTTTGGCAAACTCGAATTCGGTGGCCTCGTACATGTCCAGGGTAGGGGCAATGTCGAGCACGCACAATTTGCGCACCCGGTGCCCATGGTCGAGCGCCAGACGGTGTGCCACCCGTCCGCCACGATCGTGCCCGCACAGATAGAAGTCGCTCACCCCCAAGGTGTCGAGCAAATCGATGACCTCTTGCGCCATCGCCCGCTTGCTGTAGTTGGCATGATCGGGTTCGCCCAGTTCGCACGATGATTCACCATAACCCCGCAAGTCGGGCATGACCAGGCGGTAATGCGATCGCAAGGCTTGAGCCACCCGATGCCACAACACATGGGTCTGTGGAAACCCGTGCAGCAGCACCAGCACCGGTCGCTCGGGGTGAGCGTGCCAGTCGGCTTGGCGGGTGACGCGAAAGCGCACCGGACGTCCCTGAATCGAGACTTTGTGCAAATCGAAGTGTTCAAACCAGTTCATGGGCGAATCGTGTCGTTTTGGGGTTACATTGCGCCATATTAATGCATCAGGCCTTGACATGAACCCGTCGTTACCGATCGATATCCCCCCTTCACTCCAACCGGGCACCCGCTTGCGCCACTACAAAGGCGGGCTCTACGAGGTGACCGGTGCCTGCATCATTGAGGCCACACTGGAAACGGGCGTTTTGTATCGCCCTTTGCAAGGCGATGCGACCGGGCTGACCTGGATGCGACCCGCTTCGGCATTTTTTGAGCGGGTGCCCCATGGGCAGGGCATGGTGCAGCGCTTTACCCCGATTTGATCAGTCGGCGTAGCCCGGGTTGACGCGGTCAAGTTTGCGCACGAGCGCCGGCCAGACCAGTTTTTCGGCCAAGTCTCTGGGTGCGTTGGACTGCATCAGGGCCGCATTTTTGGCGATCACGTCCGGCTGGGTGGCATAGGCCTGCTCCGAAGTCAGTGTCGACAAGGTGCGCACCTGCATGGCACAAGCCCGCTCCAGAAAATACATCTTCAAAAATGCATCGGCGCAGCTGCGTCCCACGGTGAGGGTGCCATGGTTGCGCAACAGCATCATGTCTTTGTCCCCCAGGTCGTGTTGCAATCGGGGGCGTTCGGCGTGATCGAGTGCCACACCTTCGTAGTCGTGGTAGGCCAGGTGCGGGCTGACCAATTGGGCGGTTTGGTTGAGCGGCAACAGTCCCTGCGGATGGGTGGCCACCGCAGTTCCGTCGAGGGTGTGCAGGTGCATCACGCAAAAGGCGTCATGGCGGACTTCATGGATGGCCGAGTGGATCGTGAAACCAGCCGGGTTGACCGGGTAAGCGGCCGACCCCACCACCTGGCCTTGCAAGTCGATTTTGACCAGGCTGGAGGCGGTGATCTCTTCGAACAGCAAGCCGTAAGGATTGATCAGAAAGTGACCCGGCTCATCGGGCACCCGGGCCGAGATGTGGGTGAAAATCAGATCATCCCAGCCGTGCAGGGCAACCAGCCGATAACAGGCGGCCAGGTCACGGCGAACTTGTTGCTCAGAAGGGGTCATGGTCCAGTCCGAAAGGAGTCAAAACCCCATGGTATAGGTTTTGAACTGAAAACAAAAGGGCTGATCTCAGGCCTGAATCACTTCCAGCAATCGATCGAGCCCGCCGGTTTCAATCGACACCATGGCTTGTTCCCGGACTTTGGGCTTGGCATGGTAGGCCACCGACAGGCCTCCGGCGTCGGCGCAAGCCTTCATCATGGGCAGATCGTTGGCGCCGTCGCCCATGGCGATGGCTTGTGCCAGGCCGATGCCGTAGCGTGCGCAGGTGTCCAGCAGCATGCGTTTTTTTTCTTCGCCGTCACAAATGTCGCCCCAGGGTTGATCGACCATGCGGCCGGTCAAGTGACCCTCGATGATTTCAAACACATTGCTGCGGGTGTCGTCGATGCCCAAGGTGTCACGCACGCGGTCGGTGAAGTAAGTGAACCCGCCACTGACGAGCAGGGTTTTCAAGCCAGCCGCCTGGCAGGCCCGGACCAGTTCGGTCGCCCCGGGGTTCAGGCGCAATCGCTGTTCGTAGACCTCTTGCAGTGCGCCCACCGGCACCCCTTTGAGCAGGGCCACCCTGCGACGCAGGCTTTCTTTGTAGTCGCTGATCTCGCCGCGCATGGCGGCCTCGGTGATGGCGGCCACTTCGGCTTTGCGCCCGGCGGCATCGGCCACTTCGTCGATGCACTCGATGTTGATCAGGGTGGAGTCCATGTCAAAGGCGATCAGCCCGAAATCACGCAATCGGCGTGGCGCGTCCAGGCCGCGCAGGGTCAGACCGGGGGCAGGGGTAAAGCTCATGCGGTTTCCTTGATCGGTTGGCCCAATTGGCGCAAGACATCGCGCACCAGTTGAGCCCGTTGTTTGACATCGGGCAAGTCGCGCTCGATGCGCAATTTGTCGTTGCCGGCCAGTTTGATGTGTTTGTTCTTTTGCACCATCTCGATGATGCGCATGGCGTCAACCGGCGGGTTGGGTCGGAAATTGAGGGTGGTCACGCCCGGTGCGGCATCGACTTTGGCGACGCCATAGGGTTTGGCCAGCACCCGCAGTCGATGCACATCGATCAGGGTTTGCGTCGCCGTGGGAGGTTTGCCAAAACGATCGACGATTTCTTCCAGCAACTGATCGACCTGAGCGGTGTTTTGCGCCATGGCCAGTTTTTTGTAGAAAGACAGTCGCAGGTGCACATCGCCGCAATAGTCGTCGGGCAGCAATGCCGGCGCATGCAGATTGATTTCGGTGGCCGCTTGCATCGGCGACATCAGATCGGGCTCTTTGCCGCTCTTGAGGGCATTGACCGCTTCCGACAGCATCTCGTTGTAGAGCTGAAAGCCCACTTCCATCATGTTGCCGCTTTGGTTTTCGCCCAGCACTTCGCCGGCACCCCGGATCTCGAGGTCGTGCATGGCCAAATAAAAGCCCGAGCCCAACTCCTCCATCTGCTGAATCGCATCGAGTCTTTGCTGAGCTTGCTTGGTCAACCCGTCGGTGTCGGGCACCATGAGGTAGGCGTACGCCTGATGGTGGCTGCGTCCGACGCGGCCGCGCAATTGGTGCAATTGGGCCAGACCGAATTTATCGGCCCGGCTGATCAAAATGGTATTGGCGCTGGGCACATCAATGCCGGTCTCGATGATGGTTGAGCACAGCAACACATTGAAACGTTGCGCCACAAAATCGCGCATCACCCGTTCGAGTTCGCGTTCGGGCATCTGACCATGGGCGATGGCAATGCGGGCCTCCGGCAAGATCTCTTCGAGTCGGGCCTTGCGGTTTTCGATGGTCTCTACTTCGTTGTGCAAAAAATAGCACTGCCCCCCGCGTTTGAGTTCGCGCAGCACGGCCTCGCGGATCACGCCCGTGCCCTCGGTGCGCACAAAGGTCTTGATCGCCAGCCGGCGTTGCGGGGCCGTGGCGATCACGCTCAGGTCGCGCAAGCCTTCCATTGCCATGCCCAGGGTGCGCGGGATCGGCGTCGCGGTCAGGGTGAGCACATCGACCTCGGCCCGAAACGCTTTCATGGCCTCTTTGTGGCGCACGCCGAAGCGGTGTTCCTCATCGATGATGAGCAGCCCCAGATTTTTGAACTTGACGGACTCGCTCAGTAATTTATGCGTGCCGACCACGATATCGACCGTGCCTTCGGCAATGCCCTTGACGGCGGCGTTGATCTCTTTGGGGGTCCGAAAGCGGCTCATTTCGGCAATCCGCACGGGCCACTTCGAAAACCGATCATTGAGGGTTTGGAAATGCTGTTCTGCCAGCAGCGTGGTGGGGGCCAAAAACGCCACCTGTTTGCCCCCACTGACGGCGACAAAGGCCGCCCGCAAGGCGACCTCGGTTTTGCCAAACCCGACGTCGCCGCAGACCAGCCGATCCATCGGGCGCGGACTGATCAGGTCCTGGATCACGGCGTGGATCGCGGCACGTTGGTCGGCGGTTTCTTCAAAACCGAAATCGTTGGCAAACGCCTCGTAATCGGTTTCAGGAAAGCGAAAGGCATGTCCTTGGCGGGCTGCTCTGCGAGCATAGAGGTTGAGCAATTCGGCAGCGGCATCGCGCACCTGCTCAGCCGCTTTGCGGCGCGCCTTTTCCCATTGGCCCGACCCCAGGCGGTGCAAGGGGGCTTCGTCGGCACTGACGCCAGTGTACCGGCTGATCAGGTGCAACTGGCTGACCGGTACATACAACACCGCCTGTTGTGCGTATTCGAGGTGCAGGAATTCTTGCAGGGCAGGTTGTCCGTCGGGTCCCCGATCGCCCATGTCGAGGTTGACCAGACCCCGGTAGCGGCCTATGCCATGGGCGCTGTGCACCACCGGGTCGCCCACCTTGAGCTCGGCCAAATCCTTGATCAGGGCCTCAACATCGCTGACTTGTTCTTGTTTTTTGCGTCGGCGGGTGGCCGGCGAGGCTGCAAACAACTCGGTTTCGGTCAACCAGGCCAGTCCGGCCTCAGGCATCACAAAGCCTTCTTGGAGTGCGCTGGTGGTCAGGGCGATGGGGTGACCGCTGTCGATGAACGCTTGCAGATCCTCAACAACCGGAATGGACAAGCCGCTGGCGCTTAAAAAATCATGCAGGCTCTCGCGCCGGCCATCGCTTTCGGCCAGCACCAGCACCCGCTCGGGGCGCTGCTTCAGGTGCGATTTGAGCCTGTCGAGCGGGTCGTCGGTGCCCCGATCGGCGTGGACATCGGGCCAGGCTTGGACCCAGGGCCCGGGGCCTTTGTCGGTGCCCGTGCGCAACGCAAATTGGGCATGGGTTTTGGCCAAGCCGTAGAACTGCTCGATGGATAAAAACAGATGCTGCGGCGGCAACACCGGGCGCTCGGGGTCACCTTGGGCCAGACGGTGTCGATCCTGGGCATCTTGCCAAAACGCCGACATGGCCTGCTCCAGGTCGCCATGCAGCACCAAGGTCGGGGCATCGCCCAAATAATCAAACACCGTCGCGGTCTCGTCAAAAAACAGCGGCAGGTAATATTCGATGCCTGCGCTGGCGACACCTTGGCCCATGTCTTTGTAGATCCGGCTGCGCGTGGGATCGCCTTCCAGCAGTTCGCGCCAGCGTTGGCGAAATTTTTGTTGGGCGCTCTCGTCCATCGGAAACTCGCGCCCGGGCAGCATGCGCACCTCGGGCACCGGGTACAAACTGCGCTGGCTGTCGGGATCAAAGGTGCGGATCGAGTCGATTTCCTGGTCCCACAAATCGACCCGAAAAGGCATCGCAGCGCCCATCGGGAACAGATCGATCAGGCCGCCGCGCACGGCATACTCACCCGGACTGACCACCTGGGTCACATGCTGGTAGCCTGCCAGCGTCAATTGAGCGCGCAACTCCGATTCGTCAAGCTGTTGCTTGACTTTGAAGTGAAAGGTGTAGCCGGCCAAAAAGGAAGGTGGGGCCACGCGGTAAAGCGCCGTCGAGGCCGGGATCAGGATCAGGTCGGCTTCGCCGCGCGAAATGCGCCACAGGGTGGCCAGCCGTTCGCTGATCAAATCCTGATGGGGCGAAAAGGTGTCGTAGGGCAGGGTTTCCCAGTCGGGAAACAGCACCACCCGAAGGTCGGGCGCAAAAAAAGGCAGCTCTTCGAGCAAGCGCTGGGCATCGCGTGCATCGGCGGTCACGATCGCCATGCGACGCCCCGAACCACATTCGCGTTGTGCCAAACGAGCCAGCAACAAGGCATCGGCCGAGCCCACGGGCTTGGGCCAGGCATAGCGCTGGCCTGCGCTCAGGGGGGGAAGGGGAACTTGAAATTCAGCAGCGGACATGGCAAACCAAAAGTAAACGCCCCCCGTTTCAAAAAACGGGGGGGTGCAGTGCCCTTATTGTAGGCCGAGCCCGCCCTACAATGCGCCCATGACCGACTTGCCTCGCACCCATTTGCTGGTCCCCGCTGCGGGGGTCGGCAGCCGTGCCGGCACGACCCAGCCCAAGCAATACCAGCCACTGGCCGGGCAAGCCATGGTGACGCACACTTTGCGCGCCTTGGCTCGGGTCAAGGGGGTTCACAGCCTGAATGTCGTGGTCAGCCCAGCCGACCCGGACATGCAAGCCCTGGTGCAGTCCGACTCCGCTTTGCGAGGTGTGCGGGTGTGGCCCGTGGGCGGCGATACCCGCGCCGCCAGCGTCAGCGCTGGCTTGGGCATGCTGTCCCGGTCGGGGGCAGATCCGAACGACTGGGTGCTGGTCCATGATGCCGCCCGCTGCCTGATCCAGCCCCAGTGGGTCGAGGCCCTGATGGCAGCCTGCCAGAACGATCCGGTGGGTGGGCTGTTGGCGGTTCCTTTGCCCGACACCCTCAAGCAGGCCAACGATCAGCACAGGGTCAGCACCACTTTGAGCCGTGCCGATAAATGGCTGGCACAAACGCCCCAGATGTTTCGCTTGGGGACTCTCAGCATGGCGTTGGCACAGGCCGGCCTGCGCGTGACCGACGAAGCCAGCGCCATTGAAGCCCTGGGCTTGCAGCCCCTGCTGGTACCCGGCAGTGCCCTCAATTTCAAAGTCACTTACCCCGAAGATTTGCGTTTGGCCGCTTTGGTGCTGAACGCACAGGAGGATCGCACATCATGACCCCTCAGATTCGTGTCGGCGAAGGATGGGACATCCACGCCCTGGTTCCCGGTCGTCCCCTGGTGCTGGGGGGCGTGCGTGTTGAACACAGCAAAGGCTTGTTGGGGCACTCTGACGCCGACGCTTTGGCCCACGCCGTCACCGATGCCTTGTTGGGCGCTGCCGGTTTGGGGGACATCGGTCGCATGTTTCCGGACACCGACGCCCGGCATGCCGGGGCCGACTCTTTGGTTCTTTTGCAACACGTGGCCGAGCGCGTGCGCGAACAGGGGTGGTCCATCGGCAACGTCGATGCCACGGTGGTGGCCCAGGAGCCGCGGTTGGCTGCCCACATGACCGAGATGTCGCGGCGATTGGCGCAGGCGCTGGGCATTGAAGCCACCCAAGTCAACGTGAAAGCCAAAACCGCCGAAAAATTCGGGCCGGTGGGGCAAGGGCAGGCGATCGAAGCCCGAGCGGTGGCGCTGATCGCACGCGCCTGAGCCGCATTCAGTCGGCAGCCTGACTTCTGGACGGAGCCAGACTGCGCCAGGCCAGTTGCTCGACCCGCCACTGGTCTTGCGGTGCCAAGCGACGCAAACACTGCACCAATCGGTGCTCCCGATCGCTCAGCAGCAAAGGGGCGGCGGGCTCACTGGCAAAGGGTGCTTCGTAAAACTGGCCATACATCAACTGATGCGGAGAAACGCCCAGACACAAGGCCAGGCTGATCAGGCGCTGCGGTCTGGGCATGTACTCGCCGCGCAACCAGCTCCGGGTGGTGTAGAGGGTGATCGGTTCGCCCCGGTGCACCCGGTTGAACTGTCGCATCAGGACGCTGGGTACCGGTTTCCAGCCGCGCTGGCGCATGGCCGCAGCCAGCCGCCGGCTGAAGGCTTGCACCAATTCGTCGCGTGTGGGTTCGGGGCTGGACCAGGGCATGGTGTCATGCTAAACCCCGCAGGACACCACAACGACCCCCGGCCCCCGTTTGGGTCACGCGTCACAAACGCATGTCTGGTAGATGCTCACGCCTTACTGAGCCGCCCAGCCACCGTCCATGTTCCAAGCCACCCCGCGCACGTTGTGGGCGGCGCCCGAGCAGAAGAACACCGCCAATTCACCCAACTCTTCGGGGGTGGTGAATTGCATGGAGGGTTCTTTTTCACCCAGCAATTGACGTGTGGCTTCTTCGTTGCTGATGCCCAACGCTTGCGCCTTGGCATCGACCTGCTTTTGCACCAATGGGGTCAGGACCCAGCCCGGACAGATGGCGTTGCACGTGACATTGCGGGTGGCGTTTTCGAGCGCAGTGACCTTGGTCAGGCCGACGATGCCATGCTTGGCGGCCACATAAGCGGCTTTTTGCACGGACGCCACCAGGCCGTGCACCGATGCCACGTTGATGATGCGCCCCCAGTTGGCTGCCTGCATGGCGGGCAACGCCAGTCGGGTGGTGTGAAAAGCGCTGGACAGGTTGATCGCGATGACCGCATCCCAACGCTCGACCGGAAAGCTCTCGACCGGGGCGACGTGCTGGATGCCCGCGTTGTTGACCAAAATGTCAACCCGACCCCACTCTCGCTCAATGGTCGACATCATGTCCTCGATTTGCTCGACTTTGCTCATGTCGGCACCATGGTAGAGCGTCTCCACCCCCAGCGCTTGAATGGCGCTGCGTGCGCCGGCGACATCGCCAAAACCGTTGACCACGATCCGCGCACCCTGGCGTGCCAGGGCTTGGGCGATGCCCAGGCCGATGCCGCTGGTCGAACCCGTGACCAATGCTGTCTTACCCTGCAAAAATCCTTGACTCATGGGAGGCGCTCCTTTCAACCTGAACCTGACTTCGTTTACGATCGAACAACCCAGATTATCCCGACGAATCTGACGCCAACATGAAAAGCCTCGCCTCGACCGATCAGCCCGCCCCGCAGGTGGTGACGCTGGCTGCCCAAGCCACGAGCCCTCAAGGGCTCAGGCTGGAACAGGCGCGCGCTTTTGCCCAGCCTTTGTTGGCGCCTCAGGTGTTGGACTCCGGCGAGAACGTGCTGGCCCACGCCGACGGCATGGCTGACATCTTGCGTGAAATGGGGGGAGATGAAGGTCTGCAGGCATGTGCCTACCTCGTCTATGCGGCCGACCACTTGCAAAGGCCCCACGAGACTTTAGCCCGGGCGTTCGGCCCCGACCCTGCCCGGCTGGCGCAATCGGTGACCCAGCTTAACCGATTGCAGCGGCAAGCGCGTGCCAGTGATCAGGCTTACGGCGCTGCCGGGGCCCGCAATCGCCACGAAAACATCCGCCGCATGTTGTTGGCCTTCTCGCGTGATTTGCGGGTGGTGCTGGTCAGGTTGGCGTCCCGGTTGCAAACCCTGCGCCACCATGCCTTGGCACGGACACCGCCGAGCGCGGCCTTGGCCGAGGAGACTTTGCAGGTTTTTGCGCCGTTGGCCAACCGGCTGGGCATTTGGCAAATCAAATGGGAGCTCGAAGACCTGGCCTTCCGGTTCCTGGAGCCCGACACCTACCGACAGGTGGCCGGGTGGCTGGAAGAAAAGCGGACCGAGCGTGAGCAATACATGCGCGACTTGCGTGCCCGCTTGCAGCAAGCCTTGGCTGCCCAGGGCATCGAGGCCGATATCCAGGCGCGGCCCAAGCACATCTACAGCATCGTCAAAAAGATGCGCGGCAAGTCGTTGGGTTTTGACCAGATTTTCGACCTCCGGGCTCTGCGGGTGGTGGTCGATACCGTGCCCCAATGCTACGCCGTCCTGAGTTGGGTCCACGAGCAATTTCAGCCCCTGGTGGAAGAGTACGACGATTACATTGCGCGACCCAAGGCCAATGGCTACCAGTCGCTGCATACCGTGGTGCGCGATGCCCAGGGCCGCCCCATGGAGGTTCAGATTCGCACCCGTGCCATGCACGAGCATGCCGAACATGGCGTGGCAGCGCACTGGGCTTACAAAGAAGCCGGGAGCAAAGGCTATGCAGGGGTCAGCGCCAGCAGCACCTACGACGCCAAAATCGCCGTCTTGCGCCAGTTGTTGGCTTGGCAAAGCGAGCTGTCACGGCCCCAAAGCGCCGAATTGGATACGGCGCAGGTTGACCTCGATGACCGCATTTACGTGTTGACGCCGGATGCGGCCATTGTGGACTTGCCCGCCGGCAGCACCGCCATCGACTTTGCCTACAGCGTGCACACCGATTTGGGCCACCGTTGCCGTGGCGCAAGGGTGGACGGATCCATGGTGCCCTTGACCACCCCGTTGCAAAACGGTCAGACCATCGAGATCGTGGCAACCAAAGAAGGCGGGCCCTCGCGGGACTGGCTCAACCCGGAACTCGGGTATCTGGCCAGCCCCCGGGCGCGCAACAAGGTGAGGGCCTGGTTCAATGCCCAAGCGACCCGGGAGACGATCGCCCGGGGGCGCGAGATGGTCGAAAAACTCTTGCAGCGCGAGGGCAAGACCGCCATCAAACTGGACGATCTGGCCAGCCAGTTGGGCTTCAAATCGGCTGAAGATTTCTTCGAAGTGGTGGGCAAGGATGAATTTTCCTTGCGCGCCGTCGAGGCCGTCTGGCGTCCCGCCGCGCCTCCGGTCGAGGCCGAAGAAGTCTTGCGTCACCGCATGGCCCGCCCGATCAGCGCACCCACCCGTTCAGGGGTGCTGGTGGTGGGGGTGGATTCGTTGCTGACGCAGTTGGCGCGCTGTTGCAAACCCGCACCGCCCGACCCCATCCGGGGCTTTGTCACGCGGGGCAGGGGGGTCAGCATCCATCGCCTGGGTTGCTCCAGCCTGACCCAGTTGTTGGTGCGTGAACCCGGGCGTGACATCGAGGTCGAGTGGGGCAAGCCCAGAGCAGGCGAAGAGCGCCTCTATCCAGTGGATGTTCAGGTATTGGCTCTGGATCGGCCCACTTTGCTGCGAGATATTTCAGAGGTATTCGCACGCGAAAAGTTACCGGTATCGGGGGTCCAATCACAGGTCATCAAAGGACAAGCCTTGATGACCCTGACGGTACAAACCCCCGACACGGCACGTTTGGGCAAAGTTTTGCACAGCGTCACCGAGATCAAAGGGGTGCGGCAGGCCCGGCGCCGTTGATCGATGCAAAAGGACCCCGTCCGGTCGGGGCGTTTCAGGATCATTGGGGCTGGATGCCGGCCTTTTTGATGATCTGGGTGTAACGGTTCAATTCGTCCTGGATGATCTTCGAGAACTCGGCCGGTGTGGTGCCATACAAATCAAATCCGGCGCCTTGCAGCTGATCGCGGATTTCAGGGGTGTTCAGCACCTGGAGCACCGCCTTGTTGAGTTTGTCAACGATCGGGGCGGGCGTACCGGCCGGTGCCAGCAAGCCTTGCAGGTTGTCGGCAATCAAGTCGGCAAAGCCTGACTCGGCCAGAGTGGGCACCTGCGGCAAGACGGCGCTGCGTTTGGCGCT